>Ga0233417_10000404_pt1 | contig 12921 bp, 11 predicted proteins | sample Sed_MG_FD_189023 | JGI IMG/M metagenome (GOLD analysis project Ga0233417, IMG submission 189023) | Sediment microbial communities from Lake Towuti, South Sulawesi, Indonesia - Sediment_Towuti_2014_0.5_MG | ecosystem: Environmental > Aquatic > Freshwater > Lake > Sediment | place: Indonesia... | reverse complement strand
CTATGGGCCGGATCACGCGGGGACGGCCTTCGGCCAGCACGGTGACGATCGGCTTTCCCGCTTCGGCCAGCGCCTCGACGAGGCGGATCTGCGCCGCGTCCAGCGTGAGGTCGTCGATATTGCCGGGGGTCTCGCAGTAGGCTTTCTCTCCCAGGCAAGCGATGATCACGTCGGCATTGCGGGCCGCCGAGACCGCGGCGCTGATGTCCAGAGCCCTGTCGAAAGAAGCGCCTGGCACGTAAGTGACGTTATCCTTGCCGGCCAGTTTTTCTATCGCGCGCAAGATCGTGGGCTTGTCTTTCGGGTAGAGGTCCTCGCGGTCACCTTGCCAGGTGATGGTCCAGCCGCTGTTGAGCACGGAGAGGAGGTTGGCCGTGGGACCGGTCACCAGCAGTTTTCGCCCACGGGCCAGCGGCAGCAGGTTGTCGGAATTCTTGAGAAGGGTGATGACTTCGCGCGCTGTCTCCAGATTGGCCTGGGCGAATTCGGGCTTAGCAAATTCCGTCTTGAGAGCGGGATCGGGCTTGGGGCGGTCGAACAGCCCCACCATGAACTTCACGCGCAGGATGCGGCGCACTGCGTCGTCGATTCGAGACATCGGCACCGACTTGTCCTTGATGTTCTCCAGAAGCAGATGGTAGAAGCTGTAGTCCATGGGGACCATGCTCATGTCCAGGCCGGCCATCACCGCCATCCGCACGGCTTCCTTGGGGGTTTCGGCGACACGCTCGCGGGTGTGCAGGCGCTTGATGTCCTCCCAATCGGAAACCACAAAACCTTGAAATCCCCACTCCTGCTTCAGGATTTCAGTCAGGAGATGGTAGTTGGCGTGGCCCGGGATTCCATTCACCTCGCCGGAGTTCACCATCACGGTCGGCACGCCAGCACGCACACCGGCTTCGAAGGTAGGGAGGAAGTACTGTCGCATAGTGCGCTCGTCGATCCAGGCCGGGGTGCGGTCCTTGCCGTTGAGCGGATAGCTATAGCCTACGTAGTGCTTGAGGCAGCCGGCGACTTTGTCACGGGCGGCCATGTCAGTACCTTGAAGTCCCTGGATGTAGGCTTTGCCCATTTCCGATGCGAGGTAGACATCTTCCCCGTAGGTCTCCCAGAAGCGGGACCAGAGCGGCTGTCGCCCGATGTCCATGACCGGGTAGAAGTTCCATGGAATGCCGGAAGCGCGGGTTTGGAATGCGGTGACTTCGCCTTCGCGACGGGCCAGGTCGGGATTCCAGGTAGCCGATAGGGCGAAGGCCTGCGGGAACAGCGCTGCGCCCAAAGTATAATTGGCGCCGTGTATGGAGTCGATGCCGTACAGCACGGGGATCTTCAGGCGAGTCCTGGCCGCGACATCCTGAATCTGGTTGATCACTTCGTGCCAATGATCAACGGAGTAGGCCTGGCCGTCGACATTCAGGATGGATCCGACATTGTTCTTGAGGATGGCTTCTTCGAGGCGTGACAAATCGAGCCGATGCGGCTGGTCCGGCGCGCGGCGTTGCGAGACGACATCGATGGTGACCTGCGTCATCTGGCCGGCCTTCTCTTCCGGCGTCATCTGCCTGAGCAGCGCTTCGACTTTCCGGTCGATCTCGGCCAGGTTGGTGGGACCCTGCGAAAACGCCGGCACGGACCAGGTGATGAATGTGATGAGAGCGCACACCAGGAGTCTGAGCATATCGGCACCTTTTTGAATCAGACTGGCAAGCCCGATTCTATCGCAAGGTTTCGGCAGGGGCGAACGAACGTGAGGCGCGGCGAACGTGAAGCGCCCACTCCTGGCAACAAAGGCTGTTAACGTACCAAACACACTCGGGCGAATGTCGCCGAGCCCGACGAACTACGCTCGCAACGGCTGGGGCGGGTCAGCCGGTTGGAAAACCGGTGGAGGTTTGAAAACCGGAATGCCGGATCGAAATCCGGCAGCGGGCAAGAATGCCCACCCCACCAAGGCAAGACGGATAACCCCAAAATTGGGCTAGTCTTGGCCGGCAGCCTGGTTCTGCCCGCGGCTCAGTTCGGCCTCGATGATCCTTTCGAAGTCAGCCGCGGGGCGGGCGCCGTTCAGGAAGATCCCGTTGATGAAGAAAGCGGGGGTGCCGGAGACGCCGGCACGCTGCCCTTCTTCGAAGTCCTGGGCCACTTCCACCGCATACTTGCCGCTGGCCACGCAGGCGTCGAATGATTCCGCATCGAGGCCCATCTGGCGCGCGTACTGCTTCAGAGCGGGCGTGTCAAGCTTGGAGCGGTTGGCGAAGAGCAGGTCGTGGTAGGGCCAGAACTTGCCCTGGTCGCCGGCGCAACGCGACGCTTCGGCGGCGGCCTGGGCTTCAGGATGTATCTCGCGCAGCGGGAAATCGCGGTAGGTGTGGCCCAGCTTGTCGCCATACTTCGCCACCAGGTCATTGAGAGTCGATTGAATACGGCCGCAGAAGGGGCATTGGTAATCGGAGAACTCGACCAGCATCACGGGGGCGTTCGGGTTGCCCCGGAAACGCGACTTGTCGAGGGCCACCTGCACGCGGGGCGGATCCAGCAGGATGCGGACGCTGGCGCCGGCGCGCAGGCTCTTCAGGTAGGCCTGCCTGGTTTCCTGGCGCTTGCCTTGGATCATGGCCGCTCGAAGCTGCTCCTTGATTTCCTCAAAGGGACGGTTGATCCGGGTCTTCAAGAGGTCGTACCGCGCTTTCAGTTCCACCTCGGAAGGCCCCGCGACCTTCCCATCGACTTCCTCCTGGACGAGTTGCTCGGTGGTCAGGCCGCGACGCTTGGCCTCCGCGTCCAGCAGCCTCTGGTTGATGAGGTTTTCCAGGACGCGGCTCTTGATTTCGTACTCCTGCTGGCGCAGTTGCGCCAGTTCGGAGTCGGCCTGAGCCAGGAGCTCGCTTTCCGAAACGGGCTCACCCGCGACGACCGCCACGGGCTTTCCGCTCCCGGGCGTTGCAGGTTTCTGAGCCGAACAGGAAGGAGTGCCCGCCATCAGGGCGCAGAGCAGAAGAGGAAGACCCCGCATAGTCCTAGGGTTCCATGGCCGCGGCGGAGAAGTCAAAGACCGCGACGCGGCGCCGCACAGCCGGTGGGATCCGTCCGCGTCAGTTTGGGGCATCGCCCTTGTGGTTGGCAAGGAACTCCTCGTCGATGCGATGGCGGCCCGCGTACCCGTCCTGGAGGCCGTGCCAGAACTCGATACGCTCTTCGCCCAGCTTCCAGCACAGCAGCACCTCCCGCCCCTTGAAGAGCGTGGGGAAATCGACCAGGCCCAGGCGCAGGTCTTTCACCTGGCAGCCCAGAGATTCGATTTCCGCGACGACCTCCCGAAGGCGCGCGGCCAGTGCCGTGGAGCGGTTGCGAAGGCTGACTACTTCCGAGGGATTCAGGAGAGTGCCGCCGGCGATGGTGATCCGGCGCAGAAGGTTTTGCAGGTCCGATTCCGCCCCCTCGTGCTGCTCGTGGAGGGAGACCGCGCACCGGATCAGGCGCTCAACCTGCGGCAGCAGAGTTTGTGCCTGGACCAGCGTGAAGAACTTCGCCATTCCAGCGTGTCAGACGCCGCTCACTTGAACCGCGAGCGTGCGGTTCCGCGGACCATCGAATTCGGCGAAGATGATGCTCTGCCAGGTGCCGAGAAGCACGGCTGAATTGCGGACTTGCAGGACCAGCGACTGTCCCATGAGCATGCCCCGCAAGTGCGAGTCGGCGTTCAACCGTTCACAGTCGGAGTGTGCGGGGTCGTTGTGGCGGTAGTACTGGTCGCGCCGCACGAGCTGCTCCAAGAAGTTCTTGACATCCGCCAGCAGGGCGTCCTGCCATTCATTGATGAAGACGGAGGTTGTGGTGTGGAGGGTCTGCAAGTGAACCAGACCCTCACGGATGCCGCTCTTGCGCACAATCTCGTTAATGCGATCGGTGATGTTGTGCAGCTCCACCCGGTCGTGACTGATCCAGTCCACGATGCGGCTGAAGACCTTGTACGCCCCATCTGGCGAAGGGCGGCCCGCCCGCTCCGAATACACAGGCAATTCCACAACTTGAGTTGGCGTCATGCTTACGGGTTCCCTCTTGAGATTGGATACTTCATTGTAACGCCTGGATGCAGGATCGCGCGCTTCCGCCGCTCTCCAAGTCGCGGCGGGCGGCCCGGCCGCCCTTGAGGAGAGGACCCGCTACAGCCGCGGCGCGTAATAGCCCTTGCGCGCCCGCACCACCATGTTCTTGCGATCTCTCACTTTGATTTCGACCTCCTGATAGGAGCCGTCAGTGCGCAGCGGTTCCGGCCGGTAGAACAGGTTGTACTGGTGCCGCAATTCGTTGGCGATGTTCTCGAACGACTGGGCCAGATCCTGCACCTTGAACGGGAAGAAAGTCTGCCCGCCCGTCTCGTCGGACAGGTAATTCAGCACTTTGTCGCCGTCGGTCTGCGCGCGGGAAATGTTGGTGGAGATGGTATAGATGACCACATCGGCCTTCTGCGCCATTTCCAGCGCCTGGTCCCGCGTCATCCGGCTTTGGGTGTCCTGGCCGTCGCTCAAGACCACCATGGCCCGGCGGAACTTGTGGCGGGGCTGATCCTTCTGGAGCTTGTCGTGGCAGGTGTAGTAGATGGCATCGTACAGAGACGTCCCGCCGCCGGGCCGTAGCTTGCGGATCGAAGCCGACAGGGCCTCCATATCGTCCACAAGATCCGTGACCATCTCCGCGGTGGTGTCGAAACTCACTACCACGGCTTTGTCTTGCCCGGGGCGAAGCACACTGTTTAGGAATTCGATGGCAGCTTCCTGCTGGAAGCGGAAGCGGTCCCGAATGCTGTTGCTCGTATCCACCAGGATGCCCAGCCGGAGCGGGAGATCGGACTCCGCCGCGAATTCGAGGATCTTCTGCTGCTTCTTGTCCTCGTAGACTTGAAAATCATCGCGCAGCAGGTCGGTGACGAAACGGCCCTTCTTGTCGCTGACCGTGAACAGGATGTTGACGCGGGTGACGTCCAGGATGATGCGGGTCTCGTCGTCCTCGGACTTGGGGGCCGAAGCAGGCCGCGCGCCTTCCTGGGCGAAGGCTCCGAACGTGACGACACACGCCGTTAAGAAGAGAGCCCGCGGGGTCTTCATGTCCTTCTGCCTCGATTATAGGAGTCCGGCCAGCCAGGTCTCAAGCTCAGGCGGCAGCGGCGACTCGACGACGACACGCTCACCGCTGGACGGATGCTGGAACGCGATCCGATGGGCATGCAGGAAGTGCCGGCCAAGAGGCGACCGGCCGGGTACCTGCCCGGGCGCACCGTAGACTGTATCGCCGGCAACCGGATGCCCGCGGCTGGCCATGTGCACGCGGATCTGATGGGTGCGGCCGGTGCGGATGCGGAGCTCAACCAGTGTGAAAGCGCGAAACCGCCTGAGGACACGATACTCGGTCATAGCGGCCCGCCCAGCCCGCGCGCTGGTCGTCATGCGGACGCGGCGCACCGGGTCGCGGGCGATGGGCCGCTCGATCGTGCCGCGGTCCTCCCGCACCTTGCCGTGGACCAGCGCGAGGTAGACTTTCTCAACCTGCCTCTCGGCGAACTGGCGGGCCAGGCTGCGGTGGGCCGCGTCGGTGCGCGCCGCCAGGATCACACCGCTCGTATTGCGATCCAGTCGATGGACGATGCCCGGGCGCTCTTCCCCGCCGGCCCGTGAGAGTGACCCGAAATGATGTAGCAGGGCGTTCACCAGGGTCCCCGAATGGCGGCCCGCTCCGGCGTGGACTACCATCCCGGCCGGCTTGTCCACCGCGAGGACTTCCGGGTCTTCGTACAGGATCCGCAGCGGGATGTCTTCCGGCACGGCCCGCAGGGAGGGCAAGGGCGCGGGCTCCACTCCGATCAGTTCCCCGCCATGCAACGGGTAGGAGGGCTTTTGCGCCGAGCCATTGACCCGCACCCGGCCCGCGCGGATCCACTCCTGCAAGCGCGAGCGGCTGAATTGTGGGAGGCGCTCGCGCAGGAACTGGTCGAGGCGCTTGGAGGAGTCCGATTCCCCCGCGCGAAGCACAATCGGTGAGGTGACGGAGGGCGAGTCCGGCTCCATGCAGTCCAGTACTCTCCTTACTCACTCCGATTGTCTCTCCGAGCCTGTTTGTTTATCATGCGAAAGTGATCAAGAGCGCCGTCATCCCGGTGGCCGGCCTGGGCACGCGCCTTCTTCCGGCCACCAAATCCCAACCCAAGGAAATGCTTCCGGTCGCCCGGAAGCCCATCGTGCAGTACGTCGTCGAGGAACTGGAAGCGAACGGTCTCAACCAGATGCTGTTCGTCACTGGACGCAGCAAGACTTCCATCGAGAATCATTTCGACCACGACCCGGAGCTGATTCGGACGCTCGAGGCCAACAACCGCCACGACCTGCTCCGGGAACTCACCTATGAGCAGCTCGAGGTGAAGTTCCTCTACACGCGGCAGCGCTTGCAGAAGGGCCTGGGCGACGCGGTGCTCTGCGGGGAGAACTTCGCCGGCCAAGAGCCCTTCGTTGTGGCCCTGGGCGACTCCATTATCGGGTTGCAGGCCCAGTCGAAGGCCGTCTCGCGCATGATCCAGATCTTCGAGGCGCGGCGGGCCAGCGCGGTCATTGCGGTAGAAGAAGTGGCGCCGCAGTCCACGGGACAGTACGGAATTGTCCAGCCGGCGGACGGTGATGGCGAGACCTTCCGGATCGCCAATCTTGTCGAGAAGCCCAAGCCCGAAGATGCGCCCAGCAACCTGGCCATCGCCGGGCGCTACGTTTTCTCCCCGCTGATTTTCGACTTGATCCGCCGGGTGCAGCCCGACGCCAAGGGAGAGATCCAGCTCACCAATGCCATCCAGTTGATGTGTGAGGAGGGGAGGCGCGTGCTCGGGTTCAAGCTCCCGCCGTCCGAGAAGCGGTACGACATCGGCAACTTCCTCAGCTATTTCGAGACCTTTGTCGAGTTCGCCCTGGCGGACCCGCGGTACGGCAAGGGATTCCGCGAGTCGCTGCGGCGCATCCTCGACCAGCAGTAACCGGAGAAGTGGGCGCCGAGCCTTGGCCGGCGGCCCGCGAGGCGCTCGCGCCTGGTAGTGAGCCAGACTCTGGTTGAAGGCGTGTCGATCGACGCTTGTCGTCAGTTCTTCCCAGGCTTCTCGCGAGGACCGGTTCGGCTCCCTGCCACGAACTACTCCTCACTTCGCCAGCAGACCCCTAGTGCCGTTCCAACTATTCGCGCCGAGTGCCGCACGCCTACAGGACCATTCACCCCCGCGCCACGCCGGAGGCATTATTAGGCGCAACAAGTTGGAACGGCACTAGCCTCCGGCATTCTGCCGTGGCTGCGCCAATCCCCACCACCGGCCAAGGGCCTCATCAGGGTCACGCCGACGCACCTGGTCACAGCGTCCTACGACCATAGCCAGCGCCGGTCGGATCGCCGATTCGTCTTTCGCAAATTCGACACGGAACCGTGGAACCTTCCAGCGGAGCCGGAATTGGATTGACATACCCGAATTCTTCTTATGGTGTTGGCTTGATGGTCCTGCCTACCCCGCCCGCGGGGTCATCGGAGGCTAATTCAGCAAAGGAGAGTGGAGAAATGAAGTTCGTATGCGTGTGTACCATTGTGGCATTGCTGCTCTTTACTGGGGCAGCCCTCGCAACAGAGCAGCGGCAATTTCAGCGCATCAGCCACCGCGGCGACCTGCGCGATCGGCACCAACGGCGCTCTTACCGGAGGCACTGGAATCGTGGCGGAAGCGGCCCGCTGTGCCGGCGAGCAAGGGAAATTTTGGGAGTATCACGATGCCCTGTTCGCCGACCAGTCCAAGCTGAAGGAGGCCGAACCGGCGGCTCATGCGCGGACGCTGGGCTTGGACGAGAACTCGTTCCAGTCCTGCCTCGCCAGCGGAAAATACAAGGCGAAGGTCGAAGCAGACTTGCAGGACGGAAGCAAGGCCGGCGTCGCCGGCACTCCCGGCTTCTTCATTAACGGGGTGTTTCTGAGCGGCGCTCAACCGCAGTCCGCGTTTGAGAAAATCATCGACAACCAATTGGCCCTCCTCGGCAACCAGCGGTCGATGCAGTGACGCGCCCACCTTGCCCGCCGCCACCAAGCCACCGATCCTGAAGGCTGTTCGCCGAAAACCGATCGCGATCGGCCGAACGCTCTCATCCTGAAGCTGTCAACCCTCCTTGGCTATATTTGTGTTGTGGCCGCCGCCTCGCCCAAGCCCGATGCCGTCACCGGCACGCCGGCCAGGAGAGCGCCGTCGCGCTGGGACGCGAGCCCGCTGGGCATCGGGCGGCGAGTAGCCCTGGCCAGCGTCGTCATCAGCGCCGCCCTGGCTCTGACCAAGGTGATCGTAGGCGTGATGGCCCGGTCCACTTCCGTTGTGGCCGACGGGCTGGAGTCGGCCGCGGATGCCGGTGCCTCGTTGCTCGTGCTTTTCGGCCTCACGATGGCCGCCCGCCCCGCCGATGAGAACCATCCCTACGGCCACGGGCGTTTTGAAATCCTCACGGGCTTGCTCGTGGGCATGATTCTGACCGCGGCTGGAACGGGTATCTGCTTCCAGTCGCTTCAACGTGCCGGCGAGGTCCACGCTCCCCCGGCGTTTTTCGGGATCTGGCCGCTCCTGGCCTCCATCCTGGTCAAAGGAATCCTCTCCGGCCTCAAATTTCACTACGGAAGGAAGATCCGCAGTTCCGCGCTGGTGGCGGACGCCTCCAACGACGCCGTGGACATTCTTTCCGGCTTCACCGCGCTTACCGCGCTCGGTCTGACGCTGTACGATCCCCAACGCTTCTTGGCCGCGGACCATTACGGCGGGTTCGCCGTCGGACTCATCGTAATCTTCACCGGATTGCGAGTCGTGAAGGAGACCACGCTCCACCTGATGGACACCATGCCCGACGAGCACCTGATGTCCCAAATTCGCAGGGTGGCCCAATCCGCGCCGGGTGTCTGCGCCGTCGAAAAGTGCTTCGCGCGCAAGACCGGCTTGCAGTACCACGTGGACATACATATCGAAGTGGACCCGAACCTGACGGTGCGCCAGTCGCACGACATCGCCACCGACGCGCGCATTCGCATCAAGGAACAGTTGCCCTGGGTGGCGGACGTCCTGGTGCACGTGGAACCGGCCCTCCAGCTTCCTTCGGCCGGGGCGTTCCCTGGAGGGCAAGGCTGATCCGGGCCGATTCTTTTCGTGAGAGTCCCGCATGAGGCTCCGCCTCACACGCCGGAATGAAAATGGGTTGGTGTTCTCGACAGGTTGTGCCGCCCCCTATCGGGGCTCGAATGCGGTGTCTACCTATGGAACCGGCGCCCCTGACGGGGCTTCGCCTGTCAAAACGGTTCAACGAGGAATCACAATTTGCGCAGGCATTTTTCGAGAGAGGATCTTATGTTCGAGACGACAGGCAACATTCTGCGGCTGGATGGCGCGGTTGATTCTCTCGTACCGCGCGATGCCGTTATTGAAGAGCTGGCCGGCGGCTTCGGCTTCACCGAAGGTCCGGTGTGGATTCGCGACGGCGGCTATCTCCTGTTCAGCGACATCCCCAACCGCGCCATCATGAGGTGGCATGAGGATGGAGGGGTTTCCGTCTTTCGCCGGCCCGCGGGTTTCACCGGCGCGGAGCCTCCTCCCGGCCCCTTGGCCGGTCCCAATGGCATGACCCTCGACCGTGCCGGCCGCCTCCTCGTCTGTGAGCACGGCAACCGCCAGTTGGTGCGCATCGAGCCGGACGGGTCGCTCACGGTCCTGGCGGATCGCTACCAGGGCCGGCGGCTGAATAGCCCTAACGACGTGGTCTGCCATTCACGCGGCGACATTTACTTCACCGATCCCCCGTACGGCCTCGCGGACAAGGAAGACGATCCGCAGCGCGAACTGCCTCACAGCGGTCTCTACTGCCTCTCTGGCGGTAAGTTGCGCTTGCTCTACACGGGCGTCAAGCGGCCCAACGGCCTGGCCTTTTCTCCCGACGAGAAACACCTCTACCTTGCCAACTCCGACGCGGCCCGGCGCATGTGGCTGAAATTCGCCGTGACCGCAGAGGGCGACTTGACCGAGGAGCGAGTTCTCCTGGATGTCACAGGTCATCCCGACGCGGGCAATCCAGATGGCATGAAAGTCGATGAGCACGGCAATCTGTATTGCACGGGGCCCGGTGGCGTCTGGATTCTGACCTCGGAGGGCAAGCACCTGGGGACGATCCGGCCCCCGGAGATTCCCGCCAACTGCTGCTGGGGCGACGAGGACGCCTGCACGCTTTACATCACCGCGAGAACCGGCCTGTACCGCATCCGCCTAAGTGTGCGGGGGATCAGGCCGTAGAACTCGCTACCCAACTCGGGAGGACCGCTGTACACTGGAGGCAGGGACATCTGACATCCGCAAGGGTCGAAATCGTAGGCCGGCCGGCAGTCCCTCCGAGGTCACCATGGTTCCGTCGAAACTGATTGGGATGATCGAAGATCATTGGGAGCAGATCAGCACGAACTTCATCGAGGACGTCAAACGCGACCCCCATTTGCTGGAACTGGGAAGGTTGCCCCAATCCGAGTTGAGGGACCGCGCCCGCGACATCCTGAAGAACCTGAGCCACTGGCTCACCGAGTCCGACGACAACGAACTCGCGCGCCGCTATGAAGACCTGGGCCGCAGGCGTTGCGCCGAGGGCATTCCGCTGAGCGAGGTCGTATACGGCTACCAGGACATTCGCCGCCGCATCATCGATTGGGTGCGCGCCCAAGGCGTGGCACAAACCACCATTGAACTCTACGCCGCGGAGGAACTGGAGCACGCTCTGGCCCGCTTCTTCGACCACGTGGTGTTTCGCATCGTTCGCGGCTACGAGTTGAAGCTCAAGGAAGGTGTCCGGCCCGCGCGCATACCTGCGTGATGCGCCCCCTCCCTCGCACCGCCGCACTCCGGCCCAGCGAGTACCGCGCTTCGCGGTTCTGGTTTGCATTTTGCCCTCAGCCTCATCACACTGAGTAGGGTCGGGAGCCCGCGGATCGGCTCCCTTACCGGGAGGAAGTATGAACAGGCGTTGTTTTCTGCGCTCTGCCGGCGCTTCGCTGGCGGTCTTGCAGTCCGACTCCATCGACAAGGTGCGGGCCGCGGCCAAGCCGGTTGCGGACCGCTCGCCAGAAGCCGTGGCGGCGGATGAAGACTTCTGGTTTCAGGTACGGCACGCCTTCACCGTAGACCGGAACCTCGTCAACTTCAACAACGGAGGCGTCTGCCCCTCCCCTCGCGTGGTCCAGGAGGCGGAGCGCCGCTACCTCGAGTTCAGCAACCTCACCCCCACTTATTACATGTGGCGCATCCTCACTCCCGAAGTGGAGGTGGTGCGCCGCCGCCTCGCCGCCAGTTTCGGTGCTGACCCCGAAGAAGTCGCCATCACCCGCAACGCCAGCGAAGCGCTGGAAGCTGCCCAGCTCGGCATCGATCTGAAACCCGGCGACGAGGTCATCACCACCACCCAGGATTACCCCCGCATGCTCACTACCTGGGACCAGCGCCGCCGGCGCGACGGCATCGTGGTTACCAAGATTAAGTTCCCGGTTCCGCCCCCCAGCCTCGACGACCTCTACGAGCGCATGGAGCGCGCCATCACCCCCAGGACGAAAGTCATCCATTTCTGCCACATCACCAACCTCACCGGGCAGATCTTCCCGGTGCAGAAGATCTGCCGGATGGCCCGCCAGCGCGGCATCCTCACCATCGTGGACGGAGCGCACGCCTACGCTCACTTCCCCTTCAAGCGCGATCACCTCGACTGCGATTATTACGGCACCAGCCTGCACAAATGGCTCACCGCGCCCATCGGCACGGGCTTTTTGTATGTGCGCCGCGAGTTGATCTCCCGGACCTGGCCGCTGATGGCAGCGCCGGAGAGCATGCAAAACGACATCCGCAAGTTCGAGGAGATCGGCACCCATCCCGCCGCGCAACGCAACGCCATCACCGAGGCGCTCACATTCCACGAGAGCATCGGCGCCGAGCGCAAGGCCGCGCGCATGCGATACCTGCGGGAGCGCTGGTGCCGCCGCCTGGAGGAACTTCCGGGCGTCCGCATCCTCACCAGCTACGACCCGGCCCAATCCTGCGGGCTGGGCCTCTTCTCGGTCGAAGGCATCAGCTCCGAAAAGCTTTCCGAGTACTTGCTGGAAAAGCACCGCGTTCTCACCGTGCCAATCCGCGTGGAAGGGGAATACGAAGGCGTCCGGGTGACACCCAACGTCTACACGACGCTGGGAGAAATCGACACGTTCTGCGCGGCTGTGGAGAAGGCGGTCAAAGGAGAGTTGCGAGCCTAGTAGGCGCTCTTGTCTGCCCGCTGGCCTGGCGGCCTCGCTCAGTTGTCCTAGTTTCAGTTGGTCTGGACGGCCGCGTGATGGTGTGCACTCCGTCCGATTCCGGGAACACGGCCCGGGCCTGATTTCGTCAGCCAGTGAGGGAGCTGAATTGGAGATGACCGGTGCTACACGATCCGGAACCCTGACCAGCCTCCTTCACTCTGAGACCGAGACGGCACGCGGCGTGCGCCGAGGCCTGATCCGGCTTGTTATCGCTTGCGCTCTGGCTCCAACTGTCCTTTTGGTCTCCGCTGGACGGCTCGACTGGAGCATGGCTTGGGTCTATACCGCATTGCTCCTGATCCTTCAGGTAATTGCGCTGGGCATCCTGCTGCCCGAACACGCTGACCTCATCGCCGAACGCTCCCGGCTCCAGCCGGGGACGAAGAGTTGGGACAAGGTGCTCGCTCCAGTGATCGCTATCGCCGGACCGATCGTTATGTGGGTAGTGGCCGGACTGGATTTCCGGTTCCAGTGGTCCCCGCCGGTGGCGCTCTGGGCCCGCCTTGGGTCACTCGCCGCCCTCACTCTCGGCTACGGGCTGGTGCTGTGGGCTATGTGCGTGAA
>Ga0233417_10000402_pt1 | contig 12931 bp, 10 predicted proteins | sample Sed_MG_FD_189023 | JGI IMG/M metagenome (GOLD analysis project Ga0233417, IMG submission 189023) | Sediment microbial communities from Lake Towuti, South Sulawesi, Indonesia - Sediment_Towuti_2014_0.5_MG | ecosystem: Environmental > Aquatic > Freshwater > Lake > Sediment | place: Indonesia... | reverse complement strand
AGCTGGGGGCTGTGAAAGGCAGCGGCGAGCCCGAGGCGGGGGCGGGAGGAGCCCGACCCCACGCACGACGCAAAGTGAACAGTATTGGCCCTACAGGGGTTTTCCAACCGGCCCCATCCCTCTTGACTCGGCCCTAGTGCCGCGATTTTGCCGGGTAGGGGCCGGCCTATTCCCCCCGGTTCACAGCAGTTTTGCGATTCAAAACATCAATGACCGCGCGCTGGCCACCCCCGGGAATGAAGATAGGGCTCGGACGACCAATCGAGTCTTCAACAACCGGCAAATATTTTCGGAGGGAGCCAGTTTGCGGTTATCCGAGTCGCGGCAACCTGTGACCTTGTATTCTGGCCATTTGACTGCCTGTCAATATAAGTAAGGAGCCTATGGCCCAAGCGACCCGAGTCCACAGACATCCGGTGCTGCATGCGCTGCGGGTGGCGCTGGGCCTGGTATTGGTGCTGGTGGGGATCCTGGGCCTGATCCTTCCCATCATGCCCGGCTGGGTGTTCTTGATTCCGGGCCTGGTGATCCTGGCCGACTACTTCCCGCCTATCCGGCGACTTCTGGATTGGGCCAGGCGGAAATTGGAGGAAAGCAGGCGGGCGTCCTGACGGCCCCGCCGCCTGTGGCAAGCGACACAGTTCAACCCCAGCCGGGTGGTTGGCTGGCTCTGCTCCTGGAATGACCCAAAGGTCAGGCAACGGCTGCGGTGGCGTAGCGGGCGGCCATCTCGCCCAGCGGGATGGGCTGGTAATCGCCGGCATGGCCCGCCTGCCCGAACGCGATCATACGCTCGATGACCACTTTCTTCATGGCTTCGCGGGCCGGGGTCATATAGGAGCGCGGGTCGAATTCCTCGGGCTTCTCGGCGAACACTTTGCGGATGGCACCGGTGATGGCCAGGCGGTTGTCGGTGTCCACGTTGATCTTGCGCACGCCGTTCCGGATGCCAAGCTGGATCTCTTCCAGCGGCACGCCCCAAGTGGGCTTGAGTTTGCCGCCGTAGGCGTTGATGATGTCCTGGAGTTCCTTGGGCACGCTGGAGGAACCGTGCATTACCAGGTGCACGTGAGGCAGGCGCTTGTGGATTTCGATCAGGCGGTCCATCTTGAGGGTGGCGCCGGTGGGTTTCGCTGTGAACTTGTATGCCCCGTGGCTGGTGCCGATGGCGATGGCCAGGGCGTCCAATCCGGTTCGCTCGACGAACTCCACAGCCTGGTCCGGGTCAGTCAAATGCGACAGCGCGTCCACACCCGCGCCGTGGCCGTCCTCGATTCCGCCCAGGCAGCCGATTTCACCTTCGACGGTGACCCCTTTGGCGTGTGCCATCTCGACCACTTCACGGGTCACTCGCACGTTGTAATCGAAACTCGATGGCGTTTTGCCGTCCTCCATCAGAGACCCATCCATCATGACGCTGGTGAATCCCATGTCAATGGCCGACTTGCACGTGGCCGGCCCGTTGCCGTGGTCCTGGTGCATTACCGTGGGGATCTCGGGGTACAGTTCGACGGCGGCTAGCATCAGGTGATACAGGAAGCGATCGTTGGCGTACTTCCGCGCGCCGCGGCTGGCCTGGATGATGACCGGCGATTTCGTCTCGCGAGCAGCTTCCATGATGGCCTGAATCTGCTCCATGTTGTTGACGTTAAATGCGGCGACGCCGTAACCGCCCTTGGCGGCCTCGTCGAGAACCTGTCGCATCGATACAAGTGCCATGGATTGTGTTTCTCCTAGGTAACGGGCGTAATCCCTGATCGGCTGCCCGGTCCGCTATTGCGCCGCTCGAATTGCGCAAGGCCAAACGGGATTAGATTCTCTGAAACTTCGATATTCGAATCTAGCACAATGTGTCCCCTTGCTTCAAGTTCCAGCTCCACGGCTACCGCTTGTGTACGCCTTTCGGCTTCGTGCTCTCGCGAGGATGCCGTCCACCCGTCTGCCGGCTCTGTATTGTGGCCGGACTGGGCCCACGGGACCACGAGCGCTTCCGCCGCAGGTACAATGAGTGGACTTGAAACGGCTCTCGCTGACAGCCTGGATCTTCGTTGGCATGACGGCCGGAGTGGCGCTGGGATTCGCGGTGCCCGGAGTGGCGGTCAAGCTCTCGCCTATCAGCAATATCTTCCTGCGCCTGATCAAGTCGATCATCGCGCCGCTGCTGTTTGGCACGCTGGTCTACGGCATCGCGGGCGGAGGAAGCCTCAGGCAGATGGGACGCATCGGATTGAAAGCGATCATCTACTTTGAAATCGTCACCACCGTAGCACTGTTCCTCGGCCTGGGCATGGTGAACCTGTTTCGGCCCGGTGAGGGGCTGCGCCTCGAACGCGGCGCGGGCGAGGCGGGCGTGGCGCAGCAGGTCCCATCGCTCACTTCGGTGCTGGAGCACACCTTTCCCGCGAGCGTCGTGGATGCCATGGCACGGGGCGAGGTGCTGCAAGTGGTGGTCTTCGCGTTCCTGTTCGGCGCGGCGTGCGCGGCCATCGGCGAGAAGTCAAAACCCGTGGTGAAGTTCTGCGAGTCGCTCGCGGAAGTGATGTTTCAGTACACGCGTTACGTGATGTACCTTGCGCCAGTGGGCGTGGGGGCGGCCATGGCGGTGGTGGTGGGCGGCAAGGGCCTGGCGGTTCTGGTGGGCCTGGGCAAGCTGGTGCTCACAATGTACGCGGCGCAAATCCTGTTTGTGGTCGTGGTGCTGGGCACGGTCATGGCGGTCGTCCGAGTGCCGTGGCGCCGCTTCTACCAGGCTGCCCGCGAGCCCTTCCTGATCGCCTTCTCGACGGCTTCGAGCGAAGCCGCTCTGCCGCGCGCGTTGGAAAACATGGAGCGCTACGGCGTGCCCAAACACATCGTGGCCTTCGTGCTGCCCACCGGCTACAGCTTCAACCTCGACGGCAGCACGCTCTACCTTTCTCTGGCGTCGGTGTTTGTCGCGCAGGCGGCGGGCATCGAACTCACTCTCGGGCAGCAATTGCTGATGATGCTGACACTGATGCTCACCAGCAAGGGAGTGGCCGGAGTACCGCGAGCCGCACTGGTGATTCTGGCCGGCACTCTCGCCACTTTTCAGTTGCCGCTGGAAGGCGTGGCGGTCCTGCTGGGCATCGATGCCGTGCTGGACATGGCACGCACTTCGGTCAACGTCCTGGGCAACTGTCTCGCCGCCGCGGTTGTGGCCCGCTGGGAAGGAGTCCGGCCGCCTACGGGTGACATGGCGCAAGAGGCAGTCACCGCAGGGGGATAGCCACGTCTGAAGTCGAATACCGGAGCTTGCGCCCACCCCGGAGCTGACCTTGGATGTTGCCGTCAGCCGCTCTTCCCTTGTTGCTCAGCAAGCCACTCGAGATGCAAGTCGAGCAACTTGGCAAGGGTGGGCCGCCCCTCCTCATCCCAACCGCACATCGCGTAGTACATCCGGATCATCGACTGGAACCTGTCGCGGTCGATGACACTCCCAGCGTGCCGGCCGGTGCGGATCGGCTCCGAGTAATATCGCTCGGGAAGACAATCGTCCGCCGCGCTGAGGCCCTCCCGGCAGTTATACCAGCGCATCATGGTGTTACGGCGCTCGCCGATCCGCATCAGTTCATAGGAAGAGAAATCCCAGCCGGTCACCGCCGCCACGGTTTGTGCGATCTGCTCGAGGCGCAGAAAGCGCGTGGGCGCGCAGGCGTAAAGGCATACTCCCACGCCGTCGCACCCGCTCCAGACCAGGTTGAGCGCACGGAAGTTTCGCACCTTGACCGGATCTTGCAGCCCCATCGAAATGCGCGCGAGAATCCCCAGCGTCAGGCTGCGTTCCAACGTGTGACTCCAGCCCACAGTGACGTCGTAGTCCCAGTCATGCTCGCAGATGTCTCCTTGTGGGCCGTTGGGCGCCACTGCGTAGCCCAGCGCGAGATTCGTCTGGCAGCGCGGTTCAATGGCGATGCACTCGACGCCCTTCACGTGGAGCGCAAATTCCCGCGCTCCCTTGCCGATCCGCTCCGCCGCGCGCCGCACACCTTCTGCCAGCGTCTCGCCAATGCCCCGGCGCGCCGCGATGTCCTCGACCAGGCGGCAGGCGTTCTCATCGGCGGCCTCACCAAAGCCAAAGCGGCACCCCAACTCGCCCTCCGCCAGGATGCCTTTGGAAGCGCACTCAGCGGCGAAACCCAGCACCCCGCCGGTTGACACCGGGTCTAGCCCGTGCAACAGGCACAGCGTATTCAGGTCGAAGTATGTTTCCAGGTTAGTGAGGTCCAGATTGATCGCAAACGCGGCGGGAGTCTCCCAGGTTGTTCCTCCGAACCGGTCATCGCTCGTCAGTCGCCGGGTGTTGAATGTCTTGATGCAGTCGTTCGCGCATCCCGGGCACGGGCTCTCCATCCGCAGATACCGCGCATATTCATCTTTGGCGAAAGCGGGTGGCGCCGCGTAGTTGTGCGCTTGCCCGTTGCGCGACGCGACGTAACCCGGGTCGGCGACCACGTCGATCCAATACGAGAAACCGGGCGGCTGTTTCTGCCACGCGTTGAGAGCGTTGTGTGTAAGCCCCTCCTCGCGAAACCGGCGAGCCAGCTCCGCAAGCGCCGGCGCATCGGCCACTTCCGGGAACCTCGGATTGCGGATCACGATGGCCTTCAGATTCTTCGAGCCCATCACCGCGCCCAGACCGCCGCGTTGTGTCTGATGGGCGCCCCCGCTGACGATCCCCGCGAAACGGACCAGCCTTTCTCCTCCGCCGCCTATGGTGGCCACGCAGGCGTCGGGGCCGTGCCGTCTCTCGAGGAAGGCGGTCGTCTCAGCCGTGTTCCTGCCCCACAAGCCGCCAGCCGGGACCAGGTTCGCTTCGCCACCTTCGATCAGCAGGTAGACGGGCTCGATCGCCCTGCCGCGGAACACCAGGGCGTCACAACCCGACCCCTTCAGGGCGCGGGCGAACGGACCTTCACACCGCGATTCGAAGACCCCGCCGGACAGCGGTGACTTCGCCACGACTCCGAACCGGGCCAGCCCCGTTCCGAAATTGCCGCCCGCGACTCCGCAAGCGAAGGTCAGCACGTTCTCCGGTGAGAACGCGTCGAGACCGGGCGGGGTTTCTCTGAGCAGATACCAGCTTCCGATCAGCGCCGGTCCGGGGTAGAGCCGGTAGAATTGCTCGTCCGGTTCTTCAGTGCGCAGTCTGCGGCTGTCCAAGTCTATGTGCAGGATTCTGCCGTGGTACCCGTCGCGCTGCATGTAGGTTTCACTCGTTGTATCACAGCCGGTAAGCCGTGACCTGACAGGGGACGTGGTCCGTCAGTTAACGGCCACCGACTCGCGACCGGTCGCGGCTCAAAGGGAGTCTACGCGGCGCCGGCTCACACCTTGTCGAGACCGAGTTTCCTGAACCATGGCGTGGCCGGCTTTAGGGCCTGGTTCACCGAGTTAATGTTTTTGACACCCTCGACGGAGAGCCAGTCTTCGAGCGCTTTCAATCCTTGTTTGGCGTAGACGGGAATGCCTTCTTTCCACGTGGCCCGTCCACACAGCACCCCGGAGAATCCAGTCCCGGCTTCCGCGGCCATACGGAGGGATTCGACAAACTGCTCGTTGCTGACGCCCGCGCTCAGATAAATGAAGGGCTTTGAAGCGACAGCGGCGGCTTCCCGGAAGTGCCCGAGCGTCTCCTGACGCGAGTAGGCCTTCTGGCCATTGTACACGCTGCTGCCTTCCACGAAGCTGGCATTGATCGGGACCTCGACCTTCAGCACGTCAACCTTGTATTGGGGTTTGGAGAACTCCTGCATGCTCTTCTTGACGATCTGCGGCTTGCTCTTGGCATACTCCAACCCGTTCTCGTCTCCGCCCTTGGGATCGTAGCCGACGAACTCCAAAAAGAATGGGATATCGTAAGCCTCGCACTCGGCACCGATCCGCTCTATAAAGGCGTGTTTGATGTCGTTGATCCTGGCTTCCTCGAAGGGCGTGTAATACATGAGGACCTTCACCGCGTCCCCGCCCCAATCCACGATTCGTTTGGCGGAAACCTGAGGCAGAAGGTCGGGCAGGCGGCCAGGTTGCGTGTTGTCGTATCCGCTCTTCTCGTAGGCCAGCAGCAATCCTGCGTTCCGGCTGCGGACCTGGGCGGCATCCAGCCCGAACTCCGGGTCGAGCAGGATCGCACTGGCGTGGGGTGTCAGGATCCTTGTCACTGCCGTCTTGAATTCCGACATCATCCCGGCCGTAACCTCTTTCGAGTCGATGCCTTTGGCACGGGCGATAGCCTTTTGCAGGCTGCCACGCTGATCCATGGCCGCGGCCGCGATGATGCCATCGGGAGTGGACAGTGCTTTCAAATGCGCGATCTTGCTTGGAAAAAGACTCATGTATGACTCCTGTAGGTAGGTCCTCAGGACAGTTTAACAGGTGGTCCGCGGCACGCTCTCGAGAGAGGCGGTACAGCGCTCCAGCACCGAGCGCGAACCGTTTTCTGTCTATAGGGTCTCGCCGCGAACCAGGTCTTCGAGCGACTCCCGCCGGCGCACGACGCGCCAGTGGCCGCCTTCCACCAGCACTTCGGGCGGGCGGGGCCGCGAGTTGTAGTTCGATGCGGCGACGAACCCGTATGCACCGGCGGTGCAGACCGCCAGCAAATCGCCGGGCAGGACATTGTCGATTTCGCGGCCCCGCGCCAGGAAGTCACCCGTTTCGCACACCGGGCCAACCACGTCGGCCACGACCGTGCCGCGTGGCGTTTTTCGAACGGCCACGATCTCGTGATGAGATTGATAGAGCGTGGGGCGGATCAGATCGTTCATGGCAGCATCGACTACAACGAATTCCTTCTCCAGGGTGCGCTTGCGATACAGCACGCGCGTGAGCAGGACTCCTGCTTCGCCCACAATCGAGCGGCCGGGTTCCAGCACCAGCACCAGGTCCTTGGCGGCAAAGCGGTCGAGCACTTGCCGGATGAAGTCCCGGATGGCCGGGGCTGTATCGGTCGGCTTGTAGGCTACACCCAGGCCGCCGCCCAGGTCCAGATGTTGGATGGGAATGCACCGGCTCCTCAGCACGGCTACCAGATCGAGCATGCGGTCGAGGGCCTCGAGCAGCGGGCCGGAGTCCAGGATCTGCGAGCCGATATGGCAACTCACACCGGCGATCTCGATATGTCTGAAGCTCCGGGCACGTTCGTACACTCCTTCCACTTCCGTGATGTCGATGCCGAACTTGTGATCGCGCAAACCGGTGGCGATGTAGGGATGGGTGTCCGCACCTACGTCCGGATTCACGCGCACCGCCACGCGGGCTTTCGTCGCACAGCGTGCCGCGAGCGCGTCGAGCAAGGCCAGTTCGGCTTCGGATTCGCAATTGAAACTGTGAATCCCCTGGCCCAGGGCCGACTCGATTTCTACGGCCGTCTTCCCGACGCCGGAGAAGACGATCTTTGACGGATCCCCGCCCGCCTGCAACACGCGGAACAGTTCTCCACCGGAGACAATGTCGAATCCAGAGCCGGCCTTGGCCAGCAGGGCCAAGATTGCCAGCGAGGAATTCGCCTTCACCGCATAGCAGATCTCGTGCGGAATCGTGCCCAGCGTCTCGTGATAGGCACGGTAGTTTTCCAGGATCGCCCGGCTGGAATAGACGTAGCAAGGCGTGCCCGCGCCGGCGGCTATGTCGAGAATGGCCACTTCCTCACAGAGGAGTTCCTGATCGCTGTAGTGGAATGCGCCTTGCATCCGGCCTAAGTCACTCTCATCACGATCAGAGTCTGATCGTCATAGCGTGGCGCGCCGGCGGTGAATTCATGCAGGTCTGCAAAAATGGCTCGCACCACTTCCTCGGGGCGATACTCCCAGGACTGGCTGACCAGCCGGCAGAGCCGGCCCGAGGAGTACTCTTCGCCGGTCTCGTTCAATTGGTCGGTCACCCCGTCCGAGTACAGGACGATGAGGTCACCGGGCTGGAGGACCAGGGACTGCTGTTCGTACTCGGTGTCACGCAGCAAGCCGAGCGGCACTCCTTCGGGCCGGGGCGTGATCACCTCGCCCCGGCGGCACAAGTAGGGAGGGAGGGCGCCCGCGTTGGCCATGGTCAACAGACGCTCGGGGGCTTTCCAACTCAGCACCAGGAGAGTGACATAGCGGGCGTCGATCTTCTTCCCCAGCAACGAATCGTTCACCGCCTTCAAGAGCACCGCCGGCTCCCGCCGGCGGGGAGCCAAGGTGCTGAGCAGCCCGGTCACGATGCCGCCGTAAAGAGCCGCGGCCACGCCCTTGCCACTTACGTCGCCGAAGGCGATCAGGGCGTCGCCGGGGGCGCGCTGGAAGAAGTGATAGAGATCCCCGCTGACCCGGTGCGCCCCACGCCGCTCGATGGCGATTTCGAGGCCTTCCACTTCGGGAGGCCCCAGCAGCAGCATGGCTTGCAGCTCCTCGGCGGCGACCAGGTCTTTCTCCATGGCCTGCTCCCGGTGGCGGAGTTCCTCGTAGAGCCGGGCGTTTTCAACCGACGCCGCCAGTTGAGGCGCCAGCAGGGAGAGGAGCCGCACATGGTCCTCGGTGAAGAATCCCACGCGGTCGCTCTCCAGGTCCATCACGCCGATAGCGCGGTTTTGCATCACCAGGGGCACGGCCAGTTCGGAGCGGATCTCCGGGTGGGAGGGCAGGAAACGAGGCTCGAGGAGCACATTGTTCACACGGATCACTTCGCTGGATTCGGCAGCCAGTCCGGTGATACCTTGCCCCAGGGGCACGTGGTCCACGTCGGTGAGCTGGTCGTAGCGGATGCTGAAACGGTTGCGCAGGATGCGGTTATCGCGGTCGACCAGGAACAGCGTGAATGAATCGTAGTTGATGAGCCCGCGCACCGCGCTCGCGATCTTGGCCAGCAGCTCATCGAGCGGCAAGAGCGCCGAAAACTCCTGAGAGATGCGAGCCAGCGTGCGCAAAGTGCGGTTTTGGCGCTCGACGCGGCGATACAGGCGGGCGTTGTCGGTGGCAGAAGCCACGCGGGAGGCGATCAACTCCAGCAAGGCGCGCTCGTGTTCGGTGTATGCGTCGAGCCGCGTGGATTGCAGGTCGATCACCCCCACCAGCTTGCCGCGGGCAGTCATCGGCACGGCCAGTTCGCTGCGCACGGCGTCAACGGAAGGGATATAACGAGGGTCGCTGCGCACGTCAGGGACGTAGCAGGTTTCGAGCGACCGGGCCGCCTCCCCGGTGATTCCTTCGTCCAGTGGAATCACCAGGCTCTTGACAATCTCTTCGCGGTGCCCGATAGAATAGCGGATCCGCAACCCCTTACGTTTCTCGCTGTACAGCAGAATGGCGAAGAGCTCGTAGGGAGCCACCTCGGTGACGATGTCCGCTACGCGAGCCATCAGGCGGTCCAAGTCCAACGTCTCGGATGTACCGGCCGCGACTTCCAGCAGGAAGTCCAACAATTCGGCGCGTTCCCGGAAGCGGACCTTGGGGGCAGGGCTGATGGGCATGATCGACTCTGGGCTAGGCTGCGGCCGACTCGATGATCCTGACGCTGGCGCTGGCGCCAATCCGGTTGGCCCCGGCGGCGGCCAGGCGCCGCAAATCATCCAGGGTGCGGATGCCGCCCGCGGCTTTCACGCCCATCTCCGGTCCTACTACATGCCGCATCAGAGCGACGTCCTCGGTGCTGGCTCCGGAAGGTCCAAACCCCGTCGAGGTCTTCACGAAATCGGCTTTGGCCAGCTTGGCCAGCACGCACGCGACGGCTTTCTGGGTTCCGGTCAGGTACGCGGTTTCGAGGATCACTTTGACGAGAGCGCCCGCGGCGTGGCTGGCTTGGACAACAGACTGGATGTCCAACTTCACCGAGTCGTAATCCCCCGAGCGTAGTGCTCCGATATTGATTACCATGTCGATTTCCCGCGCGCCGGCGCGAATGGCCGACTCGGCCTCCTTTACTTTGACCTCGGTGGACGAAGCCCCCAACGGGAAGCCCACCACGGTGCAAACCCTGACCTGGGACCCGGCGAGTTGCCCGGCCACCAGCGGCACCCAGTAAGGATTAACGCAGACGCTGGCGAATCCGTAGCGCAGGGCCTCCCGGCACACCTTCAAAACGTCGTCGCGGGTGGCGTCGGGCCGTAAGATCGTGTGGTCGATCAGCGCGGCGATCTCGGGGCGAATCCGCGTGAGCTTCTCGCTGGCCGAGACGCGGTCGGCGCCGGCTTCGACGATAGCCTGGGTCTTCTTCGCGCACGTCTGAGGACAGCGCTGGACACACCCCGGACACACCAGTTCCGGGATGTTCAGCCCCTCGCGCTTCCCGGAGTGGCCGGGCGGCTGAACGCGGGCGAGAAACTCCTCACCGATTGCGGCCGCGACTTGTTGCAGTTCGGTTTGAGTCAATGCGGGTTGCGGCATTCGATGGCCGCTGTTTTGGCCTCTCATCTTAGCATAGGCCCCGCCCGGGACTGGCGCTCAGACCCGGCTCTGCGGACCTCGTTTGACCAGCAGGGAATCCCGGTGCGCCGGGCTCTATTTGGTAGAATCGTGGCCGGGTTATGGTGGCACGCACCATTCTGTTCCTCGCCGCGCTTCCCTTGCTCCCACATGGGTTGAGCCCGGCCGCGGGGGGGCAGAAGCAACAGCAGGAAGCGCCTCTGCAACTGGACGACCCCAAGCTTCAGAAGCAGGTGCCGGTGTTGGCCAAGGACCTGCCCGCGCTGGTAGTCGCCGAGACACCGCGCCTGACCTTCCATGTGTCACCCCTGTTTCGGGACGGGATCCTCTCCAAGCAGGTGGAAGAGTGCCTCAAAGCATTAGTCCGCAAGACGGGGCGCGATCCGATCGTGAAGTTGAGGGCCTTCGCCGCCGGCCGCGGGGATGTCCGCAGGATTCAGGCGGTGGTGACCGAGTTCTTCACGGAGCGGCGCCTGCCGCTTCCCGCGTTGAGCGTGGTGCAGGCCGGGGCCCTGCCGGACCGCGATGCACAAGTGCTGATCGAGGCGGTGGCGGTCTCTCGGAAGAACGAGAATCCTCGCGGGCTCGCATTCATTTCCGGGCAATTTGTCTCGTCTCCCGATTTCAGCCTGACTGTTGCGCCTCTAGCCGAGGAATCGCTCAAACGAGTCGAACTGGCGGCGGCCGCGGCGGGCTCCGCCGCCCAGGACGTGCTGCGGGTGACTTGTCTGGTAAGTTCGCTGGATGACAGCCAGGCAGTGCGGCAAGCGCAGGCCCGGCGCTTTCCGCAAGCCGCCGCCAGCCTGATCCAGCGGCATCGCTCGCCCCTGGATACGGCGGTGGAATGCGAGGCCGTGGTGCGTCTCCACGCGGCTGCGCCTCAGCCAGTCAGCTACCTCAACCCGCAAGCATTGCCGGGCGCCAAGCATTATTCTCAGGTTGCTATGGTCAATGTGCCGAAGCTGGCGCTCAGCAGCGCGCAACTCGCCTTCGGGTTCGAGGAGAAAGATGCCCGGCTGGCCTTCGAGCGGCTCTCCACTGCGCTCGACGATGCGAAGGTGGATATACGCGCTACGGTGATGTCCAACGTGTACCCGCTCTCCGATTCGGTTGCGGACCTGGTGCGCAAAGTGCGGTTCGAGTTTTTCGATCCGGCCCGCCCGCCGGCGAGCACTATGATCCCCTTCCAAGGCCTTCCTTCCCTCGACGCATCGTTTGCCGTGGAAGTTGTCGCCGCCGTGCAATGAAGGGCCGGCCTTCAGTGTGCGGGCCGCACCGGAAGCGCGGCCACTCGCGCCACTTTCTCAGGCCAGCGCATCGACCGCTTGAATCAGCGCCTTGATGTACCCGTAGCTGAAAGCAAATGCCTGGAGGCCCTGGGGGTCGCCGGGGTGATGGGGCACATGGTCGGGCATCATCATGTGCGAGTAGCCCACCTCTTTGTACACCAGCATGGCTTTCACGAAGTCGATGTCGCCTTCGTCAGGATAGGTCTCCTGGAAATCGTCACGCTTGCCTCGAATGTTGCGGAAATGGACGTTGAATACCTTGTCGCGGCTGCCGAACCAGCGGATCACATCGAAGATCTCATCGCGCGGGTTCTCCAGCATCTCCGAGACCGTGCCCTGGCAGAAATTCAATCCGTGGAAAGGGCTTTCCTGAATCGAGAGAAATCGCTTCAGCCCGTCCACCGTGCCGAGCACCCGGTCCACTCCCTGGTAGCCTTCCGGGGGCACACCCGGATCGTGGGGGTGGCAGGCCATGCGCACTTTGTGTTCGTTCGCCACCGGAATCACCCGATCGAGGAAATAGGTAATGCGTTCCCAGAACATGTCGCCGGACACGCGTCCCGCGCGGGTGAGGGGCCGCTCCGGGCGAGCCTCCTTCAGACGCCAGGTGCTGTACGTTGTCCCACCGCGGCCGGGCGTTCTCTCTGTTCGCAGTACACCCAGGATACTCAGGTTGTATTTGACGGCAGGGACGCCGGCGCGCGCGCAGTTCGCAATGGTCAATTGGATGTCTTCTATGTCGCGGTCGCGTTCAGGACTCTGCCCCAGAACGACCCCAGCGCGTTTCTCGCGGTCGACGTGGCTGGAGGTCAGAAACGGCAGCGCCACCATCTCGAGCCGCACACCGTGCTTCTCACAGCGCTCCCGCAGGCGCGACAGATCCTCGGCGCTGTAGGACTTCAGGCGCTCCCAGTTGTCGGGATAACCGCAGACATGATCCACGCCGTGGCGCTTAAAGAATTGCAGCCGCTGTTCCGAAGTCGGGCCGCTCTGGCAGCCTAGCTTCATGCGCGCACGCTTGCGATCCGCCACCGCGGCGCCGCCCTCTGCCTGCGCCACCGCCGCCAAGCCAAGGAACTCCCGCCGTCTCATCACCACACCTCGCGTCAAGCTCTCGCGCCCGAGTCTATCACGGCGCGCTCAGGTGCTTGTGGAAGAGCACGCTCGGATGTATACTCAGCCGGACAAGAGCTCGCCTGGGAACGCGGGATCAAGCTCGAAAGGAGG
>Ga0233417_10000401_pt1 | contig 12952 bp, 13 predicted proteins | sample Sed_MG_FD_189023 | JGI IMG/M metagenome (GOLD analysis project Ga0233417, IMG submission 189023) | Sediment microbial communities from Lake Towuti, South Sulawesi, Indonesia - Sediment_Towuti_2014_0.5_MG | ecosystem: Environmental > Aquatic > Freshwater > Lake > Sediment | place: Indonesia... | reverse complement strand
GGAGCAGCCACATTCTAGCCAGCGCACACAACCTTTCAAAGCGGGGCACAAGCGAGTACCTCATCCTGGCTTACATCCCCTTAGCTCGTGCGTGCTTGCCCGTGGATGGCCCCGCTTCAAGCCCCAACGCAACTCTGGCCTGTTCAAAAGAGAAATCACCCCACAGGCTGACATCATTTGGGGTGATTGGCTTCCCAACAGCACACGCCAACCAGACGCAGAGACTACCCTGACGATGCAGGCTCTCACCAATTCACAGGCCTGGCAGGCCCTGGCTTACCCTCTGGGCAGACAAGACCTGCCAGGTCTTGTGGACACACTCACAGTTCCAGGCCGCTGATACCCAAGGCTAGCGCATGCGGAAGGCCTGGATGATGGCCAGGATCCCGCCCACGATACCGAAAATGCCCAACACAAATGGCAGCGCCACCGCGCCCACCAGGGGGTTGAATACCAGCACCAGGCCGAAGAGGATGCTCAACACCCCCAAGATGCCGGTGCCCCAGCCAGCCCCGGTGAAGGCCTGGATCAGGGCGATGACACCGACGATGATCCCCTGGATTCCCAGCACCAGGATGAGCACGGTCGGGACCAGGATGCCCGCCCACAACGGGCTTTGGATCACCAGGATGCCGGCGATGATGCCCAGGATGCCCATGAACAGCTTCCAGCCCCACTGCGAGCGGTCGACGAACATGGCGACGATGTTGAAAATCCCGCTGATGAGCCAGTACCACCCCAGGAACTGGACAATGACAAGCGTGGTGGAACCTGGCGAAGCCAGCAGCAGGACACCCAACACCACGGCGGCGATACCCGTGAGAAGTACCAGCCACCAGGGGGTTGGGTTGGCCTTCATAGCCAAAGCGTCAGAAGACATAGTTTTTCCTCCTTCTTTGGATGAAACGTGAATAATCGGCGTACGTTGGTCAAGTATAGTCGCCTTGGGTAGATAGTGCAAGTCCCACTGTGAGCGCTAAATACAGAGTAGAAAACCCCCGGAACAGGGTGAAGTTACGCCATCGACGGCGGGGCTCACTTCTTGTCGTCAGGCAAGAACCAGCTCAGCACAGTGCTGACGATGCTGATAATGATGCCCCCCAGCAACGCAGTGAAGAAGCTCTGCAGCAACCCGCCCTGGATCGTCATAGCGCCGCTGATCCAGCTCGTCAGCATCAACATCAGGGCGTTGATGACCAAGCTGAACAGCCCCAGTGTTACGACGTTGATAGGCAACGTCAATAACTTGACGAGAGGCCTGATGATCGCGTTGACCAAGCCAAAGATGATCGCCACAATCAACAGGTTAACGATATCGCCCGAGATTACAATGCTCGGCACCACCAGCGTGGTAACCCACAAGGCAATGGCGTTGATGATGACGCGTAGGATGAACTTCATGGTTTTCTCCTCCCTGAGCGATATTCTCTGGTTAAGCAATGGCCGTGCACGGACTCCATCACAAAATGCGGCTTCGAAAAACCTGTGCCTGCCATCATCCCTGGCGCCTAATCCGGGCGCCGTACCTGGTTCAATAGGCGCTGGTAGTAGCCAATCATCCAGCGGTTTGACCAACCCAGCAGGATCGACCGGCGCACAATATCCCGCACATCTTGGCGGGTGATCTTAACCTCGCCGTGTATCACCTGGAGATTGTTGTGGCTGATCGCCAGGGTTTTCGCGGCAAAGAAGAGCGGCCACATACACGCCAGGCGCACGCGGTGCAGACGCGCGGGGAAAGCCGCAATATAAGCCAGGCCGTGCGCCAGATGCTGTTCGGCCTTGTCGGCCAGCATGGCCACCACCTGCAGTGCCTGTGGCTCATAACCAGGGGAGAAGAACTGCTCGCGGGTGATACCCGCTTGGTCAAGAAACACGCGCGGCACAAAGACCCAGCCCCGCCCATAGTCTTTGCGCAAGCCACGAATCACATTAACGGTCTGCAGGCCCAGGCCAGACTGTCTGCCCAGGGGCAGCAACTCTTCCTTGCGGCCGCGCAGCCGGGGATAATACCAGGCATAGATATCGGTCATCAGGTAGCCTACCCGACCGGCCACCTCGTGCATGTAATCATCCAGCTCTTCCACCGTCTCCACATAGGGACCTTGCCGCTGCCAGCGGGCCATGCCCAGCGTCGACTTGGCCACCCGCGTTATCATGTGAGAGCGCAACTCAAGCGGCATGGTGTACAGGTATTCAATCAGGTCGTCCGCCTGCTGGGCCACATAAACCTCGGGATCCTCCCCATCCAGGTCCGATACTCGCTCGACAAACTCTTTAGCAGGCCTTCTGCCCTGCAGCACCTGCTCCCATAGCTCGAGCAACTCGACCTTGCGGCCGACATCCATGTGTGGGTGATCCTCCAGGCAGTCGGAGACACGGAACAATAGATAGGCCAAACCCACCCAGTCCCGCAGGGGTTCAGGTAGTTGCTTGATGGATAGAGCAAAGGTGCGGCTCACCGCCTCAAGCATTTCCACGTATTGGCTCAACTAGTCTCACCTCTAATCCATTGCACCCGGCCACAAGTGTCAACCAGCCGCCTTTTCCACAGGCTGCTCCTGCCCCGCTTTGGGGACCATCCGGCGGTGCTGCTCCAGGTAAAACTGGCCGAAGAAGCCTGGTGGTATGATGTCCGGCAGCTCCTGCCCCGGGAACGGGTCACGCCGGGCCGCTTTGGCCAGCACGTACCCGCCTAAGGCGCGCAAGGTGCTGAGTATGGGAACCATGAGAAATGCCAACACCAGGCTGCCTGCCGCGAAGCCCAACAGTACGCCGGCGAAGACCACCGACATGGGCAACCTGACCGCCTTGCCAATCACGGGCACGGCAATAAAGTTGTAGGAGATCTGGGTGACCAGCACGTTAACCAGCATCACCAGGAGGGCAAAAACCAGGGGATTCATATCCGGCCATACCGTCGAGCCGAGCAGGGCACACGGCACAGCCACCACCAAAGAGCCGATCAGCCCGCCGATGGTAGGGATCAACGATAGGGTGCCGTTTACCACGGCCAAGACAACCGGGAAGGGCACGCCCATCAGGGTGTATTGCAGCCAACTCCCCGCCGTCAGAACCAGTGCGTAGATGATCTGTGCCGTCAGGTAGCCACCCCAGATGCGGTCGAGTGACAGGAGCAGCAAGCCGGCCTCACGATGATAGCGGGGCGGCACCCAGCCTTTCAGGGCTCCCTGGCCACGCGCCAGGTCCAACATGAGGAAGAACGAGAATAGCAAAGCGCTGACCACCACCGAGCCCAGGCTGATCAGGTTGCCCAGGACTGAAACCAGCCCCTGCGCCAGCCGGCTGGCCCACGCACCGCCGTCGGCGCTCAGTTGGCTCAGGCCTGTGCTCAGTTGTTCAATCAGGGCCTGCAGCGTCAGCTCCGGGCTGACAGGCTCAGCTTGAGCGGCCAATTCGGCTCGTACCTCGGCTTCGGCGGCCTCGATGGCCGTCGAAAGGCTCCCTAGCCCTTGTACAAACACCGGGACAATATTGATCAGCAGGACGACACAGATCAGGGCGATCACCACATACGTCACCAGCACCGCCAGGCCGTAGCGAACGCCTGTGTACCGCATGAGAGCAGCCAGGTACTGGTACATCAGGAAGCCGATCAGGAACCCCAGGAAAATCTGCGCGGAGATGGGCCGCAACAGCAGGGGTACCAGCACCGCGCCGAGCAGCAGCACGACCAGGCCGATGTAGCGGGCTGGCGAGGGCCAGGCCGGGCTACCCTGGTCCTGTGCCGCAGGCGCAGGGGTCGCCTGTAGTTCCTCAGTCATCATGCCACCTCCTCTGGAGATTATCGGTGGGATCGGCCAGCAGCGCAAAGCCCCCTAGCAGGTAACCTGCCATAGTTGGCAGCCATGGCCGATTCCTTCCCGGTCATCCCCGAGTCCATTTGACTCTGAGCCTCACCCTACGAGGGCCAGGAGGGCAGGCTGGGCCCCGCTACAGGCCGAGCAACTGTTTCTTCTTGGCCTCGAATTCGTCGGCGGTGATAATGCCCTGATCGCGCAACCCGGCCAGCCGCTCCAATTCGGCGATATAATCTCCGGCTGCGGCTGTCGTCGGCCTGGCCGGGGAAGGCGGCGCAGGCTGTCCCGTGGGTACATCCAACGCTTCGGCCTCGATGGCCGCCTGGTCCTCAGGCGTCAACTCCTGTTCCTCAATGCCCAGGTCGTCCATGGCCTGTTCCAGTTCCTCCTGGGTCAGATCCTCCGGCGGCTTGCCGGTGTACTGCTGGATCTGCTGCGCCTGGGACTGGCCCAACTTGTAAGCCGCGCCGCCTACCAGCAAGAGCGCCGCGCCGCCCACTAATAGGCGCCGCCGGCGATACCTGCGGCCTGGCCTCAAGACCATGCGCCGCCGCATCACGCGTCTGGTGGTGCGCCTGGCGGCGCGCCTACCGGTTCGTCTGGCTGGTCCACGAAACATGACCTTACCTCCTATTGCCCTGCAACGGTTCTATCCTGAGTATTCGTCCTATGCTGACAGTCTGAAACTATCCTGGCCGATTCTTGCCCTTCGCCCTTGTCATGCCCATTGCCTACCGTCTGTTGGCATAGGCAGAGCCGCCCAAAGCACCTAGATCCAGCACAAAGGCCAGGATCACCCACAGCCAGTCCCAGCCCGCCAGTCCAACGCCGGGCGTATACACCAGCACATACATGAGCGTGGTGAAGGGCATCAGGATGAAGCCCAGGCAGGGGATGATGGCCGAGCTAAAGGCGGCGTTGAAGAACTCTGGCCGGGCCAGCCACATCAGGAACAACACCAGCCGCGGGAAGCCTATGGACAGTATGGCAAACAGGCATCCTAGAATCATGGAAAATCTCCCCTCTGATTCAGATGAAATTGTAAGCGGGCTAATATGCGCCAGTCACGGCTGGGCTAACGCGTATACTGTTGGATCTGCTGCTCGTAGCGCATTTTCTGCTCTATGTCGTACCTGGAATTCTCCTTGGCCGGCAACACCGCACCGATCAGCCACAGGATGGGGAAGAAGATACCCAGGATGCCCAGCACGATGCGCCCCTTGCGGAAGGTGTACACTGCCACTGTGAAGATAAAGAAGAGGTACAGAGCAAACAGGCACATCCCCAGGAACATCTCTCTTGGAGTTGGTTGAGCGAACAAGTCCATTGAGCAAGACCTCCTATCGTCACTGACTACGTCGGGCGATACTGATGTAATACAAGAGCTGTAGGATGGCCGTGATGGCCGCTGCCAGGTAGGTCAGCGCCGCTGCATTGAGCACCTGACGGGCGCCCCGCGCATCGGACTCGGACGGCAGCAACTTCGCCTCGTGAAGCAGCCGCAACGCGCGCCGGCTGGCGTTGAGCTCCACCGGCAGCGTCAACACCGAGAAGAGCACCATCAAGGCGAAGAAGAAAATGCCGACCCACATCAGGTTGACCATATTGAACACCAGCCCGAGAAAAATGGCGATGTAAGAAATGGTCGGGCTGAACTGCAGCGCTGGCAACAGAAAGTTGCGCATACCGATCAGAGCCGAGCCGGTCTGGTACTGTTCGACGTGTCCCAATTCGTGGGCCGTCACCGCCATGGCTGCCACGGACGCCTGGGTGGCCACCGCGTCCGACAGGCGGACCACGTTGGCGTGTGGGTCGAAATGGTCACTCAACACGCCGGGCGTGCGCTCCAGGCGCACCGGTTTGAGTGCGGTTCGCTTGAAAAGCTGCTGCCCTACCTGGGCCCCGCTCAGGCCGGAACCGTTGCGGATGTGTGCCCATTTGTTGAACGTCGAACGCAAATAGACCTGCACCAGTGCGGAAATGATCAGTGTGGGGATCAAGACATACCAGAAGTACACCGGGTCGATATACCAGAACATACCCTCTCCTCCAGATTATGGTTCTCGGCTTTGGTTGATAGATGTTGAGGCGCCCGCCATCAGCCCCAACCTTCTATGTATTGATTGGGACTGAAGGTGTAATCGCGATTGACTCGAATCTGCACCACAAAGCCGATCACCGCCACAGCCAGCCACGCGATCAGCCAGAACCAGGAGTCCTGCAGGATGGGCTTGATCGTACCGCCGCCTGTGGCGAAACTCCCCAGTGGAACGCGGCCCAGCAGCAGCAAGACGCCGGCCAGAATGGCGTTGGCGCCACCAATGGCGGTGATGGCGGTGATGGCGTATTTCTGGATGTTGAAGCGTAGAACCAATCCGGCCACTACAACCGCGCAGACCAGGGCCACCAGGCTCACCAGCAGCCCGGTTTCAAAGCCGAACACCCCCATAAGGCCAGTGCCCAGGGCAGCACCGAAGGCAGCGGACACGATGGCAATCCCCACCAGATAGAACAGGTATGAGAATACTGCGCCAACCAGGCCGGCCGCAAAGCCCACAACCCAGGCGGTCAGCGTGGCCAGGAAACCGGCCCCAAACAGGAGGGACACTGCTGCCGCGCCCAACCAAAAGCCGGCAAAGAAGCCCCAGATGGGCAACATCACCATAAAGAGGCGGTAACCTACGAAACAGAAGGCAGCCCCCAATGCTACCGCAAACGCGGCTGCGAACAAAACAGAAATCATCCTCTCCTCCTTGAAAATGTCCAACTCTCAGAGTCTGGCCTGAAGGGGCGGAGGTCGGCGACGCATCACCCCTCCATCAAATCCCTCAGGAAGGTCTCGTCGGGGCGGGCGGCCCAGGTATAAACCACACAGGTGCCGGCGATCTTGTCATGCAATCCCTGGCGCCGATTGTCAACGATGATCCAGGCAAAGCCCGCGTACAGCGGCAGCGCTGCCAACACATACCCGACCAGCCGCAGTATCGCCCTGCCCAACGACACACGCCCGCCGTCCAGAGTGACCACGCGTAGCCCCAGCACCATTTTTCCGGGCGTCTGCCCGGTTAATACCCAAAAGAGCAAAGGGTAGCCAACCACGGCAACGGCGCTGAGCAGGCTACCCACGCCAGCCCTGACCTCCTCCACTGATACTGAGCTGAAACCCAGCACGGTTGTGAAGAAGTAGTTCAGTCCAAGCAGTGTGTTGACGGTTGTCACCAGGGAGAGGCCCGCCGACAACGCTGCACCCAGGACCACGGTCAACAAGACGACGTCGATCAGGAATGCCAGCAGGCGACTGACGAAACCGGCATAATGACCTTGCAAGCTCATATCCATTATTCTCGACCTCTTGCTTTTGGTTTGGCCAGCTTGGCGATGATGGCCGTGGGTACAGGCAAAGACTCACGGGGTGGGCGCCGCAGCCAAGCTCGCACCTTCCGTTCCAGCAACATATCGCTGCTCACCGTTCGCTCGCGCGTCTCCTCGATCACTTCGTCCAGCATGCCCCGACTCTGCTCCTGGACGACTTCCTGGATAAACACCTGCATACGCGGATCTTCCACCACCAAGTCCATGGACGTGTCTACCAACTGGGCAAAGGCGGCCTGGGCCAGGGCTCGGCTGCGCGCCTCTTCAGCCCGGCCCGCCTCCCGCCAGCGCGCCACCTCAGCTTGGCCTCGCTCCACCAGCGTTTGGAACCTGCCCTTCACTGGAGCCAGGGCGCGGCTGTCCTGCAACAGTTGCGCAGCGCGGCCCATGCGTCTTCCCGCCCTGTGCTGGGCATGTCTCAGGTGCGATCCCGCCTGGCTCAGGCTGTCCTGAGTGGCGAGAATCAAGCCTAACAGGGCATGGCCAGCCGATGGCTCTGGTGGCTGGTTGGGGATCGTCTCCCACTCTGCTGCTGGAATGAGCACCGACTCGGCGGATGCCTCCTCAGGCAGAGCCGGGCTGGGCTCTTGCTCGGACTGCTCCAGCCAGTCGGCCCACTGATCCAGCCAGATTCCCAGCGCTTCCACAGCCAGCAATCCGGCGCCCAACGACAGCCGGGCCAGTGTGCCCAGCCTGCCATAACGGCGGCCATGCGGGAGTTGGGACCTGGCGCCTGTCGACTCAACAGGCGTAACCTTCGGTTGGCTAAGCTCAGACATATTACCACACTCCTCTGACTCAACGGCTCACTACCTGGTGGCTACGCCCTTCCGTTGGAACGCAGAATCGAGAGGATCACCCACGCCCCCAGGATCACTGTGCTCACACCGCCGAGAACGATGAGCCACGTCAGAATACTCCAGGGCCAACTGCTCAGCTCGAGAGAGGGCAGCAGCAGGGCCAGGGCGATGATCCAGGCTGCCAGCAGCAGGCCGAGGACGACACGATTGGTCATGCGGTTAAGCTGGCTGGCAGTCTGTTGGGTCATAGGCGACTGAATTTGAAACCTCAGTTCGCCTCGCTCAGCCTGGTTCAGGATGCGTGCCGTTTGATGGGGGAGGGCGACGAGCAGATCAGCCAAGCCGGTGGCGGTGCGCAGCAAGGGGGGGCCCCAGGTGGACGGCAGCCACAGCCGCATCAAGAAACGCCTGACATAAGGCCCGGACTCCTCAAAGACGTCAAAATCGGGGGCCAGCTTCTTGCCCACCCCCTCCATGATCACCAGCGTTTTGAGCAGCAGCCACAAATCGGCCGGTACCCGCAGGTGATGATTGTAGATGATCGGCTGGATCTCTCCGAACAGCTCGCTGACGGAGACCTCCTTGAGAGATACCCCATAATACTTTTGCAGCAGACGCCGCAGGTCTCGCTGCAGGCCAGACCGGTCCGGGCGTAGTTCGGCGATCCCCATGCGCTCGAGTTGGTCGACGACGGCTACCGCATCCAGTTGAATCACGCCGATGTACAGGCGCACCAGGTTGGCCCGCTCACTGGGTCCCAAATGCCCCATGGTGCCGAAATCCATCAGGCCGATCGCTTCGCCCGGCATCACCACCATGTTGCCGGGGTGGGGGTCGGCATGGAAGAAGCCATCCTCAAGGACTTCCTTGATGACGAGACGGGCCGCGTGCAAGGCGATCCGGCCCCGGTCGTAACCGGCCGCCTCCAAGGCCGCGATGTCGCTGATCTTGATGCCGCTGATGCGCTCCTGGACCATGACTCGCCGGCTGGTGTACTCCCAATAGACGCGCGGGACATATAGATGTTCTTCGCTTTCGAAATTCTGACGGAAGCGGTCAGCGTTGCGCGCCTCGCGGCGAAAATCCAACTCGCCCTTCAGGGCGACGGCAAATTCGTCGGCAATTTCGACCAGGTTGTAGACGTCACCCAAGGGGGTGCGCTCCTGGGCCAGGCGGGCCATCTCCTGTAGAATGTCCAGGTCGGTGTTTACCACCCGCTCAACCCCGGGGCGCTGGACCTTGACCACCACGTGCTGCCCATCCGGCAGCAGGGCGGCATACACCTGGGCCAGCGAGGCGGCTGCCACGGGGGTTGGATCAAAAGCTCGGAAGAGCTTGCCCAGCGGGGCGCCCAGTTCTTTTTCGATGGCGGCCTGGACCGGCTCCCATGGGGCGGGAGGCACAGCGTCTTGTAGCAGGCTCAGCTCGTCGATGTAGTCAGGCGGCAGCAGATCAGGCCGGATGCTCAGCAGTTGCCCCAGCTTGAGAAAGGTCGAGCCCAGTTCTTCCAGGGCCAGGCGCACGTGCCGGGCCGGCGTGGCTTCAACCTCCGGGGGCTGGCGACGTAGCACGCGCCGGGGTATGCTCAATGACCGGGCTAGGCCCATTTGAGCCACAATGGCCCCGAAGCCATGACGCGTTAATACCTCGGCGATGCGACTATAACGTTGCAGGTAACGCGGCCTCAGCAGCATGAGGATGCTCGCCTGGCCCCGTCGAGTCCGGGCCCGACTACTGGGTGATTGGGTGAAGCGACGGGCAACGACCGACCGGCTTTACATCTTAGAGCCTGGTTGAGCCTGACGCTCTCAAGGCCAACTATAACCCACCCCACTCCGCTTGACAAATTTACCGCCTTCACGATCTGTCCCTGAACACAGGCAGATGCCCCAGGTCTCGAAAACACTGGGGGCCTATGGCCTGGTATCCAGGGTAGAATCCGCCTGTGATCCGGGCCAGAGGTCGGCCTACGTCTGCTTGCCCTGAGTAAGATGGGCCAGCACGTCATCCGTGAGCGCCTGGCGCATGACCCGGCCCTCGAATCCGGCCAGGGCTTGGAGCAGCGGCTCTATCCAAGCTCGCTCGACCAGCGTCACCAGGGCTGAACTGCCTGCCTGAAGGCCTGCCTGCAACTGCTTCAGGTATTCGTCCGGGAAGCCCATGTCGACGCGGCCGGCGGCCGCACGCCCTGTGGCCGCCCCGGCTGCTGCACCCACAATGGCACCCACCGGCCCACCCAACATGCCGATCAGGCCGCCGGTGATGGCCCCAAAAAGGGCGCCGCGCCCACGCCCGACATCCCCACTCTCGCTGAGCGAGGTCCGGCCCTCATCGTCTTTGACCAGCACCGCGGCATTGACAAAGGCCAGCTTGCCCTCTTTGGCCAGGCCTTTGAGGGCCTGCAAGACCTGACTCGCCTTGCGCGGCTCAGGGAAAAGCGCAATCACCAGCTCACTCTCCCCCACCCCAGAGCGCCACCGGGCCGGGATGGCCAGATAGGCCGAAATCGTCTGCTGGTCAAGGGTCAGGTAGATTGTCCCGTGGGCCATACTCCTGACCACCGAGACCGGCAACATGACGTCCTTCTGGCCCCACAGGTGTCCCTGGCGCAGCACCAGATGGGTGATTTGCCCGCTGGCCGGGTCTGTCACCAACTCGTCTACCCATCCCACTGGCCCGTCGCTGGCTTCGACGCGGTCGCCCGCGTGGACGGCGAACTCGCCCTCTGGAACGCGCTCGTGCTCCACAGGGACGGTCATGATCTCGGGGTAGAGCATCGGTGAGCCCAGATCGGTGCCTACGTAGGTTGGCACCTCGACCTGGCAATATTCTACATCGGTGAACGCTGGCATGCGGGCCAGCTCGGCCTTGGTACAGCGCAGCCGGATCGAATCGAGGGTGGTTTCCGCGACTTGCTCAATCGGCACGATGCGCTGAGTTTGGGGAGGATCCTCTTCCCTCACCGCAAAGTGCGTCACCTGCAATGTCTTGGGATCGACAATCACGGCCGTCGATCTGCCGGCCGGGCCATCCTGACACGTAACGTCGGCTTGCAGTGGAATGTCTTGCATGTAGTGTCCTTTCTCTCGCTAAAGTCAGAGCAGGTCCAAAGCAAGACTGACATGGGACCGAGTGAAACAGGCAGGGCTCTCCCTGGCCGGCGAGAGATTTCCTCACCGGCCAGGGACTGTCAGTCTGCACCCGTTAGGGGCCTGCTTTATAGCGGCTGTACCGCGACTGGTTGCACCACCACCCCTTGTGTGACGGTGGTGCTCAGGCCGTTGGCATCGGTCATCGTCAGCGAGACCACATAGTCTCCGGCAGCATCATAGGCGTGGGTGACCCGGTCACCGCTGGCAGTCGCACCATCTCCAAAGTCCCACGCATAGTCGGTAATCTCCGCGCTACCCGGCTGGGCCACCGCCGCGAAGTACACGGTTTGACCCACCGGAACCGGCACAGGCCCGGCGATAGGTAGCTCAGTGATGCCATCCAGCGAGACGCTGATGCGGCCGCTGGGCGGCTGAAGCTCCGGCACAGGCGTCGCAGTGGGCTCCGGCACGGGCGTGGCAGTGGCCTCCGGCACGGGCGTGGCAGTGGCTTCCGGCACGGGCGTCGCAGTGGGCTCCGGCACAGGTATTGCCACGATGTTGATCTGTTTGTTGGTACTGCCCTGCAGACCCTTGTTATCCGTAACCGTCAGGATCACGTTGTAGACAGCCGGGCTGTTGTAGGTCTTCTCCACCCGCACCGCGTTGGCCGTGGTACCATCTCCAAACTGCCAGGCATAACTCACAATCGGGTTCTGCGACTGCGAGCCGCTGGCATCCAGGATTAGCGGCTGCCCCACCAACCCTTCCGCAGGCCCGCTGATCACCGCCTGCGGTGGCTGGCCCGGCGGCGGGGTCGGGCCGGGCCTGATATTGATCCCGTGCTGGGCCGTATCACTGCGCCCCTTGTCGTCAGTCACCGTCAACTGGACGGTGTAGCTGCCATCCCGGGTGTACACATGTACCACGTCCACGCCGCTGGCGCGGGTGCCGTCCCCCAAGTCCCACTCGAAGGTGGTCAGGTGGCTACCCGGCGCCACGCTCGAAGAGCGCGCGTTGAAGAAGACCGGCTGGCCCACCTCGGCCTCAGTCGGCCCGTTGATGCCCGCCTGGGGCGGTCCATCCGTACCGATCTTGCTGACCGACCACACGATTTGTCCATTGCCCGTCGTCTTGAAGTAGTCCACCCGCAAGTCGTGATCACCTCGACTCACGTTGCCCGTCTGCGCCTCCAGGGAGCGCAGCGGCTGGCCCGTCCAACTGTCGATGAGCAACACCCCATCCAGCCACAAGCGCACGCCACCGGCCACATCCACGTGTACCAGGTAGTTGCCTTCCTCCAGGGAGACCCGCCGTGACCAGCGCGCTGACCAGTTGTCGGCGGGCACCCCCGGAGCTGGCGAGCTGGTGCCCCAATTGTGGCTGATGTTGGTCTCGTTGCGCACCACCACCGGCGGCTCCTGCACATTGGGGTTGTCAAAGTACTCGGCTTTCCACTCCGGATACTGGTCGGCGTAGCCCACCTCCCCTTGCATCTGTGCCGAGTAATACGCGTCAAAGTACTCTACCCGCGCCGAATGGGTCCCCCTGGCCAGGTTCACCTCAGCCGTCACATTGCGCAAGGGGCCCTCGCGCCAGTCGTCGATGATCAGGCGGTCGTCAATCCACATGCGCATGCCATCGTCGACCCAAAAGGAGAAGCGATAGGTGCCAGCCGTTGTCACGTCACGCGCAATCGTCCAGCGCGCCGAGAAGTTGTCGGCCGGCACCTTCGGGTCGGGCGAGCCGTCGCCCCAATTGAAGTCGATCTTGGGATCATCTCGCACCAGCACCGGTTGTCCCTGCAGGTTGCGGTTGTCAAAATACTCGCCCTTCCAGCCGGTAAAGTCGACCGTGGGCGCCGCCGTGG
>Ga0233417_10000399_pt1 | contig 12965 bp, 9 predicted proteins | sample Sed_MG_FD_189023 | JGI IMG/M metagenome (GOLD analysis project Ga0233417, IMG submission 189023) | Sediment microbial communities from Lake Towuti, South Sulawesi, Indonesia - Sediment_Towuti_2014_0.5_MG | ecosystem: Environmental > Aquatic > Freshwater > Lake > Sediment | place: Indonesia... | reverse complement strand
GATGGGCGATGGGGCCGCCAGGCCCTGATCCAGTTGAACTCTAACGCTGGCCGGCGGGCGGGCTGTGTGGGCCGGCGATTCGCTGAGCAGGCAGTATTGCAGGATCCAGTTCTTGCCGGGCATGGGCAGGTAGACAGTATGAATCTTCCCGCCTTTGAGAACTCCGTAGACGTGCAAGCCGCCGCCGCCGATGGGGCCGGTGGAGATCACCAGAGCGTTGCTGCGCAGGCGCGGAGGAAATACGACGGGGAACATCTGGCTTTGCGTGAAGCTGGAGAGAAGTGTCAAGGCAGGAGCGCGCCCGCCGTTTTCCCCGCCGCCCAAGCTGATAGGCAGATCGGTCAAGGCGCCGGCAGCGCCGCCTCCCCCGCCGCTGGAGCCGGGGCCTACGCCGGTGCTGGAGTCGCCTCCGCTGCTGCCGCCGCCGATTCCTCCCTGTGGATGGCCGCCCTCGACTCCTCCGGGTGAGCCGGGGCGAATACGGGTCGGGGAAATCGAAAAGGCTCCGTAACGGTTCCCCAAAGGCAAGGTGAGAGAAGAAGCGGTAGAGGCGTTCCCGAGGTTGAGAGCCAGCAAGCCCGCGTCACCGTCGGCGAGGGGCTGATTCTGGCCTACGGAATCTGTGCCCTGCGATGTTTGGGCGTTAGGCGAGGCAGTGGGAGGTGCCTCGACAGGCGCGGGAACGGGCAGGCGAGGGTTTGCAATGTTGGAGGACAGGAGGGACAAGTCTGCGGCCGAATGCTCGGAGGAGAGTCGAGGCGGCTCAACGGCAGACTGAGGCGGCTGGAGATTCGGGCGGGGAGCAAGGGAAGGGGGAGAAAAACTCAGGGGGCGACGCAGCCGCTTGGGCGCGCCGCCGAGCAGGAGATTGGGAACGGTGACTTCGGGAATGCGTATTTCGGGGGGAGCGAGGGGCTGAATGACAGTTTGACGATGATTGTCGGGATTGGGCGGGTTGGAGACGATTGTCCAGCGCTTGTGGAATGCGGTGCTGCCGCGAGCGGGGACGCTTTCGGGGCGATTGCCGGAGCCCGGGGCACCGCCCGGACCCAGGGGTTTGATGTTGGGAGGAGACTCGATGGGGTCGGGCAGGGGGACGTGATAGGTCACTGTGGTAACGGGCGCAGAGGCGGCTGTTTCGCGGACGAGGAGCGCGCCCGGCATATGAAGGAGAAGGGCCACGGCGACGATGTGAAACAAGACGGAGGTAAACAGGCCCCGGCTAGAGGATGCGAAGACAGGCGGCACGAGCGGGGGAGAGCCGTGGGCGAGGTAGTGCTGGCGGAGAGGGACTCGGTCCAACAAGACGACCGCATCCCCCCACCAACTTCGGTCGATGGCTTTGGGAAGGAAATACACTCTAGCAACCCTGGAAACCATGAGGCTCCTTGGAGCGAGTGAACTGTTCCCGGCAGCTAACACGGCAAGCGGCAGGGATGTTCACAACTCTGAACGACGCCAAGATGCAGAGGGCCCGAGAAATCGCAGCGCAATGAGCCGGTTCCGGAAGAAACCACCGGATTTAGAGTAAGCAACGCCCGGCGTGCAGCCACGCTTTCGGGGAATAAAGGGGCACTTCAACAGCCAAACGCGACCGGAGGAGGAGGGTGATGGGATTGCAGCTTGATAACGGCAAACGCCACAGTTCGTAACAGTTTTGTTTTGTGTCGGTTAGCCCGACCGCGAGGAGCCAGTTCTAGTCCCCCGGTACCTTGAGATTATGACTTGTGATTTATTAAGGCGCTGTTGCCTTCGGTGTATAAGGGGGAGGACGTTTGACCCCGGGCAGTGGCAGGAGTCAAGCAAGATGCCCGCATCTCGCAAGATAAACGGCCAGCCCCCGCGCGTTCTCATTGCGGACGCGAGCGACCTGGTGTGCCAGTCCCTGGCCAAGGCCCTCGAAACCCCGGCATCGTCGTTCGAGGTGAAGACCTGCGCGGGAGGCACTAAGGACCTGCTGGCAGAACTCAGGGCCGACAATCTGGACGTGGCGGTGATCGGGCTGCAACTGAAGGATGGGCCGCAGGAAGGCCTGCGAGTCGTGCGCGAGATGCGCGAAATCGTGCCCTGCACGCGAGCCATCCTCTTGGCCGACACGCTCCAGCCGGACGTGGTGCTCGAGGCCTTTCACGCCGGTGCCAAGGGGCTGCTCTCCCGGTCGGACTCGCTGGAACGGCTGTGCAAGTGCATCTGGAGCGTTAGCGAGGGGCAAATCTGGGCCAGCAGCGAGCAGTTGCAAATCCTGCTGGAAGCGTTGTCGCGCACCGTTCCCCGGCGACTGGTGAGCAGCACCGGAAGAGTTCTGCTCACGAAACGCGAAGGAGAGGTGGCGCGGCTGGTCGCAGAAGGGCTGACCAACCGGCAGGTCTCCGAACAGTTGAAGCTGAGCGAGCACACGGTGAAGAACTGCCTATTCCGAGTGTATGACAAACTGGGTGTGTCCAACCGTGTCGAGCTAGCGCTGTATTCCGTCACGCATCGTCCCTCCATCTAGAAATCCATCCCCGCCTCCTGATCAAAACGGATTTGCAGAAGAACTTCTCGCCGCGTCTGCAGACGCTTGGGGAGCACAGGTGTCTCCAAACGTTTACACCTGCCCGTGAAAAGGGATATCGCCAAGGAGGTTGACGGCAGGGCGCGGAGCGGCGCGAGGGATCCAGCAGTGTTTTGAAGAGCTTTCGAGCACGGGGCAGAAGGATCGCGCGTGGCATTCTCGGGAAGTTTGGCAAGAGTTCTGCTGGCGTGGGGGGCAAGAGGACGAGACGATGAACACTCCTGGTGACCACGACTCCTTCGGCGTTGTGCCTTGGGCGCTGGCCGTGGCCTGCCTGCTTGGCCTGTTGCTCACCCTGTACACGCTGCTGTCCTCGGCGGACCCGAGCTGGTCGCGCTAGGCGAAAGGCTCGGCCGTAGACAACCGCCTGAAGCAGCAGGACGCTTCCGATTTCCCGTCAGATCACGAAAAGAAAGGGCAGAGTGCATTCGTGCGGTGTCGGAGTTTAGCTATCCGGCCGCTGAGAGGAAGTAGTTGCGGCAGGCTTGATTGACAGTGGAGAGGTCCAGCCGCGGAGGGTGTCCCTGGTAGGTCGCGCCCCAAACGATTTGACGGAAGACGTCGCGGGGATAGCACGGGCGCAATTCCTGTTTGAGCTCCCCGGAGAGAAGCTGGATCAGATGATCCACGACCTGGGGGTCGTAGGTCAGTCCCAGGTCTTCGCAGACGTGGCGGGCAATCAGATGGAATTGCGCAGGCGTCACGGAATCCAGGCGGACCTTATTCTGGATGCGGCGCAGGAAGGCCTCGTCGGCCAGCGTCGTCGGATCGAGGTTGGTGGCAAAAACGACGAACAGGTCGAAAGGAAGATCGAACTTTTTGCCGCCGGTGAGGGTCAGAAAATCCACGCTGCGATCCAGCGGAACAATCCAGCGGTTGAGAAGCTCTTCCGGGCGGATGCGCTGGCGACCGAAGTCATCCACCACCAAAACGCCGTTATTGGCCTTCATTTGCAGCGGCGCCGAGTAATAGCGGGAAAGCGAGTTGAACTGCAGATCGAGCATCTCGATAGTCAGCTCGCCGCCTACGGAGACACACGGCCGGCGACAGAGCACCCAGCGCTCATCGAATTCACCCGGAGCGGGCGAGTCCACATGCTCGTGGAGGCCAGAGTCAAACACGGCGATGATCTGCGAATCCACCTCCACGGCGTACGGAATCCACACGGCGTCGTTGTAGATGCGCGGGAGAGCTGCAGCCACGGTGGTTTTGCCGGTGCCCGGAGGGCCGTACAAGAAGATGGACGTGCCGGAGACCACGGCGGTGCCCAGTTGCTTGAGGGTCTCAGCGTCGAGAACCAGATGCGCCAGGGCGCGCTCGACTTCCGGGGGATGAACTTCATGATTGCGCACACTCTGCGAGCGGGTGCGGGCGGTGTATTGCTCGAGCGAAACGGGAGCGGGGCCGACGTACTGGCTGAGCTGCATCAGGGCCATGGCACGCTCGCGGCCCTGCGAGGTGATGGCAATGCGATGGACGCCCGCGGTCAGGCCTTTCACTTCGCAGAACTGATCCTTGCGCAGGCGAAGAAAAATCTCCTCGATCACGCCCAGGCTGAGCTTCATTTTTTGGGCCAGGTCGAGCAGGGTCAGCTCCGTCTCCATGTGCAAGGTTTTCAGCGCCAGGCCTTCCAGCAAGGGGCGATGGACACCGGTTTCCTGGAGTGTTTGAGGAGAGTTGATGACGGCGGTGTTCACGCGGCTATGCTCCCTGCGGGGCCGAGGGCGACACACCCGCCCCAGCGAGCAGATTTCTAGCAAGTTGGAGACCGTCAGTGAGAACGGGCAGAATGGCCAGGCAAAAAGTTTTTGCCGGAGGTGGGAATGGGGCGAGTCTTCAAACAGAAAGGTTTGGAGCATCGCCGGAACGGAGAGAAAAGTGCAGCAGGAGACAGAAGGTAGCGAAGAGCAACCGTGTTGACCGCGGAAGCTGTGCACGGTTGTGGACACGGTCGTGCAGGGACGTAAGGAATTGCGTTGCCGAATCGAGGCCTGCGAACCAAGGAGGCGGCTGGCACGGCTGAACGATTCAATCAGGAGGAGTGAAATGTGGGCCATGCGGGCAGCATCGTGGGCGGCAGTGATGGTCACTCTGCTCTATGGGGCGACGGAAGTGCGGGCGCAGGCGGCAGCGGAGTATGGGAGTCTGGCGTCGTCCGCAGCGGCCGCAGGAGCGCGGGCCAGGGCGCCATCGCCAAAGATGACGTTTCCGGATGCGAAGCCGGGGGCGGCAGCGCCAAAGACTCCTTCCAGAGGCTCGCGATCCATGGAACCGTTGACCGTCCCGGCGGGACTGCCGGTGGCGGCGCTGAACTGCCGCGCGTTGAAAGAGCGTGCCGGAAGCGAGGCCGCGCGGTTGAGCGTGCGCTCGCTGCCCGCGGGAAGCATGGTCTGGGTGGACGGTTTGTTCGTGGGAACGACGCCGGTGGAACTGGAGCTTGCGCTGGGCGCGCACCAAGTGGAACTTGATGCGACGGGAATGAAGACGCACCGGCAGGCCGTCGAACTCGGCGCGCGACAACTCCGCGAGCTCAGCGTGCGGCTCGAGCCTCGCTACGCGACGAAAATCGTGCTGCACTAAGGAGTGTGGAGACGCTAGCGGTGAAGCGGGAATTGGCAACTTATTGAAGAAGGCTAGATGCGATCATTCTGGGAAGCGAACGCGACGGGGTTTGTTCGCGCGAACTGGCCCGGGCTTTTGCGAAAGATGTTGCCGTTGATCAGGCGCCCGCAGCTCGAGCGCCCGCCAATTGTAGGTGCCTGCCAGAAGGCCTCGACCAGATAGGGACGCCAGATTCTCAATCTAGAAACCCGGGTTCGATTCCCGGTACCGCTACCAGGTTTCTCCGAGCGACTTTGGCCCGCATGCGGATTCTGTCATGACTCGCTGGCTCTCTTTTTTCTCTTAATGGCGGGTTGACTGCGCCCAAAGCTGATTGATAACTTCCTGCGTGTTACGTCGGAGTGGGGGTGGAAGCCGAAACGGAATTGCGATTTCTTCAAGTGGGAACCATCCGAGTGGCCTGCTTCGACCGCGGCCGAGGCGACGTGCTCCTCTTGATCCACGGCATGTTCGGCGACCACTTGGATTGGGAGCCCGTGCTGGAACCGCTGGCGAGACAGCATCGGGTCGTCGCGCCCGACCTGCCTGGTTTCGGCGATTCTGACAAGCCGGACTGCCAATACACGGGAGAGCTCTTCACCAACGCTCTGGAGAGTCTGCTGTCCAAGCTTGAAATTCCGCGAGCCACCGTCGTGGGGAACTCTTACGGCGGCATCTTGGCGCAGCTCTTCACGCTTCGCTATCCGGAAAAAGTGGAGCGCCTGATTCTCGTGGGCAGCGGTGGTTTCCGTGAACGCACGGAAGGGGAGAAAGCATCCGCCCGCGAGCGCCTCAGCGAGGAGGTCATACGGGGAATGACTCCGGAGGTGGTTCGGGAGATCTTTGCGCCCGTCTTCGCCCGGCAGTCACCTGCAAGAGAGCGTTACCTCGAAAAGCAGATTCGCAAGCTGGCCCAGCCTGACTATCCCGCCTATGCCCGGGCCTTGGCGCAAAACGTCCGGCTTGCACTCAACCTCTATACCCTTGACCGGCTCGCGGAGATTCGCGTACCGGTGCTGCTGCTCTGGGGCGAGCTGGACCGGCCCGTGCCCCTCGCCGAAGCTCAGCTTGCTTTGCCGCAATTGCAGCAGGGCCGAATGGAAGTCCTCGCCGGAAGTGGCCACGCCCCCCAGTTGGATGACCCCGCGGCCTTCGTTGAGGCTGTGCAAAGATTCCTCTGCGACGGAGTTGGTTAAACCTTTCGGCCCGTTTCCGGCAGCAAGAACCCCGCCGCAATCAGCGACCAGCAAGAAATGGTAAAGATGAAAAAGCCGGGTAGGAACGAGCCCGTTGCATCTCGCAACGCCCCCGCAGCCATCGGGGCAAAAAAAGCCACTAGGTAGGACGCGCCGAAAAAAACGCCCATCACCATACCGAAGCGCGTCGGAGTCATGCCAGGTAACTCCATGGCCAGGGTGGTGAGCGGCGCCACCCACAGAAAAAGGCTGATGCCAAACACGACTGCACTGGCCGTGAGCCAGGCGGGGTCGCGGACCAGGTAAAGACCGAAACCAGAAGCGCTAAGGACGATGGCCGATCCCCAGATGAAGGGCTTGCGCACGGCGAAGCGCTTGGTCAGCACCCCGCCAATCACCGCGGCCGGAATGCCCACAAGATTCGCCAGCCCGGTCAGCCGCGCGCCCTGGGCAACGGTCAGGCCGAGCGTCTGCTGGTAAAAGGAGGGGAGCCAGGTGTTGAAGACGAGGTAGAGCGAAAGCGGCCCGGCAAACCCCAGGGCGAGATACCACGTCTCCCGCAGTCGCAGAACCTGCTTGTAACTTTCCACGGGCTGGAGCGCGGCTGCGCCTTGTTCTGCCGTTCGCTCGCGGCCGAAAATCCACCAGCCCAAGGTGAGGAGAAGACTGATCCCGGCAAAGCCGGCCAGCGTCTCCGTGCGTCCGAAGCGTGCAGCGAGTGGCACGGTGATGAAGAGCGAAAGGGTGATGCCGGCGTTAACCGCCACGCCATTAATGCCGTTGATCACCGCTCGCTCGTTCGGCGGGAACCACTGCAGGATGGCGGCGCCGAAGAGGGTGACAAGCACCGCGCCGCCGACTCCGAAAACGAATCGCGTTGCCAGGAGCAAATAGTAGTCCGGCAGAAACGGCGACAACAGGCTGGCGCAGATGCACAGCATACCGAGCAGAAGCGCCCGCTTGATGCCCAGCCTCGCCGCCAGCCAGCCGGCCCAAAAAGGCACAAGCGTTTTGGCAAAAGAGACGGAAGAGATTAACAGTCCTGCGTGGGCATAGGACAAGTCGAAGCGCGCTCGGAACTCGGGCAGAAACGGTGTATACGCGATCCAGGACAGACCGAAGAAAAAGTAACTCGCGAAGAGCAGAGCTTCGATCAGAAAGCGGGTTGGCGAAGGCGGTGAGGCCGGGGCGAGGGTCATGTGCGCGACCGGGAAAATGTGCTTGACATGGGGGAGTTCTCCGGCGTATAGAAAAACGAACATTCGTTTTTCTTACGAGGCATTCTGGCAGGCCGATGCCGAAATTGCAAGACCAAACCGTGGCCCAGAACCAGTGCAAAATTGAAGCCGCAGCCCGGCGCGTCTTCACCCGCCAGGGTTTTCATGGCACCTCCGTGCGCGAGATTGCCCGGGAGGCCGGCGTTTCGATCGGCAACCTCTACAACTACTACCCCACCAAAGAAGACCTTTTTGTCGCCGTCGTGAACCGCTACGAGGCGAAGATGAACGAGCTCCGGCAGAAGGCGTTCGGGCCGATTGCAGACCCCTTCTCGACGGCGGAGCTGCTGCGGCTGTCCAAGGTCATCCAGGAGTTCGTCTACGACAATCCCGACTACTGGCGGCTGATGTACATTGACGTCATCGAGTTTGGCAGCCGCCACTTTGCACCCACCTTCCGCTCGCTGGCAGAAAACATCAAACAACGACTTGGCCCCCGGCTCGAGGCTGCCACTCGGCGGGGGCCGTGGCGGGGGATTAATCCTGCCCTGGCGTTCACGGCCATTTACCTGCAATTGGTGACCTATTTCCTGGTGGAGAAACTTTTTGGAGGAAGACAACACCTGGGCCTGCCCGACGACCGAGCGGTCGCGCAATTGATTTGGATGGCCAGCAAAGGGCTCTGGCGCGACACAGGGCGGTCGGCAAGCCGCAAGAGGAGAAAACGGCAATGAAAACCACTCTACGGACCGCGATCGTTTGCGTGCTGTTCCTGACAGCAGCGTCGGGCATCCTGTTGGCCCAGACCCCCACAACGGGGCAGGTGGCCGGCCAGGTTCTTGACCCGCAGGGGGCCATCGTCGTCGGAGCAAAGGTTACCCTCACCAGCGACACCGGCATCCGGCGCGAGGCCATGACCGGCGAAGACGGGCGCTTTGCCTTTCCTCTGCTGCCCCCCGGCGTGTACCGGCTGGAGCTGGAGGTCGCCGGCTTCAAAACGGTGACTGTGGAGGGCGTGGTCGCCAAGATCACCGAAACCACGACTACGGATCTAAAGCTGGAGCTGGCCGCCCGAACCGAAAGTGTGAAGATTGAGGCGGTGGAGTCGCTGGTGCACACGGATTCAGCGACGCGCGGCGAGGTCATCGGGAGCAATACGCTGCGCCAACTCCCGCTGCCGACGCGCAACTTTCAGCAACTCCTCACCCTCACTGCAGGAACCATCGCCTCGATTCCGAATAGCTCGGATTTGGGCCGCGGCGATACCGTCTTTTTCGTGAACGGGCAGAGGTCGCTTTCCAATGCCGTGGTCATCAACGGCGTGGACGCCAATTCGATAGGCACCGGCTCGACGCCCAACCTGAGCGTGCCGGCCACCGACACCTTGCAAGAATTCATTGTGCAGACGAACTTGTACGACGCGTCGCAAGGCCGGAATGCCGGAAGCATTGTGGCTGCGGTGACGCGCTCGGGAAGTGGTGAGCACCACGGCAACGCGTACTACTTCCTGCGGAATGACGCCTTAAATGCCAACAACTTTTTCTTGAACCGCGACGGCCAGCCGAGGCCGGAGTACAGCCGCCACCAATTTGGCGCCACCGTTGGGGGGCCGGTGACGAAGGATAAACTCTTCTACTTTCTCTCCTATCAAGGAACGCGGGAGCGAAACGGCGTGTCGCCAACGCACTCGCTGGCGACTGTTTTCGTGCCCGACAATCTCACCAGCGACCGGTCGAACGCCGCCCTGGATGGTCTGGCACTCTCTTTCGGCGTATCGGCGATCAATCCAACGGCAAGGTTTCTACTTCAAGCCACGCTGCCTGATGGCCGACCGGTGATTCCGTCCTCTCCCTCTCCAAGCTCTTCCACCACCTCCACCCCCGTCGCGGTGTCGGGCCTCTCGAAGTTCCGAGAGGACCAGTTCAATACCAATCTCGACTATCAGATCACTCCATCGAACCGCGTGGGAGCCAAGTTCTTCTGGGCCAACAATCCGGCAACGCAGGCGCTGTTTAACAGTTTCGGGATCGGCAACGCATTGCCGCTGCCGGGTTTTGGCGCCGACGTTGACTTCAAGCAGCGGCTAGTGACGATTTCCGATACGCACATCTTTGGTTCCAACATGCTCAACGATGCCCGGTTCGGTGTGAGCATCATTCTCACCCGCTCGACGCCGCAGGAACCCTTCACGGCAGCGCAAGTGGGCATTGCCTCTCCGCTGAACAGTTTATTCCCAGGCATGCCCACCATCTCGGTGGCCAACTTCTTTGACTTGGGTTCCTCGCCGTTTGCTGACAACGACGCGCAAGTGTACACCTACACCTGGGGCGACACCTTCACGTGGAAGAAGGGCAATCACACGATGAGGATGGGCGCGGAATTCAAATACCACGCCGTGGACCTCCGCTTCGACCTCTACACCCGCGGCAACATGTTTGCACTCGGCTTTTCCGGGAACCCCTTCAAGGACTTCCTCGGTGGGTTCTTCAACCTGAACGGCCTTTCCATCATGGGCTCCGGCGTGAATTCGCGCGGCAACCGCGCGCACGACGTGGCCGCCTTCTTCAATGACGATTGGCGCGTGACCAACAGACTCACCCTGAGCTATGGCTTGCGCTGGGAGTACTTCGGACCTTTCACCGAGGTGGCCGGGCGGTATGTGGCCTTCGATTCCAGCCAGGCACAGACGGTTCCTTTTGGAGGCGGGGTGGCCATCGTGGGCGGCTTCGTGCAGGCCGGGAACGCCTCGACTCCACTCGCCGGGATTCCGGCCACGCGGTCTTCGCTGGTTCGGCCGGACCGGAACAATGTCGGGCCGCGGATTGGCTTTGCCTGGCAGCCAGTTTCATCCGGCCGGATGGTCATTCGCGGCGGCTACGGAATCTTTTACGACCGGCCGAATGCGCGCCTTTACAACAACCAAATCCTGAACTTCCCCTACTACACCCTGGCGCAAGTGTTCGCCGCGCCGATTGCCAGCCCGTTTGTTCAGGTGCCCTTGCCCAGTGCGTTTCCGCTGGCCTTTTCCAATGCGACGATCTTTCCGGCCGGCGGTCCGCCCGCGCGGCTGCCGGCGCTGGTGGCAGCAAGCGCATGCGCCCCAGCCGGGCAGACGTGCGTGAACGCGAACGGACTCTACCCGGACGTCAACAACTTCCGCATGCCTTACGTGCAGCAGTACAACTTGGGCGTGCAGTACGAGTTGGTGTCCAATTGGCTGGTCGACATCAGCTATGTGGGCTCCGTGGGGCATAAGCTCTTCCGCCTGCGGGCCATTAACCAGGCCTTGGCACCGGCCGCCGTGCCGGGCCTGCTGAGTCCCGGGCTCTCCAGCCTCGCGGCCCAGGGCTTCGGCACACACGTCGTCCAAAGCAGCGCAAACGCGAGCTACAACTCACTGCAAGCCAGTTTGACCAAGCGACTCTCGTTTGGGCTGCAATTCCTGCTGGGGTACACCTACTCGCACTCGATTGACGAATATTCGGGCGACGCCAGCGGGACCAGCGACAATTCCGTCGTGCCCGGCAATCAGGCGACGCTCGACAACCGCGCCTCGTCCGATTTCGACCGCCGCCACCGTTTCGTGATGAGCTACATCTACGACCTACCCGCCTTCTACAAAGGTGAATCGCGTGCCGCCAAGCTGCTGATGAACGACTGGCAGGTGGCGGGGATTCTCACCTTCCAGTCGGGAACACCGTTTTCTGTGCTCACGAACGCCAATGCTTTTGTGCAAGCGCGGGCGAATTTCGCGTCCGGCTGCACGGCCGACTCGGCCACGTTGGGGGGCAACGTCACGGCGCGACTCACGCGGTATTTCAACGTGGCCTGCTTCACGCCCACTTCCGGCGCTGGAAACTTCGGAAACACCGGGCGCAACATCCTGCGCGGGCCCGACCAGCGCAACGTGGACTTCTCGATCGTGAAATTCTTCCCGATTACAGAAGCCAAGCGTCTCGAGTTCCGCACCGAGTTCTTCAACATTTTCAACACGCCGAGCTTTGCCAATCCGGTGACGTTGCCGGCCGTGGCCGCTCCGGTTCCTGCGGTGACGGCCATCGGGCAGATTATCCGAACCTCGACAGGCCCGCGCGTCATTCAGTTTGCGTTCAAATTCAGCTTCTGAAGCGGTCGCTCGAAAGAGAGGCGGGAGGATGCGCTCGAGCGGGCTGCGCGATAAGGTGGTCGTCGTCACCGGGGCCGCGGCCGGCATTGGCCGAGCGACGGCCCGGCGCTTCGCTGAAGAGGGCTCGCGGGTTGCGGCGTGGGACGTCCAGTCCGCCGCAGCGGAATCGCTGGTGCAACAGTTGCGTGCTGCGGGCGGCGAGGGCCTCTTTGACCGTGTGGACGTCACCGATGCCCCCGCCGTGGAGGCCGCTGTCCAGCAGGTGGTGGATCACTGGAAGCGGATCGACGTCCTCATTAACAACGCAGGCATCGTCCGGGACTCGCAACTGGTCAAGTGGAAGGATGGGGCGGTGGCCGACCGCATGAGCGATGCAGCCTTTGACACCGTCGTGGCCGTCAACCTGCGCGGTGTCTTCCTTTGCGCTCGCGCCGTTGTGCCGCATATGATCCGAGCCGGCGGCGGAGTCATTCTGAGCGCCTCCTCGGTCGTCGGCCTCTACGGCAACTTTGGCCAGACAAACTACACGGCAACCAAGGCTGGCGTCATCGCGATGACGCGGACCTGGGCGCGCGAGCTGGGACGCTACAACATTCGCGTGAACGCAGTCGCGCCGGGCTTCGTTGCCACAGAAATCCTGCGTGCGATGCCGGACAAGGTGATTCAGTCCATGGTGAACCGCACGCCGCTCGGCCGCATGGGCAAGCCAGAGGAAATTGCCGAAGCGTACGTCTGGCTGGCGTCGGACCAGGCCAGCTTCGTTCATGGTGCCGTACTCTCCGTGGATGGCGGCATCGTCACCGGCACTTAAGCCGCACCCCCGAAGGAGACTCATGCCCAGATTTGGGACGATTCTCTCCACCGGCAGTTACCTGCCGGAAATCGAAATCACTAACGACGAGTTGCGCCGGCGGTTCCAGGAAACAGCGCCGGATTTTGTGGACCGGATGGAAGCCGGTAGCGGCATCCGCAAGCGGTGGTACGCGCCGGAGGGCTGGGCCACTTCGGACCTGGCACTGCCTGCGGCCAGGCAGGCGCTCGAGCGTGCCGGACGAAAGCCCGAAGACGTGGACCTGATCATCCTTGGCACGGATTCGCCAGACTACATCACCCCAGCGACATCGGTGGTGCTTCAGCATAAACTGGGCGCGAAGAATGCAGGCACGTTTGACATTGGCTGTGCCTGCGCGTCGTTCCCCACGGGAGCGGCTACGGCGGCTGGGTTGCTCGCAGCAAACCCAGGTATGCGCACAGTGTTAGTCGTGGGCGTG
>Ga0233417_10000398_pt1 | contig 12976 bp, 7 predicted proteins | sample Sed_MG_FD_189023 | JGI IMG/M metagenome (GOLD analysis project Ga0233417, IMG submission 189023) | Sediment microbial communities from Lake Towuti, South Sulawesi, Indonesia - Sediment_Towuti_2014_0.5_MG | ecosystem: Environmental > Aquatic > Freshwater > Lake > Sediment | place: Indonesia... | reverse complement strand
TGCTGGAGAGGGGGTGTACACTTCTCTCGATAAGGTCATTCTCTACACGGGCGACTGGCGGGATATCAAAGTATCCGCCGCGCAGCTCGGCGAGGCAGAAGATGAAGTTTATAAAACCAGCAACCATGTCGATGCCCGCTTCGATTTCCCCTTCAATGGTGAGAGCGTGATGCTCGTTTATGGTACGGGGCCTGATCATGGCATCTGGGCAGTTGAGATAGACGGGAAGCCCGTTACTGACGATGATGGAAAGCCTATTACGATAGATGCCTATCACTCTACAGAGCGTTACCAGGAAACCCAGACTTTCTCTGCAGACTCAGCAGGCGAACATGTGCTGAGCCTGATCAACACCCCTCAGAAGAACGAGAAGAGCAGTGGGAACGTCATTACCTTTGCAAAGATCGAAGTGCTCCACGGGGCGCGCCAGAGCAGCCTTTTGACGATTATCGGCCTTATCCTGGTGGTGGAGCTGATTGGCCTGGCATTTGCGTTCCTGCTCGGAAAGCCTTTGTTCTCGGGCCTGGCAGGAATCATGGACACCAAAGCCAGCATTCTTCTGGCGCTGGTTGTCTACGCGGTCATCGCTGTTTGGGGATTCTTCCTCAACTCTGTGGTTGAGTTCTGGTTCCTGGCCTGGATGGTTGCCATTGTCCAGGGAGGCAGCCAGGCTCTCAGCCGCAGCCTGTACTCTGCCATGTCACCCGCCGCCAAGAGTGGCGAATTCTTTGGCCTCTTCGGGGTCATGGAGAAGTTTTCAGCCATCATTGGCCCGCTCATGTTTGCCTTTGCGGGTGCAACTTTTGGCAGCAGCCGCCCTGCCGTGCTGAGCCTGATTGTCCTCTTCGTTCTGGGCGGCACCGTGCTCCTGTGGGTGAACGTGGATGAGGGCAAGCGCGTGGCAAGAGAGGAGGATGCCAAGCTGTTCAGAGGCGAGGTCTCTGGATAAGACTGTGGCAATCAGAAAAAGTAAAGAGCGGTAAATTTGTTATTGCTTTGAGCCAGCTCCGCCAGGCTTACCCAAGGAGAGAGGTGCCCCTCCTGCCCGTCTACCTATTAATAAATAGCCACACCCTCCGAATAAGATGATTACCCAACCTAATTTTATGGCAGAAGACAAAATAATTCGGTGGGTGTCCCACAGAGACTCAATCAGGACTATCCCTAGGCCTCCAGCCAGAATAGCCAGCAAGATCAAGGCAAGCTCGCGCAGAGGATAGGCAATTGGGTAAAGCCGTAAAGAAACCCAGGTGATCCCACCAGTCCATACCAGATATGCAAGCACCGTTGCCCAGGCAGCACCTGTCATGTTGTATTGGGGTATTAGCCAGAAATTCAAGAATAAGCAGGTTAAGGCAGCAATCCACCCAATAACGGGCAAAATACTCGTGCGATCCTTGAGCATAATACCCACATTGAGCGGGTAACTCACCCCATAGATCATATAAGCCAGCAGTATGATCGGGACAATATCTTTTCCCGCCCAATAGGGCAGAGGAGCGATCCAGGTGTAAACCAAAGGAGTCAAGGCCATCACCACGAGAGAAAATCCACCTGCCGCGAAAAGATAAAATTCCAGTGCCTCCCCGAATTTCTTGCCCGCCTCCTGTTCCGTCGATATCTTAAACCTGCGGGCTGCCCAATCTATCGAGTAAGGACGGTTGACCATGATGTCCAGCGTTGCTGCGACCTTATATGCGAATGTATAGATGGCAACTATCTCTATGGTGGAAAAATATTTAAGCACATATCGGTCTGAAGCGAAGAGGATATAAGAAGCCAGGGCTGTCGGAGCCAATGGCAAACCGTAATTCAACACCTTGCGGAGCCAGGTTTTCTTGAATGCCAGGCTGATTTGTTTCCGCGCCAGAATTAGAGCGACCAGTGTGGCAAGTATGCCCGCAACCATTCTCCCCATAAGCGCCCCATTGAGTCCACCCAGGATTTGTACTCCCGCGATTGCTGCTCCCAAGAACACAAACATCCGCCCGACGGATACAACCACGTATAATGCTGCCTCTTCACGAATGCGGAAAATACTCAGGAAGATTGTAAACACCGCCTCTACTAAGCTGATCAATATCACTAACAGCAAAGAAGCCGGTGGAAAATCATCCAACCATGTATGGAGCATCGGCAAATCCCCCAAAAGGAGATAAGCCGTGACCAAGAAAACGCTTATCAACCCACCAAGCAACACTACAGCTACTAACACGCTGCCAACCAGGCGTTTTCGCTCCTGGTCATCCCCCAAGAACCAGTACTCCCGCATCATTCCGACATCCATTCCCAGCAGCATGAGCAAGTGGAGCAACATAATCATAACCTCAAGGATTGCCCATGCCCCATACTCCACAGGTGTAAGGGTGTTTACCAGGTAGGGAATGAGTAAAAAAAGGGCGGCGCTATTCGCCGCACTCCCAATGGCATAAACAATATTTGACTTGATCAAGCCGTTTATTGCCCGCATTTCTCCATCACAACACTATTACCTGCCCAACGCATCTCAGCCTGCTGGCAATATAATGTGGCCATTTCTGTCTCCCCTGCCCATTTCCAAAAGTCGATCAAATTTAGCCAGATTTCCGGCTGATCCGGTTGCAAGTTTATGGCCTTGATAAATTCCTGGTGGGTCTGCTCTACCTTCTGCGCATCATACATATAAAGTACCTGTCCGTAAAGGATGTGCCCCCAGGTATTATCCTGGTTAATTTCCACCGCCTGCCTCAGGTATTCAGTAGCCTGATCTAGCTGGCCTTCGCCCCACTTTGCGCTTCCGAGGAATCGATAAGCCTCAGATAATGAGGGTTTAAGGTCAGACTTTCCCGGATACAGGGCTATCGCCTTGAGCAAAGCTGCCTCTGCCTCAGGGTAATTCTTCTCCTCAAACAGCAATTTTCCCCAACGATACCAGGCAAGGAATTTGAAAGGCGCTGAGCTCCACCCTTTGTCTTCAAGGATTATCTGCTGGAGGGCGTCGCGAGCTCGCGGTTGGTCACCTGCCCTTTCGTAGTTCAGATAGTTTGTATATCCAACACTGCCATCTACATTCATGCCCATTTGTTCTGCCCGCTTATACCAGACCAAGGCTTTCTCGTAGTTACCCTCCTCCACCATCTGATCTCCAATTCGCGAGAAATCCTTTGCGGTCATTCCCGCCATCTTCCATTCGTGGATGGGTCGAGGTCTTACTCCTTCTGTAGATGGCTTATTACTTAAAGCCTCATAGGCAAAACCCAGCTCCATATGTCCCAGGGGATTGTTAGGTCTGAGCAGAATGTAAGTCAGGTAAGGTTGGATGGCTTTTCTCGGCTCTCCAAGGATGCAATATGCCCTTCCGAGAAGAAGGTGGGTGTAAGGACTCTGCGGGTAATATTCCAGGGAATCCTGCAAATAACCGATCGCGCTGTCCGCCAGGATGTGGGCATTTTCATCGGATGCTGGGGCAGCCTCGCATGTATACATGACTTCCCCCTCAGAGGTTATATTCCTGATCGCCCTGTCTATGTTTTTTCCCCCTCTAAGTTGAAAAAAAAGGCCTAAGGCTCGGGGAGCTAACCAGATGACAACGAGCAACAAGGCCAACTCGAATAAAACGAACAGAACGACCCGCTTTACATTCATACCTACGGAGCAGGTGTTGGGGAACTGGTTTCCTGTGGTATAGCTTCCTCAGTAGAGGCCGTCTCTACCAGATACCAATTGAGTATGGTCGAAAAACGGTCGCTAGTATCGAATAATGGTCCCATGGTCACCCCTTTAACCTCGTCCGCGACGGCGTAGTTAAAAACCGGGTAAAAAAGAGGCAAGGCAGGCAGCTCCTGGCTGAAGCGTACCTGGAAATTTCGATATCTCTTTGCCCGTTCATCCAGGTTTGACATTATCCTGGCTTCTTCCAAATATTCGCTGGCCTGGCGATCATCCCAATTTGAATAATTCTGCCCCCCTGTGATCTGAGCCTGATGCCAGAAGGGGTAAGGGTCTGGGTCTGGGGTGCGTGTCAGGTTGATATCAGCCAGCGCAGCCTGGTACAGGTGAGTGCTGAGCTGGTCATTAACCAATTCGTCGTAAGGAACAGGGATCAAATTTGCCTTTACACCGATTTGTTCCCAATCTTTTTGGATGGCCTCAGCTAAGCTGGCGTGTTTCTCATCCTCTGGATAGACCAGGTCAAACTCTAAACGGTTACCTTCCTCATCTGCGCGCACAACCCCACCTTCGGCAGGTATGGTGAACCCCGCTTCTTTGAGTAAAGCAACAGCTCTATCTGGATCATAATTGACACGCTCCAAACCGTCATAATATGCCCAGGTATTCGGGAAAACAGGTCCGTCGGCAACAATGGCTTGACCACCCAGGAGTTGATCAACCATCCCTTGCCGGTTGAGACCCAATAATAATGCCTGACGAACAATCTGCTCCTTAAAATAGGGCACCTTGGGATTGTCCAGATTGAGAAATAATAAGGTCATCTCAGGCAGCCGACCTGAATACAAGCGCAAATTGGGTTCTTTCAGCACAGATGGGAGAATATCCTCGGTCACTTTACCAATCCCCACCACCTCTCCCGCCTTATAAGCCGCCAGTGCAGAGGCTGCGTCTGGATAGTAACGAAAAACAACTTCCTCAATAAAAGGGCGCTGGAGGTAGTAATCCTCATAGGCTTTTAGAACGACCCCCTTGATTTCCCCATTTTCCGTGATCAGGTGATCAAACCTGTACGGACCGCTTCCAACTGGCGCCAGGTTGAACGGTGCATCCGTTATTTCTTCAAATGTCATCCCCTCAAGAAGGTGTTTTGGCAGCACCCCGAAAGCCAGGTAGTCCATGAAGGGAGAATATGCTTCCGGCAAGCGAAACTGGACGGTTTTATCATCCAGGCGTTCCACATCCACTTCCTTCCAAAGATCGCGTACATCTGGCGGGACCGATGAACTCTCATCTTTCAGTAAATCCACAGTGAAAAGAACGTCATCACTGGTTATCGGTTCTCCATCATGCCAATACACATCAGGACGTATTGTGAAATTATATATTTTGCCATTTTGGGAAACCCCCCACGATTCAGCAAGATCACCCTGGGGAATACCACGGTCGTCGAATCGAATAAGACCACTGAAGATCAAACGGTCAACATCACGATCGCTCGGGTTGTAATAATCCAATACAGGATTCAAGCGGCTGAGAGATCCAATTAAGCCCTCCACATACTCACCGCCCGTGGTAGGTTTAATTTCCTCAGGTGGGAGTGTGGTAACAGGCTTCTGCCTGGCCACTAGTAGTAAAGCTATGGCTATCAGCGCCAGGATTACTATCAAGAAAGGCCAAAGTAATTTTCTCATGGAGAAATCAAGCCATACTCTGCATGTTATGCGAGAGTGAGCCCGAAATAGACGCTATCAATATGATGAAAAAAGACAATACAGTATTATGCGCTATTGAGCTAGTAGAATAGTGGCAATAATTAATACAAAGAACGTCACTGATAGGACAATTGTCGCACGGAAAAGCGTTTTTTCAACACCACGCCGGGCAGTGAAGAAACTCCCCGCTTCTCCACCAGCCAAGCCGCCCAGCCCGGCCCCTTTACTCTGTAGGATTACACTGGCGATCAACGCGATTGACGTTATAATCAATGCGATATATAAAAGCTGCTCCACATCTGACTCCAATCTACAATTTGCCCGTTGCCGGGATGAACTTTCTGAAGGCAGGCGGATTATACCTTCATTCTAGCTAAATAGTCAATTCGCCACATGCACGAAATCGTCATCAACTTGCACATGCATACTCGGTATTCAGATGGACATCTCACCCATGAGCAAATTGCTGATTCTGCCCTTAAGGCGGGTATAGATGCAGCCATCGTGACTGATCATAACATTTGGATCAATAAGCATGAGAAGTGCTACAAGAATGGCGATAGACGGGTACTGCTCATCATTGGAGAAGAAATCCATGACCAGGCGCGCCATCCGCAAAAATCTCACCTGCTCGTCTTCGGTGTTGAGCGCGAGTTAGCTGCTCTGGCATTTGATCCTCAACGTTTGTTGGATACCATCCGTCAGGCAGGTGGTCTGGCCTTCATCGCCCATCCTGTCGATCCAGCTTCCCCTGCTTTTCATGAGCCAGATATCTCCTGGGTCGACTGGCACATTAATGGCTACACCGGCATCGAGCTCTGGAATGCCATGTCCGAATTCAAATCCCTGCTGAAAGGCAGGCTGCACGGACTTTACTATGCACTCAATCCCAGACGGGTTAACAGCAATCCTTTCCCTGCGGCTCTTAAGAAATGGGATGAATTACTCACAGGAGAGAGGCGGGTTGTGGCTGTAGGTGGTTCGGACGCGCATGGTTTTCCCCTCCGCATTGGTCCAATTCGGCGCACACTCTACCCCTACGAATTCCACTTCCGTGCGATCAATACGCATCTGCTCGTTCCTGATCCACTCTCTGGAGATATAATCGGGGATAAGCAGATAATTTTTGATGCTCTTCGAAAGGGACATGCCTTTATAGGCTATGATCTTCCCGCACCGACGCGTGGCTTTCGCTTCACGGGTCAGGGATTGGCAGGGATGGTTCAAATGGGAGATGAAATCAGCGCCAAAAATGGGGTGACGTTGCAAGTTCGCTTGCCTCAACGCGTCGAGTGTCGCCTCATCTGTAATGGTAACATTATCAAAACATGGCGCAACCGCGAAATATGTACTTACATTACTACGGACCCCGGGGCTTACCGTATTGAAACATATATCCATTACCTGGGTCGAAAACGTGGCTGGATCTTCAGTAATCCGATTTACCTTCTTTAGTAAACACTTATGGAATTTCGACTGCATGCACCATTCCAACCAACTGGTGACCAACCAGAAGCCATCCGTCAACTGGTAGAGGGTATCCAGAAAGGATACCGTCACCAGGTCCTGCTTGGTGCGACCGGGACAGGCAAAACGTTCACGATGGCTTCTGTCATTGCTCAGGTGCAAAAACCTGCCCTTGTGATGGCGCATAACAAAACCCTGGCGGCTCAGCTTTACGCGGAGTTTAAGGAGTTTTTCCCAGAAAACGCCGTCGAATACTTTGTCTCATACTATGATTACTATCAGCCTGAAGCTTATGTTCCCCGACATGATTTGTATATTGAGAAGGAAACAGACATAAATGAGGAGATTGAACGCCTCCGCCTGGCAGCGACCACAGCCCTGATGTCTCGCCGGGATGTCGTCGTGGTGGCTTCAGTATCCTGCATCTACGGCATTGGCAACCCTGAGGCCTATGGGCGGGTTGTCATCAATATGGAGGTAGGGTCCATCTATCGCCGTAATGCATTGCTTCGCCAGCTCGTCGAAAGCCAATACCAGCGAAACGACATCGAACTGCGCCCGGGGACTTTCCGCGTGCGCGGTGATACCCTCGAAATCATACCCGCCTACCAGGATCGCCTGGGATACCGGATTACTTTCTTCGGAGATGAAATCGAGCGCATCCTGGAATTCAATGCTGTTACAGGTGAACTTCGCAGCCAGTTAGACAGTGTGAACATCTACCCCGCCAAACACTTCATTACCGAGGACGAGAAGCTTAAGAAAGCTATAACAGATATTGAAGTAGAGCTGGGCGAACGATTGACCGATTTCAAAGCCAACAACAAACTTCTCGAGGCCCAAAGATTAGAACAGCGAACACTTTATGATCTTGAAATGCTCCGAGAGATTGGCTATTGTGCTGGGATTGAAAATTATTCTCGCCACCTGGATCAACGTATGGAGGGGTCTCCACCCTGGACATTGGTGGACTACCTCCCAGGCGATTACATTCTGGTCCTCGACGAGTCTCACATGACTGTGCCTCAGTTGCATGGCATGTATAACGGTGATAGATCACGAAAAGAGACACTGGTAGAATACGGATTTCGTTTGCCCTCCGCCCTGGATAACCGCCCACTTAAGTTCGACGAATTTGAAAAGCGCATGGGGTTTACCCTGTATACATCCGCAACGCCTGGCCCATTCGAACTCAAGCGCGCCAATCAGATAGTCGAACAGATCATTCGCCCCACAGGCCTGGTCGATCCGGAGGTGGAAATTCGTCCTGTGGAAGGGCAAGTAGAAAATTTGATTGGGGAAATTCGCCAGCGGACAGAGCGTGGAGAGCGCACCCTGGTCACCACCCTCACCAAGCGCATGGCTGAAAAACTGGCCGATTATTTAATGGAGTTGGGGATCAAAGTCCACTACCTGCACTCGGAGATTGACACACTGGAAAGGGTGGGTATCTTGCGCGATTTACGCCTGGGTGTGTTCGATGTCGTCGTTGGCATCAACCTGCTCCGCGAAGGATTGGACCTGCCCGAAGTCTCTCTGGTGGCTATCCTCGACGCAGACAAAGAGGGTTTCTTAAGATCGGAGACAGCCCTGATCCAGACAATTGGCCGCGCCGCGCGGCATGTCAATGGCAAAGTAATCATGTATGCCGATCACGTCACTGTGTCGATGCGTAAGGCAATTGATGAGACTAATCGCCGCCGTGCCAAGCAGGTCAAGTTCAATGAAGAACATAACATTGAACCCGTGAGCATCGTCAAAGCTGTGCGTGACCTCACCGATCAGCTTTCGGTAAAATCCGTGGCTGAATCTAGGGCAGAATACAAAACGAAAGAAAGGCCTTCTCTCTCAAAATCCGAGCTGCAGCGTGTTATCGCTGAGTTGGAAAAACAAATGAAGGAGGCTGCCAAAGACCTGCAGTTCGAAAAGGCAGCCGTACTGAGAGATCAGATTTTTGAATTGCGCTCCATCATAGCGGAGGAATCTAACCTTCCCCCCTGGGAAAAGGTTCGCTTGCTCTCTGGGGAAATGTAAACCAACCTATAAACTTACTGTTTCAGCGGTGCTGTTTTCTTCGCGGGTACCTTAATATATTTTGGTTCCAATGATATCTCCAGAGATCCATTCCCTCCGCGCTCGCTTCTATTAGAACCATTATTTGATAAGGCGGATTGGCTTAGAGCCTCCAGAATTCCCAAATCGGGAAGTCGGGAATGAGATTTCTTGTTTTTGACCTCACCCTGAGCTGAATTCACAACCAAAGTCAACCCTTTTTCATCCAATATCTTCAAGAAGGCATTGACAACCATGGGATCAAATTGCGTTCCTGTATTCTTCCTGAGCTCTTCCAGGATTTCCTGAGGAGTCAGGGCGCGTCGATATGGACGGTCAGAAGCCATGGCTTCTACAGCATCTGCCACCCCAATAATGCGCGCCTCAATTGGGATGTCCTCTCCACGCAATCCTTCTGGATATCCTGTCCCGTCATACCGCTCATGATGGTGAAGAACAATTGGAATTAAGGGTTGCAGTGGTGGGCTGTTCCGTAAAATATCTGCTCCTAGGCTGACGTGCTCGCGGCTGATCCTGTATTCTTCCGGAGTGAGTTTTTTGGGTTTCAAGAGAATCGATTCAGGTACACCGAGTTTTCCGATATCGTGTAACAATCCCGCTTTGCGAATAAGTTCTATTTGGCCTGGCTGCAAGCCAAGTTTTTCCGCGATGAAGACCGCATATTGGGTGACTTGGCGAGAATGCCCTAGAACATAAGGATCACGTAGATCGACGACTTCGGCCAGGGTTTCGAGAAGGCCATTATTCAACCGGGTAATTTCTTGAGAGGTCTTTTCTAAGGTCACATTCTTTTGTTTTAATTCGCTCACTACTGCCGATGTGCGATCAATATACTGTTTTTGACCCAGGCGTAACAAGAGAAGTGGAACCAGGATAACCAACGTCCCTAATATCCCCGCAGTGTTATAGCTGAACACCAGCCCATAGGAAATTACCCCCATAGCAACATAATAGGGTAACAGCCAACCAAAGTGCTCCCGCCAAACCTCCTTTACCTTCAATCCCAGGCTCAGGTGGATGGCAATGGATACCAGCACTGTGGTGCACATAAATATCAGCGTAGCAAAAACTGGCGTCACTATAAACTGGATTATTCGAGGCCACTCAGCAAAAGGTAGTTCGAATATCTGGATTAAATATAAACAAAGCATGGCAGCCAATAATTGATTACCTACATTGAAAACCCAACGGCTAAGAGGGCTGCGATGCTTGATGAAAGCTGCAGTCGCGAAGGACAGGCTCATCACAGCCGCTCCAACAGGACCAAAGAGCAAGGCCCCACCCAGCATCGGAGCCGCCGATGTCGAGACAGCTGTATTTCGTATGTATATATCCACCGAAAACCATTCAGCCAGGAAAACAATCACTGCAAAACATATCAATGCAAACCAATCGATATCAATTGGAGGGTTAAAAGAAAGAGCAAAGAGGGTTATCGCCGCAAATACCACACCGGCTATGAATAGTTGAACTAACTGCTGGTGTCTGCGTTTGACTGTTTGGTCTCGGACGGTTGCTTGTTGTTCTGGCAGCGGTTTGTTCACGTGTTCCTTTTCAGTACGGGGGATCGATTCCGTTGGTCGTTGGATGGTCTGTTTCGCAGATCCATCAGATGCCTCTTCCTGAACCTGCACGTTCGCAGTTCGAGCCTGGAAAAGAGCTTCGTATGTCTCATTTGCATAAATATAAGTGCGGTTGCGCCCCTTCAATTTGGCATGGTATAGAGCAGCATCGGCATTATGTAACAGGTCTTTGGGAGATTGATCCCCCTCCTCCCGTCCAGCGATGCCAAAACTCATCGTAATCCGGATAGGTGTAACGCTTGTCGGGACCGATATTTCTGCCGACGCGATCGCTTCGCGGATTATCTCGACGCAACTGAAGGCCTGTTCTGGGGTGGTTTCAGGCATTAGAATCGCAAACTCTTCACCACCGAATCTCGCCACGATATCGTATTCGCGCGCAGACTCTTTGAGGATTTTTGCCACTCCATTCAAGACCTCATCACCAGCCAGGTGACCATAGGTATTGTTAATATTCCGCAGTAAATCCATGTCTGCCATGACCACTGCCAATGGTCGGTCGAACCGATTTGCGCGGGCTACTTCATTTGCCAGGGCGCTCTCAAAATAACGGGCATTGAAGAGCCCCGTTTTGGGTTCAGTTTCGGTTTGGCGTTCCAATGCGGGCACTTTCAGGGTGCTATAAATCAAGTAGAGCGGAATGATGATGAGGATGGTCGCGTATGGATTTATCGTCCAGACCAGGGCCAGGCATGCCCCCATGGACATCAAAGCCAAATCTATCATTAATGGGAAAAAGCCAAAAATGCCAGATTTGGCAAAATTTTCTCCACGGGCAAGCCAAACGATGATCCCGACCATAAAGTGATTGACCATGGTATAAGCTACCATGGCAGATATCACACCGGCAATCCCCTGCCAGGAGGAAATAAATCCCCCCGGATTTGTTGTCTGATAGATCAGATCCGCGCACTGCAATGAGATCACAAAGCAGGTGATGTTAAAGCTCTGAATATACCAGGGGTACTTGTGCCATATCCACGCGACCACGTTGGAGATCATGATCACTACCATGGCTTCTGGAGTGCCCAGCAAAACAAATGTAAAGCTGTAAACCAAAAAACTGAAGTTGTAATTAGACCGGTTTGTGGATCCTTCGACTTTAAAAATAATCGCGAGGGTTGCTAATATCGTCAGGACCAACAGCATCCACGGGCTTTCAACATCTATCCTCATCATGTTATAAACAAAAAGGATAAGACCCACAAGGATCGTACCAGAGAGATAGATTCTAGCTTTGAGAGATAACTCCTTCATTGGGTGGTCTCCTTTCTGAGAAATGTGCCCATCTTTATCACCCTGTTAAATCAAGATTCCCGCCTCAAAAGGCAGCCGTTTTACCTTTTGTATTTGAGCTGGCTTAAAGCTACAGCAAGGCCCCACTGTTCCCCAGGTACCCCAATTATAGAATATTCACAACTTCTTTTGACAAACAAATTCGTTAGGTAACATATATTTACTGAGAGGGTCACCTCTCCTTACAGACATTTGAACTTTCACATTCCCTTCAACCCACCTTCACAATTTATTCACACATTTACGATATCCTTGAAATAATCAAACATTACATTAACTGGATTTCAGTTAAAAAGGAGTATAGAGCATGAAAAAGTATATCTTGATCGGTTTAATTGCAGCGGTGGCAGTCCTGGTGATCGCCGGGGTGGGGATAGCGGGCTTTGCCTATGCCCAAAGCCAGGAAAATCCCACGCCGACTCCCCCCTCCCCGGGTTACGGTCCAGGCATGATGGGTGGGCGCGGTTGGTTCAAAGGCGGGATGATGGGCTGGCGTCGAACCGATACCTATGGCCCAATGCACACATATATGCTAGAAGCCATGGCGAACGCCCTCGGGCTGCCCCCAGATGATCTCCAGGAAAGGCTGCAAAACGGAGAAACCATGTGGCAGGTTGGAGAATCGTTGGGTCTTACCCTTGAAGAGTTCCGCCTGGCAATGACCGATGCTCGTGCCGAAGCCCTTAAGAAAGCTGTCGAAGATGGAATCATCACCCAAGAACAGGCGGATTGGATGAGCCAGCACATGGCTCAGATGTGGGCCAGCGGTGCTGGTCCTGGTTCCGGTCATTGCGGTGGTCGGGGGTGGAAGGGTTGGTAACCTTTAGAACCACGCTGACAGGATAGCAATCTCAGGAAATAACCCTGCCTGTCACGAACTGGTAAAGACTGCGATGCTTGTGGGAGCTGCATCCCCATAAGCATCGATTTTTATCACCCATCGATTGTCCGTTATAATGAGGTTTGATTTTTACTTTGCCCTCGCATCCATGCCCACGATATTAATCATCGAAGATGAACCGGAACTTGTAAAAGTGCTCCGCTCTTACCTGGAAGGAGCAGGTTTTACTGTCCTCACCGCTTACAGGGGCGACAGCGGACTCTCAACCTTGGAACACAGACATCCTGATCTTGTGATACTGGATCTCAATCTTCCTGGCATGGACGGGTTGGATGTTGCCCGGGAAATTCGTC
>Ga0233417_10000397_pt1 | contig 12979 bp, 12 predicted proteins | sample Sed_MG_FD_189023 | JGI IMG/M metagenome (GOLD analysis project Ga0233417, IMG submission 189023) | Sediment microbial communities from Lake Towuti, South Sulawesi, Indonesia - Sediment_Towuti_2014_0.5_MG | ecosystem: Environmental > Aquatic > Freshwater > Lake > Sediment | place: Indonesia... | reverse complement strand
TTCTCAGATCCGATGCGGCGCCACCTCGGGCGGCAGGCAGCAGCTCTCCTGGTTAGGCATGACGATCCACGCCACCACGTAGGCGACGAAGCCTACGCCGGTGAAGATGGCCAGCAGCAGCCACAGCAGGCGCACCAGCGCCACATCCGCATCAAAGTAGTTCGCAAAGCCGGCGCAAACGCCCGCGATCATCCGTCCCCGGCGGGGCCGGATCAGCCGGCTGGCGCCCACGGGTGGCGCCGCGGCGGCTGAATGGGAGGTCGACCGGCCGCAGTTGTGGCAATACCGATAGGTATCCTCCAAGGCGGTACCACAATTGGTGCAGAACATCCCGGACACTCCTTAAGCGGGGCCGTGTCTTTCAGGCACAGCCCTTCCACTCGATTCAGGATACGAAGCGCTCCGGCGGATTGTTCCTGGAATCGGATGGGGACCAGTCGTGCCACTGCGACTCCGTCCGGGGTCTGACTGAGCACCGCAGGAGCGGCGCACAAAATGCTTGACACGGAGAAGGGTCCGTCTAGAATAGGGATAATAATCTGGCCTTTCCGTTTATGAGCGTCCCTTGCAGTCACCCTCGAACCGAAGTCATCGCGCGCCGCGACGGCGTTGACTACGTTGTCTGCCTGGATTGCCATCAGATTCTGGAAGCAGACGACCTGGAAACCGTCCCCGCTGAAGACGAGGAAGAATAGGCGGCGCCGGGCAGGCAAATGGCCGGCGTCCCGGGCGACCGGGGTTCGCGGCTGCTGCGCGGCGGGTCCAAAGTTCAACGCCCGATTCGTGGTTGCATTGTCTCGCGATTCTGCATAGCATACGGAGGGAGGACCAATTCAGATGAAGTGGTCGGCAATTACGGCGGCGGGCGCCTCCACCCTACTGATGGCTTGGACAGCATGGAGTCAGGCGGGGTTCCCCCGGATGACCAAGTGTGATCCTGGCTTTGCCGTGGCGGGTGAAGTGGTTTCCATCACTGGCGAGAACCTCGGCAAAGCCAACGTTGCCGAGCTGTATCTGACGGACGGGCGGAACGACATAAAGGTGCCGATCGCCGAGCAGACCGGCACCATGATCAAGTTCAAAGTGCCGGCCAACGTCAAGCCCAGGCGCCTGAGTCTGATGGTTCTCACGGGCGGAGCGGACCCCAAGCTCATCGAGCAGCCCCTCAAGATCACCATTGAAACGGAGGAATCGCGAAAGGAGCGGCTGGCTCAAGCCGAACAGCGGGCCAAGGAGGCGGCTCCGCCCGCCGAGGAGCCCAAACCCGCCGAGGAGGCCAAACCCCCCGAGGCCGCCAAACCGAATCCGAATACGGGGAGCTGAGCACCCTGCCTCAGGCGAACTCCGCAAGGGAAAGCTAGGTCTTTTGCTGGTCTGCCGGTGCCTGCCAGTTCCGGTACGCTTCGTCGAGCAGTTCCACTACGTGGGCCACACGCTGGCCATTCCCGTGCAGCCGTACACCCGCCTCCAACTGCAACATGCACCCGGGGTTAGCGGTGGCGATGATGGTGGCGCCGGTGCGGTTCACTGCGGCCATTTTGCGCGCCAGCAGGGCCATCGCCATCTCGTTCTGCACCACGTTGTAGACCCCCGCGCTGCCGCAGCAGAAGTCGGGCGAGATCATCTCCCGGAACTGGAGGCCGGGGATGGCCGCCAGCAGCCGGCGCGGGGCCTGCGTAATTTTCTGGCCGTGCGCGAGGTGGCAGGAATCCTGATAGGTGACGGTGGCGGGCAGCGGCCCCAGGTTGGGGTTGAGGGGGATGGGGGCCAGGAACTCATTGACGTCTTTCACCCTTGCGGCAAACCGGCGGGCACGCTCCACATAGCCGGGATCGTCCTCCAGCAGCTCGTGGTACTCCTTCAGAGTGGACCCGCAGCCGGCGGCGTTGGTGATGATGGCGTCGAAGCCGCCGTCGAGCAGGGCATCGATGTTGCGGCGGGCCAAGTCGCGCGCTTCCTTGCGCATCCCCGCATGCACGTGCAGAGCGCCACAACAACTCTGCCCGGAGGGCACCACGACGTCGCAGCCGTTTTTCCGCAAGACGCGCACAGTGGCTTCGTTCAGTCGTGCAAAGACCAGGTTGGCGATACAGCCGGCCAGGAAGGCTACCCGGAATCGAGGTGGACCTTCACCGGGAAAGGTGCTGCCCACATAGCGGAAGAAGAAGGGCCACTGGGCGGTGGGAGCCAGCTTTTCGACTTGGTCCAAGCTCCCAAAAGGCTTCAGAAGACGCGTGGCCCGCACCAGAGCCTGTAATCCCGAGCGCTGGTAGAGGAGTAAGGCGCTTCCGGCTAGGCCCAGCAGCCGCCGCGACGGGAGGAGGTGGCGAAAAATGAAACCGCGCATGAGGCGCGTGGACCAGGGGCGCTTCAGGCGGAGTTCTATGTCCGCCCGCGCGGCTTCCACCATGCGGCCGTAGGGCACGCCGGAGGGGCACGCCGTCTCGCAGCCGCGGCAGGCCAGGCACAGCTCGATGTGCCGCACGTACGCCGGTCCCATCGCCATGCGACCCTCGGCCACCTGCACCATCTGGTAGACCCGGCCCCGCGGGGAGTCCATCTCCAGGCCCAGTTCGCGGTAAGTGGGGCAGGCGTTGAGACACAGCCCGCAGTGCACGCAGGTGTCCAGGTCCACCTGCTTGGGGCCCACCTTGTGCAGCGTGGCGGCGGATTCAGATACGGCCATACATCCTTCCCCGGTTGAGAAGATGATGCGGGTCGAATGCGTCCTTGATTCTCTGCATCAAGCTGAAGTCGGAGCCGGGGTCGGGCCAGAGTTCCAGGCCGGTCTTGCGCTCGGGCGGGGCGAACTCCAGAAGGGCTTTCCAGCCGCGCGCCCGGGCCAGCCGCAACCACTCCGCCGCCCGGCCCAGTTCCGGGAAGTAGCCGTAGCACACCCCATTGCCGGCTCGCGCCAGGGCGGGGACTTCCAGGGCACTCATGATGTCACCCACCTGCGAGAGCGTGCCGCTGATCCGCGCGACGGCGCCTTGGGGCTGTTTGGCCAGCATGGCCGGGGTGATGTTCCGCACGGCATGCCAGAGCGCGCTCTCCGCGCCACCTTCCAGCATGGTGGCGCCATCAAGTTCGCGGCTGTAGCGGCCCAACACCTCGGGAGTCCCTCCCGCTTCGAGCAGGAGGGTCCAACCCTCCCTCCCTAGCAGCGTGGCCATGGGCGGGTTGAGCAGGTCGAAAGCGGCAGGCTGTAACACCCCGCGCAGGATGACGTCACGCTCGCGCATGGCAGCAGGCAGCGATTCAAAGCGCAGCAGGAAGGTGCGGCTGGCAGCGGTTCGCGGCACCAGCTTGAAGTTCACCGAGGCAATCACGGCCAGTGTCCCGAACGAACCTATGAGCAACTTGCTCATGTCGAGACCCGCTACGTTCTTGACGACCATCCCGCCCGACTGCACGACCTTGCCTTCCTGCGTGACGAACTTCATCCCGATGACCATGTCGCGGACTGTGCCGTAGAGCCGGCGGCGCGGGCCGTTGGTGTTCGCGGCAACCACGCCTCCGATGGTGGCCTGGTCCGAGAAGGGTGGATCGATCGGCAGCATCAGGCTGTGCCGCTCCAGGAGTTCCTCCAGCAGCCGCCAGGACATGCCGGCCTGGACGCTGATGGTGAGATCGCGCGGCTCGAACTCCAGCGCGCGGTCCAGCCCGCGAGTAGAAATGACTACACCGGCATCGTGGATTGGCCCGGCCATAGCCTGCTTGCTGAAACACCCGCCGGTATTGATCGTCTGGCCGGAAGCTGCGGAATCGGCCAGGGCCTGACAAAGCTGGTCGAGGGAGGCGGGTCTGATTTCCGTCATGCAGTCCACCACGGGCGAGGGGCGCGGAGACCCTGGGGACAGCCTCGCCGCTCCGGGCACAAACGATTGTAACGCAAGGGGCTTTGTTAAGATGGGAAGGCCGCAGGGGAAGGATTGTGCAGGCCGGGCCGACACGAGCGGGCGTGTCAGCCGAGCGGTTCCGCGCAAGCATCAACTCTGCGGGTGGAGCTGTATTCGATGGACTCACGGCGCAATTTCATCGGGAAGGTCGCTACCGGGCTGGCCGGGACCCTGGCCGCGCCCGGCCGCGTGTTGGGGGCCGGCGAGCGGATCCGAATCGGCCTCGTCGGGCCGGGGGATCGCGGCATGCAGTTGGCGCGGCAGGCCACGGCCTGTTCGAACACGGAAGTCGTGGCTTTCGCCGATGTGTACACCCGCCGGCTGGAGGCGGCGCAGCAGGCCTTTCCCGGCACCCGGACGTATCTCGACCACCGCTACATTCTGGATGACGCCGCCATCGACGCGGTGATCATCGCCACACCACAACACCTGCACTGCGAGCACTTCGTAGCCGCGCTGGATTCCGGCAAGCATGTCTATCAAGAAAAGACCATGGCCTTTACGGTCGAGCACGCCAAGAAGATGCGCGCGGCGTACCAGCGGTCCAACGGACTTACCGTCGAGATCGGGCATCAGCACTGTTCTTCCGGCGAGATGGCCGACGCTCTCCAGTTCCATTCCCGGAACCTGACCGGGAAGATCACCGCCGTTCACTCCCACATGTACCGGAACACACCGCACGGCAAACCACAATGGGCGCGGCCGGTCTATCCGGACATGACTCCGGAGAACATCCTTTGGCGGCCGTTTCTGGGCGAGGCGCCGGACCGGCCCTTCGACGCCAACCGCTATGTGAACTGGCGGTTCTTCTGGGACTATTCCGGCGGCAACTTCTACGAGAACATGTGCCACCAGCTTGCCTTCTGGTACAAAGTGCTCGATCTTCAGATCCCCGAGTCGGTGACAGCCACCGGCGGCTTGTATTTATGGAAGGACGGCCGCGAAGTGCCCGACACCATGAACGTGTCCATGGCCCACTCGGCCGAACTTCTGTTCAGTTGGAATTCAGGATTCGGCAACAACCACCTGGGCAGCGAGGAATTCGTACTGGGGACGGATGGCACTCTGTACCGCGGCAGTAAGATGCGATACTTCCCTCAAAAAGTCAACCGGGCGGACGGCAACGAATTGGTGGGACAAACCAAGAGCGATCCGAATGGCCACATGCAGGACTTCCTGGACTGCATCCGCAGCGGACGCGAGCCGGCCTGCCCGTTTGAGCTGGGCTTTCGCGTTTCGATCGCCTGCCGCATGGCCGTAGATAGCTATCGCCAAAACCGGACCCTGCGCTGGGATCCCGAGAAAGACGAGATCGTCTGAAGGCCAGTCCTCCGGGCTCTCGCACGTCATGCAGGAATGGACGGAGAGAATACTGGCGGGGGATGCGCGCGCTCTGGCTCGGGCGGCGACGCTGGTGGAGAACCGCGATCCGGAAGGCCTGGCGTTGCTGCGCGAGTTGTTCCCTCGAACGGGCAAGGCCATCATCAGCGGCATCACCGGGGCGCCGGGCGCGGGCAAGAGCACGCTGGCGGATCAGCTTGCCGCCGCGATCCGGGCGGAGGGCGCAACCGTAGCCATCATTGCCGTCGACCCCACCAGCCCGTTTTCGGGCGGGGCGATCCTGGGCGACCGCGTTCGCATGCAGCGCCATCACGCGGACGCGGGGGTTTTCATTCGTTCCATGGCCAGCCGGGGGCGCCTGGGCGGAGTGGCCCCGGCTACCACCGACCTCGCCATGTTGCTGGACGCAGCGGGCTTCGATCATGTCCTGATCGAAACCGTGGGCGTGGGGCAGGACGAAGTGGAAGTGGCGCGGCTGGCAGATGTCACTGCGGTAGTTCTGGTGCCGGGGATGGGAGACGATGTACAAGCCCTTAAGGCCGGGATTCTGGAAATCGCTGACCTGTTCGTCATCAACAAGGCAGACCGGCCCGGGGTGGATTCTCTGGAGCGCGAGATTGAGGCCATGCAAGCGCTGGGTGGAGAAGCCAACGCCGTGCGGCCTGTGGTCAGAACAGTGGCTTCGCGCGGGGAAGGCATAGCGGAACTACTAGCGGTCCTCCGGCAGTGCCACCGGCAGCGCCACAGCAACCGAAGGAAGACCGATCTTTGGGTTCACCGTCTCCAGGAGATGCTGCGGGAGAGGCTGCTGGAGCACCTGCCGGCTGAAGAAATCCGGCAAGCCGCCGAGGAGATTGCCGATCATCGCAGCGACCCGTATTCGACGGTCGAGACCTGGCTCAGCAGGCTCACTTTTGCGAAACAGGAGAACTGAATTGAAAGCAGAAATCGGGGTTATCGGTGGCAGCGGGCTGTATTCGATGCCCGGCTTCGAGGCGCAGGAGGAGATCGTGGTGGAAACCCCCTGGGGCCGGCCCTCCGACGCGTACATAGCCGGGCGGTTGGAGGGCAGGCCGGTCGCCTTCCTGGCGCGGCACGGGCGCGGACACCGCATCTCACCGTCGGAGTTGAACTTCCGGGCCAATATCTTCGGATTCAAAACGCTGGGAGTGGAGCGCATCCTCTCGCTGAGCGCCGTGGGTTCGCTCAAAGAAGAGCATCACCCGCTGGAATTCGTCATTCCCGACCAGTTTTTCGATCGCACTCGCGGGCGCGCCTCAACGTTCTTCGGCGACGGACTGGTAGCGCATATCGGTTTCTCCGACCCGGTTTGCCCGCAGCTTGTGGCTACGGTGTATGAGGCCTGCACGCAAGTCGGGGTCACGGCCAAGAAGGGAGGCACCTACCTGTGCATGGAGGGCCCCGCGTTCTCCACCAAGGCGGAATCGAACGTCTACCGCGCCTGGGGCCTGGATGTGATTGGGATGACTAATTTGCAGGAGGCTAAACTGGCTCGCGAAGCGGAGATCTGCTATGTCACCGTCGCGATGGTGACGGATTACGACTGCTGGCATCCGGAGCACGACGCGGTCACCGTCAACGAGATCATCGACCACCTCCGCAAGAATGCCGAGAATGCCTCCAAAGTAGTGGCGCGGGCGGTGGCCGCGATGCCCGCGCAGCGCGCGTGCAAGTGCGGGGCGGCGCTGGCCAACGCCATCATCACCGATCGCCAGGCGGTGCCCAGCGCCACCCTCGAGAAGCTCCGGCCGATCGTCGGCAAATACTTCGCCTGAGGAGTGCGGGAATCGTTGAACGCATCGCGACCCGGCGAAAGCATACAGTCACCGGAAGCAGCCGCGCGGGAGCTGCTCGGGTCGTGCCTGGAAGGACGCGCTTGGCCGCCGGCCGCGCTCGAGCAGTTGGTGGGCGATGCCTTGTCCGGGGATGCCGGGCGCGCGGCGCCAGCCAGCCAGGCGCTTTTCGGGATTCTGGTGGAGGGCCTCTCGGATTCCTTTGAGCCGCGCCTGTGCGAGGTATACGCCGAGCTGTTCTCGCGAGTCATCGAGCGGGTGCGTCCAGAGTTATCGGCCCGAGAGTTAGTAGCGCGATACGCACGGGTTCGCCGCGCGAAGCATTTCACCGGCGAAGCGGAGCGAGTGCGAACCGTGTTCGTGCTTTCGCGCGTGACGCTGGGGGCAGACGTGGCCGTTACCAGCATCCTGCTGGATGCGGCGAAGAAACGTTTTCCCAGGGCGGAGGTACGGCTGGTGGGCCCGCGGAAGGGGTACGAACTGTTCTCTGCGGACCCCCGCATCCGCCATCAGCCCGTTTCCTATGGCCGCGGCGCCTCGTTGGACAAACGGCTCGCGGGGTGGCCGGCATTGCTGGACAGTCTTCACGCTCCCAACTCGATCGTCGTCGACCCCGATTCGCGCCTGACTCAGCTTGGGCTGCTGCCGGTGTGCGAGGAAGAGAGGTACTACTTCTTCGAGAGCCGCTCGTACGGCGGGGAGTCTGCCGAATCGCTGTATACCTTGACGCGGCGCTGGGCCACGGCGACCTTCAAGGTACACGAGGCGCGAGCCTTCATCGCCCCGGCTGAGAGAACGGAAGGCGGCAGCGAGCCCTACATCGCTATCAGCCTGGGCGTGGGCAGCAATCCGGGCAAACGCCTGCCTGGCTCCTTCGAACAAGACTTGGTTCAGGCCCTGCTGGAGCGGGGCTACCGGATCTGGATCGACAAGGGTGGGGGAGGAGAGGAAACGGAACGCGTCGAGCGCATCGTGCAGAGCGTGGGCGCCGCTTCGCCGCATCTGCGCGCGTGGCACGGCGCTTTCGCGCCATTTGCCTCCCTGATCGCGCAGAGCCGCCTCTACCTGGGTTACGATTCGGCGGGACAGCACGTGGCAGCGGCCAGCGGTGTTCCCCTTGTCACAGTGTTCGCGGGCGCGGTCTCGGCTCGGATGCTGGCTCGTTGGACGCCGGTGAGCCGGGCGCCCGTGGCGATCATTCCGGCCAGTCCGGAAAACGTCAGGGAAGTGCTGCGCCGGGCGCTTGATGCCGTGGATGCGCTGTGGGCGGGCGCGGGCCGCGCGCCGCAACGGCAAGCCTCCGAATAGCCTCCCCATGATGTTACGGGGGCGCCGCCGAATGCCCATGTTAGAATGACACTTCAGTCCATGAGAATAGGCATTGGGGCTGATCATGCGGGCTTTGCGCTCAAAGAACGGCTCCGCGAGAAGTTGCTTCGAGACGGCCATGAGGTGACCGACCACGGGACCTCCTCCGAGCAGTCCGTCGACTACCCGGACTTTGCTTTGTCCGTGGCTGGCGACGTGTCTTCCGGCAAAGCGGAACGTGGCATCCTGGTCTGTTCGACAGGCGTGGGGATGTCCATCGCCGCCAACAAAGTGCGCGGCGTCCGGGCGGCGTTGGGAGTTACTCCCGAAGAAGTGCAACTGACGCGCTCCCACAACAACGCGAACGTGCTGACGCTGGGCGGGAAGTTCACCCCAGGGGAGGTGGCCGAAAAGCTCGTAGACGTCTTCCTCACCACCGCCTTTGACGGTGGGCGTCACCAGCGGCGTGTCTCCAAGATCGCCGCCATCGAAGGGGCTCCCGCTCAAGTTTCGGAAACGGTTCGGGAATGACAGAGCAGATCAGACTGGCCCGCCCTCTGGCGGAAGTAGACCCGGAAATCTATCGCGCCATCTGCGGGGAACTGGAGCGGCAGAACCAGGGGCTGGAACTCATCGCCAGCGAGAATTTCACCTCGGAAGCCGTGCTGGAAGCTACGGCCAGCGTCTTCACCAACAAGTACGCGGAAGGATATCCGGGCAAGCGCTATTACGGCGGCTGCGAGCACGTGGACGAAGTCGAGACCCTGGCCCGCGAGCGCGCCAAAGCTCTGTTTCAGGCCGAATACGCCAACGTACAGCCACACTCCGGGTCGCAGGCCAACGAAGCGGCATACGCTTCCGTGCTCCAGCCCGGAGACACGATTCTGGGTATGGACCTCTCCCACGGTGGTCACCTGACACACGGCCACAAGCTCAACTTCTCCGGCAAGACTTATCGGGTGATCCCCTACGGGGTGCGGCGCGAGGATGAACTGATCGATTACGACCAGCTTGCCCGGCTGGCGGAGGAGCACCGTCCCAAGATGATCATCGCCGGGGCGAGCGCCTACTCACGCGTGATCGACTTCCCTCGTTTTCGGGAGATTGCAGACTCGGTGGGCGCGGTGCTCCTGGTGGACATGGCCCACTACTCGGGGCTGGTCGCTGCGGGGCTGTATCCGAATCCCTGCCCGCACGCCGATATTGTCACTTCCACGACCCACAAGACGCTGCGCGGCCCGCGCGCCGGCCTGATTCTGGCCAAGGCGCAGTTCGGTCCTGCCATCGACAAGAACGTGTTCCCCGGCGTGCAGGGCGGCCCTCTGGTGCACGTCATCGCGGCCAAGGCCGTATGCTTGCGGGAAGCCGCCACGCCCGAATTCGCGGGTTACCAGCGCGAAGTGCTGGCCAACGCGCGGGCACTGGCGCGCGGCTTGGCGGAGGAAGGCTTCCGCATCGTGTCGGGAGGCACCGACAGCCACCTCCTGCTGGTCGACGTGTTCTCGCGGGGGATTCGGGGAAAGGAAGCGGAAGCGTCGCTGGACCGGGCGCGCATCACCGTCAACAAGAACACCATCCCGTTCGACCCCAACCCGCCGCTGAACCCGAGTGGGATCCGGCTGGGCAGCCCGGCGGTCACCACGCGCGGATTCCGCGAGCCGGAGATGCTGGAGGTGGCCCGGCTCATCGCAGAGGTGTTGCGCAACCGCGAGTCTGAAGAGACACTGGCGGCGGTGCAGCGGCGCGTCGCCGCTCTCACCGAACGCTTCCCACTCTATAGCTGGAAGACGGCTGCCGCCGTGCGCTAAATGCCGCTTCGGATCGCGATCGACGCACGCCACATCACCGATTTCGGGATTGGCACCTACATCCGAAACCTTACACAGGCCTTGGGCCGGATCGACAGCGAAGACCGTTACTCGTTAGTTGCCCCTTCACCTCCCGATCCCGCATTCGCTACTCTGCCGAAGAATTTCTCGCTGGTCACCTACCAGCGCCAGGATACGCAGCTCGCCGACCAGTTCCTTTTCGGCTTCCTGCTCCGCACACTGAATGTAGACCTGTATCACATCCCCCTGGCCCGCGTACCTCTTTGGATGCCCGGCCCCTACGTAGTGACGGTCCACGACCTGTCCGGCTTCCTCTACGGCGCCAAGCAGGGGCTGCGCAATGAACTGAACCTGTACAGGCTAAAGAGGGGGTTGAGCCGGGCATCCTGCGTGATCACGGTTTCGGAGGCCACGCGGCACGACGTCGAGAATGTCCTTGCCGTCCGGCCAAGAGCCATCCGGCTGGTGTACAACGCCCCTGACCCATTCTTCACCGAGCACAGCGCGCAGTCTGCGGCGTCACTGGAGGCCGTCGTGGCCATGAACCAGGAGCGGCTGTTCGCCTTAGCCCGCTACCAAATCAACTACCCGTTCATTCTTTATGCCGGCACGATTCGTCCGCAGAAAAACATCCCCCGGCTGGTGGAGGCTTTCGCGGTGGTTCGCGGCGACCTGGAAGGCCATCCGTTGTACCACGACCTGCGGCTCTTGATTATCGGCGACGAAATCAGCAGGTACCCGGCGGTCCGCCAGGCTGTCATGCAGACACGCATGGAGGAGCACGTGCGGTTCCTGGGCTTCGTGCCCATGCCGACGTTGCGAGCCTTCTACGAATCCGCGGCGGTGTTCGTGTTTCCCTCGCTGTACGAGGGATTCGGCTTGCCCCCGCTGGAAGCCATGGCCTGTGGCACTCCGGCGGTCGTTTCCAACGTGAGCTCGCTGCCGGAAGTGGTTGGTGACGCGGCGGTTCTGGTAAACCCTGAAAATGTGTTTGACATCGCGCGCGGCATCCGCGAAGCTCTGGTGGATGAGAAGCTGCGCCAGAAGCTCATCGACAAAGGCCGCGAACGCGCCCAGCGCTTCAGTTGGGACAAAACCGCGGAGCAGGTGCTCGAAACCTACCGCGAGGTTGCTGAGGAGCGATAGGCCGCGGCCCGTCGGCGCCCGGCTCAAATCGCGACTTCTACGTCCTGCCGGGGAAGTTGTCACGCACCAGATATTGTGCTGGGGAGTGTAAAAAAGGGCCAGAGTGGTCTGCCCGCGCGCCTCACCGTACGAGAATCGGACGAGCCTCCGGTGCGAGGCAGGCAGGTCTGACCTCGCGCGCAGGGCCTTGGCGTCGGTGATGCCGAGCTGGGCGCGGGCTTTACCCCTCCTGAACCCGGTCCGGGCCCTGCGCTGTCTGCCAGAGCCGCTGAAACACGGAACGAACACTCGGGTCCAGTCCGTCGGAAAACGTCTCCGGCAGCCGTAACGTCCGGATGAGATCCTGAACGTCAGAGAGGTCACGCAGGCGGTGTGGGGCCGTCATGCCGGAAGCCAGCTTGAGCTCGACCAGCCGCTCCAGTGTAATGACGCGGACACCGCCGGCTTCGAGGGACGCGTCCGCCGGGTGTGGGAAAGACACAGCTTTGGGCAATCCATCTCCGGGATATTCACCGGCCGTAACCACCTCGATCCGGACGCCGCTGTCTGCCGCTCGAAAGGTCTTCTGCGCCCCGGCGAAGGCCGGGACGTAGCCGCACCCCAGGTAGCGCGCTTTGAACTCAGCCAGGCCTTCCGGAGTCAGCAGGATGTCGACGTCCAGCGTCATACGAGACAGTCCATGGTAGCTGAGGGCGATGGCGCCGATCACTGCGTAGGGGATGCCTGCTTCGTCGAGCCGGCGCGTCAGATCGAGCAGACTCTGATGGATGCGCCCGCGCTGCATGAAAAACTCGCTGGCTTCTTCCAGGATCGCGTTGAAGCTTCGCTGAACTTCTTCTTCGTAGACCGGCACCTCGCCCTCGATCATAGCCTACCGCCAGCATCACACGAGTGGCAGGCAAGGAGCAATGCGCGCCACCCCAAAGTTCTCACGCCCCAAGCCGGGGCTGCCTTTGCTCCTACCAAACACTGCCTGGCGAAAGCTTCTACCGCATCTTTTGCAGGAACTGCCCGGTCGTCAGGTCCACAAAGACATAGAAGCCACTGGTGCCTACCGATTGCCCCCAAAACACCCTCCAAGTAGGATTGGGAAACCGGTTGGAATTCTCCACCAGGTAGTTGACAGGGGTATCGGGATGCTTCTTGATGTACGCCTCCGCATGCTTCGCCGCCAGTTCGAACGCCTGATCGGAATCGGTCTTGAACGCCGGGATGAGAAATGGCTTCCTCTGGGTGGTCGGGCCTGTATATGCTTCCTCGGGGCCGGCGAAGACCCCTTTATGCAGATTGCCGGAGCTTTCCACAACCGAGTAAGTGAAGCGCTTGGCCTGCCGCCTTTCAGCCGAGGCGAAGGTTGCCTCCCAGGCGCCCGCCTTGCCGGGTTGGCTGGGGACCTCGCTCAAGTTCAAGCTGGCCAGCCGGAGCGGTTCCGCGTCGCGGGCCCAGGCACGCGCAGCCAGATACATCTGGTGGAACGCGGTGCGCCCGGTAACGGGTTCCGGAGGGGCTTCCGGCCTGGCGGCCTCGGGCTTGACCGATTCTGCTGGCTTGGGACGTTCTTCAGAGCAGGAAGCGAGCAGAAGGGCAAGAGGTAAGAGGCACGACGCGACTCTTCGAGTGTCCATGGTCTGTGGCGACCATT
>Ga0233417_10000395_pt1 | contig 13016 bp, 11 predicted proteins | sample Sed_MG_FD_189023 | JGI IMG/M metagenome (GOLD analysis project Ga0233417, IMG submission 189023) | Sediment microbial communities from Lake Towuti, South Sulawesi, Indonesia - Sediment_Towuti_2014_0.5_MG | ecosystem: Environmental > Aquatic > Freshwater > Lake > Sediment | place: Indonesia... | reverse complement strand
CGCCAGGGCCATCCCACCCACCAGATAGGTCTGCAAGTGGGGGTTCTTGCTCCCCAGCACGGCATGGATGCGAATCACATCTCGCTGCCAGTCCAGGGCTTCCAGGTAGTGGGCCACCGCCATCAGGTTAGCCTCAGGCGGCAGCTTGTAGGCCGGATGCCCCCAATAACCATTGGCGAAGGGGCCCAGTTGGCCAGTCTCGACGAAGGCTTTGATTCTGTTCTGGACGGTGGTGAAGTAGCTGGCGCTGCTCAGAGGCCAGTCGGAGATGGATTGAGCCAGAACTGCAGTAGCGGCCGGATCCGCGCTGAGGGCACTGACGATGTCCACCCAATCCAGGGCATGCAAGTGGTAGAAGTGAACCGGGTGATCCTGGACATATTGAGCCGCCTCAATGAGATTACGAATGATCACCGCATTCAGAGGAATTTCAATTCCGAGGGCGTTCTCTACTGCTCGCACGGAGCAGACGGCATGCACCGTCGTTCAGACGCCTCAGATGCGCTGGGTGAAATACCAGGCGTCACGTGGATCACGGCCCTGCAAGATGGTCTCAATGCCGCGCCACATGGTGGCTGAACTCCAGGCGTCGGTCACCTGGCCGCCGTCCACCTGTGCTTCAACGCGCAAATGGCCCTCAATACGGGTTACCGGGTCAATAGCGATCTTGGCCATCCTTTATTCCTCCTCCACCTCTGCTACATGTCTCTCGATTGGATGTCTCTTAGCGCGGATAGCGCTGGCCACTCCGTGCACGGCAAAAGCGCCGCCCACCACCGCCACAATGCCCAAACCAACCTTGTCGGCGGTGGCTTCCACCCCGAAGCCAGGCAGGTTAGGCAGCCGCTTGTAGAAGGGGCTCATCGTATCCCAGAAGTAGGGCTCGGAGCAGCCTACGCAACCGTGCCCCGATCCAATCGGCCAATTAGTGCCGTCATTCCAACGCACAATAGGGCAGTTGTGGAATGTCTCTGGCCCCTTGCAGCCCATCTTGTACAGGCACCACCCTTTGCGGTGCCCTTCATCACCCCACTCCTCTACGAATTGGCCGGCGTCGTAGTGAGCTCGTCGCTCGCAGTCGTCATGGATGCGTGAGCCGTAGGCAAATAGGGGACGCCCTACCTGGTCGGTGGCAGGCAACGCCCCAAACGTGAGATAATGCACAACGACTGCCGTCAGATTCTGGACGTTCATGGGGCACCCGGGCAGGTTGATGATGGGAACCCCCTTCACCAAGTCTCCCACACCAACGGCACCGGTCGGATTGGGCGCCGCGGCCGGGATACCTCCGTAGGCGGCACAAGTCCCTGCCGCAATGATAGCGGCCGCACCTCCGCCAATCTCCTGCACCCAGTCCAGTGCCGTCCGTCCCCCAATGGTGCAATAGATCCCCCCATCCTTGGTGGGGATAGAGCCCTCTACAACCACCAAGTATTTGCCAGCGTAGGCCTGTACGGTGTCCATCAGAGATTTCTCGGCCTGGTGCCCGGCTGGGGCCATCACCGTCTCATGGTAATCCAGCGACAGGATGTCCAACACCAGCTCGGCCACCGTCGGCTTGCTCGCACGCAGCAGCGATTCCGTGTTCCCGGCACAGTCTTGGTACTCAAGCCAGAGCAGCGGCGGCCGGGGCGCTGTCTCCAGCGCAGCAGCCACCCGAGGCACGTAGCGGCGCGGCAGGGCCAACACCGCCGTCATTGCCGCGCAGAATTTGAGGAAGTCACGTCGTGGCACCCCCCGTCGGGCGAGAACCTCCGTCAACTCACCCCTTTTGCCTGTCATAGAACCACCTCCTCTCAATTAAGGGTTTGATAGGGGCCTTATGCAGCACAGGTGCTACCCGGGATCTTTGGCTGTGCCCTCACCGCCGGGCCAGGCCTAGGCAACACCGCTTCCCACAATGTATCGTTCAAGCTGCTCTATCATAAATTCCTGCTCGGAGATAATGGCCTTGACCACATCGCCGATTGAGATGACTCCCGACAAGCGATCATTTTCCAGTACGGGCAGATGCCGCACATGACTCTCAGTCATAAGCGCCATACATTCCTGTATGGTCTGCTCGGGGCGTACGCAGATCACCTCAGCGGTCATGATCTCTCTGACCGCCGTGCTCTTGGATGACTTTCCGAGCAGGATCACCTTCCGGGCATAGTCACGCTCCGAGATGATTCCCACCAGTTTCTCACCCTCGAGCACCAGCAGGGCCCCCACCTCCTTTTCGGCCATAAGGCTGAGGGCATCAAACACCCAGGCATCCGGCGGGATCGACCAGACATCATGCCCCTTAACGCGTAAGAGCTGTCGAACAGTTGTCATGAAATAGCCTCCTGCTAATTGGAATTACAGCATAGCGAACACACAACACGAATCCTCGATTTGCCATGGAAGTCCTGATTGAGGGCGAATCTCTCTGAATCCACAGTCTATTCCAATTGCTGCTTGAAAGGCCGTGAATTGGGATAGTTCATGGAAGCCTGACAACACGGCTCCTGATCAGCCAATTGGTATTAGATCCGGTTAAAGCACAAATCGATCCAGATTGCGGGGAGATTTCCCCATGCGATGCAGTTGTGGCAACTATGAGAGATCAATGAAGGGTAACCCCCGTCGCCCCCCTGCGACGGGTGGAGGATGGTCGATTGCCAGCGCACCTGTACCCCCCAGTGCAGGTTGCGAGCATTGACGCGAGTCCGGGCTAAAACGCAGGCTGGAGAAATCGCACCTATTATACCACGAGGCAATCAAGTTGTCAAGAACTTCACAAATTTGATAAAATTGGTTTAGATACTCTTATTTATTTTCTCAACATAACTATCAGGCCAATCTAGCCCTCGCATCTTGATAGGGTTCTCTTGGGGCTCACATTCGCCACAGAAGAGGGTGTTGGCAACAACAAGGGCCCGGTACTCCCCATTCCGGGCCACGTATACGTCGGTAATAAAGGGCATAGTCTGGGCGTGGTCCCGGCAAACAGCCCGCCCGCAGAACCTGCATACCCCATGCGCCGGCCGGTCACAATGCCAGCAATTCATAGCCTCCTCCTATCTCACGATACAATCGCTTGCAGGCCTAGTTTGCGCCGTGTATCCAGGGTTCGGGCGCTGGATACCTGTTCCACGTAATGCGCCACCTGTCGGCTCGAGGCGACCAACTGATCGAAGGTGGCCTCGTCAAGAGTCAGTAGCTCCGCTGGCGTTTCAGCCTGGCAAGTGGCGGCGTAGGGCTGATCGGTGAAGAGTGAAGTCTCCCCAAAGTGCTCGCCCCGCCCAAGGCGGCCGACCATCCTCTCCGCACCACTTGCATCACGCACGTTAATTGCCACCTGCCCCTTGAGGATAACATAGAAGTGATGCCGGGGCTCTCCCTGTTGGACGATGATTTGCCCTGGTTCCACGCTAGTGGCCTGCATTCGCGCGGCCAGCGCATCGACCTGCTGCCGGCTAAGATCGGCGAAGATCGGCATCTGGCTCAGTAACTGCGCTGTAGTAAGAGCGCCCACTACTTGAGTGTCAATCTCCACCCCAGCTTGGCGTAGTCGCGCCGCCTCAATCGCGGATATCGTCAAAATTTCGGTGTCAATCGAAGCCCGATATGTCGCCTGATGGGTCGCCTGACCCAGGAATACCTCCGAGCCAAAGCTTGCGCCACGCCGCAACGCGCCCGCCAAGCGCTCTGATTCCCCAGACGGATCAGCCTGCCATACCTATATCTCTCCGGATTGAACCAACACAAAACGGTCGATGGGTGTTCTTCGGCGGGCCAACACGTGTCCTGCCGGCAACCGTTCATACTCCAAGGCTGCCTGGAGAAGATAGAAGTCGCGACGGCCCAACCTAGCCAGGAACGGAACCCTTCGCAAGAGCCGATCCCGTTCATCCCGGGCCGAGACAAACTCGTCCGCGATAGCCCCACCCCAGGAAGTGCCCTCCAGCACGTAGTGCCCAAGCGTCTCCCGCTCAGGCCAGGGCAGGCTATCATAGGCAGCCTGGGCCAGACGTGCCGCCAGGAGGCTGCCAGCCCAATTGTCTACCAAGTCTATGCTCCGCGCCAGCACCTCCCGGTAGCGATCCCCTTGCTGCAGGATGCTCATCTGGCTCAAGTCAAGATCATCACGCACTCGACCAGCTTGGAACTCGATACCCCATTCGGCGCCGGCGGAGTCGATTCGCAGTTCATCCCCCACCTGCTGGGCACGGCGCGCACCAAAGGCAACCCAGAAGCCTCGGAACAGGGTTTCAAAGAAGCGGGCAAAAGCCACACGTAGCCGCTCTTGGTCGGAGAAGGCAAGGCTATGACTCCAGTGCGAGACGGGAAAGTGGATCCGGGCTCCAGCCGTAGCGTATGTCAGCCCACCCAATCCCCACAAAGCGGCCACCGTCAATTGCATCCAATTGTCTGCCACCAGGCCTGCGGGCCACCCAGGAGCAGCACGCGCTGCGGTCAAGACGCCCAGTGCCGCAGCGCCCAGCACCAGAGTGACCCACGAGACGAAGAAGCGCGTGCTGACGTAGGCAGTCAGGGTTGGCACGATACAGGCCAGAAAAACCAGGCTAAAACAGGCCGAAGCAATAGCCAGTATCACTTCCAGGGCCCTTCCATTGACTGTCCAGCGGGCGAGGGGCAGAATGAGGACAAGACCCAGCCCGAGTAGCCCGAGCATGACCACCTGCTCCCACGCCGGTGAACGCCGCAAGCCCACTCCCGCCAGCGAGCGGATGCCAGCCACCAACAAACCGACGGCAGCCAGTTGCTCCGCAAGGCGGGCCGCGTTTATGAAAGAGCTCGGCGATTGCCCGGCGGTCAGCGTCAAGCTCAGTCCACGCAGGAACGACCCCACCAGCAGCAGGCCGGCCGCCAGGGCCAATCCCCAGAAAGTTGTCTGGAACTCGGCCCCTGCATATTGGCGCGCTGTGAGGACAAGTGTCCAAACAGCAACTCCTGCCAGGAGCACTGGCATGATCGCCAAAGTAAACTGCTGAAGAGTACCGCCCACCAGCACCGGCAATAACAGGGCCAGGCATAACCCACCGGCCGCTGTTGCGGCCACGTTTCTCTCGCGTTCAAAGAAATCGTGCTGTTCCAGCCAGTCAGCCAATCGCTGTGCGCCGTGCCAAAACGTTGCGCCCAGAACCAACACCGCGGGTACGATCACCAATGCGAGCAGAAGGGTTACCAACGGCTTGAAGATCAGGGCAGGCTCAGTGTTCCACAGATCAAGCAGAAAGCTGGAGATGCGCGTTTGCCAAAAATACACTGCAATCCACAAGGCATAGAGCGTATACAGAGCTGCTAACATCCCGTAAATGGTAAAGATGATCTCTTCTTGAGCAAAAATCGTCTCACCCCGGGTCGCCGGGCTGACCCGGGAAGCCTGGTCGGCAACAGGCCTGGCGGGGAACCTGCGTAGCAGAGCCGATACTTTGCCGGGCAGTTCCTGGCGAATGAATGCAAAGGATCGCTGGCGTAGCATAGGCATGGAGAGCCAGTCGCTCAAAATAAAGTAGCCATCTAGTTCTAGTAGCGGGTTCAGGTTGAAGAAGAGGCTTAGATAGCCCAGGAAGGCTGCTTTGAAAAGTAGGCTGCCCGCCAGGCTGCCGGGATCTCCTATCCAGTAGACCAGCAGGCTGCATATCCCGGCCACGATCAGCTCCGCGTGCAGCCCTGCCCACGACACAGCCATGCGCCGTCCCTTGGGTTCCATCCAGATGTCTGCCGTATCGACGAAGAAAGCAGGCATGCCATAGTAAATCATAACTCCGCCACGCCGTACCTCCCGCCCGAAGTGCTTGGTGGTCAGAGCATGGGCCGACTCGTGGATGAAGATCATAGCCGAATTGATCAAGAGCAACATCAGCAGGCTGGCCAGGTAGCCCCACACTGTTGAGTCGCCTGGCGCCAGAATAGCATAGTGCTGGCGGTCCAACAGCAGGCCAAAGACCACAAGCCCAGCCAAAGCCACTAGCGTCAAGGCCCCCAGCACTGGTTTGAAAAAGAACACCCGCCCCCCCACACGATAGGCTTGCGTCACAAGGGGGTCGATGCCTTCTATATAGAATTCCTTTTCCAGAAACGCTTGTGCCAACCGTCGCCAGTGGTGCGACCACTCTCGCTCAGCTGTTTGCTCCTGCGCCTGTTGATACACGCCTACGTGCCGATCCGTCAGAAAGCCACCGTTCCGTAGCTCGTCCACCAGCGCCGAAACCCGACCAAAGGCAAATGTTTTGTATCGCTCGAAGTAAGCTACGACCAGATCTTTGACGCTGCGCGACCCGTCCATTAATCCCCAGAGAGCGTAATCTTGTTCACTTAGCTTGAGGTAAGTTCCCTGGTGGGGATTCTTGAGGACATAGTACGGCGCATCACCTTCATCTAGACGACGAGCGACTATTCCCGGCGCCGCCCGGGGCCGGTAGCTGGCTTCATCTACCTGGGCGCGCACCCAGCTCCAGACATTGAAGTTTTGGCGGGACAGATGCCCCTCTTGTGTCCTCGAACCAAGGGCACTATCGATATCGCTCATTGGCGGGGTACTTGTTCTGGTTGGCCAGGTCCGTCTGCCTCTGCTCGCATTTTACAATAGATCTTGACAGAATTGAAAATGTGTCGGTCCCGCAATGTGCCTGGATTGAGCCAGCACAGGCCGACAGCCCTTGCTTCAGACCGCTGAGATCAGCCACATTCGTACCTGCGCGGCATGGTCGCTTTCCACGCTTTAATAATTCGCCGGTTTCTGTTATAATCCACACCGGCTTCTCCTGGCACAGAGGTGATCCAGTTGTCCATCCGATTCGAATTGGTGCAGGCTGTAGCGGCATTCGTGCCGGCTTACGTGGTAAACAGCATCGTTGGTGGCCATCCTCCGCAGCCCGGTGACGTATCCGCCAGCGAAGGGGCAGTCATCTTCGCCGATGTAGCCGGTTTCACCCCCATGGCCGAGCGACTGGTGCGGATTATGCGTGATGATGCCAACCAGACGTCGGGGCGGGGTGCCGAGGAGCTGACCCGTATCCTCAACGGGGTCTTTTCGGCAATGATTGAGCGCGTCCACGAACGTGGCGGCGTCATCACCCGTTTCAGCGGGGATGCACTGACAGCCTATTTCGAACGCCCCATTCAGCGTTCGCCAAGCGAGATGGTGGTGGGTGCCCTGGCCTGCGCGCGCGCTATGCACCAAGCCATCTCTCATTTCGCTGAGGTCCAGGTTGAACACGAGATCTTCCCTATTAGTGTGAGAATGGGGCTGGGCTATGGGCCGTGTGTCTTCCTGACACTTGGAGGCCAGGGAGGCCAAATGGAATCGGTGCTGGTCGGGCGTGCCGTCAGCGACGCCGCCCTCGCTCAGAGTCGCGCCACGCCAAGCCAGGTAGCGCTCGCCCCCAGCGCCTACGAACTGTTGCCGCCCGAACTGTGTGGCGGTACGGGCTCAGTCGAGTTGAGTGCGCTGACCAGGTATCCTGTGGCCCTGTCGACTGGTCAGGACGCCCCTTGCTCGCCTGGGTATGAAGGCCCCCTGGCCGGGTTAGACGAAGGTGCTTTGGAGCAGGTCCTACGTGCCATCTCCTCTTACCTCCCACACTCCATCTACGACCGGGTAATACTAACCCAAGGGGATCTACCTGGAGACTATCGGCGTGTGACCAACCTATTCGTATACTTTGACGGCCTGAACTGTGACGCATCTGACGTAGGGGAAAGGGCGCAGGCGTATTATTATTGGGCGCATAGCGTGGTGGCCCGCTACGAAGGGCGGTTGATCCACATGCTGGCCGACGACAAGGGAACCAGCTTGCACATCCTCTTTGGAGCGCCAGACAAGCATGCGGATGACCCCACGCGGGGGTTGCGCTGCGCACTGGCATTGCAGCGTGACCCGGGTCGACCTTCCTTTGTCGTCCGACACCGCATCGGTGTGGCTTCCGGCATAGTCTTTGCGGCTACTATTGGCTCCCCCCAGCGCCGGGAATACACGGTGATTGGCGACGATGTCAACCTGTCAGCCCGCCTTACGGCGGCCTGCCCACCCGGCGAGGTGTTGGTTGACGTGTACACTCGCGACCGCACCGCCACCCAATTCGACTTCGAGGCCCTGCCACCTATGCAATTGAAGGGCAAGTCCCAGCCGGTCATCGCACATCGGCTCCTGGCTGAGCGCCAGAGTGAAACAGGCTTGGTCGCCCGCTATCTGGCCAGTCGCTGGCGTATTGTGGGCCGAGACACTGAGGTGGCTGACTTGGAGCAGGCCGCTGCCAGGGCCATGACCGGGACCGGGCACATTATTGCTCTCGAAGGGCGGGCTGGAGTAGGCAAAACACGTTTGGTCGAAGAGGTGGTACGCCAGTGGGTAGCCCAGGGCGGTGATGGCTTCGTGGGTCAGGCCGTCTCCCATGGCCTGAACTCCCCCTATCATGTCTGGGCGAGTTTCTGGCAAGCCTTCTTTGGTTTCGATGATTCGGACAGTGCGGAGCAGCGCTGGCAGAAGGTGAAGGCTGCAGTTGTGGCTGAAGCGCCCGACCAAGCTCCCTGGATGGGGGTGTTGGCCCCCGTGCTGGGTTTGCCCATGGCTGCTGCTCAGGACATGCCCTCAGGCGAACCCCATATTCTCTCCAGCCTTGATGCAGCCGACCGGCGTCGCAAGCTCTTTGAACTGACACACGCCCTGCTCACAGCACGCGCCCGTCGCCAGCCGCTGCTTGCGCTCTTCGAAGACCTGCACTGGGCGGACCGGCCATCGCTGGAACTTATCGATTATCTCAGCGAACGCATCTCGCAGGCACCTGTGTTGCTGTGTCTATGCTTTCGCCCGCGTGATGACCTGGAAATGGATGTGCTCTCCTCAATGCAATGTACCTGGCGTATTCTGGACGAGCTGCCGCCCGAGCAAAGTATCGAGTTGGTGCGCGCCATCCTGGGTGAGGTGGATCTGCCCCCTGAAATCGAACAGGAAATCTACGACAAGACCCAGGGTAACCCCCTGTTCGTAGAAGAGATCGTCAACAGCTTCATCGCGAGCGGTATGTTGGTGCCCGAAAATGGCCAGTACCGACTGTCGCGAGACCCGGGCACGATTGTCATTCCCGATACGCTGCAAGACCTGCTGATGGCCCGCATAGACCGGCTCGAAGCACCCAGTCGCGACCTGGTACAGGTCGCCTCGGTGATTGATCGGCGTTTTCCCTATAGCGTCCTGCGCGGCATCTATCCCTATCCCATGTCTGACCTGGAAATGCAGGAGCGCCTCAATGAACTGATTCGCCCTGAGGACCTGACTCGGCTGGAGCGACCCGAGCCCGACTTGGTTTATCTCTTCAAGCACGCCCTTACACGCGACGTGGCGTATGCAAGTCTCCCTTTTGGTCGCCGTTCTGAATTGCACCGGCGAGCAGGAGAATTCATCGAGACCAACTACACCGACCACTTGGAAGAGTATTACAGCACACTTGCCCATCATTTTGACCAGAGCAAGCAGTGGGAACGAGCCCTTCAGTATGCTCTATCAGCAGGGATGTTAGCCCAACAGGTTTATGCCAACGATGAGGCCCTGCGCTACTATCAGCAGGTGGAGAACTACCTGGCCTATCTGCCTGCTGCGGTCGGCTGGCCCAGCGCCTTGCGCATGGCTCTCCAACGCAGCGTCCTGCATCGCCTAAACGGGGAATACGAGCTGGCGGAGGCAGATCTGTCTCGCGCCCTGGATCTGGCTGAAATGCACCACGACACTCGCTCCGAGGCAGAGGCCTACTGCCTGCTGGCCGATTTGCGCTATTATGAAATGCGCAACGAAGAATCTCTATCTGCTGCTCAACGGGCACACTCCATCGCCCTGGCACACCTTCATACAGCCGAGCTGAACACGGCACTGGTGCAATTAGGCATAGCCTATCAGATGCTGGGGGATATTGGGCGTTCGATGGAATACCTTCAAGAGGCACACAAGCTGGCCGAGCGGCGGGATGATCGTCTGGCGGTCGCACGGGCACTCAATACCATGGCGGTGGCCTGGCTCCTCTACCAGGGAAACCTGGATCAGGCCCTGGACGGGTTCCAGAAGGTGTTGGAGATTCGACGCGAAGCAGGCGCCAAAGACCGCGAGGCGGAATGCCTGGCGAATATCGCCACGGTGCAATTTCGACGGGGCGACCTTGAGGCTGCTCTGGAGGCCGGCCAGGCTGCGCTGCGCGTGGGGAAGGCCGCAGGCTGGCAATACGGCCTCAGCTATGTCCAACTCGACCTGGCGGACGTGCACTGCTATGTGGGCGACTATGAGACCGGGCAGCTACTGATCCAGGAAGCCCAGGAGAACCTGATTGAGGGCGACGAACTGGGGCAGGCATACGTTCAGCTATGGCTGGGCCGCGTCGTCTACTTCGACCTGGGCCGGGACGACCTGGGTGTGCCGATGCTGGAGGCAAGTCTGCAGTTGATGCGAAAGCACGAGCACTTCGATGAGATGATCGGGGTGCTCACGGCATTGGGGGCCAGCTATTTGCGCCAGGGGCAGCTAGCTGAGGCTCGCGCATGTCTGCAAGAAGCCCACGACCATAGCCTGACCCAACAATTCACCTGGCAGCGCTCAGAGATCTGTTATCGGCTGGGGCTGTTAGCCCTGGCCGCCGGCACACCTGACGAGGCAGAGGAGTGGTGTCGGCGGGGCCTGACCGCCGTTGACCAGGGGAGTGCCCCGGACTGGTTGGGTCCTCTGCATGTCGTGCTGGCCCGGGTGGCCCAGCGGCGTGGTGCCCATATCGAGGAGGTATCCGCACTCTATCAACAGGCACTATCGCTGGCTCAGGCCCGGTGCCGCGCGGTTGAGCGTGCCTGGGTGCTTCGCGAAGCAGGTCATTTTTGGGCAGCACATGCTGACGACAGCAGGCGCACTGAGGCTCAGGCGCTGGTGCGCCAGGCCGACGAATGGCTGGCCGCGCGGGGCATACTGGGAGGAAGGGAGTAATTCTTGCCCTTTTTGTTGAAGTGAATTATGCTGTGCTCGAACTATCTGGTAGCATCGCCGGGGTACGCTGCGGGGAGATGAAAGGAAAGCTTTTCCATGTCACAAGATGCGGTATCTCAGATCATCGGCCGTGCCGTGACGGACGACGAATTCCGCGCCTTGCTGTTCTCGAACCCAGATGAAGCACTCCAGGGTTACGAGTTGTCGAACGAGGAGGCCGCGGCCCTGAAGGTTTTGAAACAAGAGGACCTTGAGGACTTCTCGGCCAAGCTGGACGCGCGCATTACCAAGAGACGACTCTGGCGCGGATAGCCACAGTCGTCAGAAGACAGCCACTAGAGCCCGCCACAGGGGTGGACCGAGAATCAACAGGCCCACCACGACCGCGGTCATGGCGGCCAGCAAGACCGCCCCCGCCGCCACGTCTTTGGCTATCCTGGCCAAAGGGTGATATTCCCTCGTCACCAAGTCTATCGCCGACTCAGCCACCGTGTTAAACGCCTCGGCCACCAGCACCAGGCCAATGGTCAGAGTGATGACCGCCCATTCGGTGCGGCTTAACCCCAACCAGAGCCCCAACACAACAGCCACCAAGGCCAAACACACATGAATGCGGGCGTTACGCTGCGTCTGCAAGATGTGCCACACACCAGCAAACGCGTACTTGAAACTGGTCAGCAGATCAGAACGGCCCATGTTTGATTCCATCGGCGTGCCTCGCCGGTGCCCTGGTGAGAAGGGTACGACTCCACAATCCGGCAGTTATGGTGGTTGAACGTGGGCCAGCCCCAATTGGGACAGAATGCCAGCCTGCCGTTCCCACATAACGGCTTGGTCGTCGGGGCGACCATGGTCATAGCCCAGCAGGTGCAACACCCCGTGAACTACCAGCAAGGCCAATTCCGCCTCGACGGGATGGCCAGCCGCCGAGGCCTGGGCGTGGGCCCGAGGATAAGAGATCACCACGTCCCCCAAGTAAACTTCAGCGACTGGCGGATTGACAAAGTCAGGAGCCTCACCGCCGAAGGAGAGCACATCGGTGGGACTATCAATACCGAGATATGCCTGGTTGAGGGCACGCAGCGCCTCATCATCGGTGATGATCAACGTCAATTCACCGGATGTACAGCTTTCGAATGCCAGAGTCGCCATAGCAACTGAGCTTAGCCACTCAGCGGAGACAAGGTGGGCAAAGGGTTCCTCAATTTGCACTCCAGCGAGCGTCGGCATGAGCGCTGATCCTCCTCTGGCACTCACCCCGTCACCTGGGAGCGTTGCCTGGTTCGCTATGGGTCTGAGCAGGAACGGCGGCCGGAAGTGACTGTGGCATGAGGACTGCGGCCTGACCGCCACCTTCAAGCTCCTTGCTTACTTCCTCTGGATACTTGATGCGCGGATGGAACACACCCTGTAGCATCTCCACAAAAGCGCCGCGGATTTGATCCAAATCGCGTGCGGTCAGATCGCACTCGTCCAGCTCACCGCTGGTTAACTTTTCGTTAATGATCCGACGCACGACCTTGCCTATCTCTTCACCAGAGGCAGGATGCGCGGCGCGCACGGCTGCCTCACAACTGTCTGCTAGCATGACGATGGCTGTCTCTTTACGCTGAGGTTTGGGGCCTGGATAGCGGAAATCCGCCTCATCTACCTGCGAAGGATCCTCTGCCCGCTCAAGCGCCTGGTGATAAAAAAACTTGATGATTCCAGTCCCCTGGTGTTCAGGGATAAAGGCGCGCACATCGCGCGGCAGGCGATATTTCCTGGCCAAATCGAGTCCATCCTGCACGTGGCGGATGATGATCTGCACGCTGATGCGGGGATCCAGCCGGTCCTGGAAATTGACACCATCCACCTGGTTCTCGACAAAAAAGTAAGGGCGCACCATCTTGCCCACGTCGTGATAGTAGGCTCCCACCCGGGTAAGCAGAGCATCGGCGCCAATTCGCTCGGCCGCTTGCTCTGCCAGGTTGCTAACCATCAGGCTATGGTGATAGGTGCCAGGAGCACGTAGCAGAAGCTGCCGAAGCAGAGGTTGGGTCGGCTGTGCCAGTTACTGCAACTG
>Ga0233417_10000394_pt1 | contig 13019 bp, 7 predicted proteins | sample Sed_MG_FD_189023 | JGI IMG/M metagenome (GOLD analysis project Ga0233417, IMG submission 189023) | Sediment microbial communities from Lake Towuti, South Sulawesi, Indonesia - Sediment_Towuti_2014_0.5_MG | ecosystem: Environmental > Aquatic > Freshwater > Lake > Sediment | place: Indonesia... | reverse complement strand
CCTGGACGGCAACTGGTCGTCACAGGGTCTGTGCCTGAAGGGCGCCTGGGACTGCGACCGCAACCTGTTGCAGGTGGAGTCTTCCGATTACGACCGGTGGGTGGCGGACGCCTACGACGGTTCCGAGAACTTCGTGTTCAGTTATGGAAACGACGTGACGTGGATCAAGAGCACGCACACGTTCAAGTTCGGCTACCTGTGGGAGCGCATCCACTACAACGGTTTCGGGCAGCAGTCGATCGGAGGGCGTGTGCGGGGCGACCGCCGCAGCACCAGTATCCCCAACAACAACAACCTGTCCACGGGCGGGGGGAACGGCTTTGCCTCATTCCTGCTGGGCGAAGGCTATTCGGGCGGCACTGAGAACGACCGCTTCGTGGGGCAGCAGTGGCGCAGCCACGCCTTCTATGTTCAGGATGACTGGAAGGTGTCGCCGAAACTGACGCTGAACTACGGCGTGCGCTACGAGTTCACCTTGCCTCCGCTGGAGCAGAAGGACAAGTGGAGCGATTTCACCCCGGACAAACCGAATCCGCGCGCCGACAACATCCCCGGCGCCTTGCGCTTCGCCGGCTACGGGGAGGGGCGCGAGGACTCCCGCACCCTGGTGGACGGATGGTGGGGCGGCATCGGCCCGCGCTTCGGCCTGGCATACCAGTTAAACAGTAAAACTGTGCTGCGCGCCTCGGCCGGCCTCAGCTACGGCGTGGCCAAAACCGTGACGGGCAGCACCCACTTTGAAGGCGCGGTGCTGATATTCCGTCCGGAAAGCCTGGATAACGGCATCACTCCTTCGTTCAAGATTGACGAGGGGCTGCCTCCCTACACACCGCCGCCCTCTGTCGACCCGAGTTTCTCCAATGGCGGGAGTACGGCTTATTGGGACAACGATGCCACGAGACTGCCGGCCAACTACCAATGGACCTTCTCGATTCAGCGACAGATCGGCAGCACCATGCGCTTCGAGGCCAACTACAACGCCACTATCGGAGGCCATCTGGTGGCGGGCCTCAAGCGGCTCAACCAGTTGCCCTTCAGTGTGTTCGAGCAGTACGGACGCACCTTCCTTTCCAATAACATCGATTCCGACGCGGCCAAGCAGGCCGGCCTGTCGCGTCCCTACACAAACATCAACTGCGATTTCAGCCGGACCTGCCAGCCGGTCAGCATCGCTCAGGCGCTGCGTCCCTTCCCCCAGTATTCCGACATCGCTACGGGCTCGGCCCACGGCGACAAAAGCGGCCACTCGTCCTACCACGCCCTGGTCTTGAAGATGGAGAAGAGCTATTCTTCCGGCTTGACGTTCCAGGGTTCGTGGGTCGTCTCGAAGCTGATTACGGACGCGGACAGCTATGACGCAGCCAACAGCGCTCTGGACCATTACAACCGGCGCCTGGAAAAGTCCATCGGACTCTACGACCAGACCCACAACCTCAAGGGCAACTTCATCTACGAGCTGCCCTTCGGCAAGGGCAAGCCCTGGATGAGCAGCGGGGCGGCGGCGTGGATTCTGGGTAACTGGCGGGTTTCCGGCGCCCTGTTTTACGCCAGCGGCTTCCCGCTCCCACTGAATAACAGCATTTCGTTCCCCATTTTTAACGGGCGCAATGCCGGCTGGGCGACCACCCACGACGGATGGGTCAAGGAATATGACGGGACTCCCAACTGGAGAGGCAGCGACCGTTTCTTCGAGAGCGCCGCCTACTTCGGCCCGCAGGACCCCACCCGCCCGGGCAACACCACGCGTTTCAACCCCAAGGCGCGCGCCCCGTGGGTGTCGGAGGAGAACTTCTCCATCGCGAAGTCATTCAACTTCACCGAGCAGATTCGCATGGACTTCCGCTGGGAGATGTTCAACGCCTTCAACAGCCCGCGCTTTAATCCGGGCAGCACTAATGTGCAGGACCCCAACTTCGGCCTGGTCAACAGCACCCTCAACGAGCCGCGGCGCATGCAGTTGGGCCTCAAACTGTACTGGTAGTTTCAGTGCGCGGGGGATGGCGCCGCGGCCGCCATCTCCCGCTTACGGAAATCACCCTGCCGCGGCGGCCGGACTTGACGCCCACTCGCTCAGATGCGCTGGAAACCACGCAGGATGTCGCGCGTCGAGTAGCGGAAGGCGATGGGCCGGCCGTGCGGGCAGCTCATGGGGCACTGGGTGCGGGCCAGTTCCGAGAGCAGCCACACCATCTTGGTCTGATCCAGGGGCATGTTGATCTTAATGGCTGCGCGGCAGGCCAGAGAAGCGGCAATGGCGCGATTCACCTCATCCATCGACAAGCCGCGCAGTTCCCGTTCGCTCGTCTCCAGGATCTCGTTGAGCAGCTTCTCGATGTCCGAGGCCGCGATCCCGGCCGGAGCTCCGTGAACCGCGATGGTCCTGGGGCCGAACGGCCCGCTCTCGAAGCCCATCGCGGCCAGTTCCCCGGCGATGCGCTCGTACTCCGCGTATTGCGCAGGGCTGAGATCGATGAGTAGCGGTGTCAGCAGCCGCTGCACCTGCGTGTGGCCGTTGGCCCTTTCGCGCAGGATTCGTTCGAACAGGATGCGCTCGTGCGCCACATGCTGGTCCACAATCCACAGCCCGTCGCGTCCCGCGGCGATGATGAAGCTGTTGTGCAGTTGTCCCAGTGGGCGCAGGTCGGCCAACGCGTCCAGGGTGGGTGAGGGTTCGGCCAGCAACTCCGGGGGCAGGGCGCCATGTGAATCGGGCGCCGGGAGCCGGCTGCGCGGGGCCTCCGGCGGCACATGCCGCTCGATGCTGATGGGCGGCCCGCTGAAATCCAGCCGGGGCGGCGCCGGGCGGGTGGGCTGAAGCGTGAATTCGGGTAGAGCCTCCGTGGAAACCGCCTCCAGGCGCAGAGATCCCTCCGGCTCGTTCGCCCCCGCCCGCAGCGTGTACTCCTCCAACTGCTGTGTGAATTCGGAATAGGGAAGTGTGGCGGCCTGCTGCGGCGGCGAGGCGGGGCGTGCGTGCACGGTTGCAGGTGGCGCGGAGGCCTCCCTCCCGGCAGGCATGGGAAGCGAGGAGACGGGCCGGGTGCGCAGCAGAGCCTCGCGTACCACGTCGCGAGTGAAATCGTGCACGAACGTCTGGTGGCGGAACCGCACCTCCGTCTTCGAGGGGTGCACGTTCACGTCCACTTCCTCGCAGTCGCACTCCAGGAACAGTAGAGCGAACGGGAAGCAGTGCGCCGGCAACAGGTTCTGATAGGCGGCCGACAGCGCGTGCAGCAGCAGCCTGTCCCGGATCAGCCGCCGGTTGACGAACAGATAGATTGAGTTGCGGTTGAGCTTTTGCACCTGCGGGCGCGAAACGAAGCCGCGCAGCCGGTAGGTCCGCTCCACCTTGTCCTCGCCCGCTTCTGTGTTTTCGATAGGGCGGGACCAGGGCGGCGCTTTGGGTGCGCTGAAAGTCAGAGTCTTTTCCTGTGCTTCGAGGTCGATCAGCCCGGCCAGTACCTCGCCGCCAAATACCTGGTAGACGCGTTCCTCAAGGGTGGCCACTCGCGTGACTTCCAGCAGCGCGCGGCTTCCGCCCCACAGTTCGAAGTCCCGCTCCGGATAAGCCAGGGCGTAGTGGGTCACGTGCGAGGCGATGTGAGCCAGTTCGGTCTGATCGCTGCGCAGGAATTTCTTCCGGGCGGGCACGTTGAAGAACAGGTCGCGTACGGTGACGGCGGTCCCGGGGGCCAGCGCCGTCTCATCGCAACGCAGCATCTTGCCGCCGCTGACTTCCACCAACGTGCCGGTTGCCTCCTCGGCCGAGCGCGTTTCCATCCGCAGGCGGGAAACGGAGGCGATGGACGGCAAGGCTTCGCCGCGGAAGCCCAGCGTGGCGATCGAAAGCAGGTCCTTCGCGTCCTTGAGCTTGCTGGTGGCGTGGCGTTCGAACGCCAGCATGGCGTCGTCGCGCAGCATGCCGCCACCGTCATCGGCCACCCGGATCAGGCGCCGCCCGCCCCCATCTACTTCCACCCGCACCCGCGTGGCCCCTGCGTCCAGGGAGTTTTCGAGTAGCTCTTTGACGACCGAAGCGGGACGCTCCACCACCTCTCCGGCGGCGATCTTGTTGGCGACCTCGTCGGAGAGAATCCGGATACGGCCCATTTGGGCCTATTGTATCGTTATGCCCCGCACATCCAGCAGTTCGCCGGTGGCGACCAGATAGGAGACGAGGTTGCGGCGGTAATTGATGGACTGCCGGAGCACTTCGTTCTCTCTCTGGTTCAGCGCGGTCTGCGCATCCAGCACAAAGAACAGCACCGTGGTGCCCAGCTCGTACTTCTTCTGTTCTGCTTCGAGGCGCTTCTGCGCGAAGTCGCGGGCGATTGTCGCCTGTTTGACGCTGGCCTTGCTGGACTCGACCTGGTCCACGGCGTTGTTGACTTCCAGGCGCACCGCCTGTTCCGTGGCCCGCAGGCGCAGACTGTCGAGCTTCTTCTGCACCGTGGCGTCGGCCAAGTCGGCCGCGGCGCGCCGGTCGCGGATGGGAAAGCTCAGCCGCAAGCCTACCGCGTAGGTCGGGAACGCGAAACTGAAAAGCTTGCTGAGCGCATCCCCGGGGCCGCCAGGGATAATGGCCCCTCCGGGCTGTTCGAAAATCCCGCCGCGGCCCTGACCGGAGAATCCGCCGGTCAGCGCCAGGTCCGGCCGCAGGGAATTGGTGGCCAGCCGGATGTTGAGGTCGTCGATGTCCAGCGATTGATTCACCGCCAGCAGGTCCGGCCGCAGCTTCAGTGCCTTGGCCACCGATTCTTCCTTGTCCAGCAGGGCCGCGTCCGCGGGCGGGAGCACGGTCTCGGTCAGCACAATGGGCAGGGTGCGGATGTCGGGGGCCAGGTCGGCGCCGATCTGCCGCCTGAGTGCATCCTCCGCCTGGCTGAGCTGGTAGCGGGCCTGAATCACCGCGACTTCCGCCGAGGCGTAATCCGCCTGCGGCTGGTAAATGTCGAGTGGCGACAGGGCGCCCAATTCCAACTCGCGCTGCGCCCGCTTCAAGGCCTCACCGCGCAGCTCCAGGAACTTGTTTTGCAGGTCCAGGTTTTCCCTGGCCTGGATTACGTTCCAGTAAGTGTTCTCGGCCTGGCTGACCAGCAGTATCACCTGGTCTCTCAGGGTGTACTCTGTTTGCCGGAAACGGCTCCGCGCCACCATGATGGGCACCTTGTTGATCGCGCCGCGGTCACGCAGCAGCGGCTGGCTGAAGTCGAACGAGAGGGCGGAGACGTACGACGGGTTGTAGGTGGCAAACCTGTTGTCGGTGCTAGTCCTGGTCCCGTCGAATGCCACTGTGAGATTCGTCCCCGTGGAGAGAGTCTGGGTGTAATCCATGGACAACGGATGGATGAGGGTGCTGACGGACTCCGTCCCGCCCTGCAATTCGCTGGTGACGGGCGAGTCCGACCGCTGCCCCCGGAAGGTCAGACCGAAGGTCGGGTCAAACCGAGCAAAGGAGCGCGTGATGGCATGCCGGGGGATCTCGATTTGCAGCCTCTGCACCAGAATACCGGTGTTGTTCAGCATCACCAGCTCGAGATACGAGGCCAGCGAAAGCTCCAGCTTGCCGTCCGCTACGAAATCGCTCAGCCGCGCAATCGGCTGGAGCGTCACTTGAGTGCTTGGGGTTTCAAATCGCGTGCGGAACCAGTCGCGCGTGGGAAACAGGGGCGCCTCCAGCAGATCGTTTTTCTTTTCCTGGGGCGCCGGCGCCGCCTGCGGTTCCTGGGCTGGAGCGCTGGCTAGCGCGAGCAAACACAAGAAGGGCTTTATGATTCGAATTCGCATCTGGCAATCACCCTTTATTCGTAACGTATGGCTTCTATGGGATCCAGACGGGCCGCCTGCATGGCGGGGTAGATCCCGAAGAGGAGACCGATGAAGACGGATACCCCGAAGGCCACGCCGATCGAGATGGCTGTCACGACAGTCGAGTATCCAGAGTAGTAAGCAATCGTCTGGGACAACCCGAACCCGAACGCAATGCCAATCAGTCCGCCTACGACGGAGATGAGCACCGCCTCAGTCAGAAATTGCCGGACGATGTCGCCCTGCCGGGCGCCAATGGCGCGGCGGACGCCGATCTCGCGCGTCCGCTCCAGCACCGTGGCCAGCATGATGTTCATAATGCCGATGCCGCCTACCAGCAGAGAGATGCCGGCGATACAGATCATGACCACCTCAAAAATGTTCTGGTTGCGCTGCTTCTGCTCCAGCAGCCCCGCCGGCACAACCACTGCAAAGTCACCCGCGTCCTTGTGGGTGGCGGCCAGGATGGCGCTGACCACGCTGGCCGTCTCGATAGAGTCCGTGCCCGCAGCCACCTTCATGTAAATGCCGTCAATCTCGTCTTTAAGAAAGCTGTTCGCGTCCTCGAAGCGCCGCATCACGGTGTTCAGGGGGGCGATCACCAGGTTATTGCGATTGAGGGTTTCGACGTCCTCGACATTCTCTTCGAAATTGGCCTGTGTGCCCAGCACACCGATCACTTGCAGCCAGACGTCATTCACCTTGACATACTTACCGGCGGCGCTCTCGTAGCCGAGCAGATTGACCTTGGCGGATTCCCCCAGAACGCACACCGGCGCCGAGGTTTGGTTTTCTTCGTCCCCGAAGAAGCGTCCTTCCGCGACTTTCAGGCTGTTGATCTGCTGGAAATTGGGGAGCACGCCAATCAGTGCGGGCATCTCCTGGCTCGTCTTGGGCAGCACGGATGTGGGTTTGAAACGCTTCCGCGGCGTAAGAGCTTCCAGCCCCTGCACGTTTTCTGAGATGGCGCGAAAATCGCGGAAACTCAGCCCCGGCGAGATCGTGCGCCGGGCCTGCAATTCGTTGCGGTCCACAACTTCCTTGGCTTCCACGATGATGTTGTTCAGGCCCAGCAAGTCCAGCGAGCGGAGCACCTCGCGTTCCGCGCCCGCCGTGATGGCCAGCATGGCCACCACCGCGCCTACGCCGAAGATCATGCCCAGCATGGTGAGCAGACTCCTCAGCTTGTGCACCAGGAGGCTGGAGAGCCCCATGTAGAGTTCCGGCAGATAGCCGCGCAGATTCACCATGCGCTAGGACCTCCCTGTCCGGCCGCCGCCCGACGGCATGTTCAACGGACCGCCGCCCGGAGCCGGCTCTTCTTTCTTCGGGCCGCCCTTTTTGGCTGTGGGGTCAGCCAGAGCGATCGTCTCTCCTGGTTGCAGGCCCTCCGCGACGACAATGGTGGACTCGCTCCTCTTGGCCAGCTTCACTGGCCGCGGGTCGAACCGCGTGCCGCGCTGCACGTACACCACCAGCTTGCCGTCCTTCTCGAACAACGCCTGGGCCGGGATGTGAATGGCGTTGGGTATCTTCTCGACGATGATCTCCACATCGCACAACAAACCCGGGCGCAGCAGCACTTCAAGCTGGCTCTCTTCCTCGGGCGGCGGAGGGAGCTTGGCGTTCACCAGTTCTTCCGCGTTGAACTGCTGTCCTCCCGCCGTTGATAGGAATGGAAACGGCATGGCCGGAGCGCCGCCGGCGCCGGGTCCGGCCGCAGGCCTGCCCGATTCCGCGGGTTTCGCACCCGCCGTCGCCGCGCCCTGACCAGATCCGCCCACGCCCGCTTGCGCGCGCGCCTTCTCAAACACTTGCTTTCGTTCCTCCGGGCTGAGGTCCTGCATGTTGCGGCCGGCCAGCTCCTTCTGCATGGCTTCGCGCATCTTCTGGCGCTGTTCCTCGCTCAACTGGCCGGGCTCGCCGGAGGCCCCGCTCGCCCCTCCGGGAGCCCCACCCGTCTCGCCTGCCTGCGCGCGCATCTTTTGGAAGAGCTGGCTGCGCTCTTCCGGGCTCAGATCCTGAATGTTCCGGCCGCCCAGCGCCTTCTGAAACGCTTCGCGCGCCTGCTGCTGCTGTTCGGGCGTCATTTGTTGCATGCGGGCCATCCATCCCCCCCGCTGGCCGCCCATGCTCCCGCTGCCTTCCCCGCTTCCGGGCCCGCTCTGCATGCCTGGCATTCCGCCGCCCGTGCCGGCCGCGGCGCCGGGCATGCCGCCGCCCGCGGCCCCCGGCGCTCCACCCATGGTGAGCATCATCGAGGGTGCGGCCGGCGCCATGGGAGGTTTGTTGCGGTTCCGTTCGGCGGTTTGCATCATGCGTTCAACCTGTTCCGGCTTGGCGCCCAGTGAGGCCAGCAACTCGCGCATGTCGATCGTGAAGAGGACATCGAACTTCTTGGAGAGGTCGCCCGAAAAGATGTTGGCGCTGGCTGTGCCGCTCATGCTCTTGATCTGGCCGGAGAAACGCCGGTTGGGGATAGCGTCCAAGGAAATGAGCACGTTCTGGCCTTCGTGCAGATTGGCCCTGTCCAGTTCGCCGATCTTGGCGATCACCTCCATTTCAGATACGTCCAGAATGTCGGCTACGGGCGTGCCGGGGGCCACCTGGTCCCCTTCCCGGATATCGGGCACCTGCATGCCGAACATCATCCCCGCGCCACGGTTCTGCTTGACGGCCACCAGGCCGCCCATGGGCGCCAGGAGCTTCACCTGCGAGAGCATGCGCTGTTCCCGCTGCAACTCCAGCACGGCCTTGTTCTTCTGCTCGCGGAGCACGGCCAGTTCCGCTTCGGCTTGCTGGCGCCGCGACTTGATGTCGCTCTCCAGTTGCTGGAGCCTGCGCCGCGCCTCCTCCAGGTTGAGCAGGTTCTTGCGGGCGTCGATCTGGGAAAGCAGTTCGTTGCGCTTCACCTCCAGTTCGGCGCGCCGCACCGAGTAGCGGGACCTCAACAAATCCACTTCGTCCTGGTTGTCGCGGATGGCCAAGTCGGCTTGCGCTCTCTTGATCTGTTCGTCAACCTGGTCGATTTCCAGGCGCTTCTCCTCCAGCCGGGCCTGTACCTCGGAGTCGTCGAACTCGACAATGAGGTTCTTTTCGCGCGCGAAGGCGCCCAGGGGGGCCAGCCGGGTCACTTGCACCGTGCCGAATAGATTGGGGGCAGTCAGGGTCACCGTACGCACCGCCTGGAGTTCTCCGCGGCTGAAGGTGCGTATCACCACGTCCCCCTTCCGTACTTTGGCCGTGGCAACTTCAGGCGCCTGCTCGGGCAGCTTGCGCAGGGCCCAGTACGCGCCGTAGCCCGCGCCGGCCAGCAGAATGACTGCCAGCAGTTGTATCAGTCTCTTGTTCATGGATTCACTTCGATGTCCGAGAGCCGCTCGGCAACCCGCGGGCTTCTAGTGCTACAACTTCTTAGCCCGTTTGGCAGCCTCCTCCGGACGTTCCAGAGTGACTAGCTCTCCCTCTTTTAATCCGCTCAGAACCACGATGTCGCTGTCGCTGCGGCGGCCTACCTCGATGGTCCGAATCTCGAACCCTTCCTTGCGCTGAACGTACACCGCGGGTTTGCCCTGGTGCATGAAACTCGCCCGCGCCGGAATCAGCAGGACGTTGGGATGGCTTTCGATGACGATGTCCGCCGTGGCGCTCATCCCAGGCCGCAGCCGCGGATCCAGGTTCTTCAGCATCGCGTGGGCCGGAAAGACCTTGTCCGTCAGCCGGAACCCGCGCACCACCAACTCGGCGATGGGACTGATCCAGGTTAGCTCTGCGGTGAACTCCTTGTCGGGGATGGCGTCCACCCGGATGCGCACTTGCTGCCCGGCTTCGAGTTTGCCCCGGTCCACTTCGTCCAACTTCAGCTCCATTCGCATTTCGGACAGGTCTGGTATCTCGGCGATCGCCGCTCCCGTCCAGGTGTTGTCCCCTTCCTTGAACGGAGGCGGCAGTTGGCCCCAGGAACCGCCCGCGCGGAAGTTGGGGAGAATGCGCACGATGCCATCGATCGGCGCATAGATCACCATCTGTTTGAGGTAACCTTGTGTGCGTTCCAGGTCGCGCACCGCCTTCTTCTTCTTCTCGCCGAGCCGGTCCAGGTCCGCCTCGTTGGAGGTGTTGTGCGCCTTAATCGTGGTCTGGATCTGCCCCAGCTCACCTTCGGTGATGCCCACGTTGATGCGGTTTTTGGCGCCTTCGATCTCCGAGAGGATCTCCGCCTTGCTGGCCTCCAGCTTGGCCCGCTCCACATTGTATTCGGCCTGCATCAGGTTCATGCCGTCCATCTCGTTCACGATCTTGTGGGAGGCCTTGGTCTGCACAACCTCGCTGTCTACCGTGCGATCGCCAGTGGTGCGCTCGAGCAAGTTCTGTTCCTGTGTGGCGGCGTCGAACTGGACGACGATTTCCCCCTTCTTGATGGGCTTGCCGGAGACCGCCAGTTTCACAATGGTCAGATCCGGCACCTGGGGCGCGCTGAGGGTCACACTGCGCGTGCTGCGGATTTCGCCGCGGTTGCGCACGCTCGATAGAAACTCTCCCCGCCGCACTCTCGCCACCGGGATGTCCACTTCAGTGGTCGAGAACCGGCGATAGGCGGCGTACGAGCCTCCGGCGAGCACGATCAGGCCAACCGCCCACAAGATCGCTCGCTTGATCCTCGAGCGCTGCGCTTGGCCAATCCGCCGTTTCGGTTTTAAGTCCTTTGACATCTCCGTTGTTTCCCCTACTTTATGGCCTCAAACAAACGAAACACGCGTGGCGCATCACGTCTTGGGCGCCGTGGCCGGGCGCGCCAGCGGCCAGTCCTGCGCGACCACCTCTCCGGCGCGGACCCCCGAACGGATCGCCGCTTCCACGAAGTTCCTGAGGCCCACTTCGACGGGTCTGCGAGCCCAGCCCGCCCCATCTTTCACAAACACGTGCAGCGCGCCACTGTCCTGGTCTGTGAACAGCGCGCCGGCCGGCACCAGCGTGGCGCTAGCCTCCGATTCCAGCACCAGGTCCACGCTGACCGAAAGATCGGGAATCACCCGCGGGTCCAGTGCCTCCAGTTTCAGCCGCACCGGTATCTCTTTCACGTAGGCCCCCAAGAAACCGGATGCGCTCGCCATCGCGCCGACCGCGTAGACCCGCGCCGGGAGGCGGAGGTCGGGATACGCGTCAAAGCGCACCGTGGCACGCTGGCCTACCCGGATCTTCTCGGCATCCACCTGGTTGACGCGGGATTCCAGGATCATCGAGCTGGTGTCCACAACCTTCATGAAGGTCTGGCCCGCACCCACGGCGTCTCCCTGCTTGATCTGGGTCATCTCTCCGCCCCGCCACGTGGTGTACAGCACCACGATCCCAGCCATCGGCGCCTTCACCAGCAGGCGGTCGAGGTTCGCCTGGGCGCGTCTAAGTTCGCTGTTCGCCTGGGCCATGTTGATCTCGGCTACGCGCATCTGGGCCCGCAGGGAAGTCTCAACGTGCCTGACTTCCTGGAGCAACTGCTTGTGCTTGGCTTCGGCCTCCTCCATTGCCAGCTTGAACCGCTCGGCCTCTATGGCCGAGACCACGGCCGCTTTCTGGTAGTCGAGACGGGCCTTGTCGTATTCCGCCTTGGCCACCGCAATCAACTGCTGGTGCGACTTGTGGTTCACTTCGAGGTCCCCCTGAAGCTTCTTGATTCTCGACTGGGATTGGCGGACCGTGGTCTCGAAGTCGTCCAGCCGGTTGAGCATGTTCTCGCGATCAAAAGCCGCGATCACATCGCCCTTCTTGACATGCGCTCCCGCGTCGGCCATGGACTGTATGGTCAGGCCAAACATCCCGCGGCCTCGGAATCCGCCACCGCCCCCTCCTCCGCCACCCCCGCCACCTCCTCCGCCGCCCGAGCCGCCTGACACTGATGACAAGGAGAACAGGGAGCCCGAGGTGGTCCCCTGCCCGCTCTCTCCCATGGACCCAGTGGAGCTGCTGGACCGGGATGAGACCGCGCTGCTACGTGACGACACAGGCGCATTGCCGGTCCGCGAAAGAGAAGACCGCATGGAGGACGACATCGAGGATGACCCGCCGCTCGCCGAAGTCGACGCCGACGCGGAGGAGGATGAGGACGACACAGACGAGGAGGAGCTGCTCGTTGAACTCGACGTGCCACTGGAAACACTGCCACACCCCCCGGAAGATCCGCCAGGGGTGGATATTGAAGCGGTTTGCACTCCGCGCAACTGGCTGCCGCGCATACCAGTGAGCGCTGGCGCGGTGATGGCAGCGAAGTTCAGGGCGGCCGTCACCCCGGTCAGCCGGATTGTCTTATGAATCGGGCCGATCCGCACGGTGGCGGTTCGAATGGCTGCCACCTCTGCCTTTCCCGCCGGGGGCGCCGGTCGGGGGGCCAATCGATTCAGCAAGAGCAATCCCGCCACAACTGCAACCGCCAGGCCAAAGGTCGTCCACCGCCGCGTCTTGCGCGGCCGAGGGGGGCGCTCCACCGGCGTACCAACCGGAGATGGCTGAGCCGGAACCAGTTCCGGCGCTGTCGCTAGCTTAGATCGAAGTTGCATGGTGCAGATACCGCACTCTTCGGGCCGGTTTAAAGAGAACAGGTCTCCATTAGTGGATTCAAAAACAAGACGATGGACACAGCAGAAAGGTTATGGCTTCGCTGACAGATCCAAGGGGATGTTCGGAGAGCATACACCACCACCTATCCGTGGTGTATTCTCACTCCAGCCTCTACTTCCTTACGGGGCGTTGCGAAGCTCGTCCTAACTGCGGGCTCTAATCGATCTCGATGGACGATCGGTCGGTTACGGCTGAACGCTCGTCAGAAGTCGTTCTCAACCGAAACATTGCCAAGGCCTTTGCTGACAACAATCCATCCCACAGCCAAAGATCTGCTACTCCCCACGTGCGGCCAGCTCTAACATGGCGTTCAAATCTTCGCGCGTGTACGGGCGGCCCTTCAGAATGACGGCCCGGATTCGGCGCGCATTCCGAATGTCTGCGAGCGGGTTCTCCTCCAGCAGAACCAGATCTGCCATCCGGCCAGGCCCGACTGTTCCATATTCCCCCGTCTTGCCAATTGACCTTGCCGGGTTGATCGTCGCTGCCTGGAGAGCCCCTGCCGCGCCGAGGCCTGCTTCGGCGAGCAATTCCATTTCTCTGCCGAAATCGAAATTGGGATGTGCCCGACAAACGGCAGGCCCGCTCGTTTTGCCGCACGA
>Ga0233417_10000393_pt1 | contig 13021 bp, 9 predicted proteins | sample Sed_MG_FD_189023 | JGI IMG/M metagenome (GOLD analysis project Ga0233417, IMG submission 189023) | Sediment microbial communities from Lake Towuti, South Sulawesi, Indonesia - Sediment_Towuti_2014_0.5_MG | ecosystem: Environmental > Aquatic > Freshwater > Lake > Sediment | place: Indonesia... | reverse complement strand
TGTGCCAGCCCGAACCACACACCCCGCGCAGAATCCGACGCCCACCTATTAATCGTCACGTCTTGATTCCTTGCGTACGGGGCGGCTTGGGTATCGCATTAGTCCCTTGACAGTCAAGGTGTTAGGGCGTATTCTTTGAACTGGGCGTCCGTGTTTTGTTGGCGCGGCCTGGAGGAAGTGCCGGCGAGAGCACGGATATCACTCGGAATCACCACGGTCTGGCGGTGGGCGATGATTTCGGCCCCGAGTAAGTACCGTCTCTTCGGAGGTTCGCTAGCGCGTGGATTAGAAGAACTTGCCGGTCCTGCGCCCCGCCCGCGGCAGTCCCGGCAAGAACCTGCCCTGTTCATCCCCAAAACAACAATATCCATTAGTCGCAGGGCCGGCCAGTGCGCTGTTCTTACGAACGGCTCGTCAAGCGAAAGGGGGAAGCATGAAGAACGTAGAGTGTAATGGACTGTTCCGGTTCGCCTTGGTCGTGGTTCTGGTGTGCCTGGCGTGTTCGCAACTGGCAATGGCGGGGCCGATCAACGGGACGATTAGGGTCGATAGAACGCTGAGTCCCGGCCAGACCTTCTTCACCGCCAACGGCACGCGCACCGTGAATCAGATAGTTGCAATCGCGATCAGCGGCGACCTGATAGGAAACGGAACCATCACGCGAACCGTCACCATGGACCAGAATGGCAACGGTGACATTACCGGCACGTTGGAAGCGACGATCAGCCTGCGCGGGGGCCTCTCGGGAACGATTTCCTGCCAGAAGAACGGGGTAATTCAGAGTTACATACAGAGCTACACCGTCACGTGCAGCGGCTCAGGATCGCTGGACGGGTACGAATTCACTTTCACTGCGACCGGCTCCTCGTCCGGTCCGCTTTCCTTCTCGGGTGAGATCACCATCGCCCCTACCAGCACCCTCGTGCTGAGCTTCCACGCCTTCCCGGACGGGCCGCTGCCCCCGCCCCAGACTCCGGTGGTGCCGGAACTGGCGGGAGTCACGGGATGGACAACCGAGGTCCGCACCGGCGATGGCAGGAACTGGTTGGAAGTCACCTTGGTCTCGGGCGACCTGGTGGTGGCAGTGGATCCGCGCGAACTCGCCCCTGGCGAGTATCACGGCACGATTACTATCGAGCTGCCGCGGTGGACCATCACTATTCTCAACGTCACCCTGATCGTGCACGAGTTCCCTCGGCTGGTGGCCGATCCCAGGTACCTGGAGTTCACCTATGACGGGCAGACCATGCCCGCACCGCAGAAGGTCAAGGTAGTGGGCCCCAAGGACGGAGTGGAATTCACCTGCCAGATTCACACTGTCGGGAAGGTGTGGGTGTCCCTCGCCCCGGATCCAGCGGTGACGCCGGCGGAACTGACCGTGTCGGTAGATCCCACGGGCATGGCCACGGGTGTGTATGACGCGGTGGTGGGCTTTGTGTCCGCCGGGTACAGTTCACCAGTCGGGTTGATCGTGCGGCTGGTGGTGGGAGTGGGCGGCGATCCGGCGCCCATTCCGGGAGCGCCCTACGTGACCGCGGCCGGCGTGGTGAACGGAGCGAGTTACCTGCATGGTCCGGTGGCGCCCGGCGAGATCCTGGCGATCTTCGGAAAGGACCTGGGTCCCAGGGGCATCACGCTGGGGAGAGTGGATCGGGCCGCCGGGTGGCTCGGGACCGAACTGGCCGGCACGCGCTTTCTGTTTGACGGCGCGGCGGCGCCGATAATCTTCCTGTCGGAAGGGCAGGCTGCGGCCATTGCCCCTTACGGGATTCACGGCAAGGCCAGCACCATCCTGGAAGTCGAGCGCGACGGCGTGAAATCACCCCCCGTCACGCTTCCGGTGGCCGGCGCTTTTCCGGGCGTCTTCACCACGAATATGACCGGAACCGGGCCGGGGGCCATTCTGGACGAACAGTACCTGGTGGTTAGCAAGATCAACCCCGCGCCCAAAGGATCGAAGATCTCGATCTACCTGACCGGGGGCGGCATGGTGGATCCCATGCCCAGCGATGGTGAGCTGGCCGATCCGGACAACCTCGCCCTGATCGGGCTGCCGGTTGTGGTGACGGTGGGCGGAGCTGTGGCCGACCTGCTGTACGCGGGTGAGGCGCCCTTCTATGCCTCCGGCCTGCTGCAAGTGGACGCGCGGCTCTCGCCCGACACTCCGGCCGGCGACGAGGTCCCGGTTGTGGTCACCATCGGAGGGGCTGCCAGCCAGCCCGGTGTCACGATGGCCGTGCGGTAACGGTGCGGGGACACGTTTCGTCTCCAGTTTTGCGAGCCAGCCGGCACCCAGCGGCTGGCTGCGCTTCTTTGCCGGCTTGGTGACTCGCAACGCGACACATCGCCGCAGGAACGCCACTTCAAAGCCTAGTAGCCTTGCGTTGAGATAGAATCGTCCGTTCCAGAGATCCGGACCGGATAGCAACGGTTGGAAGGAGTGGACACCATGTCGAAAAGCCTGACTGCGATCCCCTTGCTGCTGGCTTCGCTAGCGGCGTCCGGTTGGGGCCAGGGATTCAAAATGGACAGCGTACTGTACGGAGCTTCCTACTACCACGAGTACATGCCCTACGAGCGACTGGAGCAGGATGTGGCGCTGATGGAGAAGGCGGGCATCACCCTGATCCGCCTGGGCGAGTCCACCTGGAGCAGTTGGGAGCCCCGCGAAGGCGAGTTCCAGTTCGCCTGGATGGAACGAATCATCGACCGGCTGCACAAGGCGGGCATCAAAGTGATCCTGGGCACGCCCACCTACTCGATCCCGCCATGGCTCTACCGCAAGCACCCCGAGATTCTGGTCACGCGCCTGGGCGGCGAGCGGGCGCACTACGGGCTGCGCCAGAACTTCGACATCACGCACCCCACGTACCTTTACTATGCCGAACGCATGATCCGCCAGGTGGTCTCTCACTTCAAGGATCATCCGGCCATCATCGGCTACCAGATCGATAACGAAACCAGTTCGTACGGAACCGCGGCCCGAAACGTTCAGCTCAGTTTTGTGGACTACCTCAAGGTGAAATTCAAGACCACCGCTGAGTTGAACCGGATTTGGGGATTCGCCTACTGGGGACAACTAGTGAACGACTGGGACGAACTGCCGCCGCGCGACGGCACTGTCAATCCCGGCTACAAGCTGGAGTGGGAGCGCTTCCAACAGAAGATCACCACGGATTTTCTGGCCTGGCAGGCGCGGTTGGTGGGCGAGTACAAGCGCCCGGACCAGTTCATTATGCAGGATTTCGTGGGAGGGGTCCGGCCGAACATCAATGCTTGGGAAATCGCCAAGAGCCTGGACATTGCGGCGGTCAATCCGTATCACGCCGTGCAGGACGAACTCGACGGCATGTACATCGCGTTGTCCGGCGACTTCTGCCGTTCGCTGAAGAAAGCCAACTACCTGGTGACGGAGACCAACGCCCAGACCATCGGGTGGGACTCGAAGACGCAGTTCCCGCCCTATGACGGCCAGTTGCGGCTCAACGCTTACAGCCACGTGGCGAGCGGGGCCAACCTGGTGGCCTACTGGCACTGGGCCTCCCTGCATTACGGCCAGGAGACTTACTGGAAAGGCCTGCTGGCGCACGACCTGGAACCCAACCGCGTCTACCAGGAGGCCATGCGGATTGGGGCCGAGTTCAAGAAGTATGGGCCCAGGCTGGTGAATCTCCGCAAACGTAACGACGTGGCGATCCTTTACAGCAGCGATTCCTACCACGGCATTCAGTTCATGCCGTTCGATAGTCAGGTCGACTATCTGACAGTGCTTCACCAGTTTTACAAGGCCCTGTATCAGCTCAATGCGGGCGTGGATTTCGTGTTCCCCGAGAGCCCCGGCTTCGGCGAGTACAAGCTGATCGTAGTGCCTCCCCTGTACGTAGCGAGCGATGCACTCCTGGGCAAGCTTGTCGAGTATGTGAAAGGCGGCGGCCATGTGCTCATGGCCTTCAAGAGCGGGTTCACTAACGAGTATTCCACCGTGAGATGGCAGATGATGCCGGGCCCCTTACGCAGGCGGCCGGCTTCCGGTATCAGGAATTCTCCAACCTGAAGCAGCCTCTGGCCCTGAAGGGCGACCCGTACAAGGCCGGTGCGGAGAACCGGGTTTCCGCCTGGGCGGAGCTCCTCATCCCTGAATCCGCCACGGTCCTGGCCACTTATGACCATGCTTTCTTCGGGAAGTTTGCGGCCATCACTCGAAACAATTTCGGCAAGGGTACTCTCACTTATGAAGGAACTTACCTGAGCGACGCTTTCCAGCGCGACGTTGTGCAGGACACGCTGGGAGTCGCCGGACTGGCCGGCCCCGACCAGGCGCTCACCGGACCGGTGCGTGTCAGGCACGGCATGGGCAATGCCGGCAAGGCCCTGCATTTCTATCTGAACTACTCCGGCCAGCCCCAGCCCCTGACCTATCCCCACGGTTCCGGAGCCGACCTGCTGGCAGGCCGGGAGATCGCTCGCGGCCAGCAGGTCACGATTGGACCCTGGGATTTGGTAATCATAGAAGAGCGTTAACGGGCGGGCGCCCCCAGCGGACCCGGAAAGGAGTAGTGCAGTGATGAGGCAGATGACCTTTGGAATCATCGTCGGGAACCGCGGATTCTTCCCCGACCACTTGGCTCGCAGTGGCCGCGAAGAGATGATCCGGGCAGTGGAGCGGGCTGGCATCAAGACGGTGGTTCTCGGCCCGGAAGACTCCAAGTATGGCGCCGTAGAGACTCGCGCGGAAGCCCGCAAGTGCGCGGACGTGTTCCGCTCGCACCGGGACGAGATCGATGGAGTCATCGTCACGCTGCCGAATTTCGGGGACGAGCGCGGCGTGGCCGAAACGCTGCGCCTGGCCGAACTGACCGTACCCGTGCTGGTGCAAGCCACTCCGGATACGCCGGGCAAGATGCTGATTGCCGACCGGCGGGACAGTTTCTGCGGAAAGATGTCGGTCTGCAACAACCTGACGCAGTTTGGCATTCCCTACTCGCTCACCACCCTGCACACCGAGGCTCCCGATTCTGCCGCCTTCCAACAGGACCTGGAGTGGTTCGCCGCCACGTGCCGTGTGGTGAAGGGGCTGCGCAAAGCGCGCGTCGGTTCGATCGGCGCGCGGCCGACGGCGTTCAACACGGTGCGCTACAGCGAAAAGTTGCTGGAGGCGCATCGCATAGACGTGGACACGCTGGACCTGTCGGAAGTGTTTGGGCGCATCGGGCGGCTGAAGGATGGCGACGACGCCGTGCAGCAGAAGCTCCAGGCCATCAAGGGATATGTCTCCACCCAGGGCATTCCCGAGGGGTCGCTGCTCAAGATGGCCAAGCTGGGCGCGGTCATCGAAGCGTGGATGAAGCAGAACGACATTACGGTCAGCGCGGTGCAGTGCTGGACGTCGATGGAAGAGTACTTCGGCGTGGTGCCCTGCACCGTGATGAGCATGATGAGCAACCAGCTCATCCCCAGCGCGTGCGAAGTGGACGTATGCGGCACGGTGGCCATGTACGCGCTGGCGTTGGCCTCCGAGACACCCAGCGCCCTGCTGGACTGGAACAACAACTACGGCGACGATCCCAACAAAGCGGTCTGCTTCCATTGCAGCAACCTGCCCAAGCACTTCTTCCAGGACGTGCGGATGGACTACCAGGAGATCATTGCCGGAACAGTGGGCAAGCTGAACACATTCGGCACCTGCGTGGGGCGGGTGAGGAGCGCGCCGATGACCTATCTGCGCGTATCCACCAACGATCGGAAAGGCATGCTGTCCGCTTACGTAGGCGAGGGAGCATTCACCGACGACCCGCTGGAAACCTTCGGTGGAGCGGGCGTGGTGGAGATACCCCGCATGCAGGACCTGCTGCGTTACATCTGCGAGAACGGCTTCGAGCACCACGTGGCGGCGAACTTGTCGAACGTGGCCCGGGCCACTTACGAAGCAGGCCGCAGGTATCTGGGCTGGGATGTCTACTGGCACCAGTGACGGCCGGGCTTGCCGGCGTTCTCTGCTGTGCAAAACGATTCGGAGTGAACCATGGCCATAGTCGCCGGTGTTGATTTCGGTACGCTCAGCGTGCGGGTCTCCATTGTTGACAGTGAAAAGGGCCGCCTGGGTTCGGCCACGGCTGACTACCCGCTGGTTCGCAAGCGCGAAGATCCGGACCATGCCACCCAGAGCCACGAAGACCACATGGCGGCGCTGGAGCGGGCCATGCGCGCCGCCATCGAGCAGGCGGGCGTGCCCGCGTCCGCGATTGAAGCCATCGCGCTGGACACTACGGGCTCCTCGGTCGTGCCCGTGGCCGCGGATCTGACGCCGCTCGACGACTACTACTTGTGGTGCGATCACCGCGCCAAGAACGAGGCGGCGGAGATCACCGAGACAGCGCACCGGGCCGGGCTCGAAGCGATTGAATGGTGCGGCGGCGTCTATTCCTCCGAGTGGGGCTTCTCGAAGCTGCTGCACTGGCTGCGCAACAACCCGCAGAATGCCGCCCGCATGGCCTCGGCCCTCGAGCATTGCGACATGGTGGCCGCCGTGCTGAGTGGCATCCGGGACCTCCGCGAAGTTCCCCGGAGCGTGTGCGCGGCCGGCCACAAATGGATGTGGAATGAGGCCCTGGGGGGCCTGCCGCCGGAAGACTTTCTCGTCACGGTGGACCCACGGCTCCGCGGGGTCAGGGCGAAGTTCGATGGGCGCTATGCCACGTCGGATCAGATCGCCGGGCGCCTCAGCGCGGAGTGGGCCGCAAAACTGGGCCTGAGGCCCGGCATCCCGATTCCGGTCGGGGCTTTCGACGCGCACTGGGACGCCATCGGCGCGGGTATCCGCGAAGGCGACGTGGTGAACGTGGTCGGCACCTCGACCTGCATCATGGCCATCGCGCGGCAGGTGGACCTGATCCCTGGTGTGTGCGGCGTAGTAAAGGGGTCGATTCATCCGCAATACTGGGGCATCGAGGCGGGGCTCTCCGCAACCGGTGACATCTTCGATGCCATCGCCCGGCGCGCCGGGACCACCGTGGCGGCACTCTCCGAAGGTTTGGAGGGATACAAGGCCGGGCAGACCGGCCTGCTCCGGCTGACGTGGGACAACGGCGACCGCACCGTGCTGGTGAACGCCGAACTCGGCGGCATAACCCTGGGCTGGAACCTGACTCACACCGCGCAGGATGAACTCTTCGCCGCAATCGAAGGCACCGCCTTCCACACGCGCGTCATTCTCGAGCGCATGGCCGAACACGGCGTTCGGATCGACCGCGTGATCAACGGCGGCGGCGTGCCGCAGAAGAACGAGACACTCAACCGGGTCTACGCCAACGCGTTCGGCAAGCCGGTGCTGGTCCCCGAGAGCGAAGTCACCAGCCTGGGCTCGGCCATCTTCGCCTTCCTGGCGGCCGGGACATTTCCCACGATCGAAGACGCGCAGGCGGCGCTGTGCCCCAAATACCGCACTGTCTTGCCCAACCCAGCCGAAGCGCAAGCCTGCGAGTCGCTGTTCGCGCTCTACCGCAAGCTGTACTTTGGTTTCGGGAGGCCAGGGGCGGAGCCTGTGGCGGCCGGCGACGTACTGCCAGCACTGCGGAGCATCGCCCAGAAGGCGCGCTCCGCCGGTGGCGCGTGATCGGCCGTGCCTCGCGCAACGTGTTCTGGTTCGCATGCAAGTCTCTGCGACGCGCCCGGCGTAAAGCGATCACCTGCCGGGCGCTGGTTCACCGTCCGTTGATCTCCGTTGTCACGGTCGGAGAGATTCGGGCACTGGCCGGCCAGTTCAATTGGGGCGCCGCCAAACGCGAATTCCTGACGAAAGTCTTGCAAACGCTTGTCATCCTCGACATCAATGGCCAGTCAGTCTTTAATGCTTACGTGGAGGTCGACCACGCCTGTCGCAAGACCAGGGGCGGTGCCAGGAGTCTCTCAAAGAACGATCTGTAGATAGCCGCTACGGCAATGGCGGCGGGTTTCGGGATTTCGTAGCCCGTCTCCGAAACCAATGCTGAGATCTGCGAACGCGATTGCAGCGGCCTTTGCCAGGTCCGGCGCGCCGGGCGGGACCTTCCGCAGCGTCGCTCGCCCGGTCAAGACGACCGTCACCGCTTCGCCGTTGTCCGTCTTCAAAGAAATGTTCTGCGTCGCGGCGTCTAGCGCGACCACCTCGCCCATAATGCGTCCCGCTGCGCCAGGCGCGACCTGCACGGACTGCGCATGCAAGGGCATGCAAGCAAGCGCGGCCCAGACGGCCAACGCCGTGCACGCGTCCGATACCAAAGCCATACGAAAACTCCTTCTTCGTGGTGTCGCTGCCGGCTCAGTGTCCCGGACGGCCACCGGCTCGATCTTCGCGGCGTGATTCGCATCCGCCTTGCCAATCTCAGATTGGCATAGCTGGCTTAAGATCGTCTGAATATGGACGGCTGCACCCGGCGTTCAGAGAAGGCTTCGGGCCTGTCCTGCGCGGGTCACCATGGCGTGTTCTGGAGCATTGGGCCTCTTCTTCATGGAACCTTAAGGTTGATCGGGCAGAATGGCAGTCATGAAGCTGCTTCTGACACCCGGGCTTCTCCTGGTGCTGGTGGCTCTCTCCTCGGCCCAGACCGGAATGTTGTTGAGCGGCACCGTGACAGACCCCAGTGGATCGGTGATCCCAGGGGCAAGCATCATCTTGACTTCTGCCAACGGGACAACTGAGGCGTGTCGAACGGACGAAAGGGGGATCTTTCGTTTCGCAGGGTTGGCGCCCGGGTCGTTCCAAGTGAGGGTGGAGCACACGGGGTTCATCGTTGCCACTGTGCCGGTTCGGATTGGCGGCCGGTCGCCGCGTCCATTGGAAATCCGGCTTCGGATTGCCGATCTGCGAGAAGAAGTCACGGTGCGGGACGCAGGTCTTGCGGTAAACAGCAGCCCTTCCGACAACCTGAACGTAGTAGTGATGAACCGGTCGGACCTGGACAACCTCCCAGCGCTCGGCCAGGATGTGATTGGCACGGCGGCGCGGTTTCTCGACAGCGCAAGCCTCGGTACGGGAGGCCCGACGCTGGTGGTGGATGGGATGGAGACGTCGGAGAAAGGCGTGACGGCCTCCGCGATTCAGGAAGTCAGAATCAACCAGAATCCCTATTCGGCCGAGTTCGGCCGACCGGGACGCGGCCGAATCGAGGTCATCACCTCGCCTGGCGCCTCCGCCTATCACGGCACTTTCAACCTCCTGTTCAGGGATTTCCACCTGGATGCCCGAAACGCCTTCGCCGCGGAGCGCCCTCAAGAGCAGCGCCAGATCTACGAAGGGTCCTTGACGGGTCCAATCGGCGGTGGGAAGAAGACATCGTTCCTGGTAAGCGCCAGCCATGAAAGACTGGCTCTGCAATCGATCATCTACGCCCAAACGCTATCAGGAGAGGTTCGCGGGAACTTTCCACGGCCGGAGAGAAATACCTTCGTCTCTGCCCGCGTTAATCGGCAACTGAACGAGAAGAACCAACTCTCACTGAGATACGAGTTCACCGATGAGAAAGTGGAGGGTCTGGGCCCAGGAGGCTTCCGGCTTCCGGAGACGGCCGCCGACTCATCCAACCGCGAGCACCACGTGTATGTCCAGCTCCGATCTGTGATTGCCCCACGCCTGGTCAATGAACTTCAGACGCGCACCGGCACGCACTATTCGCCGACCATCAGCCGGTTGCGGGGAACACCGCGCATTGTCGTGCAGGACGCGTTCACCGGCGGCAGCGCACAAGCTGACCAGTTGTCGACCGAGAACCACACACAGTTCCACGACGCGCTCATTCTGTCGGCGGGGAACCACATCATCAAAGCCGGCGTCACGTCGCAGGATATCAGCCGCCGGGGAATGAGCGATTGCACCAACCGGGACGGGACCTACTACTTCAGCTCGCTCCGCGAGTTCGAACTTGGCCGGCCGTTCAGCTTCACCGTTCAGTCGGGTGACGGACGCATCGCCGTATGGCAAACGGAACTGGGAGTCTTCTTCCAGGACGACTTCCGTCTACGCCCCAATCTCTCGGTCGGCGCGGGCATTCGGTGGGACTGGCAAGGCTTCATCAAGGACCGCAACAACCTGGCTCCCAGGGTATCGCTTGCCTATTCGCCGGGACGTGGCCGGAAGACGGTGCTCCGCGCCGGCGCGGGCTATTTCTTCGACAAGACGGGTTGGCGGCCGGGAGCGGATGTCATTCGCTACGACGGTAAGCACCTTCGCCAGATTCAGTTGCAGGATCCATCGTTTCCTGATCCCTGGGCGGGCACGGTGCCGCCCCCGTCTGCCCCGGTAAACATCAGCCGGTTTGCCGATGATATACGCAACCCGTATTCCATCCAGTACAGCTTCGGGGTAGAGCGACAAATCGACCGGCAATCCACGATCTCCGTAAACTACATCGCCTCCAAAGGCACCAAGCTCTACCGGTCGCGCGACCTGAACGCGCCACCCCCTCCGTACGCCAGCCGTCCCGATGCCGGAATCGCCGTCTTGCGTCAGTTTGAGTCCTCCGCATCTCAGCGGACCCATGGGTTGGACGTAACCGTGCGCGGGCGGTTCACGCGCTACTTCAATGGGACCGTCCAGTATGCTCTGGGCGGCGCCAAGAACGACACCGGCGGGATCTACTCTTTTCCGGCGGACAACTACGATCTAGGTCCCGAATGGGGGCGCGCCGAATTCGATCAGCGCCATCGGCTGAACTTGGCCGGCACTTTCAAAGCCTCGAGCTGGTTTAACCTGGGCATCTTGTTCGGGGCCTACTCAGGACGTCCGTACGAGCTGACGCTGGGGCGCGATCTGAACAATGACGGCAATGCAACGGACCGTCCGGCAGGGGTTCGCCGGAACAGACTTGAAGGACCAGGAGGAAGCACTCTCGACCTCCGCTGGGGCCGCGACTTTCTCCTTGATCGAAACCGCAAGGAGAAAGGTCCGGTTCTCACTGTTGCGCTGGACGCCTTCAACGTGTTGAACACGGTGAACTACACGTCCCTCGTCGGGAACCTGAGTTCTCCGTTTTTCGGCCAGGCGGTGGCCTCAGCGCCGGCAAGGCGCATCCAGGCAGCGTGCCGGTTTCGGTTCTGATGGGCCAGCTTTCTGGCCTAAGGCAATCCTCAGGTTTCAATGTCAGAATCACTTCAAAGGAGACTCCCATGGACAAAATGTTGGTACCTGCGACGTTGCTACTCTTCGGTGCGCTTGGTGCTGCGCAAACCGTGAACTTTGACTCGTCCCCCATAGGGACCGTCCCCGCCGGCTGGACGGTGGCGATGACCCACGCCGGCGGCGCCCCGAAGTGGGAAGTGCTGAAGGACGACACGGCGCCCAGCAAGCCGAACGTTCTGGCCCAGACCTCCAACGATCGCACCGGGGGCCGGTTTCCGCTGGCGATATACGAAGAGGTCAACATTACCAATGGCACCTTGACCGTGAGCTTCAAACCGATCTCTGGCTCTGGCGATCAGGCAGCAGGCCTGGTCTGGCGCTACAAGGACCCCGACAACTACTACATCGTCCGGGCCAACGCGCTCGAAGATAATGTGGTCCTCTACAAAGTCGAAGGCGGCAAGCGGATCTCACTTGCGCCGAAGGGTACACCTTCCAAGACTTACGGGGTCAAGCATCCGGTTCCCAAGCAGACGTGGGCCTCATTGCGCATCGAGTTTGCCGGAAAGCTGTTCACGGTGCTGTATGACGGCAAGAAGATCATGGAGGTCGAGGACGGCACGTTTACAGGTTCGGGCAAGGTCGGGCTGTGGACCAAGGCAGATAGCGTGATCCACTTCGACGATTTCAAAATCGAGTCAAAGTAATCAGGAGAATTCGGGGACGCGGCCGCCTCCTGGCACCAAGCCGGTCAGGCGGACGCCACGCTTCACTCAAGGAGGGGAAGGCATGCCTGGGCTGACACAATCTTTTCTAGCGGTTTTTCTCGGCGCCGCCGCGCTGTGGGGGCAGCAACCCGCGCCCACCGCGGGGGCCGGTCACGGCTGGACGGCCGATCCGTCGCCGATCATCTGGGAGTCCACCTATACCAGGAAACCGCCCACCCTGGACGGAGTGCCGGATGACGTCTGGAAACGCGCCAAGCCGGTGACGGTGATGGTGCGGGAAGCGATGGGCGGCGACCATCCGAAGCCGGTCGTTCTGCGGGCTCTTCACACTGACGATTCCGTCTACATTTCGGCAGAGTGGCCCGACGCCACAAAAAGCGACATGAGGGACCCCTATATCTGGAACCCGGCGACAAAGAAGTACGACCGTCCATCGAAGCCTGATGATCAGTTTGCCATCGAGTTCCCGATCAAAGGCGACTTCGGCATCAGCATGCTCACGGTCACCCGAGAGTTCACCGCCGACGTTTGGCACTGGAAAGCGGGGCGCGGTAATCCCATCGGCTGGGTGGATGACAAGTACCACGTCATCAGCCAGAAGCCTCTGCCGGAAGCGAAGAAGCATTCCCTTCATGGCGGCCGGTCGGTCTATATCGTGCGACTCCAGGACAAAGGCACGCCGTCATTCAAGTTGAAACCTGAGCCGCAAACCTACCAGGGTGACGTGGTGGATTCTTTTGAGCAGCAAGAACCTTTCGGAAGCGTGGCTGACGTTCGGGGGAAAGGAGTCCACAACGGCAAGTCGTGGTTTCTTGAGATGGGCCGTAAGTTCGACACGGGGCACTCCGACGACGACGCGGTGATCGATCCCAAGAAGGACAACATTTGCGCCATCGCGGTGCTGGACGACGAACTCTATGAGGAGCACTCGGTGTCCACCGTGATCGTGTTGCGATTCAAGGGCGGGCCGGGGAAGGCCAAGTAGCAACGGCAGGGCGCCATGAGATGGATAACACGAGAAAAGGTGAAGGTGGACCGGGTCGCTTGTCCATGGCTGATCCGGAACTTCATCGATAGTGCGGCTGAATTCGTGTTCCTCCCGCACGACACCGACTGGGCATCGCTCTCGGACGGCATTGTGTTCGACGTGCCGGGATGTGAGTTGGGCCATCACGGCGAAGATGTCTCGTTCGATTCGATC
>Ga0233417_10000390_pt1 | contig 13056 bp, 17 predicted proteins | sample Sed_MG_FD_189023 | JGI IMG/M metagenome (GOLD analysis project Ga0233417, IMG submission 189023) | Sediment microbial communities from Lake Towuti, South Sulawesi, Indonesia - Sediment_Towuti_2014_0.5_MG | ecosystem: Environmental > Aquatic > Freshwater > Lake > Sediment | place: Indonesia... | reverse complement strand
CGGCGTCCACAAAAATCGCATTTGCATTGCCATTGGACTCAACGCGGAAATCATAATCCAACGAGGTCTCATTGACAACCATCGCCAGGGTTTCCAATGCCATTTTCTCGGTCATGGCCGCTCCGGCTGTCATGGTGTAAAAAATTAGCGAGGCGTCTTCACTTGCTCCCGTTACATCGGTCATTTTCGCGGCAATCCCCGCAACCGTCTCGTCATTCGAGGCGCTCGTTTCCTGAATAAACTTTATGCCTACCCCGATGCCTGTGCCTGGGGTGCCAGTTGTCTCATGCGTTAAAATGGACGACCACGCAACCTCATCCGTCAAAACGCTATACGTGATTGGGTTGGTTGTTGCCAATGATAAGCGTAATGTTTTCCCCGTGCTATCATACGCGGAGTTTAGGATCTGTTCTATCGTCAATGCCTCCGCGCCTCCCGCAAAACCCATCGCAAACAGGATGAATCCTGTAATGATTTTTTTCATGGTTTTTCCCTCCTTATATGTCATCATCATAGGCGGTACTGGCGTCTTCGTCAGCCTCCGCCGAATAAATGGACTCTGAATTGGCCGTCACTATTTCCGTACCAGACTCATAATCTGATACCCCTGGCAAACTCAGCAATCCATCACGCATCTCATTTAGTACATCAATCGCTATCTCATAATTCAGCTTGACGATTTCATTGACCGCGTTCGCGCCAGTTGCCAAGTAGTAAATCGTCAAATCGTCGGAGAGATTTCTGAGCGCATCGGGTACGGTTACATCCGTCCAATCATCGCATTGCGCCCCAAAGCGAGCTTCCAAACGCATCAAAATTTGTTGCTTCGCATAGATAAGCGCCTGCGTAAGCGTCTCCGGATCAAGCTCCCCATCCCGGTCTTTGTCGCCATACATATTGATACGAGAGGCACTGAGCTTATTCTTGATTGTTGTCTCGCTTGAGTAGTATGCGCTCATAATCTCCCTCGGTTAGAGTGTTTGCAAGAGATACCCGCTTTTCTGCGCATAGACTTTTTCTTGTGCGAAATAGCCGCACATCACAATTTCGCCGCCAAGATAGGATGTCGTTTCCTGGACGGTCTTGACGCCCCACCCACGATAATTGGGGATCGCTTCGCCTTCTAAAACTAATGTCGTCAAGAAGGGGGCGTTCATATCCCCGCCACCCGGCAAGCCTTGAGTATGACAAATCGTCAGATAGTCTTGCCAGATATAATCCAATGTCAGGGTGTCGGCTTGCGGAGTGGTATTGTATTTGGCCTTACCGATCAGAATATTCTCCCGGCCGAAATAGTTTCGTAGAAAATCCACGCCGACCCGTGGGTTCAAAACGTTAATATTCGCGCCGTTTGCAGTTGCGCTTCCAGTGACAGCCGGATGGCTTTGGAGAGTGCGCCAGACGTTGTTGCCCATAACATAGGTTTCGCCGTCACTTAGGAGCGTGTCTTCTCCATTTGCGCAATCGCCAATCAAATCGGCGGCCGGATCGCTCCATAACGGGGAAGCTGTCGCTGAAAATCCGGCGGCATATGTGCCTGTGGCTTGCGCTAATGCCGCAACCGTGATCTCCCGGTCAAGCGAGAGCAGGTAAGTCATCAATTTGACGACGAAATTCCGCCATTCTTGAACGCTTCCATATTGCCGTTCGGCCTGTGATCGTTCGGCATTGCTGAGATAACAGGATAAGGCCCGCCCCGTCAGATCGTACTCTTCCAGGGTGGATTTTGTCATGATCTTGCCAGGAGCTTCATCCGGGCCAGTCAAGACTTTCGGCCGGTCAAACATGAGACGCTCGTCATATTTGCGGTATTGCCCCTTGAGTTCACGGACGTTGCGAAACGGCGCAACCATGTCGGCAATAAATACTGCCAAACTTTGCTGGTATGCATACGCCATTTGGCTTTCGAGCGGCCGATAAATTTGGTTGGCCGCAAACTCCGAAATCTGACTTGCCGGAATATCCCAACGAATCTGCCCCACCCCTAATTGCATCTCTTGGGGAATGTTGGCTTGCAATAATTCCTTATTCATAGTTTTCTCACCTCCCCTTACGCCAGAAGCGCGTGGTTAATAAAATCGAAGCGTCCATAGCAATACTCACCGGTTTCCGCTACGTCAATGGCATAGCCAAACACCCGATCACCGGAAATCGCCGTGCGCATATTGCCAGGCGTCGCGTTATCCGGGCAAAGCGGATCGCCTTTGGCAATGCTTCCCGTCGCGACAAATTGCAAATCGCCGCGCGTGATATACTGCGCTTGATCGCCGTTGGCGTAAGAATCATAGGCTAATCCCAATGCAATATCCGTGTCAGCCGTGCATTTGACGAGATACCCCGCCGATTCCTTCACACAGAATCGCCGTTTGGCAATCGCCTCAGATGTGATGCCTGACCGGATGTCCGAGTTGACAAACTTTTCGACGCCTTGAAATGTTGTAATGTGCGCCATAATTATTTCCCTCCTTTGCCCGTCAGGGCATCCCCGTAGCGTTTTGATGCCATACTCGTTGCGATCAGAAAAATCTCATTTTTGTCATTGGGATTCTTAGCCTCACTTTTGGCCACTTCCCAAAACTCCATCACTCGGCGTTGCGTTACATTGTCTGACGATTCCTGCTTGTCGGGAATCGTATGTGCTTGCGCCGCAAATTCCCCAATCGGTACGGTCAATGCCGCCTGATTCTTGAACAGAAACTCCACTAAGTTTTTCACGCCTTCGCGGGCCGTACTTTGTTGCCCGGCCATGAATTCCTTGACCGTCTGATTATCAGAGGCCAAGAGCAACGGTTTGACCTGGGCAATGACCGCCGGGCTTGCGTGCAAATCATTCGCCAAATGCGCGCAAAATATTTCGACTTCTTGTATTTCACGCTTGCTGGTTTCAATTCCTAAACGTTCCCGCAATTCATTTTTTTCCCGCTCATCTTTTTCCGCGCGGGCTTGCATTTCAGCTTTGAGCGCCGCGAACTCTTCAATCGAGACCGCAGAACTTGGTTGCTTGGTGTCTTCCGTCATAATAGGATCCTCCTCTATGTACGAGTACATTGTAATTATACCCCCGGCGTCGGCGGCGTACTCAACCGCTAAATAGGGGCTTTGCCCTCCGACGGCCGGCGGAATATCCGGGGGCAGGAAGGCAATGCTGCGAATCACATCATAATATTTTTGGCCGTTGACCATCAATTCATTGATTAACTCGACCGAGCGAAACGGGAGCCGTTCCCGAATGAAATCCACAATTTCCTGTTTAACATTTTTGATTGTCGCGACAACCCATGCGCCCCGCCGCTTGAATTCTATTTGCGTGTCCTTAACCGCCTCACGGAGCGTCTCTGGCAGAAAACGTTGATGCGCAAAGTTAATCAGCCCCGGAATCGGCTTGCCCAGGGTATTGATATTGTTGCCGGGATATGTCCCTGTCGCAATGCTCTCCATAATATAAGGGAGACAGGCGTTCGAATGAATAATCATGCGATCAATCCGCGCCTCGTCAAATGTAACCCTGTTATGTGTCCCTGGCCGAAAGATCTCCACTTCGTGAATCGTTGCCATGCTTATTTCTTCTTTGCAATTGCGCGGTTCCGAATGGCCGCCGAAATTGCCGCTTTTCGTTTACTTTTCGCAGTCGCGACAACCTTCCCGGTACGTTTCTCTATAATTTTTTTCCCGACAGCTTTGACTGGCATAATATTCCTTATTTTTTGATGCGGTAATACCCTTTATGCAACCTTACCGCATTTCCGGATGATGTATTGGCTACATATAGACAGATCTCATCATTGGTGGCGATAGGTAATAAAGCTTGTGGAATTAGGTCAATCGGCTTGGTTGCAGAATCAATCGAAGCCGTTGCTTCGCTGCCATGCCTTTCGATTGTTTCGTAACTATTCGTGCCACTCCCATCATCTGCAAAAAGAATAGCGGCACCGCCATCTGTATATGCCAATTGAAAAGAATCCGTTGATTTGTTTACAACGAAATAGACAACTGCTTTAGATAGGGCTGCCGGAAGTGTTCCTGCTGAATTTTTGAATATAATGGTATCCCCATTGACACGAGGAGTTGCTGTCTCATTGACGACATCTGTACCATTGGTAAAGGTGACAGTACGCTGTCCTGCACTACGTTCAATAACAATCCATTCGCTAATGAGGATTTGGTTAGTCCCAGAATCCGGTGATAGATGTAGATTTGCATCACCGGAAACGACTGTCGTAGCATAACCTACATAGGTCGCAATCCCGGTGACCGTGGTGGTCATCCGTTCAATTTCGTCAAATGTCCAACCACTCACCGAAATCAATGTCTTCGCATTTTGGGCTGCCAGCGAAATAATGCTATATGGCGCGCCAACAAAATGCGCGCCTGCTGTAATCGTCGAATCTGGTAGGTAAATATTCCCCGTCACCTTAAAATTCAAGTCCGTCTGCGTTTTGGAACCCGGAGCGAAAATGCGGCTGCCATTGTTAAAATTATTGTGTGAGATTACTGCCCCCGTAGTAATCAAAACAGCGGGATCAAAATAAAAACAATACTCATTTGATTCAGGAATAAACGTTGTACCATTTATGGCAACGGTTTTGCAGTTGCCGTCCAGCGTAAACATAATACATCCGGGTTCATTAGCGAACCCAGAAAATTCGCACTGCGAGAGATGTAGAAAATCCGAACCCGTGCAATAAAATCCCGTCTTGGGGCCGAATACCACACTATACACAAACTCCAAATTCGATTCGATTACTCGCCCCCCATTGGAAATTAAAAAATTGGAGTGCATAATATGAATGGGGGAAATTTTATCCGCGGCTTGCGTGATGTTAAATAAAGAAGCATCCGGATCTAACGCTATGACATCAATATCGCGGAATTCAAGGATATCCGCCATCCCATCTCCGGAGCTCTTGAATACCGGGCCGGAGCCGGTATAAACGATTCCCTTGCCTTGCCCTAAAAGAAAAAGATCAACTGTCGTGTTGGATTCAAGATGAATGCCACCGGATGATACGTCGAAATTATAAGGGGTCTCAATGGTAGCACAAAAAAAATAAAACCCATACTTTTCCAAATAAATCGTCCCATCTATTGGCGCAGGCAGGTCTGTAAGACTATTGACAATATGATAACGTTCTGGTTTTTTCGTAATATTTCCGATACTGGACATGCGTTACTCCTACCAAATAGTAATTGATAAGTCCGTGTAATTGCTTCCCGGCGTGCCATTTTTAGCCTGCACGGCCGCGCCATTGCCAATGGCGATGGCATCAAATGTAGCAGCTGCTTCACCGGGAATGCGAAGATGGTCAGTCGTTCCTCCATTCAAACTGATAATTACTGGATACGTTCCGGCATTATAAATATAGATATGCCGTTTCGCGGTCGCCGCCGTAATGATAGTTACGTAAGTATCTGCGCCCGTGTCATCCGTTCCGTATTGCGGCGTTCCCGCATCTGTATTAGTCTTGAGACTGGCCAGATTGCCTCCGCTTTCTAGCGCCAGCGCGGAGGTATTAAGATTCGTTCCTGCATTCGCAGTCACGCTCCCGACAATCGCGCCCGTATTGCAAACAGTCACTTTATTATTGATGGCCGTAAGCGTTGTCTGTGTCGCGAAATCTTTCCCGGCTAGCGCTCCCGTATCTGCATCAATTGTAGTTAAGAGAGCTTCGCAGTTTTGCTCCGCCGTGATCTGCGTAACCTGATTATCAGCAGTAGCAAGCCCTCCAGGTGATACCGCAGTCACCTTGACTTTTAATGTTTTCGTTATCGCGTCAAACACTTGGTTGAGAATTGCCGAACCTGATGGTCTAGCCATTATTTGCCTCCTCAAAGACATCAATTAAATCCATATTGGGTAACTCATTATCGGGCGTCAAGGTAAGTTTCTCACGTTGGGCTTGCTCTGGTGTGATGGGAACGCGGTAGCATCGGCAGTTAAATGAGAGCGGAAATTGCAAACGTTCCCAAATCGGATCGTCTGGTTTACGCAGCAAGCCGTCCAGTGGACGGTGAGAGGGGCGGACTCTGGAATCCTCAAGTGTCTTGACCTGCACGCCAAATAATTTGGGAGCTTGCTCTATGATTAACGCGTTCAGGCCAGCATTATAGGCGGCTTGCCGGGCATACCGGAATGAGGCAATCAGTGAAGACTCAGTCGCCCAATATTCTTGCTCGCCAAGAACCTGTTTGGCTTGTGTTTTGTAGCCTCGCCAGGCTTGCGCCTCATTGGTGACGGGAATGGTTGTCACAAGCAAGGCCTTTAGCGTTTCGATGCGCTTGAGACTACTCTCCGTGCTACGCATCGATGTTATTGTAAAGGATTTTCGCTTGCTCTCATTAGGGAGTTTGTCAAACGCCTCGCGGGTATAAGATGGCATATTTTCAAGATATTTTTGCGCTGCATCCTGGACAAGCTCATCATTATATAACTCCGGGGGCGGGAGACGGTTCGGGAAGCCTGAAAGAATTGATGGAGTTTCCGATTCCGCGAAATGTTGAGCTTCCTGTTCTTTCACGCTTTCTTTTGGCGTTTCTGGTGTTTCTATCTCTTCTGTCTCTTCCGCCTCTTCCGTTTCATCCATCTCATTTGATTCCATAGATTTTTCAGACAGCATCTCTTCCGGGGCGGGGCGGACAGTAAGCGGCTGTTGCTCGGCGCTAATCGTCGGCTGTACTAATTCCGGCTCGATTAGCTGCATAATCGGGTAACCAGTAATATTCGAATAATTCCAGTCCAATAACCAGGGAATGACCTGGTAATTAAACCCATCACAAATCAGCGACGCGTCATTTTGTTCGAAAGCCCCTTTTGTACGCACTCCCTTGCTTTCCGATTGGGCATAAGTTCCCATTTTGGTCTCTTTCAGAGCCGTCGGATCGCCTGTCAGAACTAAGGAAATGCAAGAAATAGCGATATTGATAAATTCGGCAAAGGCGGATTCTGCAATAGCATTGGAGAGTTCCTGCACTTCGCAGGACTCGAACATCATGGTGATTGTGGAGCTTTTAAGTTTTTGGAGTTCACTCAGAAACTCCGCCCGACGCGCTTTTGCATCGGCGCTTTTCCCGGCCATGTCCTTGCTATACTTACCAATCAATGCTCCTACGCCTGACCGCTCCAATCCCCGCGCATAAAAGCCGATGGAATTGTAGAGTTGTCTTTGAATAGTGTCCAAAATCGCTATTTCGGATACCCCGTAGGGACTGCCAAAGCGCGGGATATTTGTCCAGATCGCAAATTTGCGGTCTGGGAGACGATTGGACTCCGTGACTGTCGTTGACCAGGTCGTCTGTTTAAGGTAAATACCGGGCGGGAGGTCTTTGGGATCAATGATAAACCGTTCTGGGTCACGCACAAGGAGATCGTTAATAACAACAGTTTTAGGGTAACGGTCTCCGGTCTCACGTTGCCAGTCAATCTCAACGATTGCACGTCCCTTCGAAATATAAGAATCTTGGATTTGATCGATAATCGGCCGCAAACCCTGTGAGGTGAGACGTTCGTCGAATTGCCAACGACAGAAATCTAATTGTTCGGGATCGCCATCTTCCTGGCGATAGGGAGGATAGATGATTTGCGGGGGGCTGTATGCTTCATTTTTTTCGGCAAAATCGCCAATACCGGAGGCTGACAACCAGAGGCGGCCGATGTAACGGGAACGAATCCCTGCGAAAAGATACGGATCAAACGCTAACTCCGCCAGGCGGTCAGAATCGGAAATTTCCAGGCGAGGTTGCGGATCGCCGCTTCCGATGGAGCGGGTTTCAATATCAATTCCGCGTCCATACCCCGGAGCATATTCCGCAAAAATATTCCTTAATGCCCGTAAGGATGCCTGCAAAAAAGAAGCCCCTCTCATAATTTATATTATGAGAGGGGCTTCTGGATTTGTCAACCATGATTTTGAGAATACTACATACTATTCATCAAGATTCGGCCATTGTAATTTGTTCGATCAAAAATTCCACATCCGATGCATTGACATACGCATCGTCCCGACACATTGTCCATACTGACTCATGCAACCCTAATTCATCAATAATCGGCAAATCTCGTAAACAAAATACGGCAATGTGGGGTTTGTCATCCGCCAAAAATTTTTTGGCGGTTTCGATTGCTTCTTGTGTCGTTGCCATAATTCCCTCACTTTCTTCTATGCCCACATACTTTCCCATGTGAGCTTCTTCGCCTTTTCCGGTCGCATCCCCGCTCAGAATACCACAAGCGAAAATGCCTCAATAATAGCCTGATCTTTCGTTGCATCCTGCGCCGCTTTTTGTCGTTTATTCTCTTCTTCAATCTGTTTGGCAGAGGCGATCAGGCGATCAACCCACGGGCCAAAACGAAAAGAATCTACATACTGACCATAATCCGAGGCGGAATAAAGTTTTGTCTGATCTTTCATCACGCTGGCGCTATTCGTCCCGGCCCCAAATGTCGCTCGGATACGACATCCCTCCCATGTCGCAGCATAATTGTAATTATCGCCTGTCCCAGACTTGGCGATAATCCTAATATACTCATCAATGTTTAAGCCTTTGGCTTGTCCCTGAGCTTGTTGCTGAATTTGTTTTGCATCCATAAATAACTCCTCCTATTTCGTTAATGAGACATATTGTTCGTTTGTGTCGTTCAGTTTAATGTTTGGCCTTTGTTCGCGTCGTTCAATTTCTACTAACGTTGCGGCGCGAATGAGATCTGCGGCCGCTTCATAATCCTTCAGCACAGCGGTGAGCCGTGCGGCGTCGATCTCAGTGAACCGGACGTATAACGACCGCAGCTTCCGCTCTGTGTCAGTTTTGAGGGCGCGCCGGTCGCCCGGCCTCGCCCCACGACTATATTTCATATTATATCTTTATACCTCCGTTTCGATTTTCGTTGATACCCGTTACTTCAAAACTTCAAAATACTTCTCCATAATGGGTAGCACACATTCACTCTATATGCATCGAATTTACTAACAAAATCCTTAACGAACAACACGTATGCCGAGGGCAATCTTCTTCGCCCGCACCGTATAGTTTCGGGCAAGAATATTACCGTCTCTAGGGCATGTAGAAATTGCCCCTCACAAGAGGGCATAAATTCCGCATACCCGATAACCGCACCAGACTTATCCTTTACAGGGCAACCATATTCGCCGCCCCACATTTCGATATACTCCTCCGGAATTAACACCGCAGGAGATATTGCGTATACTCTATAATACATCTCCTTGAGCGTTTCCCCATAATATGCAATCATTTTGTTCCTCGATGCGATTGCTTTTTCAGTTTCAGCAGCAATCTCGTCGAATGATTTCATGCGTGCCATCTTTCCTATCCTCCATTTTTGCCCCCCCCATAACCACAGTTACTCAACCGTGACTATGGCGGATAGATTACGTTTAGCAAAATAATGAACCCGATAATAAATTGCCATTTCAACCGGAACGCGATAGTATTCCATGATAGCGTTAAACTCTACATTATACGTCGTTTGCTTGACTTTTTCTTTGATTTCCTGTTCTTTCACCATATTTATCATATTCATCCCTCCTTTTTTCACGCCGTCTTTTTCGCTCCACAACACATTGTTATGCCTTAGCAAATTCTGATTGCGGATATAATTCAACGGCCTTGTAATTTAGCCATTCAATTGCTTCTGAGATCGTGCGGAAACAGGCCGTCGCCTTAACTCCATTTAAGGGGTCTCCTATTTTTACATCAATTCCGCCATCCCAAAAGCATGATACGCTAAAATTTATCTCGCTATCGTAGAGCTTTTGTAATATTTCCATTATATTATCCCCAATAACTCAAGATTCTCTTGTTCTTGTTCGGTCAAATGATCAAAAACAAATTGTTCTGCTCCTTCCCAATGTTCTCCATGCGTGAATATGTCAGGATTTCCAATAAACGCTTTTTCATACACAAAATCGTTCCAATCTTCTTTGGATTTTATATCTTTAAATTCCATGATGTTTCTCCTTCCCTTTTTTGATGATGTTAATGATTTCCTTCTTTCCTTATAGCCATAAGATAAGATATATTTTTAATTTGTCAAGAAAATGATAACAAAATAAAGAAAAAAGAACAAAAAAATGCTTACCAATACGCAATCCGCTTGATTTAGTAGGCATCTCAGGCGATTATTTTTTCAACTTTTGCAGTCGCTCGACTGCAATACCCGTCTTACGGGCAACTTCGTCAAGATTTGCCCGTTGTAATTTGTCGCGCAATGTTGATCGCGGGGCCAGTAATCGCGCCACTTGCCGCATATCATCTTCCGTTGTCTGCGGTATCTGGCAGATAATGGAGTCATCATTCACCGGACATAATAACACGTCGCCAGGCTGTTTGACATATTTTTTGACCTTTTCGGCTTCGTCTTTATCCTGCAATAGCAGGTTCGCTTGTTTCGGCTTAATCCGATGGACAAACGCGCTGGTGAGAGTATCACGCACGACCGAACTTCCGCCTGTACGATCCGCCAGCCAGGTTTGCGATGACGCCAGCATATAGACCGCGCATTTCCTACCCTCCATCGATACCCGCTCCATTGTATGCGCCAGGGTCTTGCCAAACCCGCTCTTCGCCAGAAACGCCAGTTCGTCAATCACTAACACGACTGGCGTTGTATCCTTGTCTCGTTGCGCAAGTCGGGCATCAATTGTGGCATCAATCTGTTCACAGAGCTCTTGCATGGCAACGATATTGGTTGCCATCTGCATCAGCCCCGCTTCCCAGAGCGGGCGGGTTTTAAAACCCAGGGATTTCGGATGCGGATAATGCGGGTCAATCCCCATGAAACGCACACCCTCTGCAATTATCCCGCTCCCGATCAAAAATAACATCGTGGAGGTCTTGCCGCTGCCCGATTCGCCGGCCACCGCGGCGGAGTAAATGTCTAAAAACGAGCCGCGCCGTGCCGTGCCATTTTCATAGCCCAAAATCATAGCTTTGCCCTGCGCGATCTCACTAGACTCGATCAAAGCCTGAAAGGAAGGAATATTGGCCGGGAGAACTGGCGATATCGCCGGAGGCGTGTCCAATCCCGCCAATTGCACATTGGCGATCTTCTCCGCCAACTGCAAGGCCTTCCCTTCCCCGCCTGCCATCTGCTTGAGATTCTCGGCGTTCACCAGTCCCATAGCAATCGGCGCGGCAATCGAGAGATCGCGTTCGTGGACAAAAAACACATTGCCGCCGATCTGATATTGATGGACACTGCGGGCTTTCACCATTGCCCGATGTCCACCCGCCGCCAGAATCAACAACGATCCGGAAAAAGAACTGAGTAACGTGACTCGCCCCCAAAAGGAAAGAGCTAAATTGCGCGGCACCGCCGCTATTTCTGCCTGCAAAATCATTCCGGCTTTGGCCAGTTGCAACCGCCTGACCGCTAACTCTTCATCACGCAAAATTAGCGACATACCATCATTCGGCGAATGATATGATCGCTGCACGGCAATACCCACCACAATCAACAACAATCCCGCCGCCAATCCAATCCCAATGTATGATAATTTTTTTCGACTCATTTTTTCTTGACAAGACATGTGGCGGGCGCGAATCTGGTAGGCGTCGCACGCGCGACATCTTATCAATCGTTGAGTTACTGCAATCTGCACGGCCGGGGAGTGATTCGGCACTCCCCGACCAAAACAACCTATCCTTACAATTGCCCGTGAAATAGCGATGTCTGTCGCGGGGCTGGGTCATAATTCGTGATCAAAATTTCCATCCGCCGATTATTCAGATTTCGTCGCTCGCCCAATTCTATCACTTTCAACCCATATTTTTCTGCTAAAGCAAGAATGAATGGATTATCGAATTCCGAAATCGCAAATCTGATGTTGGAGCCGGCCAAGAGTTCAAATAATTCTTGTGTATCCTGCGTGGTAAAGTCATCTGCATAATTACTATCTGTCTCGAAATATGGAGGATCGGCATATACAAAAAAATTATGGAGATCCCTCTCATGTCTCACTCCAATCTTATTTAAAACATCTCGAAAATCACATACCATAAAATAGATATTGCTTATTTTTTTGAATACTTGATCAATCCCTTTCAAAAGTTCCTGCTTATTATTATCCTGCCCGAACTTCAATGTATTAGGTTTCCCGAATAACCCAAAATTTGAGAGCATTAAAAAACGGGCAGCACGCCATACGCGATCATGCTCTTGTTGTCCTTTCCAGTAGGCAAACAAGGCAGCATGAATGGGCATTAATTTAACAGCGTTCACAAGGTCATCTTGGCGTTCTTTTAAAACTAAGAACAAATTGAAAATTTCCTCATCTTTATCATTGGCAATGATATATTTTGCTCGGTCAATCATCGCAAATGATACAGATCCCGATCCCATAAACATATCGATAAAGGTTGTGATGTTCTCCGGGAATAACTCTAAGAGTTTCGGGAGTAACCGGGTTTTATTGCCTAATCTTCGTAACAGCATTTTTTTCACTTAAAGGAGGTAAGGGGGTAAGCCTAAAGCATCAATTATATCCTGGACACTGGACGCGATGCACGCAATCCCGCCATGCCGCCGCACTTCTTCTAAAAATTCGAGTTGTTCTGGGGATGGCTTCCCGCCCGGCCGCTTCGTTTCGATTGCTACGAACCGCCCGCGCACCCCGTGAACCGTACCACAGCAGAGTAAGTCAGCGCATCCCTTACGCCCATACAATCCGGGAATATATGGAATAATCAAGAAATCATTCGCCTTGAGATATTCCCGCACCGCCCGCCTAATCTTCCTTTCATTGACTCTTTCTCGATTCGCGTTGATTTTTCTATGCGATTTTTTGGTTGTGGATTGCACTAACTGTCGAATATAACGCATAACTCTCCTTTATAAGCTGTCAAGCGCCGACAGGAGACGTGCCTGTTCATCTGGCGTCAATTCGGATGTCTCCGCATCTTCCGCCTGCAATTCCGCAATAAATTTCCCTTTACGCAACAGCCGCAACATTTCATCCACTTGCGATTCCAGGCGGGCCAAGTTTGCCGTTTGTGATTGCAATGGCATCGGTTTTTTAGATTTCAACCATGCTTCGGCGTGTGGCA
>Ga0233417_10000389_pt1 | contig 13074 bp, 9 predicted proteins | sample Sed_MG_FD_189023 | JGI IMG/M metagenome (GOLD analysis project Ga0233417, IMG submission 189023) | Sediment microbial communities from Lake Towuti, South Sulawesi, Indonesia - Sediment_Towuti_2014_0.5_MG | ecosystem: Environmental > Aquatic > Freshwater > Lake > Sediment | place: Indonesia... | reverse complement strand
CGCCGCCGCCTGCGTCCCCAACGCGTTGCCCACCGCCATGCCATAGAGCACGGCCGCCGAAATATATAAGAGGGCCGCCACCAGCAGGACGGCCGGGTGCTCCGGCGTCTGATAGTCGAAAAACAGCCAGCCGATAAAAAAACAGATCAGCAACTGCGCGAGTCCCACCAGCACGTAGGGAGCCGCCTTGCCGAGAATCCACTCCGGGGCGCGCATGGTGGAGGCGTACGCCTGCACGATGTTGCCGTTCTCGTGCTCGCGCGCGGCCGCCAGGGCGCCCAGCAGCGCGGGGAACAGGATGAGCACCATGCCGAGCGCGCCGCTGCCGAAAAACCAGCGGTCCGAGAGGCCGGGGTTGTACCAATACTGCACCGCCAGCCTTACGGGGGGCCGAGGCGCGGAACCGGCCCGGCCAGCGCGAAACGTGCTTGCCAGCGCCGCCGACACATTGCGGATGAGCAGCGCCGAATTGGAATCGGTTCCGTCGATGAGCACCTGGATCGCAGCGTGCCTTCCGGCGCGAAGGCGCGTCGAGAAGTCCGGCGGGATCCGAAGCACGGCCCGCGCCAATCCCTCGTCGAGCACTGTCTCGGGCCTCGTACCCTCCTGGTAGCTTTGGAGCCGGAACTTTCCGGTCGCGACAAAGTCATCAATCAGGTTCCGGCTGAGCGGCGTGCGGTCCTGGTCGTCCACGGCCAAGGGAAGATTTCGAATATTCAAAGTAAGCGCAGTCGCAAACAGGGTCAACTGGATGAGCGGCAGGCTCATGGTGACGCCTAGCGTCAGGCGGTCACGCCAGAATTGCTTCAGCTCCTTTTGCGCCACGGCCGCAATTCGCAACATCGTTTTATCCCTTCGCTGAGTTTTCGATGCGCCGTTCTTCCATGAGCGCGATGAACACGTCTTCCAGCGAATGCCGGATTTCGCGGGCCTGCCTTGTGGCGATGCCTGACTGAGCCAGCAAGTTGCCGGCCTCGACGATGGCCGAGCCCGGCTCGACGGTGCGCAGATGGATGCGGTCGCCGAACATTGACAGGCGCGCTGGTCCGTAGCGTTCCTTCAGGAGCACATAAGCGCGGCCCGGCTGGTCGCACTCGATCGAGATCAGGCCGCCCTCCATCCTTGCCCGCACCTCGCCGGGAGATCCTTCCAGCAGCATCTCTCCGGCGGCCATGAAACCGATCCGGCCGCACTGTTCGGCCTCCTCCAGGTAGTGCGTTACCACCAGAAGGGCGGCTCCGGCATCGGCAAGCTCGTTGATCATCCGCCACATGGCCCGCCGCGCCAGGGGATCGACCCCCGACGTAGGCTCGTCCAGGAAGATCAAGTCGGGTTCGTGCATGATAGCCGCGCCAAAAGCGACGCGTTGCTTCCAGCCGCCGGGCAGCGCCCCAGTGACCAGTTTTTCCTGCCCTTCGAGCTCGGAGACCTCCAGCACCCACTCCTTGCGCCGGCGCCGCACCTTGTCCGGCACGCCGTAAATGCTGGCGTAGAAATCCAGGTTCTGCCCGATGCTGAGGTCGTCGTAGAGGGTGAATTTCTGCGACATGTACCCGATGCGGCGCCGCAGTTCGGCGCTGCGAAGCGCCTTCCGCCGGCCAAGAAGCGTCACCTGGCCTTTCGTCGGCGCCAGCAGCCCGCACATCATCTTGATCGCCGTTGTCTTGCCCGCGCCATTGGCGCCCAGCAGTCCGTAAATTTCTCCGCGCCGCAGGGACAGTTGGAAGTCTTTCACCGCGTCAAAATGCCCGAAACGCTTGTGGAGTCCCCGCGCCTCCAGCAGCAACTCCCCCGGTCTGCCGCCGTCCGCCCGCCGTCCGGGAAAAGGAGGGTGGCGCTCAAGGCCGCGCAGCCGTCGAAGCGAAGCAACCAGTGCGTTCTCCAGCGTCGGTCCGGTGGCCGCCGCGGTTTCCATGGGCAGGCCGGCCCGGGCGGCCACGCTCTTCACTTCACGCTCGCCCTCGTCGCGGCTGGTCACGATGACATCCAGCCGGTCTCCGAAACGCTGTACGTCCACCAGCTTTCCCTGCCCCGATTCCAACCGCGCCGTCAAGACCTCCGACGCCGCTCCCAGGTTCGGGCTGACGATCTCCAGCCGGGTCCAAGCATCCTTGCTGCGAAAACGCGACGGTGCGTCGATGTCCACAATGCGGCCGCGTTCCATCAGCGCCACGCGGTGGCAGCGTTCCGCCTCGTCCAGGTACGGGGTCGCCACGACAATCGTCATGCCTTCGCCCGCCAGAGAAGCCAACGCATCCCAAAAGTCGCGGCGGCTCACCGGGTCCACCCCGGTGGTCGGTTCGTCGAGCAGCAGTACGCGCGGGCTGGAAACCAGCGCGCAACTGAGCGCCAGCTTCTGCTTCATTCCGCCCGACAAGCGGCCCGCCAGCCGGTCGCGGAACGGGGCAAGGCCGAAGAGCGCAAGGAATCTATCGCCGCGGATCCTCAGCCGCTCTTCGGGCACCTGGCGCAACCCTGCGGAATAATGGAGATTCTCGTCCACGCTCAGGTCCGGATAAAGGCTGAACCGCTGGGTAAGGTAGCCGACCTCGTCGCGGCTGTCGCGAGGGGGCCGCTGCAAGACGAGGACCTCGCCCTGCGTAGGTTCCATAACGCCGGAAAGAATTTGGAACGCGGTAGTCTTACCCGCGCCGTCTGCGCCGATGAGTCCGAAGATCTCGCCCTGGCGGACCTGAAATTCTATGCCGTCCAGCGCGCGGATATCGCCGCGGGCGGAGGCATACACTTTCACCAGCTTTTTGGCTTCAATGGCCGGCGCCGCGCTGTCTGGCATGGGTCTTGGAAGCTCAACCTTGTTTGTCCGGGCCGCCGATGTGGATCAGCCCGTCAGCCGGCATGCCCGGCTTCGCTTTGCCGGGCTCGCCTTGCAGCAGCAGCTTGACGCCGAATACCTGGCGCACGCGATCCTCCTGGAAGTAGGTGTTCTCCGGCGTGAACATGCCTTCCGGATCGATGCGCATCACCGTCGCCGGGATCGGCTTCTGCGGTTCCGCATCGAGGAACACCTCTGCCTGCTGCGCCACCTTGACCAGGCCGATTCGACCTTCGGGGATGTAGCCGCGAAGATAGAGCCGCCCGAGATCAACCAGGGTCAGCACTGTCGCACCCGGAGCAACCACGCGGCCCGGCTCGGCGGCCCTGGTGATCACAGTGGCATCCACCGGGGCGCGCAGCTCCAATTCGGCGACGTCGGCCTCGACGCGCTGCCGGCCGGCCTCAGCGGCCGCCACCTCGGCTTCGGCGAAAGCGACCGCCGCCCGCGCCTCTTCCATCTGCCGCACCAGAGTGCCGCTCTCCGCCTGCCGGATTTCCGGATTTTGCAGTGCGGCCCGGGCAGTGGTCACCGCCGCTTCGGCGGCGGCGATTTGCTTGCGCACGGCCTCGACGGCGGCTTGCGCCGCCAGGCGGCGGCTGGCATATTGCTCGGCCATCTGCCGCGACACGGCTCCACGAGCAGCGAGCCGGGCGTATCGTTCCGCGTCATTTCGAACCTGTTCTTCATCGGCCATCACCCGCGCCAGTTCCGATTTCAAGGCCGATACCTGCGCTTCAGCCTGTGCCACGCGGCCCGGCGCGTCCTGCCGGGCTTGAGCCTCCACGAGCCTATTTGCCGCCAATCTCTGCTCCAGGGTGGGGATGGCCTTCGCGGCCTGCTCCAGCCGCCGCCGGGCGCCAGCGGCCCGCGCCTGCGCCTCGCGCAGCCGCGCCATCTCCTGTTCGCTGCTCAAGCGGGCCAGCAGGTCTCCCTTGCGGACATTGTCGCCTTCACGGACAACAATTGTCTCGACGCGGCCGCCGATTTTGAACGCGAGGTCCACCTCGTCGCCCTCAATCCGCCCGCTGACGAACAGGTTAGCGTCGTCCGGGCCGGGCGAAGATCGGCGGCAACCCGCCGAAAACGCGGAGGCTGCCGCAATCATGATGGCCAACAGGGCTCGTCGCGGTCTCATCTCGTCCTCCCACTGGCGTAGAACCGGTCGATGTCGCCGATGGCTCGGTGCAGGGCCGCCTCGGCAAGGTTCCATTGAAAGCGCGCCCGTACCCGCGCGTCTTCAGCTCGGCTGAGGCGGTCCTGGGCGTTGACGATTTCGGTGTTGTCGGCAACGCCATCCTGAAAGCGTAGGGTCGCCAGATCCACCTCTTCCCGGGCCAGTTTCACCGCCTCCGCGGACACTTCCATCTGCCGGCGCGCGGTGCGAATCGCCGTCAGCGCCCCGAGCACTTCAGCCGACACCTGCGAGCGCAGATCATCGAGCGCGGCGCGGGCTTCGGCCAGCTTGCCTTGCTCCTCGGTTGCTTCGCTTTCGATGCGGCCGCCGGTGTAGATCGGGAAGCTCACGCCCCCTTGCACGCGAAATGTATTGATGTTGCTTGTGATGCTGTTGCCGCTCTGTCCGATGTCGGCACGGAATTGCACAACCGGCAGCCGCTGCGCCTTCACGGCTGCCAGCCGCTGCTCGCCAGCCTGCACCTGCACCTGGACCGCGCGGTAGTCGAGCCGCGCGGCGAAGGCCTGCCGCAGGGCTTCCTCCTCCTGCGGCGCCGGCCTGTCTTCGGTGGGCGCTTCATCGGCCAACTGGTAATCGGCGGTCACGCGGGCGTTCAACAGCGCCGCCAGTTGCAGCTTGGCAGCAGTCAGGCCGTTTTCGGCCTCCGAGAGCACCTGCTCCAGGTTGCTTACCTGCTGGCGGCTTCGCGATACCTCCACCAGGTTAGCCATTCCTTCGCGGTACCGATCCTCGGTAATGGCGGCGAGCTTGCGGGAGAGCGCGACCTGTTCGCTCAGAGTTGCTTGCTGCTGCTGCGAGCGTAACGCTTGGGAAAACGCCACCGCCACCTGGTACACAAGAAGCTCACGGGCGTTCGCCGCCCGCGCCTCGGCCGACTGGAGTTGCAGCCGGCTCGCCCGGTCATTATGCAGCAACGGGAGATTGAGCACATTCTGGCTCACGGAGGCGCGCGCGTCGAACGTCTCAAACGGCCCTACCTTGGTCGGCAGAAACGGAATGTTTACGCCGATGCCAAGGGCCTTCAGGTTGATGGTCTGGCCGCTATCCTGAAGGCCGGCGGAGAGCTGCGGGTACCACGCCGCGCGTGTCTGCCCTGCCCTTCCTTGCGCCTGCTGCAACTGCGCGCCGGCGCGCCGCAACAGGACGCTTTGCTTCAGCGCAATGTTCAACGCTTCCGGCAGGCTCAGAAGCTGCGGCAGCCGAGCCTCTTCAGCCGCCAGCACAGCTTGGCTGAAACACAGGCCCGCGATCGAAAATGCCAGGATTCTCATGGCAATCCTCCCGTGGTGGAAGCTTCGCCTGTGGCTGGTGCGCGAAAGCCGGCTGAGGCGTATCGCACGAGACACTCAACGATTTTGTCCATATCCAAAGTCTCTCGTTCCAACCCTGCCACCACTGCCATATCCGCATGGTTGGTCCAGGCGTGCAGAAGCGATCCCACCAGGAAGGCCAGCCGCATCCATAACTCCTCACTGTGAATCTCCGGCAGCGATTCCTGAAGAGCTGCGTGGAACGTCCTCGCCACGGGCTTGAAGTTCTCGAGCATCTTGTGTCGCAGGGGGGGCGGCGCTTCGACAAACATTCGTCCCATCAGACGCAGCAGGTGGGGCCTGTCGCTGACCAGGACGACGGTCGGTTGGATGAACGCTCGCATGATCTTCTCCAGTGGCACTGGCCGATGCTGCGCCTCAAATTCCGACAGCATCTCCATCCTCCGTGCGTTAATCGCGCCGATTCGGGACGCAAGGACTGCCAGAAGCAACTCCTCCTTCGATCCAAAGTGGTAGTGTACCGAGGCTACGTTGGTCTGGGCGGCGTTGGTGATGTCGCGGATGGAAACAGCCGTAATGCCATGTTCGGCAAAGAGATGCTCAGCAGCCTCGAGCAGCCTTGCCGGGGCATCGGGATATTCTGCCGTGCGTTTCATGCGAACGTTTGATTTAAACGTACAACTGAATAGTTCGCATGTCAACTGAATTAATGTTACAGTACTTGACAGTGATATATTTAGCGGTACAATGAGGATGGCTGTGACGGAAAAGGAATTCAGCCTGGCGGAATTGGCCGAGCAGGCAGGTCTGCCTGCGCGCACCATCCGTTATTACATTAGCCGGGGTCTGTTGCCTGGTCCTCTCAAAGCCGGCCGCCGGGCAGCATATTCGGAAGAGCACTTGAGGCAACTGCGGCGAGTCGCGGAACTGCAAGCGCAAGGCCTGATGCTCGCCGAGATCGCCCGGGACCTCCAGCCGGCGCCCGCTCGCGCACCCGGAGCGATGGCCTGGTGGGAGTACGAGGTTGGCGACGGCGTCAGGGTTTTGGTGCGCGGCGATTTGAGCCCGTGGCGCCTGAGCCAGGTGCGAGGAGCAATAGCCGAAATGACGGCGCGGATTTCGTCAAGAGACGAGGCAGAAGGGAGAAATGATGGCCATGGGTCCGGTAGCTTTAACGCAGACTGACAAGACAGGTTCTTTCACCGCCGAAACTTCAACGGGCCAGCCCCTTGCGCTTGCCATGCAACGGCTGTGGCTGACCGGACGGATTATGCCGTTCGGTGGCAGGCTTCTGGTGCACCACGTCTTCCGCAGCGACGCCACGACGCCCGTGGAGGCCGTCTATGCCTTTGCCTTGCCGCGCGATGCGACACTGCGCCGCTTTCTTCTGAGCGGGGAGGGTTTCCGAGTGCGGTCCGAACTGCGGCCCACCGAAGATGCGGTTCACGAATACGAGCGGGGGCTCGAGCGAGGCTCGCTGGCTGCGCTGGCCCGCACGTATCGCGACGGTGTTGTGAATCTGACACTGGGCAATCTCCGGCCGAGGGAGACCGTCAGGGTATTACTGGAGATTCTGGTGGGCGTGGAGGCTCACGACGACGGGTACCGTTTCCGATTTCCGTTCACGTTGAGCCCGGTCTACCACCCCAGGGCACGAACAATAGAAGCGAGCCCGGGGCAGGGAGAAATGGAGTTGCCCGAGGACGAATTCGGCGACGTGCTCTTGCCCGCCTATGTGCGCGACGCGTCGGCGTTGCACGCCGTCGGCTTCGATTTGCGCGTGGAGTGGGCGGGCGCGGTATTGGAAACAGGCTCGCCTTCGCATGCCGTCCGTGTGCGGCAACAGAACGGCGGCGCGAGAGTCTTCCTCGCCGCCGACAAGAGCGCTCCCGACCGCGACCTTGTTCTCGATGTCGGGGGCAAAGGAGTGAACCCGGCGATGTTTGCCGGCGCGGACGCAGAAGGAAAGCAGCGTTTCAGCGCTTTCCTTCCCTCCACCAGTTTCGGGCGAGGAAGCGCCGCGCCGCGGCAAGTCGTAATTGTGGTCGATCGATCCGGCTCAATGGAGGGCGCTCCGATCGAGCAGGCCCGACGGTCGGTGGAAGCCTGCCTGGCGGTGCTCACCGAATCGGACCGGTTCGGGCTGGTCGCATTTGACGACCAGGTGGAGTTCTTCAACAAGCACCTGGTGGAAGGCACGCGCAAGAACCGCGATGCGGCGCACAAGTTCTTACAGAAGATCGATGCCCGCGGCGGGACCGAACTCACCCAGGGTCTCCGTGCCGCTTCGAAACTGCTCGCCTCTGGCGGGGATGTTTTTCTGCTGACCGACGGCCAGGTGGGTGGGACAGAGGATATCATCTCTCCGGCGGCGCAGACTGGAATCCGCGTTCATTGTCTCGGCATCGGCGCGGCCAGCCAAGACCGGTTCCTCGCGCAACTGGCGCGGTCGACCGGCGGCGTCAGCCGTTTCCTGACGCCTCGCGAGCGGGTGGATGTCGCCGCCGTGGACCTGTTCGCGGCGACGGGAAGGCCGGTGGCCTCGGAAATCGACGTCAGAGGCGCGACCGTCAACCCAGCGCCTCCGTCCTGTGTGTTCGCCGACACGCCGCTGATGTTGTTTGGGGAGAATCTGGCGGAGGCAGGAGCGCTCCATGTCGCCTGGAAGGGCGGCGCATTGGCGCTGCCTCGGGAGTCCGCCATCCGCTGCTCCGGCGAGATGCTTCGCCTGCTGCAAGGCGCGCGGCTCATCGCCGACCTGGAGAGCGGCTTTGCAGAGGCGCCCGCTAATTTCCTCGCCCGGCGGCGGGAACGGAGGGTCAACGCCCGGCTGCGGGCGCTGAGTGAAACCTACGGTCTGCAAAGCAGGGAGATGTCGTTGGTTGCCGTTGTGGAGCGGGAAGGTGACCGTCCGGGCGAATTGCCGGAGACTGTCGTAGTTCCCGTCGGCATGCCCCAGGATGTGAGGTTTGAGGCGTACTTCCCGGGTAGGCAGTTTCAATTAATGGGTGCGGCGGGCGCGGTCGCGAAAGCGCGCGAGGCTTGGCTGCTCAAGGGTGTGGCGTGTGCCGAATCCGCGAGGCTCAGCGAGGGGGTTCCTGGAGTCTCCCTGGAGCAAACTGGTCAGTTCCTTGCTATGGAATCGACAGATTCCGAGAGCCGACTGCTCCAACTCTGCCTCGACATCGAGCCGGATGGCGGGATGCCGGGCCGCTCGGTTGCAGACCGTGCGCTGAGGACGCTGGTTGTCTTGCTGGCGTTTCTGAGCGACGGCCATACCCCCACCCGCGGCGCATTCCGCGCCCATGTGACCCGCCTGCTGGAGTTCCTGGCGGCCCTGGATCCGGGCACGTTAACCGCCGAGCAGGCAGGCATTGTCGAGCGAGCGGTCAACTTCGCTCGCGCCGGAAAGCATCCGGAGGGAGAGTGGCTGTCGCTGGCCGCGTCGCGCAGTGGTTCGTGGAGGGAGGTTGACAGCGTACTGCCGGCTGCCTAGCTCCCGGCTGTCCCCGTGAGCCTCTTGTGCGCCCTGAAAAGGGCGCCGGCCACGGCGAGCCAGAGGCCAACCATCACCAGCACGACCATCGCGAACTGGCTAATGCTGAAGGCCAGTGCGGTACCAACGTAGACGATGCCGGCCTGGAACATGTCACCGGCACGGACGAAAAACGTGTCGGTAGCGGCCTTGGCCTTGTACTTCGCTTCGCGGGATGTGGGCAGGTAGAGCGCGTGCCGCACGGTGTTGTTGAGCGAGTAATCGGTGCTGTTCTCAAAAATCTTGGCGATCTTCACGATGGCAAGGACCGGCAAGAAAGCAATCAGGCTGTAGCCGCCCAGCGCGATTACAGGTAACACGAAGAGGGCGCCTCGAACGCCAATCCAGGCAAAAAGGCGTGAGACCAGGAAGGTCTGAATGAGGAAGCCCAACAGGTTTACCCAACTGTAATAGTCGCCGTAGAACTCCCCGATGAAAGCCCCGCGCTGCGCCCTGGCTGCTTCCCCGGCGCCATACGCCTCCACGGCGTTATGCTCCACCAGCATCGAAAGAAGGATTTCGCCGGTCGTATTGACAAGATTGAGCAGAAAGACGAGAGCGGCGATCAGCAAGAGATAGCGGCTGGTCATCAGGAGCTGGAATCCTCCCTTCTTGTCGAGCGGTTGTTCAGCTTTTTTCGCGCGATCAGGAGCGGCATGGGCGGCCTCGCGGCGGTGCACAACAACCGTCAAGAGAATGCAGAGCAGCAGGATCGCCGCGGAGAGCACTATGAGCTGGTAATGACCCATCTGGCGGAACATTGCGGAGGCGAAGCGGGCGCCTACCAGCGCGCCGACCGAGGCGCCAATGCCCACGACCGGAAACAGGCGTTTGCCTTCCTCTTCCGTGTAGACGTCGTTGGCGAACGCCCAGAACTGCGCCACCGTCAGCATATTAAAGATGCCCAGCCAGAGATAAAACGCCACGCCGACGCGCGCGCCGGCATTCCCGAGAAGGTAGAAAACCGCCAGGTTAGCAATGAAGAACAAAAGCACGTAGCCGATCAACCTGGCGCGGTTTACTCGCGATGCGATGGCGCCGTAAACCGGTACGACGAGCAGGAACAGCAGCGCCTGGCCGGCGGACGCGTAGCTCTTGACCACCGCGCCCGCCTCACTGAGGATGAGAGCCTCGCGCACCGTCTTCAGGATGTAGTACGACCCAAGAAGCAGGAACACGTTCAACGCCAGCAATAGAGCGCCAATTCCCTCACCCGCCTCGACGCGGCCGGATATGGACAGAATGCGATCCAGCCAAGTCCGCTGGGGCGCCAGAGGAAGAGCGGTTTCAGCGGTGCTCATAGGTTTCCCCAGTGTATTACTTCGACAGCGGAGTTGCATAGCAGCGCCAATCCTTGTGACCCTGAAGACAGCCATGCCTTTGTGGATGCTCCTGTGCGCGCTCTGGCTGGCGCCGATGCTTCTGGCCCAAACAACCTCGCGGGCCGCGGAGATCGAGGCCGCGCGTGACCGGAAGCAGCAGAAGTTGAGCCCTGATTTACCAGACAAGTGGGAACGGCGGCTGCTGTACATGAAAGAGGCTCGGCTCATAGAGAGGTTCACCTTCGGCTACTACGGTTTTCGCGCCTCCATCGGCCAGATGGCCACCGGCAGCGGGTTCGCTCTCGGACCGGAGTACTTCCGGCAGGACCTGGCTGGCGGCGCGCTCGCCTTCCGAGCCTCTGCCGCTGCCTCCACCAGACGCTGGGTGAAATTGAACACAACGTTCGGAGCGCCGAGACTGTTCCGCAACCACGCCGAGTGGTACGTGCAGACCGAGCACCACAACTACAACAGCATGGACTACTACGGCTCGGGTCCTGACTCGAAGGAGGAATCAAGGACCAATTACCGCCTGGAGGACACCGCCATCGACACGCGGTTCATGGTTCGTCCCTGGAGGTGGTTGGCCGTGGGCGCGTCGGGCGGCTACCTCCTGATGAACATCGGCCCCGGCCAGGGCGAGCCGCCGTCCACCGACAAGGTCTTCGCTCCGGCGCAGGCGCCCGGCATCGACCAGCAGACCAACTTCTGGCGCTATGGGCCGCTGGCGTCAATCAACTATCTGGACAGCCCGCTGGGTCCCCGCAGCGGGGGCTTGTATACGCTTCGCTACGACATTTACCGCGACCGGAGATTACACCAGTTCTCCTTCGAGCGGCTGGAAGTAGACCTGCAACAGTACATCCCCCTGTTTAACAAGCGCCGCGTGATCGCACTGCACGGCAAGGCAGCCGCGACGACGAAAGGCGAAGGGCAGAAGGTACCCTTTTATTTTCAGAACGTGCTTGGCGGCGCCAACGACCTTCGCGGCTTCGCGCAGTACCGTTTCTATGGCGACGACATGATCCTTCTTAACGCCGAGTGGCGATGGGAAGCTTTCCCCGCGCTGGACGTCGTGTTTTTCGGCGATGCCGGCAAGGTGTCCGACAGGAGCAGAGATATCGTCCGTTTCAAAGACTTAGAGACGGCTGTGGGCTTTGGATTCCGATTCAATGTGAGGAACGCAACTTTTATGCGCTTGGACTTCGGATTCAGCCACGAGGGGTTCCGATTCTGGCTTAAGTTCAACGATATTTATGGCAAGCTGCCGCTTGGCCAGTCGAGTCCACTCCATGTGTATTAGCCGAACGCCTCAAGTGAAGCTGTTCATTGGTTTGGTGGCCGTGCTGTGCGTGGCTCCGGCCGGGGCGAAGAAGTTCTATGACGACGATCCGCTGGTGAATGAGCCGCCTCCCCGCGACGCCAGCCAGGCAGTCAGCCGGAAGATCAGCGACTACTACGACTTCTTCCGGCACAACTTCACAAAGACAGGCGAGCGACACTCACCCGGCCGGGTGATTCCGGCGCAAGGCGTGGATACATTCGGAGAACCACGTAACGGCGCCTGGTACGCGCGGCGGCACTACTACAAGCCGATGACCGTCGAGGAGCTGGTCCGCGGTCCGGGTAATGAGAGACCGCCTTCCATCGACGGGCGTTGGAAGGTCGTGAAGGCGAAGACCGAGGGCATCACCCCCGGTTTTGAAATTGTCGACAGCAAGGGGCGCAGGTACGTCGTCAAGTTCGACCCGAAAGATTATCCCGAGATCGCTTCCGCGCCCGACATCCTGGTTTCCAAGTTCTTTTACGCGCTTGGCTACCATGTGCCGGAGAACTACATAGCGTATTTTTCTCTGGAAGCTCTGGAACTGGCGCGCGACGTCAAGGTGGTCACGCCGACCGGCGAAGTCAAGCCGATGAGGCGCAAGGATCTGATTGACGTGCTCCTGGGGGTCCCGGTTCTGGACAATCGCTATCGCAGCACAGCCAGCCTTTTTCTCGACGGAAAGCCTTTGGGGCCGTTCCGTTATCACGGGATCCGCCATGACGACCCGAACGACGTCGTGGCCCACGAGCACCGGCGCGATCTGCGCGGGCTCAGCATATTCTGCGCGTGGCTGGGGCATGACGACTCCCGTGCGATCAATACACAGGACATGCTGGTGGAGCAAGGCGGGGTGCGGTACGTGCGGCACCACCTGATCGACTTCGGCTCGACGCTGGGCAGTGCCAGCAGCGGGATCAACTCACCGAGATCGGGTTTCGAATACATCGTCGATTTCGGGGCGGGCTTTCGCCAATTGGCGACGCTCGGCTTCATGCCGCCGTCCTGGGCTCTGGCCAAATACCCGAAGTTCCCGAGTGTCGGGCGGTTCGAATCGAAGAGGTTTGACGCGGCAAAGTGGGTGCCGGAATACCCGAATCCGGCCTTTATCAACCGGCTGCCGGACGACGAGTTCTGGGCGGCGAAGCAGGTGATGGCATTCACCGGCGAACAGATTGCCGCGATCGTCAGGACCGGCCAGTATTCGGACCCGCGGGCGGAGAAGTGGATCATCGACTGTCTGATCGAACGGCGCGACAAAATCGGCCGGGCGTTCCTGGAAAAGGTCTTGCCCATCGATAAGTTCGCTGTACGAGACGGAAGCCTTGTCTTTGAAGACCTGGGAGTGAAGCACGGGCTTGTCCCGTCGCGCCAGTACATCTGGCAGTGGTCGGTCTTTGATAACGAGGCCGAGGGCAAGAGCGTCATCGGCGGCGCGACATCCGGGAAGGTCCCGGAAGGCCGCGTGGGCGCCGGGGGATTCCTCGCTGCCGACATCCACGGAGGAGACATCAAGAAGATGGTTACTGTCTACTTGCGGCGCCAGGCGGCCGGATGGGAGATCGCGGGTGTGGACCGGCGTTGGTAGATC
>Ga0233417_10000388_pt1 | contig 13100 bp, 11 predicted proteins | sample Sed_MG_FD_189023 | JGI IMG/M metagenome (GOLD analysis project Ga0233417, IMG submission 189023) | Sediment microbial communities from Lake Towuti, South Sulawesi, Indonesia - Sediment_Towuti_2014_0.5_MG | ecosystem: Environmental > Aquatic > Freshwater > Lake > Sediment | place: Indonesia... | reverse complement strand
AAAACTAGGCCACTAACTAGATCGTTACTCTACTGGACTATCAGGTTAGGTCCAATTATTTCATCACCTGTTTATGAGAACGGATTTCTATATGTAGCTAACATAACTGGACGCATATTTTGTTTGGACATACCGAGAAGAGAAATAAGATGGCATCAAAACTTTGGCAGTCCTATAGTATCGTCACCACTAATTACGAATAATATGATAGTATGTGCCACATTTGATTCCTGGATAAATGGCGATAGTTTAGAAAATAATTTTGTATATTGCCTTGATAAAAATGACGGAAGCATTATTTGGAGGGTTCAGATGAGAGCGAATATTTTTATCACCATGTTCTGTAGGGAAAAACATAGCTTTAGGATCGATGGACAATAATTTGTATCTTCTTAGTTCAAGAGGCGAAATAATCTGGAACTTTAAAACAAAAGCTGAAGTTTGGTCTTCTCCATCATACCATGATAACATATTTTACTTTGGCTCAGATGATGGTTTTATCTACTCTGTTGATACTGACGGATTACTGAGATGGAAATCAAAACTAAATGGCAAAATACGTTCATCGTCACCGTGCGTTTCAGATGATTCAGTTTTTGTTGGAACATATAAGGGAGGTATATATTGTCTGAATAACATGGATGGTATTGCAAAATGGAACAAAAATATATCAAAACCTGTTTTATCATCCCCTTTATTTGTAAAAGATAAGGTCATGTTTGGAACTTCTGATTGCACGCTTTACTGCTTCGACTTGATAGGTTCCAAAATTTGGGAGTTTAAAACTGTCGGAAAAATTTGGTCGTCACCTTCATCCAGTGAATTTGGCAAACTGATGTTTTTTGGAGGTCTAGATTCATATATTTATGACATAAACTCTTCTACGGGAAAGCAAGAATGGAAATTTCCGACAATGGATGCTATTGACTCTTCTCCATGTTTATCAAACGGCATGCTGTTTATTGGTTCACGAGATGGTGTATTGTATTGTTTTGAAAGGTACAGAGACCCGTCGTATATTCATTAGCTTGCTAGTTGGTTGATGAATTTGAAAATAAAAAATGCTTAATTAGCGTTAATTTTAGGAGATATTTTGAATATCGTACCATCATGTTTGTAATTGCTTAATAAGTACAGGTTCCCGTCAGGACCGATCTGAAGATCAGTGATTATTCCAAAATTTCTACCAAAAATTACCTCACCTGTTTCCTGATTGTTATTTGCTGTTTTATCGGCCAATGGCCCTGTGAGAACTAGATGAGTTCTATCTTCGGACAATGGGAAATTAAAAATAGTTCCGTTTTTAACACTGCCAACAAATAGGTTATCTTTGTACTTTGGTCCAAGATTATCTGTATGTATGAATAGTACCGATGTTGGTGCTATCGTATCTCTCCAAACAAACTCTGGATCCCTGTAAGTGCCCTTTCCACCAAAGGTCTCCAAGTTATCCGGATTAAATTCGTCGGTCTCATTAGAGAAGCCAATTACTTCTCTCCATCCACTATTAAATCCAGGTAATACGAGATTGATTTCATCATCAGTACTTCGGCCATTTTCAGTTTCCCAGAGATTTCCTGTTACGGCATCAAACCCTATACCAAAACTATTTCGTATACCGTAAGCGTAATACTTGTTCAGTGGATCTTCATCTCCAAGTAACCCCTTACCATCTACCACTCCTCCATCAAATGTGATTCTTAGCACACCACCTCTGCCATCTGGTGGAGGTCCATCTTTATTGTTCTGAGCTTTAGTGATATATGTCAGATTCTGCACATAATTCAAGTTACCAATTACTAAGTACACACTTTTGTTGTCGGGACCAATTTTTAACACTCCGCCATTATGAGACGGTCCTGGTATCGTAGGGAGGTCCAAGAGTAATTTTGGGTTTACTAACTTGCCAGCATCATACTCATACCTATACAGTCGATTCCCCAATATTTTACCTCCATCAACATCTTCCGTTTCAGTATAAAATAAGAATACAAACTTTGGTTCACTTGCAACTGCGATACCCAACAAACCTCTCTCACTCACATTTGCAACGTTCACATCCAACACGGTTCCAACAACAGTACCATTCTTAATTTCCTTTACTACCCCAGTGTTTTTTTCTATGACAAGAATATCATCAGGTCCTAAGAAATTCATTCCTGTTGGAAACTTAAATCCTGAAGCATATTCCTGAATTTGTAAATTAGTGTCATTTATTCGAGGCAACTTTGTGCTCTCCTGGCCATATACGAAGACATTTTGACTATATAGTGATATGGACATAAAGACAGCAAAAATTGAGACGAAAATTAAATAATTGTACCTTGAAGCTGAAATTTGCAAGTGAAGACTACACGAAATAACAGGTTTAAATTATTTATTAACGTTTACTATAGAGATAAAATCTATCTAATAATCTCACAAGGCTGAGCCAAAATCAGGTCTAATACGAAAAATTGCAAAGTAATCAAGATCTTCGCTCCAAAATAGATAAAATGGAAATTGACAATAAATAAGATTTGAAAAAATCCAGTTTACATCATACGTGAGACTTTTGCATTTTTATCATAGTTAACATCACTCTCCTATGACTACTCTTATCTCATTGTTCAATAATATGGACTAGATATTTTATGATTAAATGAATAAGGACTGTTTTAAGTAACTTTCTTCTTTAATTCGTCTATTGAAAAATTTTTGAAAATTCATATTAATTATTTTTCTTTACTACACCTATATGAAAATTAATCTAAGCTATGGAATTTTTTTAATGTTTGGGATCTTTTTAGCGTCATATGCGTTGTCTAGTCCTATACAAGGACAACTCCCTTCAGCCGCAGGAATAGGAGTTAAGATTGACATTCCTACCGATTCTGCTAATCTACCAGTCGGAGATTTGACTATTTACGGCACATCTTCAGATAGTAATACTACTAACTGTCAGGTATTTGCAGATTGGAATGATCTGAAACCAATGCAAAATGTTACTGCTAATGGCCCTAAAGGAATTTCAGATTATTCAAAATGGAGTTTCACATATACTGGGAGTTATCATGGCATAGTAGAAGGTACTAATGAACTTACTTCAAAAATAACTTGCTATGAACAGGGTCGAAATGCGTCTTCAAAGTACTATTCAATTAATGTTACTGGGATAGAGGCAACAAATGAAATTACAGACAATACTACTCAAAAATCTACTAAAGTAGTAGATATCAAGAATACGGCTAATGAAGACAATTACATATTGCCAGTAAACAGTAACACAAGTAATACCGATAGCATCAACAATACTGTTCAGTCCACCGAAGATGTATCTGTTGAGAATGTAGCTAATGAAGATGTAGGTAGTGAAGATACTAACGTATTGCCAATAGATGACAATAAGAATAATGGCACTTATAAAATTCTACCATTATACTCAGAATCCGATGAAGAATCAACAACATCTACTTCATCTGAAGATTACGATCAAACAGACATAACCAATATGAATACGGTTGGATCGCAAGATTCAATCACCTCGACGCAAACTATCGATACAGGTTCTGGATCCTATAATACATTCAGCTCAGATCAACAGGGAACGACAGGTGAAACAAATAACATGGGCGTGACTTCCACTGGAGCTCCAGATGAAGGTTTGACTTCTCATGATGAATCCAATACTTTCTTTACATATGAACCAGATCTAATAGAAGATACATCTAATCAAAACGGTGTAAATACATTTGGTACTAGTTCAAATACTGAGAGTTCCTTCTCCAATCACATAATTGATGATAATTCAGTATTCGGACTTAAATTCAATGGACTTGATGACGTCACTCAGAATAAGGTCGAGAAAAGAATCGAAAAATTAGAAGATAGAATTACCGATCGTATGAGTATGTTCGACCTAATTGGTTAAGTATTCATGTTAGAGAATCAATACATATCCAACTTAGGAATTTGAATGATGGGTCAATGCTTTAGATATTAATCTCTTGATTATAATGTCTGATCTCAAATTTGCTAAAGTTAATAACTTGCGTGTAAGATACCTAGACAATAACAAGAGAGGCACTCCACTTTTACTTCTTCATGGCTTGGGCGGTTCCATAGAAAGCTGGACTAATAATATTGGATTTTTGTCAACCAAATTTAGAATAATTGCTCTAGATCTTCCTGGCTTTGGTCTAAGCGATAAACCAAAGATAAGTTATTCCATAAATTTTTACGTGGGTTTTCTTGAGAAATTCATCAAAAAAATAAAATTAAGCCATTTTTTCATGATGGGTTCCTCTCTGGGGGGTCATATTGCTGTAGAATTTGCTATTCGAAATAGGAAAAATGTTGATAAGCTTGTTCTCATCAGTCCTGCTGGGTCTCTGCCAAAAACCTTCAAGGGTACTAAAGAATTACGAAAGTATCTCCAGATAGTAAATGCAAAATCTTCAAAGGACGTAAGTAGAATATTGAGTTCTATTGATAACTCTATGGTTAGTCGTTCATATGCAGATGCCATTTACAAAAGATTATCGTTACCGGGTGCAAAACAAGGATTTATTTCTGCATTGAAGGGAAGTGCCATGGCGCCAAGGTACAATAATAAACTAGCGACAATTGATACCGACATGTTACTTATTTGGGGGAGAGAAGATAGAATGATTCCATTGAGATTTATTCGCCCATTCATGGAGCGTGGTAAATCCAGAATCATGATTCTCGAGAAATGTGGGCACAGACCGCACGTAGAAAATCCAAAATTGTTTAATAAGATAGTAAAGGATTTTTTGATTGAGTAATTTGAGTCTAATTTATGCAACATTCTTTCATAAGATCAATTGCTACTTGCACTATGTGATTCTATGAGTAAAAAGAAATGTACTCGATTAAATAAAAATCATAGTGTTAATTCTAACAGAGAATATGCTGACAATACTTATAAAAATTAAATTAGATAAGATTTTGTGAATTATTATTTAATAATTATATTCTTTGTATTGAATATTTTCCTTATACCTATGCTTAATTCGGCCTATGGATTTGGAGTCTCGCAGATAGGATCATTTAGTGAATTCAATGGATATGGTTTTGTTCAAATTAAGAATAATATTTTACCGCAATATGATGGAATCGTACCACAATCAATTAGTAAAGTGAAAGCAGAGACAGATTCAACCACTGATGAGAAAACAGGCGATACTACAAATTCAATTACTTCAACAAAAACCGTTCCCCCATCTGTGGGAGTAAAAATATTGTCACCTACCAGTGGAAAAGAGGTACCTGTTGGGAATTTAACAATTTTCGGAGTTTCTACGGATAATGAGAAATCTGACTGTACAGTGTTAGTAGATTGGAATAATGAAAAACCATTCCAAAAGGCAAAAGCAGCTGGACCATACGGAGATGATGATTACTCATCTTGGACATTCACTTATTCTCATTCATACCACGCTATTGAAAATGGACTAAATGATCTTACATCCAAACTGGAATGTCTCGAAAATTCTAAAGTGACCACAAAGTGGCATAGCATAAATGTAACAGGAGTTGTTACTAATGAAGCGAATTCGATAACCACTACAGTATTACATGATCCACTCGGAATACTTCCTCAGTTGAGAACTTTATCTACAAGTCCATCAGCTAGCATTCAGAACATATCTTCCAATGAAGCAATTTCTACAACCAATCTTTTGACCCATGTGGAGTTATCAAAAAAACTGATGTTTCCAGGAGAATCTCAAAACTTTACGGTAAAAATCTCAGATCCAGTAACATCAGAAAATATCGCAGGAGCAAATGTTGATGTCAAGATTATGCAGGGAAATATGACGGTAAATGAATACAATGGATCTTCTGATAATCTAGGAGAGTATTCTCAATCTTGGAATATTATGCCTAGTACCCCATATGGCATTTACGATGTGGTGGTTAAAGCTTCCGCTGATGGTTACCAACCTGCTTCTCTGACAGGTAGTTTTGAAGTCCAAAGACAGTTGTTACTTGAAGCAAGTCTATTGAAACGACTTGTCGTGCCAGGTGATCAACAAACAGTAGACGTAAAGGTCATTGATGCCAATACTAAGGAAATTGTCTCCGGAGCGGATGTCGTAGCCAAAATTGGTCAAAAGAAGGGATATAATGGCACTTCTGATGAGGTTGGCGCATATTCTCATACTTGGAATATCACTTCTGATATTCCGGCTGGTAAATACAACGTACTGGTTAAAGCTTCCGCTGATGGTTACCAACCTGCTTCTCTGACAGGTAGTTTTGAAGTCCAAAGACAGTTGTTAGTTGATGCACAATTATCAAATGATCTTGTGATTCCTGGTGATGAACAAACGATCGAAGTCAAGGTTGTAGATGCCAATACGAATGATATAGTAACCGGTGCAAATGTTGTTGGAAAAATTGGCGCAAAGAAGTTTACTGCAAGCACTGATGATAATGGTTTAGCTTATTACGAATGGGATACTCCATCCACTAGCGGATGGAATAATTATAATGTAGTTTTGGATGTTAACGCCGATGGATATCCAAAGGTTACGAAAACTACATCGTTCAAGATGGACAAACCACAAAATCTCCTGGAACCACCAATTAGTAATTATGAAGACAATATAATTAAGGTAAAGGGCAACGACTTGAGCAGTAATCAAGAAGGATCTCAAAATAAACTTCAAGAATGTGTCAACATGCTTTCCGCTTTGGATTGCAGCAATAAGGTAAATGATAGACCAACACTCAGTCCAGCAACTGACGACAAACCAACCACTAATTCAGAGATAGACTATAACCCCCTTCTTAACAGTAACATTATGGAAGATAGTGCCACTGAAGAAAATCAAGAAGATAACATTGGTTACGATTTTCTGGGATCCATAACTAATTGATGCAAGGAATATGCAAAATTACTTATTGTCACGTTAACAATCTTCTATTATTCCTACGTCATCAATAGCTAGATTTCATTAATTGAGAGCAGCATATTTTTTAATCAATTTTCCGTATTGGGGATACTGCTCCAGTAGTTTCTTCCTATATCCTAGTTTCCAATCTTTGTAATCAAAGCCAGGAGATACCGTACAGCCGACCAGTGAATATGATTTCTTGTCATTAATGGTCGCTGCAAACCAACACCCTGATTTTATGATCACTTGAAATCTTTCTCCTTTATCAAAACTTGGACCTAGCAGGATTTGCTCCATCTCACCATTTGAATATATCATGTGTAATGTTAAACTACTACCCGAATAGAAATGCCAAATCTCATCGGATTTTATTGTATGAAATGATGCAAACTGGTTTCCTGATAGCAAATAATAGATGACAGTACATGCGGATCTGAATCCATCATAATCTGGTAAATCGATTTTCCTGTCAGATACAAAAGTATTGGTAAAGTATCCGCCTTCTGGATGCTTTTGTAGTTTGAGTTTTTTTATCCAGAATTTTGCATTTTTATTCAATGATGTGAGGATATTCAATACTAACTTATTTGAGTATACCCTGATTCTCTGATACCTTACCATATCTGAGTTTTGAATATTAAAGTCTGAAAATTCAAAATGTGGAAATGTTGAATATATAGGATCAATGAGACTCGTTATTTCCTAATGGCTTTATACGGAGTATACAATCTTCATGTTATTATCACATTAAATACTCAGTTTACTAGATCAAGAACTTGATTTCGTTATCAAATTGTATTTGAACTTTATGTCTTATTTTTCCGAAAAATTTCCTATCTCATTATTTCGAAATAGGACTAATGTTATCAAAATGATAAATTAATTAAAGTTCAAAGGATGGATTCTACAAATCAACAAGGTCATTTATGAAGGAAAATATTATATAACTTAGTTGTAGAATATACACTATATGGTAAGAGCGCTGCAAATTTTGCTTTTGATTTTTACGCTATCCATTACCGGTACACTAACGCAAGTTAACTTGATAGAGGCAGCAACAGAGAAAAATGCAACTGATGATGGAACTTCAGCCAAGAATGAGGATGTTTTTGCATTATTACAACTTGAAAAAAACGCAGCAAAGTATGAAGGCTCCTTAAAGGATCTTCATTCAGGTAACAAGAGTCCCTTTGATCTTTTAGGTGAAGTAAAGAACGATGAAAAATTCAAACCAGAATCAGGCAGCTTTCTTCCAGAATTTGATGATACTCTAGAAGATAACGAGAAATAGGAACATTATTACAATATAATATAATGACGTAACTCCTAGAATGTAATTTGTTTTCTAGACCGTAGTAAGATTTGGTATTTATTTATCATAAATTCATTGCTTTAGTTGACGAAGGCAATTCCGAAATCAACTGTTTTTACTCTGAAGTTGTCAAATGTCCAAAGTATTACCACATTTGAAAAATATCTTTCTTACAGTATTTTTTAATAGAATCTGAAAGCAAAAAATATTTATTATCTGGAAGGCGACTCGAAGTCGTAAGTAATTTGTTCAATCTTAGATTTAAAAATTTGGAATATATTATTGGATTTTCAGCAATATTTCTTATTTTTACATCAAGTTTGATGATTAATCATCAAAATTTCTCAACTGCATATCCTGTCGTCAACAAGGTTTCCTTTGATGAGTTAGGAAAATTTTCAATAATACCTATAAAGGATCACCACCGTGATTTTGGAACGTCACTTATTACAACAAATCTAAACAATGAAGAATGGAAAAACAGGACTTGTGAAAATACGAATCAAGCAGGTATCAACATAGAAATTCCATTCATATGCGATCCAGCTGATAACATTGGGCAAAACGGAAACAACGACAAACACAACGAAAACAACGACAAACACAACGAAAACAGCGACAAACACAACGGAAACAGCGACAAACACAACGGAAACAGCGACAAACACAACGGAAACAATAACCAGCATGGTCAAGACATGTCTGACAAAGTACATAAAAAGTTTGGAAAATTGAAGGAAAAATTTGATGATTCAATATCTGGTAACGAGGAAAATGGAAATTTCCAATCCGAAGAACTTCGGTCGAATTCTGAAGATGATAGTGGTAAGAATGGTAAACATAACAAAGAAGATAAGGATGACAAAGATAATGATGCTAACAAAGATGAAGATAAGCAATTGTTAGAACAACAGGAATATTCAGAAGATCAAGAAGAAAATAAAGCAAAAGGTGAACCCAAAAACAATTACAGAAATAATGAGAATAATGATAACAACGAGAACGATGACAAGAATCTTGGGATTGCTGGATTAAGCTTGGATATTGAGAAAAAACTAGCCGACGCAGATAAGAAAATTGAAAATTTAAAAAATAAGATAAACAATGAAAACACTAATCTACTCTCCGGGCAACAAGAAGAGAATAAAGCCAAAGATAAAAACAATAAGGTGAAGGATAATAATGACGAGAGTCTTGGGATTACTGGACTAGATTTGAAAATACAGAAAATAGAGGCTAACGCAGAGAAGAGAATTCAAAAGTTAATAGATAAGATAGAAAATGACAAGGATAACCGGCGTCTAATAGACCAACGGGAAGAGAGTGAAGAAAAAGATGATGATGACGATTCGGATGATAGTAAGGATAACGATGGTGAGACTTATGAAGGCTATAATTTCAATGGTGGTGATAACGACAATGGTAAAGACAATGATGACAAGAACTTTAATTTTGCCACGGCGGGTGATTTTGGGTGTTCAAAAAATACACAAAATACTATAGCAAATATGGAAAAACAAGACCCTGATTTGGTTCTTGCATTAGGAGACCTTTCATACCATAGTAGTGCTGATTGTTGGTTTGATATAATGTCCCCTCTTAAGGGTAAAATAATGATCACTTTGGGGCATCATGATACCAAAGATGGAGATGAAAAAATGGATCAATATACCAAGAGTTTCAAACTGGAAAAAGAATATTACTCTTACGATTACAAGCAGGTACATTTCGTCATTATGGCTGCACTATCTGATTACGAACAAGGCTCTGAGCAATACAATTTCGTAAAACAAGACTTGGAGAAGGCATCTCAAAACGAGGATATTAACTGGATAATAGTAAGCACCTATAAGCCTCTTTACACTTCACCATCACAACATGAGGCTGAAATTGACTTAAGGGAGATTTATCATCCGCTCTTCGAAAAGTATGATGTGGATCTAGTGTTGGGGGGACATAACCACAACTATCAGAGAACATATCCACTTACATATAACCCAGATAAAAGTTCAAAACCAGTACCGACAAATAACTTCGGTACAGGATATAACAGTAAAGCTGACGGTATTGTTTTTGCGACAGTAGGAACGGGAGGAGTGAATTTCTATAGCTTAGATGGAAGAGATCCTTATATGGCTACGCAATTTGCTGACAAATTTGGATTTTTAAACATTGAGATTAAGAACGGGAACCCCGACACAAAATTAACTGGAACTTTCTATGATAATAAAGGTAGCGAGGTAGCAGACGAATTTACTATTGAAAAAAGAAATAAAAATAAAAGCAATAATGCTAGTTACAGCTAAACGAACAAAAACTAACTCAGGGCAACGAATAATTCCAAATTAATAATGAACTCATTACTCATATAATAATAGAACCTATAAACTATCCAAAAATTTAGTTCATGGCATCCATATTGAAAAAAGTTTCCTGGAACTTAAGTACAAAAAGATTTTTCATGTCGTGGCTTTATCTAGTCTTTCTGATACATCTTGCCAGTTTATTACGTTCCACCAAGCAGAGATATAGTCAGGCCTTTTGTTCTGATATTTGAGATAATATGCGTGCTCCCATACATCGCATCCTAAAAGTGGTATCAAACCTTCTGTTCGCGGACTAGTTTGATTCGGCATTGATTTATACTCAACTTTCTTCGTTGATGGATTGTATACAAGCCATCCCCATCCACTACCCTGAATCAGTACTGTAGTAGATGAGAATTTCTCTTTAAATGCAGCAAAGCTTCCAAATGATTCATTAATTGCATCCGCGATAGAGCCACTTGGTTCTCCGCCACCATTTGATTTCATGTTCTGCCAAAATATTCGATGGTTGTCAAATCCTCCTCCGTTAAAATTGATTGCACCTTTCTGATCTGCAGGCACTTGTTCGAGATTAGACAAAATTTCTACAATATCCTTTTCCCGAATTTCTGCAGGACATTTTTCAAGAGCTGCATTCAGCTTATCGGTATAAGTTTGATGATGCTTAGTGTGATGTATTTCCATTGTTCTTGCGTCGATATGTGGTTCCAATGCATCGTAACTATATGGTAACGAAGGTAATTCATATTTTCCCATATCTTTATTTTTTCTTTGTAACTATTAACTCTTGCGATATAGAAATTATTCATCGTATGGGAACATCAAGTCAAAAATGTGGCATGTCTGAGTGAATCTTACAACATGTCAGTATTCCTGTAATATGACAAAATAGTAACTTGATTTGAATATGTGTTATCCATAACACTTGCCATTTACTTGCAGCTATTTTTATTGGATGTCCTGTTCCTGATTAGTTTCGCCTTCTGTTTCAGATTCCGTAGAAGGCAGTGGAGGAGCTGTCTGTTCATCATCTGTTTCAGATTCCGTAGAAGGCAGTGGAGGAGCTGTCTGTTCATCATCTGACTGATTAGTTTCAACTAGGGATCTGCTCAGATATGCAAATGATGTATCATTTTCGATTGAAGTATCATCATTTGATTTATCTGATATTGAAGCATTTGACAGTGGAGTAGATGAAGCTAAGTCATTTGGCAAGGTATTATTTGATTGCGAGAACGAGTATATGGCAAATGTTGGAATCATGACTAGAGAAATTACAATGAATATGCCTAGAAAACTCATTCTGCTATAGAACATGAATGAATTGATAATGAGCGTATTGCAAATATAAAGTAGACTGTTTGAGACTCTATTTGACTTTATAAGCACATTAGGAGTTGGTTTATAAAATTACCGTCTTTATGGGATAAACCTAACTTCTGAAAATCACTTCATAATCTTTAATAATTATGGAGTCTATTATTTGACAACTCATACTTTGGATAAAAGATCAGATAACGCACCTTCAAATTCAATAATATCAGATTCAGGAACTTCAACGGGTAAGGATTCTTTTGCAACTCTTGTAAATGAGGGATTTCGAGCAGGTCAAAGAATTGCCAAAATCTCTGTTATAACCCTAATCAGTATAGGAATCGCAGAATTATTAATGGGATACATCAGTGGAAGTGTAGTAGCAACAGCGGACGGTGTAGATTCAATGTCTGATGCGATGATATCTTTTATAGTATTGATCGGATTACGATTTGCGCGTCGACCTGCCGATAGAAAGTTCCAGTTTGGTTACCATAAAGTAGAAAGCCTGGCAGCAATGGTAGCGGCGATAGGTATGATAGTGATAGGAATATTCATAGCATATCATTCCTATGAAGGACTGATACATCCAAATGAAATTAAACAGCCTATACCAACAATGATAGTTCTGGCGATAGCAGGCGCCATCTCATTGCACAGAGCATTTCAGATGCGGCTTATTGCCAACAAATACAATTTACTTTCCTTAAAAACAGACGCTAAAAATTCGATAAAAGACGGATCAGCTTCTGTCCTGGGTTTTTTGAGTGTACTTTTATCGACACAATTTGGATTTTTGCAAGCTGATGCCATTGGTGGAATGGTAATTGCCGGATTCATATTTTCAGTGGCATATGTTTCCTTAAAACAATCATCTCTTATTCTGGTTGATGCATGGTATAATCCAGTTAGTGCAGATCTTATTAAGAAACTAGTAGAGCAAAAATTTGAGGGAGATGTAACTGTCCGGACCATCAAATTGCGCCAAACTGGAATCATTTCAAGAGCTGAAATCCATCTAGAAATGGATGGAAAAAAACCATTGAATGAAGCTGAGATGATTTTGCTTGACACTGAAAAAGCCATCAAATCTCACATTCCCAGTATGGATGTTATACTGGTCATACCTCATGCTAAACGTCAATCATAATTAACTGAAAACAAAAAATTCAGTCAGCAAATCAGAAGCTATAAACTGGGAACTAAAATTTTTACACTAGTATCATATCATATATATAGACC
>Ga0233417_10000387_pt1 | contig 13121 bp, 13 predicted proteins | sample Sed_MG_FD_189023 | JGI IMG/M metagenome (GOLD analysis project Ga0233417, IMG submission 189023) | Sediment microbial communities from Lake Towuti, South Sulawesi, Indonesia - Sediment_Towuti_2014_0.5_MG | ecosystem: Environmental > Aquatic > Freshwater > Lake > Sediment | place: Indonesia... | reverse complement strand
GAGAAAGTCTCCTGGGCCGCGTTGCTGTAGATCTCTCTCGGCCAGGACAAAGCCATCGTTGGTCTCGGCCATCACCGAGAGGCGTTCGTTCTCAACGGCGTCTTCGGTATCGGGGATCAGCAGGCAGTAAGCCTGAGCCTGGCCTCGCCCGACCCGGCCGCGGAACTGATGAAGCTGCGCCAGCCCGAAGCGGTTGGCGCCTTCGATCAGCATGACTGTCGCATTGGGGATGTCCACGCCTACTTCGACGACCGAGGTCGAGACTAACACCTGGTAATCGCCGTCGCGGAAGCAAGTCATAACTTCGTCCTTGTCTTCCGGGCGCAGGCGACCGTGGAGCAAGCCAAGTTTAAATTCGGGAAACACCTCTCTCTGCAAACGCTCGTGCTCCTCCACGGCCGCTTTGCTTTCGGCTAATCCTTCCTTGTCCGCCTCCTTTTCGCCCAGCTCGACTCGTGGATAGATGATGAAGGCCTGGTATCCCTGCCTGACCTGGCTGCGGATCAGTGCATAGGCGCGCTCACGCTCGCGTGGTAGCAACACGTGTGTGTTGACAGTTTGGCGTCCAGGAGGCATCTCGTCGATCACCTGCAAATCCAGGTCGCCGTAAATTGTTAAAGCCAGCGAGCGTGGAATCGGGGTGGCGGTCATCACCAGCAGGTGGGGGTTCTCACCCTTCAGCCGTAGGGCGGCGCGCTGCTCCACGCCAAAGCGGTGCTGTTCATCGATGATGGCCAACTGTAAGTCGTCAAAGGTGACGGGTTCCTCGATCAAGGCATGTGTGCCGATGACGACCTTGATCTCTCCACTGACTAATCCTTCGCGTATGGCGCGCTTATCTGCCTCCGGAGTGGCGCCTACCAGCAGTCGAATCTGCGATTCTCCAATCACCCCGCCCGGATCAGCCAGTAAACGACACAGGTTGCGGTAGTGCTGTTCTGCCAGGATGCTGGTCGGAGCCATCAATGCAGCTTGCGAACCTTGCCGGACTACCATGGCGATCGCCAGGGCGGCGATCACCGTTTTGCCGGAACCGACGTCTCCTTGCAATAAGCGGTTCATCGGATGCCCACTCGCCAGGTCTGCGCGTACGTCCTCCAGGGCTCTGCGCTGGGCTGAGGTCAGCTCGAAAGGAAGCTTGGCGACCTTAGTTTCGATCCATTCCTGGGGGGTATCGAAGATGCGCGCGCTGCGTTCCTGCCAGGCGCGCTTTTGTCGCAGCATGCCGAGTTGTAAGAGGAAGATTTCATCGAATGCCAAGCGATGGCGGGCTGTTTCGAGCTGCTCCCATGAATCAGGGAAATGGATCTGCAGCAGAGCGTCGGAGAGTACAGCCAGCTCGGCAGAGCGTCTGGCATCTGTCGGCAGCGGGTCTTGCAAGCGCGGCGACCAATACGTGACCACTTGATACATCAAGCGGCGCAGCCAGCGTTGGGTGATATTGGCGGTTAATGGATAAACTGGCACAATGCGGTTGGTGTGCAGGTTTTGCTGTTCCAGCTCCTCGACCTCGGGGTTATTCATCACCAGCCGTCCCAGGTACTGGTCCACCTTCCCAGAGAGCACCACCTGAATGCCTGGGCGCAGGCGCTTTGTGATCCAGGGCTGGTTGAACCAGCTCATGCGTAATGACCCACTGCCATCGCTGACTACGGCTTCTGTGAGGCTGATTTTCCCGCTGCGAACCGGGCGGGTTACCGCGCTCTGTACGGTGCCGATCACCGTGACTTCCTCGCCATACCACAGGCGGTTAATCGGCTTCAATTGTGAGTAGTCATCATAACGTCGAGGAAAGTAATATAGCATGTCGCCCAACGTTTCCAACCCAAGACGTTTAAGGGTCTGGCCGTGGCGCGGTCCGACGCCCGGGAGCACTGTCACGGACGCGCTCAACGCAATCGGTTGTTCAGCCGGCAGGGATGGTTGGGGTGACCTGGCCGGTCTCGGCGGGCGTTCCCTTTTTGTCCTTGTTGGAGGTTGAAGCTGCTCGACCGCCACGTCGATATCCAGCTCGATCTCAACGCTGGAATCTTCTTCGATCTGGGCGGGTTCCATGGCTGCAACAGGTTCCGGTTCAGCCAGCTTCTCATCGAGGTCCATTTCAGCGAGTGTTTCCGTCCCGCGTTGGATGCGCCGCCAAAGTCCCTGGAGCACCTCCTGTCGAGAATTTGGGCTTAAGCGATGGTAATCACGCAACCGGGTGAGCACGGCGGTGATCAACTCTTCGGGTACGCCATCAGCCCACGCTTCAGCTTCCCAGGGGGCGAGCATGCGTTCCAGCCCACCGACCACCGCGCGATCGTCATACCCCCGTTCGGCTTCCAGCTTGAAGAACTTTTGTAGTTTCTGTATGGATGGCTTCATCAAAAGGTATTTTACCAGTATCGTGGATCAACGCGTAACCGAGACGAAACCCAACCCGTTTGGTCCCACATGCGTGCCAATCACCGTGGTGACGTGGACGAGCATCGGGGGAGTCGCCACCCTGGGTCGCATGATCTCGACCAGCTGGCTGGCCTCCGATTCGGCGTTCGTGTGCAAGATAGCCAGGTTTTCCAGCGGACCCAGGCTCTCCATCATTTCCAAAAGCCGGGCGATCCCCTTGTTGCGCGTGCGGGTCTCCCCGATCCGGTAGACGTTTCCGTCCCTGAGTTCGATAAAAGGTTTGAGGTTGAGAAGCGAGCCCAGGCTGGCGCGTGCCCAGGACACGCGCCCGCTGCGGCGTACGTATTCTAGCGTATCCAACATGGCGACCAACCGCAGCCGTCTTCGCACATCGCCGATCTTTGCTGAAATTGAAGCTATCTCCAGCCCACGGGTGGCTGCCTCGGCGGCAGCCAGAACCTGGAAACCCAAACCGAGGCTGACCTGCTGACTGTCGATCACGAGCACTCGCTCCGAAAACGACTGGGCAGCCACACTGGCAGCGTTTATGATTCCGCTCAGGGAACGGGCTGCATGCAGCGAAACGATCTTTTCGTATCCTTGTCTGAAAAGTCTCTCGTACACGGCATTATATGTCCCGGAAGAGGTGGTAGCTGTCGTCGGAAGCGAACTCATCGTGGGAAGCCTGGTATAGAAATCCTGCCGGTAGAAACTTGGATCATCCTGGATGCTCTCGCCATCGATGATCAAGATATTCGGTACCACTGTGATGTCGAGTCGTTCGACCAGGTCTATCGGGATATCGCACGTGCTGTCGGTAACGATAGCGATTCTCATAGAGGTGGCGAATTGAAGAAGTTTCCCATCACCGTTCCATGACTACCAGGCCAATGCAGCGCGGGCTGAACAGTGCTGACAGGCTGAGATTCAAACTGTGTTCAGAAACCGGCGTGGAAGGGAAGAAAGTGTGGATGCGCTCGTGTAGCAGGTGTTCATCCAAATCGAATGGCGCGTTACCTTTCAATACGGCGATATGTTTCAGATCTCCGAACTCACTGATGAATTCAGTAAGCAAGTCGAGCAGGCTGCGATTGTTGCGAGCTTTTTGTACCGGGGTCAGCCGGCCGCCTTCGAGCAGGAGAATCGGACTCACTCCCAACATCTCTCCGACGACCGCCTGGGCCGGGTCGATGTGTCCACCATTCGAGAGATAGGTCAGGTTCTGGATACAAAATACCGCGTAGACGTGGGGGATCAAATGTCGGAGCAGCCGTTGGATATCCGTTACCGATAAGCCGGCTTGAGCGGCCTCCGCGGCAGCCTGTACCAACAGGCCCAGGCCTGCCCCGACAGACTGCGAATCGATCACAGGTAGGGTCATGCGTCCCCGCACGCTGGCAGCGGCTTTTTGGGCCTGCGCTACGGCAGGGCTGAGCTGCGCGGAAAGCAGGATAGTCAGAACCTCTGAAAATTGATCGCTGAGGGCAAGATAGAGTTGGCGGAAATCGTTGTGGGAAGGAGCCCGAAGTTGTACAGATTTTCCATCCAATGCCGCATAAGGCAACTGGTCGAATCCTGAGATCTCGCTATCGATGTACCGGTGTCCACCGACCTGCACGCTGAAAGGGATGACCTGCACCAATTCGTTTCCCACGAGTGAAGGCATGGAGAATTGGGCAGTGCTATCGGTGAGGATGCAGAGCCCCAGAGTCATTGGTTATTCGATAGATATGATGAACTGGTAATGAGGCTGTCCGCCATCCTGAAGCTCGATTTCCAGGTTCGGGTAAGCCTTGCGGATCGCGTCGGCAATGTGATTGGCATCGTATTTTGTGACGTCGGCGCCATAGAATAGCGTCACCAATTCGTAATTTTCAGCCTCAGCTTTTTCGAGCAAGCCCAGGCAGGCCTCCTCCAGGTTTGTGGCGGAATGGATCAGCTTACGGTTGAGTAGAGCTATGATTTCGCCTTCCTCCACTAACACGTCATCGATATCCGCATTACGCACAGCGGTGGTGATTTCCCCTGTCTGGACCTCATCGATCGCTGCGGACATATCCGCGACCACCCGATCAAAATCACCGTCTGGGATCAGGCGCAACATCGCTGCCAGACCTTCTGGAACCGTCTGACTGGGAACCACCGCGACTTTCTTGACGGTGAGTTCGGCAGCTGACTTGGCTGCCATGATAATATTCTTGTTGTTGGGCAGGATGATGATGTGATCGGTCGGCAGGTTCTCGAACGCCTTCAGGATGTCCTGGGTGCTGGGGTTCATGGTCTGCCCGCCCTCAACGATGGCGGACACACCCAGGCTGGCGAAAACGCGCGCCACACCCGGTCCAGGTGAGACGGCCACAGCGGCGATTCGTCCTGGTTCGACCGGTGCAAGTGGCGTTTTTATGTTTCGGGCCTGGCGTTCCAAGGCTTCCATTTGGTCGATTAGATTCTCCATAGAGACTTTCGTAATCGTGCCTAAGGAGAAAGTGTACTCGATCGGTTCGTAGCGTTTATCGGTCGGGACATGGATGTGCATCCGGTAGATGCCATCGCCTTCGCCGACCTGGATGGAGGTGCCCATTTGCTCCAGGCGATTGTAAAACTGTTCGAGGTCGAGTGGCCTGGCGGGCCTGAAATCGACCACGACCTCGAAATCCTGGCCGGGTTCGATCGTCTCGAGCGTGTCTTCCAACCGCATCGCCGAGAGCGGTTGTACAGAAGTCACGGCGACGTCCAGGCGCTGGCCGTGGACCGCGCGCAGCATGCCCTCTAGGATGTAGAACAACCCTTTCCCTCCGGCGTCAACCACGCCGGCCTTTTTCAGCTCCGCCAGCAATTCGGGGGTGCGCTCCACGGATTTGTCCGCCTCGGGGATCACGCGCTCCAGGAGAGCGAACGGGTCTTGGGTGTCCTCCAGGATTTGCTTGGCGGCCTCTGCGATATCCTTGGCGACGGTCAGGATGGTGCCTTCCACCGGCCTGACAACGCCTTTATAAGCGGTATCGCGTGCCTCGGCGAAGGCGTGCACCATCGTCGGCCCATCGAGCACCTCGACGTTGTCGACTCCCCGGGCGAAGCCGCGCCACAACTGGGAGAGAATCACCCCGGAGTTGCCGCGCGCCCCCATGAGAGCACCGTGAGCCACTGCATGGGCCATCTTCCCAAAGTTGCGTTCCGGTGAATTGGCGATCTCATCGTAAGCAGCCTGCATGGTGAGTACCATATTGATGCCCGTGTCGCCGTCGGGGACTGGAAATACATTCAACGCATTGACGGTTTGTTGGTTTGTGCGCAGCCAGGTCAACCCGGCGTCGACCAGCTTCTTCAAGGCTTGCCCGTCGATCGGGGTGCTTCGCAGATGTTCCACGCGGCGGCTCAGGTGGGTTTGGGAATCCGATTTCATGCATCCGTTTCCTGGGTTGTTAAGATCGCCGGGTAAGCATTCCTTGCGACGCAAATCAGTCGAGGTCGCTGATCCGCAGGCCGCTGACGTGGATGTTCACCTGATTCACCGGCATCCCGAGGGATTTCTCAACCTGGTAACGCACCGTGTTGGCGACGCTATTGGCTACCGACTTGATGCGGGTCCCGTATTCGATCACAATGTACACATCGATGTTGATGTTCTGGCCGTCATATTGTACCGAGACCCCTTGGGTGGGATCCTTGACTAAAACATTGGTCAACCCGTTGAGCAGATTCTTGGGCGCCAGGCCGACCACACCATAGGATTGCAGTGCGGCGTGGTAGGCGATGGTTGCGACGGCGCGTGGCGCAACCTGGATGCTGCCGATAGGAGTGTTCTCTTCAGTCATGTCTGCCTCTGTTCATATTAACCACTTGGCTTGTCTTCAGATACGATCTATGGTAAGATTGCTCGGCTTGCTCAGGGGTGTGCTACAAAGCCTGGTGGTGCTGGGCCAGCTGGGCATCCCGCCCGGGAAGATCGATTGATTTTGGAAAGGAACTGGTCAATGGCGAAGTGTGAACATTGTGGAAAGAAAACTACATTCGGAAGAAACCGGCCTTGGTCTAAGAAAGCCACCCGGCGGACTTTCCGGCCCAATCTGCAATCCATCACCGTATTCGACGGTGGGCAGAAGGTTCGCAAGGTGTTGTGCGCCAAGTGCATTCGCACTTTGGTTAAAACCACTTAATGAATTAGAACGAACCCAATCCTATCATGATTAGAAAATCGCGGCCTTGTCCGTGATTTTTTATTTTATCTGAGATGGCTTTACCCAGAAGCGGTGTGACCGCAAAGCGTGCGAATGATAACCGTAGGGTTGAATTATCGCAAGGGGAGGGGATGTGCATTGAACCAATCAAGGGAACGGCGGATTGTAGATGAAATAGATCCACAGGAAAAAGGGTACCAAGCCGCCGACGGCCAGCAAGGCCAGCAGACCCAGCGCGACCGCGATCCAGTCCATCGCCAGCGGGTTGTCATCCGCTGGCCGCGCCTGGGTCGTGAAAGGCGCAGACGCAGCCTGGGATGGGAGCGCTTGGGTACCGAGCTCTGATCGAAGATCGGGTGAGTGTGGCGAAGAATTCACGCTGGTCGAGGTGGGAATCGATTGTTCGCGCAGGGTCAATAGCACCCGGCCCAGTTGATCGGCGGTTCGGTAGCGCGATGCAGGTTCCTTGGCAAGTACTTTATGGAGGACTTGCTCCAATGCAGCCGGGACGGTCGGATTGAGTTCCCGCAATGATTTCGGCATTTCATAGCGATGCAAGCGGGCCAGTTCTGTCGATGATATGGCGCTGAAGGGCAGCTGGCCAGCGAGCATCTCATACGTGACCACGCCCAGGGAATAAACATCCGAGGCCGGCGAGGGCGCCATGCCAGCGGCTTGCTCTGGGGAAAAGTATTGTGGAGACCCCCATACTACCTCTTCGCGCTCATCGGGCTGGATCGATGCCAGGGCGCGGGCGATCCCAAAGTCTACCACTTTCAGACGTTGGTCTGGCGTGATCAACATATTTTGAGGTTTGATGTCACAATGCACCAGTCCAGCGCGATGGGCATAACCGACCCCAGCACAAGCCTGGATCATCAGCGCCAGGGTCTCATCTACTGTGAAGCGGCTGCGCTTTTGCAGCATCGTTTTGAGGTCTGTGCCTGGCACATATTCCATGACGATAAACAGGCGCTCGCTATCGAGGCCGAAATCGTGAACCGTGACGATGTTGGGATGCGAGAGGTTAGCCGCAGATTTGGCTTCCTGGCGGAAGCTTTCCCGAAAGGCCGGATCGCGAGAATAATCTCTCCTCAACACTTTGATCGCCACGGCGCGCTCGAGCATCAAGTCGTGTGCCTGGTAAACAACGGCCATGCCGCCTGAGCCAAGCGGTGCTTGCAGCTGGTAGCGATTGTTCAGGATAGTTGCGTTGCTCATACCGGTCTGATCGGACCACCCAGGGGTGTTTGAATTGTACCACTCCTGATCCAGCCAAATTCGTGTAAAATGATGCCATCGCCGGCGTCCCTTAACAGGCGCAGGCGATTGACTTCTCGGAGATGCCTAGACCGATCGATGCCTACGGCAATGCTGATCTATAATCCCGTCGCCGGACGCTACCCTTCCAGGCTGCTGACTGAGCGCGCCGCGCATATCCTTCAAAAGAACGGCTGGCGAGTGTGGATCGAGACCACGCACAGCGGCGAGCATATTGCCCAGCTGGCGCGTCAGGCCGTCGAAGATGATATGGACGCCCTGGTTGTGGTAGGAGGCGATGGGTCGCTCAACCGGGCACTGCCCGCCCTGCTTGGGAAGCGCACTGCGCTCGGCGTGCTACCGGCTGGCACCGCCAACGTTTGGGCTCAAGAACTCAGCTTGCCGGGTTTGACCTGGACTCGTTTGATGGCGCTTGAGGAAAGCGCACACCGCTTGTTTCAAGCGCAGATCCGTGCGGTCGACGTCGGCCTGTGTAATGGTATCCCCTTCCTTTTGTGGGCAGGGGTGGGCCTGGATGCCTTCATCGTGCATCGCATCGAGCCACGCAAACCCTGGGAGAAAAATCTGGCGCTGGCGCATTACGCTGCCAAGGCAGTCTGGCAAGCCACCATCTGGCACGGCATGAACCTGCACGTGCGAACCGATAGCGAACAGCTATCAGGCCAGTTCACCCTGGCTGTCGTCAGTAATATCCGTCTCTACGCGGGTGGGCTGGCGAGATTATCCCCGTATGCTTTGATGGACGATGGCATCATGGACCTTTGGCTTTTCGAAGGTAGTTCTCTGGAGGACACGGTAAAACAGGCCTGGAACTTGTGGTCTGGACGGCATGTCCACTCGGAGCGTGTCCAATGCATCCCCTTCAAGAGAATTACCCTTGAGTCAGACTCGCCTCTATTCGTCCAGCTGGATGGGGAGCCGGAACGAGGCAATGGGAGCATCACCATCGAGGTGCTCACAGGGGTGCTGCGTATCCTGGTACCGGACGGCACTCCCTCAACATTGTTCCAGAAACCAGCTTTTACCATGATCGGGAAATAATTCCCTATGCAACCAATCCTGGGTTATGTGCGAAAAAATCCGCTGGCTGTGCTGCTCATTGGATTGCCGCTGGCGATTGTCGCAGAAGTCGCTGCGTGGGGACCGCTGCTCGTCTTTGTTTTTTCGGCCATCGCAGTCATCCCACTGGCCAAATTTATTGGCGAAGGTACGGAGGCCCTCACCGCTCACACCAACCCGCGCATCGGCGGCTTGCTCAACGCTACGCTGGGAAATGCGGCTGAACTGATCATCACGATTGTTGCCATCCGAGCCGGTTTGCTGGAATTGGTCAAAGCTTCGATTACTGGTTCCATCCTGGGGAACTTGCTGCTGGTCATGGGCGTCTCTATGGTTGTGGGAGGTTTACGTCATGGTCTGCAGACTTTCGAACAGCGTCAGGCCAGCCGCAATGCGATCTTGTTGGTGCTGGCTATCATCGCCTTACTGATCCCATCCATGCTCAGCCACTACATCGGCGAGCCGAATGAGCCGCGCGTGGAGACACTCAGCTTGGGGGTAGCCTCAGTGATGATTCTGCTTTATATCCTGGCGCTGGTTTTCAGCTTCAAGTATGCCGGAGCACCCCTGTCGCATAAGCCGGCTGAGGTAGCCCTTCATGCACCCGCCTGGTCAATGCGGAAAGCGTTCGTGGTCCTGGCCTTAGCGACGGTTGGGGTGGTGATCGCCAGCGAGCTGCTGGTCGGCGCAGTCGAGCCAGTCGTCGCCAGCTTAGGGGTTTCTGAGTTCTTCTTAGGCATTATCCTGATTCCCCTGATCGGCAACGTGGCCGAGCACCTGGTGGCGGTGCAGGTGGCTGTCCGCAACCAGATGGATCTGAGCGTGGAGATCGCCGTCTCCTCCAGCCTGCAAATCGCCTTGTTCGTTGCTCCAGTGTTGGTCTTTCTCAGCCTGATCTTGGGGAATCCGCTGCAGCTGATCTTCAACCAGCTCGAGCTGGTGGCATTGATCGCCGGCGTTTTGATTACTGTCCTGGTTTCCGAAGATGGCGAGTCGAACTGGTTGGAAGGGGCGATGCTGCTTTCCATCTACATCATGTTAGCGCTGGTCTTTTTCTTGCTCCCCACTCACTTGATCCAATAACCGATGGACATGCGTTCTCTTGCGCGCTGGTTGTTCGATCCCTGGTTGATCCTCGGGATGATCGCGTTTGGCGTCATGCTATTGGCGTCGACGCTGTTCTTGTTGTGGGTGACGCGGCCCAGCCAGCCTGTCGATGGTGCACCCACCGCGGTGATGACGGTTATCGCCGCGCCCACTGTTACCCCTACCTTGCCTCCACCCACGCCGACCAGCCCGGTCACTCCGACTACCGTTGTCAGCCCACTGCCCTTGCCACCTCCTGGCGACATCTCGGTGGGGGCTTATATCGAGATCACCGGGACGGGTGGGGACGGGTTGCGCTTGCGCACCGAACCCGGCCTGAACAGCGAAGTGCGCCTGCTCGGGTCGGAGTCTGAGGTCTTTGCAGTGAGAGATGGCCCTCGCGATGTAGATGGATACACCTGGTGGTACCTGGAAGGCCTGGCAGACGCAACGCGCCGGGGTTGGGCAGTTTCGAATTATCTCAGGATCGTTCAGAATCCCTGATCGGAGGTCAGCCGGATGACACAGGACTTGAAACCCACCGGGATTACCGCCAATCGCCAGACCAGGCAGATGACCGTGAACTGGAACGATGGCCACACCAGCGTCTATGCATTCGGCCTGTTGCGTAACACCTGCCCGTGCGCCGAGTGCCGAGGGGGCCACGAATTCATGGGCCTGGATCCGGATCCGGAGCTCTTCCTCTTGCCCGATGTGGACACGGCGGCCACGCGCATGCGCGCCGTGGAGTCGGTCGGCTCTTATGGCCTGACGATCGAATGGGAGGACGGCCACCATTACGGCATTTACCAGTGGGCGTACCTGCGAAAATTGTGCCCTTGCCCCCTCTGCCGTCCGGTGTGATTCGAGATCTAAATGTAATCTTTTAAATTGTGCTCGACCGCATAGGCTGCGGCCTCTGCCCGGTTGCTCACCCCCAGTTTGGACAGGATACTGCTCACATAATTGCGCACGGTGCCTTCGCCCAGGAAGAGCGCCTTGGCGATCTCGCGATTGGTCTTGCCTTCGGAAACCAGCAAGAGCACGTGTCGCTCTTGCTGAGTCAGGGCGGAAAAGGCTGAAGCCTCCTCCTCTTTGGCTGCCTTGCGCACTTCCTGGAAGATGCGTTGGGTGACAGCCGGGTCAAGCAAAGCTTCCCCACGCCCGACGGCTTCGATCGCTCGCACTAGGTCTTCCCCACCGATCTGTTTGAGCACGTAGCCTGAGGCGCCCGCCCGGATCGCCGAGAAGAGCATCTCATCCTCGGCGTAGGAAGTCAGCATGATCACTTTGGTTTCCGGGTATCGCTGGGCGATTTCCTCACAGGCTTCGATGCCTGAACCGCCCGGCAAGCGGATATCCATCACTACCACGTCCGGCGAGAAAGTGGATACACGCTCGAGCGCCTCTCGGGCGGTGCTGGCCTCGGCGACGACTTCGAAATTCGGATGGCGATCTAATAGGGTTTTCAATCCCAGTCGGACCACTTCGTGATCATCCACCAGCACAATTCTTTGCTTGGTCATCGCGCGGAGTCCTTTTCAGATGAGTATAGCCTAGAGTTTGCGGACTTGCAAGGTCTGAATTATGTCTCGGGCTCTTCTGGTTTGCGGCGGAAGTCGACGAAGCGATAGCCGATGCCGCGCTCGGTCAGGATGTACTTGGGGTTGGCGGGGTCCTTCTCGAGTTTCTGGCGCAAGTAATTGATATACAGCCGGACGTAATGCGGCTCATCCCGGTACTCATATCCCCAGACCTTGGTCAGGATCTGGTCGTGTGTGAGCACCCAGCCGGCGTTCTTTACCAGGTGGTAGAGCAGGCGGTATTCGGTAGGGCGCAACTGCACCAGCTTGCCCTCCACCCACACCTCGTGGCGGTCGAAATCGAGCTTCAATCGATCGTCGACCTCGATCAGGCCGTGCGTGCTGACTCCGGCCATCTCCGTGCGGCGCAGCACGGCTCGCACCCGGCTGACCAGTTCGCGCGGGCTGAAAGGCTTGGTGATGTAGTCGTCGGCCCCAATCTCCAGGCCGCGCACGCGATCTTCCTCCTCGCCCTTGGCGGTGAGCATGATCACCGGGACAGTGCTTATTTCACGGATCAGCCGCAGCACTTCGAAGCCATCGATGTCCGGCAACATGATATCCAACAAGACCAGGTCTGGCAAGTTGCTGCGCACCTTATTGATGGCCTGCATGCCGTTGAAGGCCTCCAGCACCTGGAAGCCGTCGTGTTCCAGGTTCAGGCGGATGAATCGCACCATGCGCTCTTCATCGTCGACGACCAGGATGCGGCGATCGCGAATTTTCTCGTCCATTGGATCACTCCCTGACGAACCCGATGATATCACTCTCTTCTTCTGTCGGCAGGACCTCGATGAAATTAATCCGGTCGATCGGCCAGATCACCGTGGTGACCCTGTCCAGAAGAAAGGTAAGCGATTTCCCGTCGGTGCGGCGCGGGTTGTTGACTGTGATTAACAAATCGTTCGGCCCTGGCAGTTGGTCGATCTCTCCCTGGATGGGTTCTGAGTTCAGTATATGGATGATGATCGAATAGCTCATTGCATGCCTTAATCGGTGAGTCAATCTGGCAACTTGATCAAGATGACGGTGATATTGTCTGGCCCTCCGGAGTCGTTGGCTGCCTCGACCAGCTGCTGGCAGGCCTCCTGGACAGTTGTTGCACTTTTGACCGTTTCGAGCAGGGTATCTTCCGGGATCGTGCCCCACAAACCGTCCGAGCACAGCATGATGAAGCCGGATTTCGGGAGGGGCGCAGTGATAATCTCCGCGTCGATCGGCTCGCCCTGCCCCAGGGCTCGGTAGAGCACATTGCGCTGCGGATGGACAGCTGCTTCTTCGGTGCTGATTTGTCCCAACTCGACTAGACGCTTCACCAGTGAATGGTCACGCGTGAGCACCTGTAGATTGCCTTGTGGAGGGATGATATACGCCCGGCTATCGCCTACGTGTGCGATCGTCAATTGTCCACCGAAGATCAGCGCGCCGGTCAGGGTCGTTCCCCCGCCAGGGGTCAGCTCCAGGACGGCCCGGTGGGCAGCCTGGATGCCGGCCTGCAAGACATCCGGGGGGGAAGGCAGGTTTTCACCGGATGCCAGGCTGAAGAGCG
>Ga0233417_10000386_pt1 | contig 13125 bp, 9 predicted proteins | sample Sed_MG_FD_189023 | JGI IMG/M metagenome (GOLD analysis project Ga0233417, IMG submission 189023) | Sediment microbial communities from Lake Towuti, South Sulawesi, Indonesia - Sediment_Towuti_2014_0.5_MG | ecosystem: Environmental > Aquatic > Freshwater > Lake > Sediment | place: Indonesia... | reverse complement strand
GTTTGCCGGTCGTGAAATCGCGCGTCGTCTTGAGCCGGCTGGCGGCGCCGCCGTCCAGCAGCATTCCCGAATCGATTACGGCCACCGTCACGCCCGAGCCGGTTCGCGTGGTCAGGGGCGCGGTCTCGGTCAGCGAGTCGATTCCCAGCGTGCCCCGCAGACTCTTGGTTACCAGCACGTTCGCCGGGACCAGCGTCGCCGCCACATTGGCGGCGAACTCGGACGTGTCACTGAAGGTCGCAAACGTGTTGGTGCTCTTAGTGGCCGTGGCGCTGATGACCGCGCCGCTTGCGACCGCCGCATTGAGCGTAGCGCGGAAGGTGGCGTTGCCCGAGCCGTTGGTCGCGATCTGGACCGCACCCAGATACACTTGTCCTTCGCCGTAGCCGGTGCTGTCGGCGGTCTCGCTCAGGAAAAACTCGACGCGGTAGAAGCTGTTGGCCTTGCTGTTCAACGTGCCGGAGACCTCGACCTGGGTGCCCGAGGTGACGGCCTTGGTGAGGACGGGGAAGTTCTGCAGGTCGTTGGCGCCCGTGTCCGCATCGCCGGAATCGTTGGCGGTGACGCCATTGGCTGAGAGGTCGATTCCCACTCCGGCATTGGAGTAGATCGAGTTGCCGAGGACCGCGTTGCCGGCGCCCGCGCCGGAATCGAGGGAAACACCAGGCCCTGCGTTGAAGGCAATCACATTACGGGCGCTGATCGTCGTACCGCCAATAAGGTTGCTGGCCCCCTTTTGGACACCGGCGATCTCGCCAATCCTGACGCCCGGACCTTGATTGGCGATCGCTGACGTACCGGCGGCATTGAGCCCGATCAGGTTACCCTGCACGGTGTTGCCGGCGCTGGTTATGTAGATTCCGGCGTGAGTGCTACCCGAAACCAGATTGCCTTCGCCGGGGTTCATCCCACCGACGATGGAGTTGTTGCCCTCAATCAGGACAAAGCCGCTGTTCGCGTTTCCGGCGGTGCCGTTAGCAATGGCCGCGGTTCCGGCCGCATTAGTGCCGATGTAGTTGCCGCGAATGACGGTTCCCGTTACACCCAGATCGATGTCGACCGGTTCGTCGTCGTTACCCGAGAGCAGGTTGCGGTCGGCCGCTGCGGCACTGCCGATTGCGTTGTTGTTTGCGCTGATCGTGACGCCGTCGACGAGGTTTCCGAGGTCTGACGTTCCCGCCGCATTGGTGCCGATGAAGTTACCAACGATTACGTTGTTGGTGCTGCTGACCTGAATGCCGCTGAGGCCGAATCGATTGATCGCCAGTCCGCGGATTGTGCTGCCGGCGCTGCCGCTGCCAAGCGTCAATCCATTGGCGCTTCCCGCGCCGGCGCCGTTCAGTTCGATGGCGATGACGGCATTGTTGCCGGCCGACATCGTGTTCACCGATGAACCCGCCTGCGAGTAGCCGTCGATCGTCACCTGGCCGGTGATCGTCGGAAGCGCCGAGGTAGGCGCGATAGTCTGCACGCCTGTGCCGGCGATGTTGAACTGGATGGTGTCCGCCCCCGCATGGCCGTTGGCGTCGATGATCGCCTGGCGCAACGAGCCGGCGCCCGAATTGTTCGTGTTGGTCACAGTGTAGATTGTGCCCACCGGTGGTGCCGACTGGAACGGTCTCACGACCCCGTCGGCCGAGAGAGCGAGAACATCCGGGTTCTTTTGCAGCGCCCGCAACAGGCCCACCGGCAGCTCGCCGGCGAAAGCTTCGATCAGGGAAAAGTCGTGTTTCACTCGCGCGCCCTGGGCGCGCAGCGCGTTCACCATCCCTCCCTTGGTCCCCCGCTTCATCGTCACGATTACTTGTAGCAAGTCGGTGTCCTTGCCGCGGCTGAGACGGGCCGCCACCTGCGCGTCCACACGCGCCCCCGGCGCTGCCGGCGGGTTGGCCGGGGGCCCTTGTGCATGGGCTGCGGGCGTCCCCACCGTTGTCGCCAGAAGGGTGACCAGGAGCGCGAGACGGCTCTGTCGCCGCTCGCCAGGTCCGTGTAATCTGCGTTTCATTCGAATCATCCTTGTGATAAGTGTCAGGCAGCCGCGGCCGCTGTTACTCTCCAGCTCCCGCTAATGCACGTCGCGTGCCTCCGGTAAGTTATTGAATCCAGGTTGGAGAATTCAGCCCAACCGGACAATTTGTCTGGGTCCCCGGCGTCCCAACGGGCAAGATGTCCGGTTACGCGCCGGACAAGGTGGTTGCCTTACCGCTTCCCCTCGGCCGGCGTGTCTCAACCTGCCGTTCGTGCGGGCGACTGGCGGTTTCTTTCGCTTCAGCAGCTACGGTAGGCTGCTAGTTGAGCGGATGACGATTCATACTGCTTTGCGCCAGGGCGCCGCGCTGCTGGAAGAGGCTGCGATAGGAGCGCCGCGGCTGACCGCCGAAGTGCTCCTTTGCCACGCGCTCGGCAAGGAAAGGAGCTGGCTCTTCAGCCACCCGGAGCAGCAGCTTTCGGAAACGTCCTGGATCCACTACGGCCGCAGCCTGTATGAGCGCCTCCAGGGAAAACCGACACAGTACATCACACGGCGTCAGGAGTTCTATGGACGTCCGTTCGTTGTCACGCCCGCCGTTCTGATTCCACGGCCGGAAACCGAACACGTCGTCGCGACCGCCTTGCGGCTTGCGCCGTCCTTCAAACGGTGTCTCGACATCGGCGCCGGTTCCGGCGCGATCGGCATCACTCTCCAGTTGGAAACACGCGGCGAAGTGATTGCCGCCGACATTTCGCCGCAAGCGCTGGCAGTTGCCGTCCAGAACAACCGCCGGCTCGGCGCCGGCGTCCGGTTTGTGGCCGGTGATCTCGCTGAAGCTTTCGCGCCCTCCACGTTCGACCTCGTTGTGTCGAATCCGCCTTACATTCCCGACGAGGAGAAAGACGCCCTCCAGCGGGAAATCCGCGATTACGAACCTGCTTTGGCGCTGTTCGGCGGCCCGACCGGCATCGAAATCTACGAGCGGCTTCTCCGCAGCGCTGCCCGCGCCCTCGTGCCCGGCGGCTGGCTGGTCATCGAGATCGGTTACAGAGCCGAAGCCGCCATTCGGGCCTTGCTCGGCTCGTCCTGGCGGGAGGTTTCCGTTTCGCCGGACCTGGCCGGATGGCCGAGAGTGGTTTCCGCCCGTGTGCTGCCATGAAGACCATCCTTCATGTCGACATGGACGCCTTCTTCGTTTCGGTCGAGGAACTGTTCGACCCGTCGCTGCGAGGCAAGCCGGTTGTCGTCGGCGGCCGCCCGAATCAGCGGGGCGTGGTTTCGGCTGCCTCGTACGCCGCCCGTAAGTTCGGCGTCCATTCCGCCATGCCGCTGCGCACGGCCGGCCGCCTCTGCCCGCAGGCCGTCTTCCTCGAGGGTCATCCGGAACGCTATCGCGAGTATTCGCACCGGGTGAAGGAAGTCCTGCGGTCGTTTTCGCCGGCGATAGAAATGGCCTCGGTCGATGAGGCCTACGTGGACTTGACCGGGTGCGAGCGGCTTCACGGACCCCCTGTGGCCGCCGCCCATCGCCTGCACGAGCGGATCAAGCAGGAAACCGGGCTGAACTGTTCCATCGGCATTGCTTCCTCGCGGCTGGTGGCGAAGATGTGCTCCGACCAGGCTAAGCCGAACGGACTGCTATGGGTCATGCCCGGGCTGGAGGCGAGATTCCTGGCGCCGCTCGATGTCCGAAAAATTCCCGGCGTCGGGAAAGTAACCGAGAGGCAGTTGCACGAACTCGGCATCCGGAAAGTCGGAGACCTGGCTCGGCTGGACGAGGCATTTCTGGAGGCCCGCTTTGGCCGTTGGGGTTTGGCCCTTGCAGGCAAGGCGAAAGGATTGGATGCCGGCGGCTGGTTTGACACACCCGTCGGCGAAGACGAGAGCCAGAAATCCATCAGCCACGAGCACACGTTCGGGCAGGATACATGCGACGCGGGCCTGGTTGAGGCCACGCTGGCGCGCCTGTCGGAGATGGTTGCCCGGCGCCTGCGCGAGCATGGTCTTTACGCGCGCACAGTCGGCATCAAAATACGCTACGGCGACTTCTCCACGTTTACGCGCGCCCATACCCTGGATCACCCTTCCCAGTTCGACAGCGACTTGCTCACTACCGCGCGCGCCCTGCTGGAGAAGAACTGGACCCGGAAGCCGCTGCGCCTTCTCGGTTTGTCCGCCAGCAACCTGGTCGCCTCCGAGGGACAGTTGAGTTTGCTGGATCAGGAGAAAAACGACCGCTGGCGCAAAACCCTCAAAGTCGTCGACCAGCTTCGCGACCGCTATGGCGACTCCTCCGTCTCCCTTGCCGGCAGCCTGCGCGGGCGCTTCCGTGAACGGGTCCACGAAGCCGCGCCGATGCCCGCGGAAAAGAACGAGGCGGACAATCAGTAGTTGACAATCGAGGCGAAGGACACGGGATCGAGGCTCGCCCCGCCGACCAGCACCCCGTCGATCTCCGGCTGCGCCATCAGGCCCTTGATGTTGTCCGGCTTCACGCTGCCGCCGTAAAGGATGCGCAGCGCCGCGGCGGCGTCTTCGCCGTACTTGTTTCTTGCCTCGCTCCGCAAGAAACGGTGTGCGTCCGCGGCCATCTCCGGCGTCGCCGTCCGCCCCGTGCCGATAGCCCAAACCGGCTCGTAGGCAATCACGATCCTGCCGAACAGATCGCGGCTCAGCGCGGCGATGCCGTCCTGGAACTGGCTGCGCAAAACCTCTTCGGTCTTGGCGGCTTCGCGCTCTTCGAGTCTTTCGCCGACGCACACCACCGGCAGCAGGCCGGCGTCGAGCGCGGCCCGCGTGCGCCGCAGCACCGTTTCGTTGGTCTCCCCGAAGTACTGACGCCTTTCGCTATGTCCGATGAGGACCGCTTTGCACCCGGCGGCGGCGAGCATTGGACCGGAGACTTCCCCGGTGTAAGCGCCTTCCTTCTCCCAGTACAGGTTCTGGCCGCCAACGGCCACGCCGCTGCCTTTGGCCCCTTCCACAGCCGCGCCAATGTTGACGAATGGCGGGCAAATCAGGATTTCGCAGTGCCTGGCGCTGGCCACCAGCGGGAGAAACTTCTCGAAGAACGCAGTTGTCGCCTCCGGCGTCTTGTACATTTTCCAGTTGCCGGCCATCAGTGGAGTTCTCATGAATGTGTGCCTTTCACGTAAGTAGTCATTGGGCAGGAAACTGCAAGCCCAGGATCTTTGCCAGTTCGCCGGCCACGGCCGTCATCGGCAGCTCGGGCGCCTGCTGCCGTCGGATTCCCTCACCCCATAGCAGAAACGTCGCGCGATAATCCGGCCGCCCGGGCCAGTAGCCGTGATCGCCTTTCTCCTTGGGCGCCTCCTCCTCCGGCGCCTCGCGAACGCGGCCAAACTGGTAATGCGGTTGTGGCTCAAACAAGGCTGTATATCCTCGCAGCGCTTCTGGGGCGAAGCGTTCGACCTCATCGCGCGGAATTTCCCGGCCCACGCCCGCTTCACCGGACACCGAAAGGGAGCGCAGTAGCGAAGCCGCCGCGGGGTCTTTTGCCGCTGCCAGCGTGCTAAGGCTGACAAACTCACCGCCTTGTCCCCGTTTGCGCTGGACGGCCCATAGATTGATCACTTTGTCCACGCGCTCGAAACCATGATCGGATACGATGGCGACCGTCGTGCCGGCAGGCCTCGCAGCCAGGATCAGGCCCAGCAGTTCGTCGGTGTATTCCAGGATCGCGTTCGCCCTCGTCCCGAACGGACCGTGATCGTGGGCAGCGGCGTCGTGATCGACGAAGTGCAGCAAAGTCAGGTCCGGCTTCTCCCGCTCGAGAAGGTAGACCGTGGCCAGCGCCCGAACGCGGTCATCTACCCATTCCTGCGCAAAGGACGGGTAAATACGGCTGATTGCGGCGACGAGGCCCGGCGTCGATTTCTCCTCGGTGGAGTCCATGTCCATGCCGCCGCCCTGGCGGCGCCGGAAAAACTCAGGCAGGTTCCAGTCGATCTTCGCGCCGACGGTCACCGGCCAATGTACGGCGGCGGCCTTCAGGCCGGCTGCGCGGGCGGCATCCCACAACACCGGCGCCTTCAATAGAGAAGTGAACCAATAGCGCTCACCGCCGTCGGCGGCGGGCCGGTTGTTGGCAAGGATGCCATGCCGCTCGGGCGTAACGCCCGTGACGATGGTGGTGTGCGAGGGCCAGGTCACCGTCGGGTACACTCCGGCGACTCCGTCAGCCCACCAGCCCTGGTCGCGCAAGCGGCGCAGGTTCGGTATCCGCAGCCCAAGTTGGTCGCAGTCTCTCAGGTACCGGTGATCCAGCCCGTCGATGGAGATCACCAGCAGCTTTCGTCTGGCCGCCCACAGAGCGGCGGCCGCCCCACAGATCGAGGTCCTACAAAGCCACCGTCTGGAGAAAGCTGTTGCCATGGGTCAGTCTGACTCCGAAGTTCTCAGCGATAGTCTGTCCAATATCGGCGAGCGACTCGCGCGCGCCGAGATCGGCTCCCTGTTTCGCCCGTTGCCCGAAGACCAACAGGGGAACATATTCGCGGCTGTGGTCGGTGGATGGCGTCGTCGGGTCGCAGCCGTGGTCTGCCGTGATGACAACAAGATCGTCCTCCAGCAACCGCGCCTCGAGATCGGGCAGCCAGCCATCCACCTCTTCGAGAGCTTTTGCGTAGCCGTCCACGTCGTTACGATGCCCGTACTGCTGGTCGAAGTCTACCAGGTTAATAAAGATCAGGCCGTCCCTCTGAGCCTCCATCGCCTGCAAAGTCTTCTGCATCCCGTCGGAGTTGTTCTTTGTCTTCGCATGGCGGGTGATGCCTCGTCCCAGAAACACGTCTTGGATCTTGCCTACGCTGTAAACGGGCGCTTTTCTATCAGCCAGCAAATCCAGCAGCATCCCCTTTGGTGGTGGCACCGCATAGTCCCGGCGGTTCTCGGTCCTGCGAAAAGAACCCGGCTGTCCTATGAATGGCCGCGCGATTACCCGCCCGACTTCGTGGGGGCCGGTTAACATCGACCGCGCCGCCTCGCATATGCGGTACAACTCCTCCAGCGGAATCACTTCCTCGTGGGCGGCGATCTGGAAGACGCTGTCAGCCGACGTGTACACGATCGGCCAGGCTGTCCGCAGGTGCCGCTCGCCCAGTTCCTTGATGATCTCGGTCCCGCTGGCCGCAACATTGCCGAGCCAGCCGCGGCCTGTCAACCGGCTGAATTCCTCCATGACCTGGCGGGGAAAGCCGCTGGGATAAATGGGAAAGGGTCTGTCCAATATGATTCCGGCCATCTCCCAGTGTCCGGTTGTGGTGTCCTTGCCGGGCGAAGCCAGCGCGCATCGCCCGAAGCAGGCCCGAGGCCGCCGGCAGGGCTCGATGCCCTGGAGCTCTTTCAGGTTTGCCAGCCCCAGACGCTTGAAGTTGGGCAGATTGAGGAGGCGCTGCCGCGCGATATTGCCCAACGTGTCGCTGCCCTCATCGCCGTAAACGGCCGCGTCGGGCATCTCCCCTATGCCGACGCTGTCAAGCACCAGAAGGATGATACGCCGGAAGTTCACGGGCACCAGTGCGAGGTCCGGCTGCTCGCCGGCGCCGGCTTCACTGGTTTTGATTTCCCGCGCCGGCCGGCGCTGTCGCTGCGATGGCGCCCGCGCGAATCCCGTCGGCGAGCGCCGCCGCTCGCTCCCGCGCCATGTTGAGATAGCTTTCGTTCTTGCGCACCCGGTCCAGCAGGGGAAGGAACTGGTCCAAGGCCACCAGCCGCTTTCGCTCCATCGCCGCCTGCATTTGCAGCAGCGCCTTGTTGACGCCCAGCTTGTCGAATCGGACCGTCCGCTCCAACTGAATCAAGTGCTGCGCCGTCTCGGTGATCCTCTCGAACCAATCCGCAATCGTACGCCCATCGGCATCCAACGAGTAGTTGAACTTCACTTCGTTCCGCTCGCCGTCAGATTCGTAACGAAACGTTTTCAGACCCATGTTAGCGACCTTCAGGTTCGACTCCAGGGGCCGCTTGAATTTCTCCAGCTTCTCGGCGAGCCCGAAAACCTCATCCGCTTCCGGCTTCTGTAGCTGTAACTTCAGCGGGTTGTCATCGTTGGGGTCTTCCACGTACTCCACCTGACCGTTCCGCTGTAAAGTAATCCCGACATAGGGCGGCACGCTTCCGGGAAACGACTTCGAATAGTGTATAAGCGGGTCCGCAGCGAGGCAGACCGCGGCGGTCAGCCACAGAAACAGCAATCTCATCGAACCGGCTCCTGTCTGGGGGCGGCAATCGTTTTGTGCAGAGTCGCATGACAGATGGCCGCCGCCAGCGCGTCACAAGCGTCCGGCTGGTTCACCGGCGCGTCCGCGCCCAACAGCGACCGGACCATGAATTGGACTTGCGATTTCTCCGCCCGCCCATAGCCGACAACGCTCTCTTTGATCGTCAGCGGAGAGTATTCCGAAATGGCAAGACCGGCTTCGGAGGCCACCAGCAGGACGACGCCGCGGGCGTGAGCCAGCTTCAAGGCGCTTTTCACGTTGGCGGAGTGGAAGACCTCTTCCACCGCCACGACTTCGGGATGATTGGACTCTATGACCGAGCGCAACCCGGAAGCGATTCTCATCAGCCGGACTGACAGGGGATCGCGTGAGTCTGTCTGGATTGTGCCTGCCGCGACCATGCGATGCCACCGGCCGTCGCTTTCGATCACACCGTAACCCGTACGTTCCGTTCCACAGTCAATGCCCATGATTCGCATGGGAGATTGAGTGCACCGCGCCAGGCTAGCCTAGCGCCTCGAGTTCCTCATCATCGATATCGAAGTTAGCGTAGACGTTCTGAACGTCGTCGTGCTCCTCAAGCGCTTCACTGAGCCTCAGCATCCCTTGGGCGTGCTTCCCCTCGAGCTTCACCAGGTTCTTCGGCAACATCGCGATCTCGGCCGACACTGTCGGAATACCGGCTTTGTGGATGGCTTCCACAACCGCATCGTGTATTTCAGGAGTCGAAATCACCTCCCACTGGCCGTTGTGGCGAAGGTCGTCCGCGCCGGCATCCAACACGAGGCCCATCAACGAATCTTCATCGGCTTTGTCTTCTTCGATCACGACGTGGCTCTTGCGCTCAAACATCCACGAGACACTTCCCGACTCGGCCAGGTTCCCGCCGTGCTTGGAGAAAATGTGCCTGATTTCACTCACGGTACGGTTCTTGTTGTCGGTCGCCACCTTGACCAGCACGGCAGCGCCGCCCGGCCCGTACCCTTCGTAAGTGTACTCTTCAATCTGCCCGCCCTCCAGCTCTCCCGTCCCGCGCTGAATGGCGCGCTTGATGTTGTCCGCCGGCATGCTGACCGCCTTAGCAGCGGCAATGGCCGTCCGCAGCCGGGCATTCGAATCCGGGTCACCGCCATTTCGCGCGGCGATGGCGATCTCCTTAATGAGTCGCGTGAACGCCTTGCCGCGCTTCGCGTCCTGGGCAGCTTTCTTGTGCTTGATGGTTGCCCATTTGGAATGTCCAGACATGGTGAAGTCCTCTGCGGGTGCGAAGGAGGGTGAACCTCCGCCCAACCACTGAGGATACCAGACCGGCGTTTAGAAGAAGAGCCTCAGGCCGAACTGTGCCTGGAACGGCGTTCCCGACTGCGTGTTGGCCGGATCGTAGCGCCCGTCGGGCAGCCTCAGCCGCAGGAAGCGGGGATCTTGCGGCACGGTCTGGCCTTGGGTGTTGATGCCGACGCCGTATACTCCGCCGAACAGCCCGCCGTTCGTGCCCGAGTACACGACATTGTCCAGATTCAGCAGGTTGAAGAACTCGGCGGAGAACTGCAATCTCACTCTTTCTCCCTTGATCGGGAAGTTTTTCAGGACGCGCAGATCGTTATTGGCCACCGCCCGGTTCCGGAAAGAGTTGCGTTTCATGGGTACGCCAGGCGCCGAAAACGCCCTGTCGTTGGTGCCGAACTCTTCGTTGCTGTCGGCCCCCGTCGTCGGATTGACCGGGACGCCGCTACGCGCCCGCACAATGCCGGATAGCTCGAATCCTCCGGGCAGCATGTAGGTGGCATAACTGGTGAACTGATGCCGTATGTCAAAGCGCCCGTAACCGTAGTCCAGCTTCATATTGAACGGATCGGCGTAGTTGAAGCCGGTGGCGTCGCGCTCGGTGTCGTCGTCGGAGAAGTTCTCCGACCAGGTGTAGTGGGTGCCAAACTGCAAGTTGCTGCCGCGATACTGCGCTGACATTGTCACGCCGCGAAACATCGAGCGCGCCGAGGTCTCCCGAACCGTGATCGACCCAAGGCTCGACAAGGGCCGGAGGGTTCCCGAACGGAGGCCGTAGGTTGGCCGCTGGGAAGCGTCGTTGGCGCGCACGAAAGGCGCCGGCAGGTTGTAATCGCGATTGCGCTGTAGGTGGACCGTGTTGACGTAGTTGAACTGGGCGCCAAACAGGAAGTTCCTTCCCATTTCGGTGTCGAAGCCGATGCCTCCCTGCACGGCCCGCGGATTGCGGTAGTCGGTGGCGGCCGTGATCAGGGCGGCCCCAACGAACGGATCGCGCGGCTGCCCGCCCAGCGCGAGAGCTGCCGCGCGCTGCACGGTCTCCACCGGAATGACCGGAAGCGCGTCCAGCGGGGACTTGTTGAGGTCAACACCCACGGCCAGAAGCTGCTGATAGACGGTTTGCGTGGCCGTCGGAGAAAGAGTGATCGACACATCACCCGGGGGGAGCCGGAAGTTGTTGGTCGGCCCGGCGAACACAATCAGGGGCGTGGACGCGTAAAACACCCCGGCGTGGCCCCGCACGACCGTCCGGCGGCCGCTTGTCCCAAACGGGGTCCAGGCAAATCCGAATCGCGGCATCACCTGTTTGGTTGCGTCTGGAATCTTGGCCGGATCAAGCGTCGCTCCATTGGGGAAGCGGAAACCGCGAACCTGGTTCATCACTGCTTCGTTGTTAGCCACCGGTGTCGGGTTCAACTGGGCCTCCCAGCGAAACCCGAAGTCAATTGTCAGGTTGTTTCTTGGCCGCCAACTGTCCTGGGCGTAGCCGGCAACCTGGTGCATCCCGAAATCGGCGAGCAGGTTGCCGATCTGGCGCGAATAGGTTACCGATCGGTCGCCGAACCTGTCCGGCACCGAGCCCCCCACCGAAAGGATGTCCATCAACAGGTCCACATTGGAACCGGACACGGCAAATCCGCCGAACTGGTTGAATCCGAACGATTGAAAGACACTCACGCGGCTGTAGTCCGCGCCGAGCTTGAAAGTATGGCCGCCCTTGTTGAACGACAGGCCATCGGTGAACTGCCAGCGCATGTCGTCCTGTGTCGTCGGAAGAAAATTGCGCGCGCCGAAATAGCCTATGGTACGGACGTCCACCTGCGGAGTGGCGGCATTGGCCAGGCGCGGCCTCAACTCGTAGGTCCCGGTGAAGCGAAGGTCGTTGATCACGGAAGGCGTGAAGATGTGCGTGTATTGAGCCGTGCCGGTATGCGTCCGGTCCTTCTCTATTCCGTCATTGCTGAGAGTCCGGTTCGTGAAGGGCGACAACGCCCCGCCCACCGACACAGCATTCTGCGCATCGCCGTTGCTGAAGTTGTACCGGAGCGTCAGCCGGTGGCCGGCCTGCGCCTGGTAATCCCCGCGCATGGTGAAGGCATAGGCATCGTTGGTTTGTCGAAACGGTTTTTCTTCCGACTTGAAGAATCGGTACGCCTCCTCGGTGTTCGGGTTTGGTGAGCGTCCTACGAGTTGATCGAAGTACACCTGCCGGGGTGTTTTTGATTTCTGCTGCTCAATCGCGCCGAAGAAAAAGAGCTTGTCTTTCTTGACCGGGCCGCCGACGGAGCCGCCGTACTGCTGCAACGTCTCCTGCGAGGCAATGTTCAGCACGGGGTCCTTCGCGCCGAACTCCTTGTGGCGAAGCTGGTAGAAAGCGTCGCCGTGAATGTCGTTGGCGCCGGACTTTGTAATCGTATTCAACACGCCGCCGGTGGAACGTCCGTATTCGGCCGAGTAGCCGGTCGTCACGACCTGAAATTCCTGGATGGCGCTCTGCGGAACGGTTGGGACGCTGTTGGATCGCTCGCCGCCGCGAATCCCGCCGAAAAACGGCTGGTTATAGTCGGCGCCGTCGAGCATGACATTAGAGTTAATGCCGCGCTGGCCGGCGAAGGAGAGCTGGCCGCGCTGCGGATCCACCTGCACCGTCGGCGTCAGCACGGCGAAGTCGTGGAACCTCCTTCCGTTGATCGGCAGGTTCGTAATGGCCTGGTTGTTGAGCGTGGTCGACTGCACGGGCAGAGACACGTTGAACAACGATGCGCCGACTTCGATCGTGGTTGTCGTGGACTCGACTTTGAGCACGACGTCGACGCTCGCCGCTCCTCCCACATTGAGGACAATCCCTTCCACCTTGTTCACGGCGAAGCCGCTGCTGGAGACCTCCATCTCGTAGGCGCCCGGATCCAGCAGCACGGCGCGGTATTGCCCCAATTCGTTGGACGTCAACTGGCGGACGAAACCAGTCGCCCGGTTGGTGATCTTGATTTGCGCGTTGGGAACAACGGCCTGGTTCTGGTCGTAGATGGTGCCGACCAGTTGCGCTTTGTTTGCGTCAGCCTGCCCCCAGACGGGGGCGCAAGCGACGATTGCTAAGACGACGGTAAATAAAATGACTTGCTTCATATCTTCCCCTGATTCGGGAGCCGGACCGGGCTCCGTTGGAGTTCCACTACTTAGATAATAATGCCTCTTCATGAAAATCGTGCGAAAAGCGGTAGTGCGCTGAATTCGGTCGACCCTTGGTGGCGGCCTGGAAGGTGTCGGGGGCCTTCCCAGGCGTCATGCGTAAAGACCTGTGAACTCGGCAGAGGTTGTAGAACGTGAACCACAAGATCATAGCCGCCCCGTGATTTTCCTATTTCTTAGAGAGGGCATTCGTCAGCCGAATGAACCGACAAATGCCCATCCTAAGGCTGAGATTGGACCGTTCGACTAGTGTAGTGTCCAACAAATAGCTGGACAATCCAATCAGGCCCGGTGCATAATCAGACATGCCCCGCGTCACCCTGCCTCTCGTCTTATCGCCGGACCAACAGCGGCAACTGGAGCGCTGGCTGGCGGCCTTGGGCACGCCACAGCCGGTGTCCCTCCGCTGCCGGATCATTTTGGCCATCGCCGCGGGCA
>Ga0233417_10000384_pt1 | contig 13146 bp, 11 predicted proteins | sample Sed_MG_FD_189023 | JGI IMG/M metagenome (GOLD analysis project Ga0233417, IMG submission 189023) | Sediment microbial communities from Lake Towuti, South Sulawesi, Indonesia - Sediment_Towuti_2014_0.5_MG | ecosystem: Environmental > Aquatic > Freshwater > Lake > Sediment | place: Indonesia... | reverse complement strand
ATCGTCGCGAAGGACTACGACCTCGGCATCCGCATGTTTCGGCAGCCTGGGCTGACCGGCCGGTTCGCGAAGATGCCGATCCGTCTCTGGGGAACGATTGCGGCACCGACCGGGCGAGGCCCGCACCCGATCGTCGTCGTCGCCCACGGCGCTCACGGGGACGGCTGCCCCGGCGAGTACGGAACGTGGCCGTGCTGGAACGTCGAGCAACGCAACGACCTCGGGTTCCGCTACCTCGTCCGCGCGCTCGCGGCCGCAGGATTCGTCGCCTTCGCGCCCGACCTCAACTCGGCGCATACGGGCGGCTGGGGCGAGGGCACGAACAAGGAGGCGCTTCGCTTCGGTCAGGTCGTCGACGCCACACTCGCGGAGCTGGCTCGCGCCTCGCGCGGAGCGCCGACGAAGTTCGGAATCCCTCTGAACGGCAAGGCAGACCTCACCCGTCTCGGGCTGCTCGGGCACTCGCGCGGCGGCATGAACGTCCTCCAGTGGGCTCGCGGGAAGAAGGCGGTGGAGTCGGTCCTCCTCGTCGCACCGTTTCACGACCCGGCGACGCGGGTCGGCGACGTCCCCGCGACGATTCTCCTCGGCACGTGTGACGGCGACACCGGGCTCTCGGGCGGCAAGTACTTCACGGCGTTGAAGACCCAGACGCGGACGGCTCCCGCGTTCCAGCTGACCGTCACCGGAGCGAATCACAACTACTACAACCAGACGCTCGCCAGCCTCCGAGCCGACGACGCACCGCAGCGGACGGGGTGCCGGCCGTCGCAGCGCCCGCCGGCGAAGGCCCAGCAGGCGTTCCTGGCGCGCGTCTCGGTCGATCACTTCACGGTCGGTGTCCTCGGCGCTCCTGCGGTCCGGTGGATGACGGGTCCCAGCGGCGGGCAGCTCTACGGCCAGACGGTCGTGGTCAAGCGCATCGTGCCCTGAGCCATGCGCATTCTGTACGGAGCAGTCGGCGAGGGGCTCGGCCACGCAACGCGCTCCGGGGTCGTCGCCGAGCACCTCCTCGCCCGGGGCCACGAGGTGAAGATGGTCGCGTCCGGGCGCGCCTTTCCCTATCTCGCGGAGCGTCTGCCTGACGTCGAGGAGATCTTCGGCTTCTCGTTCGCCCTCGAGGACGGGAAGGTCGACACGTGGCGCACGATCGTGAAGAACGTGCGCGGCGCGACGGGCGGCGTGCCCGAGAACTGGCGACACGGCGCCGCGATCGCGGAGGCGTTCGACCCGGAGCTCGTGATCACGGACTTCGACGGGTTCGCCTACGCGGTCGCGAGGATCCGGCGCATCCCGGTGATCAGCCTCGGGAACATCCAGATGGTCGCGCGCTGCAAGCACGACGCCGACGTCCTGAAGGGCGTCCGGGTGCCCTACACGCAGGCGCGAGCGTTCGTCGCGGCCAAGCTGCCTCGTGCGGACCGGTACCTGATCCTCACGTTCTTCTATCCCGAGGTCGCGTCGAAGCGGACGGCGCTCGTCCCGCCCGTCCTCCGCGGGGAGATCGTCGCCGCGAGGCCCGAGGCAGGTGGGCACGTCCTCGCGTACGGCCGGATGGCGCAGGAGTCACTCGACGCGCTCTCGGCGACCGGCATGCCGACGTACGTCTACGGCGCGCGGGACGGGCTCGAGCAGGACGTCATCGAGGGCTCGCTCACCTTCCGTCCGTTCTCGAACGACGGGTTCGTCGAGGATCTCCGCACGTGTCGTGGCGTCGTCGCGTCGGCGGGGTTCTCGCTCATGTGCGAGGCCGTGTACCTCCGGAAGCCGATGCTCGCCGTCCCTCTGGCGGGGCAGTTCGAGCAGGTGATGAACGCGCGTTACCTCGAGCGGCTCGGCTACGGCGTCGCGGCTGATCACGTCGACGAGCAGGCGCTCGAGAGGTTCCTCGCGGGTGAGGAGCGCCACCTCGAGGCGCTCGCCGGCTACGAGCAGGTCGGCAACGACAAGACTCTGCGCGCCGTGGAGCGGACGCTCGCAGAGCTGGACTCCGGAAGGAGTTGATGGACGAGCTCGAGATCGGTCGCACGCTCCTCCTGTTCGCCTGGGCCTTCTGCCTCGCGGGCATCGAGATCGAGATCGAGGGCGGGTACGGCTGGGCGGAGCGGCTCCCGACCTGGTTCCTCCGCCGCGGGATCGTGGGCCGCGCGTACGGGGTCGTCATGGGCCACCGGCCGCTGACGGGGTACCACGTGTTCGCGTTCTCGATCCCCTTCATCGTCCTGCACTTCCCGTTCGTCATGGGAGCGGGGTGGACGCTCGCGGCCGAGCTCCGAGTGCTCGCGACCTTCTTCGTGATCGCGGTCGTCTGGGACTACCTCTGGTTCGTGCTCAATCCCGCGTACACCGTGCGCCGCTTCCGCCGCGGCGCCGTCTGGTGGTTCGAGGTGCCGTGGATCTGGCGGTTCCCGCTCGACTACTACTCCGGCGTCGGGCTCTCGATCCTGCTCGCTGCGGCAGCTGCGTGGCACGCGGGTGATTCCAGTCCACTCCTCGCACACCTCTGGATGCTCGCCGGCCTCGCGGTCCTCGTGATCGCGGTCGTCCTCCTCGCGCCCCTGTACCACCGCTGGTACCGGCACATGCGCCGGGAAGGCGCCGACGATCGGGAGCGAACGCGGATGTATCCTCCGCCTGCCCCGGAGGCCGTCTGGAGCGGTGGTGTGCCCGACCTGACAGCGCTCGACGGGAACGACGACGAGAGGAGCACGGGATGAGGCTGCGCACGGTGCTCGGCGCGGCGACCGCGGGGGCGGTTGGCTGGGCGGGCTACAACGCGATCGCGCCGAAGGCGCAGGGCTTCGGCCGGACCTTCGTCGGCACCCCGGGCGAGGGCGACCTGCTCGCGCTGACCTACGACGACGGCCCGAACACCGCCTGGACGCCGGCGCTGCTCGACCTCCTCGACCGGCACGAGGCGAAGGCGACCTTCTTCTCGATCGGTCACTACGCGCACGAGCAGCCCGAGCTCCTGCGCGAGGTCGCCGACCGCGGGCACGCGATCGGCAACCACACGTACACGCACGTGACCATGCCGCTGCACACAGACGACACGATCCGCCGCGAGCTGCGGCAGACGACGGAGGCGATCGAGGCCGCCGGCGTCGAGATGGCACGGGTCAACGGCCGCCGGCTCATGCGGCCTCCGTACGGGCGTCGCCGTCCCGGAACCCTGCGCGTGCTCCACGAAGAGGGCTACCTGCCGATCCTCTGGTCGGTCACCCTCTGGGACTGGAGCAAGGGCGTCACCGCCGACAAGATCATGCGCAAGGCCGAGAGGCAGACGACGGGCGGCGACGTGATCCTCCTCCACGACGGCAGCGACGTGCGCATGGGCTACGACCGCAGCGCCTCGATCGAGGCGACCGACCGCATCCTCACCCGCTGGAAGGCGCAGGGGATGCAGTTCGTGACCATCCCCGAGCTGATCGAGGCGACCGGATTCGCCGTCGAGCCCGCTCCGGCGACGTCCGCCGGGGTCGTCTGAGTGCGGATCTTCGTCTGGCACGGGTATCTGCTCGGGTACCTCCGGCGCAGCGAGCCGAGCGAGCGCGTCAGCCCGCCAGCTCGTCCGTCGTCTCCGATGCGCCGCTCCTACGAGGCGCGCTCGTCCGCGATGCCCGACCGACGCCCCGGAGATGCTCGCCACCGAGATCGGCGACGACGGGCGCGATAGCCGCCTCCTGACCTGAACATGCACGCGACGCGGAGCGCATCGACGTGAGCAACCCTGTACAGGCCCTGCGCCAGCGCGCGATGCGGAGCCTGCTGAAGCGCCAGAGCGGGATCGATCTGGCGGCGACCGCGCCGAGAGTGACGGATTACGGCAACGGCGAGCGCTCGGTGAGGTTCGTGGCGATGCAGCACATCGCGACGCGCCCGTTCTACGACGCAGCGATCGAGGTGGTGCGCACGGCGAAGGAGGACGGCTACGTCCACCTCTACGAGTTCATCGACATGTACGCGCTCGACGATGTCGGCCAGCGCAAGATGCGCAAGCTCACTCGGTTCCTCCCGATGCCCGACCGCTACGCCGCCATCGCGGAGACGACCGGCGCGCAGGTCGGCCTCGAGCTGGTCGCGCAGGATCACGAGGGGCTGCTAGGCCTGGCGAACGATCGGGACGTCAACGCCGATCTCGCCCCTCAGGAGCTTCTCCGGCGCGTCGAGGAGGCGCTCGGGCCGCTCGAGCTCACGCAGGAGGACCTCGAGACGCCTCTCACCGAGGCGATCTCCCAGGGCATCGCGTCCGAGCGCTGGGCGCCGGTCGTGCTCGATGGCCGCAACGCCCACCTCGCGGCGTGCGTCCACGAGGCGCCGGACGAGCGGATCGTGATCACGTTCGGCGCCGCACACGAGCCCGGCTGGCTCGCCGAGCTGCAGAAGCTCGACCCCGGCTGGGCTCCGGTCGTGGGCGCGGCTACGCCGTCTGCGGAAGCGGCGGCCTAGCCGTCCGCGCTCCCTCCTGCCTTCGGTAGTAGGTATAGGCGACCGCGAACGCGAGCGCCAGCACCACCGTCCCCATGAGGCTGCCCTCGATGCCGAAGTCACCGCCTGTGAGCAGCTCGTTCGCGTCGTCGGTCGGCCCGAACGAGAAGAGCGACGTCGCGTAGGAGTTGCCCGAGACGGGGACACCGAAGAGGTTCCCCTGGGCGAAGTTCCACCCTGCATGGATGCCGCAGATGAGCCACAGCGACCCCTGGCCGAGCGCCACGAAGCAGGCGAACATCGCGTAGAGGGTGATGTTGAGCAGCACGATCGGGTCGAACTCCAGGTGGATGACGGCGAACAGGACCGACGAGGCAACGATCGCGACCCACCCGGGGAGCTGAAGCCCACCGATCTGCAGGATGTAGCCGCGCGTGATCGCTTCCTCCGTCGAGCTTTGGAGCAGGACGACGAGGAGCAGCGGGATGACCCACAGCACCGCCGACGCCCCCAGGCGGGTGTGGTCGGACTCGCCGTTCGCGTACTGCCCGATGATCGTCACGAGCAGGACGCCGAGCCCCATCATCGCTGCGCCGATCACGAGGCCACCCGCCAGCTTGGCGAGCCAGCCGCTGCCACGGAAGCCGAGCGAGCCGAAGCCCCGACCCTCTTTGAGCCAGACCCAGAGCAGCAGCGCGACGAGCGTGACGCCGAAGCTGAAGGCTTCGACGTACTGCGCGGACGTCTCGGTGCTCTCGGGGCTGCCCAGGACCGCATCGCCGAGGAGCGAGCCGCCCGCACTGCCGACGGCGATGATCGCGAATGCGACCGGCCAGCCGATCCACCAGCGAGTAGGGCGCTTGGCCTCCTCGGCCATCTCGATGAGCGGGGATGTGGTGATGTCCAACGGAGTCCTCCTCCTCGCGGTGCCTGCTGTCAGCGGGCGGCCAGCCCCGGGTCGAGTGGACACTATCCATTCCCGCAGAGGGCTTACGGCGCCGGAGCGTGAAGCAGCCGTGAACAGGTCGGCGCGGCCCGGTCGAGAGCGGGCATGATAGGCGGATGCTTGCGGGCCGATGCGATCTGATCTCGGCTGTGACGGCGGCACGGGCATGCCGCGACGGGGTCGTCTGAGTGCGGATCTTCGTCTGGCACGGCTACCTCCTCGCCGGCACCGGCTCGAACATCTACGCGCGTCAGCTCTCGCGCGAGTGGAGCCGTGAGGGGCACGACGTCACCGTCTTCTCCCAGGAGCCGCGCCCGGAGCGCTTCGATCTCGGCGGCGCGGCGACCGTGAAGCCGGACGTCGGCGGGCTGCTCCCGGTGTTCGTGATCGACGACTACGAGGGCTATCGGGTGCGGCGCCTCCAGGAGTGCACGCGGGAGGAGCTCGACGACTGGGTGGAGGCGAACGCCTCCGCGCTGCGCGCCGAGGGCCGCGCCGACATGGTGTTCGTCAACCACGTCCTCCTCGGCGGCCCGGTCGGCGCGGCGAGCAGCAGCCCGTACGTCGTCAAGGCGCACGGGTCGGAGCTCGAGTACTCGATGCGCGGCAACGCCGCGCTGTCGGCGTGGGGCGCCGAGGCGCTCGCCGGGGCGGCGGCGACCGTCGTCGGCTCGGCGCACATCCGCGAGGTCGTGCGCGAGGTGTGCGGCGTCGTCGAACGGGTTCACGAGATCCCGCCCGGGGTCGACGTCGACCTCTGGCGCCCTGCACCAAGGGAGACGGCGCTCGCCGAGCTGGTCGCGCAGGCGCGCCTCGATCCGGCGAACCCCGCCAACGCGAACGAGCGGCTTCCCGACGAGGGCAACGCCGACCGCCTGGCGCAGTTCCTCGCCGGCGATCGGCCGACAGTCGTCTACTTCGGGAAGCTGATCGAGAACAAGGGCGTCCACGTGCTGTTCGACGCAGTGCGGGGCCTGGACGCGCGTGTGGTCGTCGTAGGCTTCGGAGACTGGCGTCAGGAGCTCGAGCGGCGCGCCGAGGGCCTCGACGCCCTCTTCACCGGGCCGCTCGAGCACCGGCACCTCGTGCACCTGCTCGCGCTCGCCGACACGGCCGTGGTGCCCTCGATCTTCCCCGAGGCGTTCGGGATGGTCGCGGCCGAGGCCGCGGCCGCAGGCTGCCCGCCGATCGTCGCCCGCCACTCGGGCCTCGCGGAGATCGCCCAGGGGCTCGAGGAGGAGTACCCCGCCGGCCTCGGCGAGCTCGCGAGCTTCCCGAACGGCGACGCGGGCGCGCTGCGCACCCGCCTCGAGGCGGTGCTCGCACTGCGCGGAGCCGAGCGCGACGCGCTCCGCGCCGCGGCGAGGCACGCGGCCGTCACACGCTGGAGCTGGTCGAGCGTCGCCGAGCGCATCCTCGCGCTCGTCGGCTGATCGCGCTCGTCGACGGCGCCGTGCGGTAGGGCCCGGTCATCGTGATCGAGCGCGCCTTGCGCGTCATCTCCGGCGCGACGGCCTTCACCGCGGACGCCGAGCCCCCGACGTCGAGCCGCACGATCTCGGGGCCGTTCGTGACGAACCACGTCAGCGTCCTCTCGGCAGCCGAACGCGTCGGGCAGGTGGAGCCCTTGAGGCCGCTCGTCGCCCCTCGGGGAACGGGAGCGGCCCGACGGAGAAGACGACGCCCGGCTTCACGGCGCGCAGTGCCTCGTGCGTGAGCCGTTGAGCGCCCGAGCCCGCAACATTGCCGCCGTCGTGCTCGTGGCGTTGGGCTGGCTCGGCGCGACTCGACCGCGGCCGCGAAGTAGAATCGGCTGATGGACATTGCCCTCGCTCTCGTCGCTGCGTTCTTCTTCGCGCTTGGGTTCGTGTTGCAGGAGAAGGCGGCGTCGAAGTTGCCCGCGGACTCGGTGGGAGCTGGGTTCCTGGTCCGTCTGGCGCACCAGCCCGTCTGGCTGCTCGGCGCGGCCGCGCAGGTGGCCGGGTTCGTGGTGCAGGCGATTGCGCTCGGCATCGGACGGATGGTGATCGTGCAGCCGCTCCTAATCACGACGATCGTCTTCGCATTGCCGCTCGGCCGGCTGATCGAGAAGCGCACGATCACCCGCAACGAGTGGCTCGGCGCGACCATCGTCACCGTCGGCCTCGGCACGCTGCTGCTCGTGAGCAAGACCGACGAGGGCACCGACGACGCGCCGCTCGCGCGCTGGGCGCTGATCGGAGGGATCACGGTCGGGATCGCCGTCGTCCTATTCCTTGCTGCGCAGAGCCGTGCGCCGACCGTGCGCGCCGCCCTCCTCGGCACGGCGGGCGGCATCCTGTTCGGGCTTGCCGCCGCACTGACGAAAACGGTCGTCTCCAGCCTGGACGAGGGTGTCGGGTCGGTCGCGGGCTCCTGGCAGCTGTACGTCATGGTCGCCGTGAGCGTGGCCGCGTTCTGGCTTGAGCAGGCGGCGCTACAGACCGGAGCGCTCGCCGCCGCAGTCGCCACCACGATGGCGTTCGACCCGCTCTCCAGCCTCGTGTTCGGCGTCGTCCTGTTCGACGAGGCCCTGCACGAAACCGCCTTGGGCATCACGGTCTCGCTGCTGTCCCTTGCCGCCACGCTGTCCGGCCTCGTGCTCCTCGCGCGTGCCAAGCAGCGCGAGGCGGAGCCGCCGGGCGCCCTGGCGCTGGCCCCGGCCTGAGCCGCCCCGCCTGCGCGTGCAGTGGACAGCGTGACATGCGCCCCTAACGTCAGACCAGGGAGAGGCACGCCCGAGGCGACGGTCGGGGAGACGCGTGACGAGTCGCGAGACCGCATGGCACGGACAGATGGGCCGACTCGCGGCCTGTGGTTCCTCCTCGCCCTCACCTCGGCGATCGCACCGGTAACGCGGTGGGGGGTATCGCCCGAGGTACGGGGGAGTTTGGGATCGAGTCGGCGAGTCAGTCTGGCGATTTGATCTCTCCACCATTCGAGGGTAGGCGCCGCACATCCTGGAAACGTGATGGAAACCAGCGGCGGCGAACCGTCGCGATCAGCAGCGAAGCGCTCGACCCCGACGAGCGTCCCGACGTCTCCCTCAGCCCACGAAACGGGCTCGGGAAGCTCATCGGCTCGCTGTTTCGAGTGCGGGCTCGTCGTCGGGAAGCCGCGTCCGGGGACGGGTGCGGCACAGCCAGCACGAACGAACTCGCGGAGTACGATTCCGGGGTGAACGCCCGAAGCGTGCGACCGGAGCTCGCGTGAGCGCGCGCACCAGGAACGGCCTGGCGGTCGTCCTCGTCGTGCTCGGATCGATGGCGACGCTCCTCGCTGCACTCGCGATCTACGCGCACCACGTCTTCGTCGATCGCAACGGCTTCGCGAACTCGGTGACCCACGCGGTCAAGAAGCCCGCGGTGAGCAGGGAGATCTCCGTTCGGCTCGGCGACGCGCTCGTCAGTGCCGCGCCAGACCTCGTCGCCGGCGAGCGGGTGATCGAAGACGCAGCCGCGTCGCTCGTCTCCAGCGGGACCCTCGACGCGGTCGTCGAGAAGGCCGCGCTGACCCTTCACGACGCGGTCTTCGAGGGCGAGGCGGAGAAGCTCGCGCTCGATCTCAGCGACGGGCTGCAGATCCTCGGATCGGTGGTGGCTACTCAGGACCCCGAGCTGCGCACTCAGATCACCAGCGCCGTCGACGCGGAGGTCGTCGAGCTCGAGCGCAACACGCTCATCAAGCGTGCCGCACACGTCGGCGACGTGATCGACGAGCTCGCGATCGCGCTACCGATCGCCGCGCTTCTGCTCTTCGGAGCGGCGGTTGCCGTCGCCGCCGATCGCCGCCGTGCGCTCGGTCGCGTCGGCTTCGGGGTCGCACTTGCCGGGCCTGCGCTCTTCATCGTCGAGATCGCCCTCGAAACCACGATTCGCGGACGCGGCTGGGCGAACCCCGACGCGGTCGACCAGGCGCTCGGCACGTTCCTCGGGGGCATGACCTGGGTCGGTCTCTGGCTCGCCGTCGGAGGAGCCGCGATCGTCGCCGCGTCCTCGGGGCGGCTCAGGACGGACACGGCTGACAGGCTGGTCGATCGAGTCTGGTTCTTCCTCCGTACGGCGCCGGACGGTCGCCTCGGGCGCACCGTTCGAGCGCTGGTGCTGCTCGCCCTCGGCGCTGCCTTGCTCTTCGAGCCTCTCGTGGTCGCTCGCGTCGTCCTCGTGGCGCTCGGCTTCCTCGTGCTCGTCGAAGGGCTGACGGAGATCGTCTCCGTGCTGGCGGGCGCTCCGTCGCGCGCTCTCGCCGAGGCTGCCGCAGCCACGTCCTCCCCGCGCCATCTCCTCGTCCGTGTCGGCGCAGTCGCGCTCGGGATCCTCGCACTGGTCGGCCTGGGCGCCGTGGCGTTGACGCGGGCTCCCGGCAGCCACGCGAGCTTGAGCCTTGCGTGCAACGGATCCGAGGAGCTCTGCGACCGCCCCATCGACAGGATCGCGTTTCCCACCGCCCACAATGCGATGTCGTCCGCGGAAGACGGGTTCATCGACCCGAACCACTTTCGCTCGCTCACCAGGCACCTGGACGCCGGGATTCGCGGGCTGCTGATCGACAGCCTGATGGCGCGTCCGACGAACCGGCGCTCGAGCGCGCTCACCGTCCTCGACGGCGAGGTGCGCGAGGTCGCCCGTCGTGATGTCGGAGAGGCCGGTGTCGACGCGCTCGAGGACTTCCTCTCGCGGCGACTCGCGGCGCCGACTGGCCCACCGAAGCCGTTCCTCTGCCACCTCGTCTGCGAGCTCGGCGCGCTGCCGATGGAGGAGGAGCTCACCAAGATCCGCGAGTGGCTCGACGACAACCCGAGAGAGGTGCTCGTGATCGTGATCCAGGACCTCGTGTCGCCTCAGGAGACCGAGAAGGTCTTCCGCGCGAGCGGCCTCTACGACCACGCGTACACGTGGAAGCCCGGCGAGCCGGCGCCGACGCTACGCCAGATGATCGACCAGGACCGGCGGCTCCTCGTGATGGCGGAGAAGGACGGGTTTCCCGACAGCTGGTATCAGCCGGGCTACGAGAGGCTGCTCAAGGAGACGCCGTACGACACGGCGACGGTGGACGGCCTCCGGAGTGACGAGAGCTGCCAACCGAACCGCGGCAACGAGGCGAACCCGCTGTTCCTGATCAACCACTGGGCTGCCGTGTATCCGCCCCGCCCCTCGAAGGCCAAGGTCGTGAACGAGCGTGAGTTCATCCTCGACCGCGTGGAGCGGTGTAGGACGATCCGGAAGGCGTTCCCCAACCTGATCGCGGTCGACTTCGCGGGCATCGGTGACGTCGTGGCAGCCGCAGCCGAGATCAACGGCACCCCGCCACCGTGAACCTCCTCCGCTTCGTCCCCGGGTACGAGTCGGCCATCTACGAAACCGGGCGGGAGCCGGCTCTCGTGATGCTCGCTGCGTTCGCGATCACCTACGCGCTCACGCGCGGCTACACGCGCATCGCACGCGTGCGCGGCTGGGGGAGCACCCATGTCGGTGGGGTGCACATGCACCATCTCGTCGTCGGACTCGTGCTCGCGTTCGTAGCCGGGGCGGTCCAGTTCGCCTACCTGCCGGGCGAGGGCTTCCTGCAGCTCCTGCTCGCCGCTGCGTTCGGCACGGGTGCCGCGCTGGTGCTCGACGAGTTCGCGCTCGTCTTCCACCTGAACGACGTCTACTGGGAGGACGAGGGTCGCAAGTCGGTCGACGCTGTCGTCCTCGGACTTGCCTTCGGCGCGATCTTCCTCCTGCACGCCGCCCCGCTCGGCCAGGCAACGGACGGGCCGCGGTGGCTCCTCACCGCCGTCCTCCTCGTCCATCTCACCGTCGTCGTCGCCTGCGCGCTCAAGGGCAAGCTGTTCCTTGCGCTCTTCGGGATGTTCGTGCCGTTGCTCGCGTGGATCGGCGCGATCCGGCTCGCGGAGCCGGGCTCGATCTGGGCGCGGCGACGCTACCCCGCGGAGAGCACGAAGCGACGCCGCTCCGAGGAGCGCTATGCCCGCTACGGGGCCCGCTGGCGACCGCGCAAGGAGAGGCTCTGGGACCTCATCGGCGGATCGACGGGCAGGCCCGGCGAGAGCGCGTAGGAGCGCTCAGCCGCGACGCAGTCGGCGCTCGATCTCCGCGATCGTCTGCTGCTCGGCGTCGCTCACTGCGACATTCTCGCCCTTGTCGGACGCCGCTTCCGCCATCGAGCGGGCGACCCCGACCAGCCAGGCGACGTAGCCGTCGAGCTCGCCCGGAGTCAGGTCGGCCGCTGCAAGCCCGGCCCGATCCACCGCCTGGAGCGCCGCCGACCTCACCGCCTCCGTGTCGTCGCCGTGGTCGGAGAGGCCCTTGGCGAGGTCCTTGTGCTCCTCGGCGTAGGCGCTGAGGTCTGCCACGAGCTCGGCTGCCTCACCGGCCGGAGCCGCCTCCTTGATCGCCTTGATTGCCGCATACATCTCCCGGGCGATGCCGATCACGCCGGGGCGGCTCGTCGCCATCATCGCAGCCGCCGCGGCAGCCGGGCCGGCGGCGAGCGCGTTCCACTGCTCGTCGGTGAAGCGGTTCCTGGAGTCCATCTGAGCTCCTCGTCTCGTCGGGGAAGTCGCCGCTCGGGAGCGGTCGAGGCGCTGACCGTACTGCGTAGACGTAAATCGCGCGTGAAGGGTGCTCAGGACGTCGGAGCCGGGGGTGGCTCTCGGCCCTCTGCGAGAGCGACGAGGATCGGATAGACGGCATCGGCCCGCTGCTTCGGCTGTGCGACGTCGACGACGTCGTGCGGGAGCCCGAGGCTCTTCGGTAGCCGTATGACGGTGACATCGGCGCCGGCCTGCTCCCAGGCAGCGACGAGCTTCTCCGTCGCGTCGTTCGACACCGTCTTGTCGTTGTCGTTAAGGACGACGCTGACCGGGCCGCGGGGCGCATCGGTGTCCGCGACGTCCTCGACGTACCGGCCCAGACGGAACATCTGGGCCGTCGGGCGGGTGGCGATCGCAGGAGGGTACGCGTGCGGGAGAGCGTCGCCACCGCTCGGGAGCTTCAGGTTTGGAAGTCTCGAGAAGAGATTGGTGAAGCCGGTCGCGACGAACCCGGGGACGCCACCCACCGCGAGCGCAGGGGCGATGACGACGGCCCGTTCGACCTCCGGACGCTCCTCTGCGGCCCAGGCCGTGAGCATCCCTCCGAGGGAGAGGCCCATCACCGTCACCTCGTCGCCGAGGTCCGCGGCGATGTCGATGGCCTCGTCTGCGTAGTCGCGGAAGTCCTCCGCGTCGACGTCCCCGATCTCCCCGACGTCGCCTTCGAGCCCGTGGTCGGGGGCGCGCAGCACGAGGATCGTCGCCCCACCCTCGTGAAGCTCGTCGGCCAACTCGACCATCTGCCGTGGGCAGTTCGTGAGCCCGTGGAGGAGGACGACGACGCGCTCGGCCCGCTCGCCGGTGGTGAGCAGGCGCGAACGGCACTCCTTCCGAACGCCGCCTTCCGCCTCGGACGCAGCGATCGTCTCGAAGCGCTCGACCGCGACGTCGTAGCTCCCAGCTGGGTCGGGCTCGGCCCCGAGACCATCCGTTCCGACGGGGATCAAGGCAAGCACGAGGGCGACGACCAGCACGGCACCGGCCACCGTGAGGATCACGAGCAGCATGCGCTTGACCCAGAACCACGGCCCTCGAGCCCTGCCGGTCACGGCGCGGCCCGTCGCATCAGCTCGAGAGCGCGTAGAGCGTGATGTTGAGCACGGCTTGACTCCTTGCTCGGGAAGTGTCGACGGCTGATGCGGGCCGGAGCGTAGCG
>Ga0233417_10000383_pt1 | contig 13153 bp, 14 predicted proteins | sample Sed_MG_FD_189023 | JGI IMG/M metagenome (GOLD analysis project Ga0233417, IMG submission 189023) | Sediment microbial communities from Lake Towuti, South Sulawesi, Indonesia - Sediment_Towuti_2014_0.5_MG | ecosystem: Environmental > Aquatic > Freshwater > Lake > Sediment | place: Indonesia... | reverse complement strand
CCCAGTCGAGCCCGAGCCACGCAATGCTGTCGAGGATCGCCTGCGTCGATTCGCGGGTGGAGCGCTCGAGATCGGTGTCCTCGATGCGCAGGACGAACTGCCCGCCGTGCCGGCGCGCGTACGCCCAGGAGAAGAGCGCGGTGCGCGCCCCACCGATGTGGAGATAGCCGGTCGGGCTGGGAGCGAAGCGGGTGCGGATCATGAGCGGCGAGGGCGCGACGATGCGCCGCATTGTAGCGTTCGCGCGCGCCGCGGTTTGACCCGCGTTCCGGCGCTGTGGGAAAATCGCGCGCGGTCCGGGCGGTTAGCTCAGCGGTACGAGCACTCGCTTCACACGCGAGGGGTCACTGGTTCGATCCCAGTACCGCCCACCACTCCCCCTACAGCTCCCGACGGACGATCCGCACGCCGGGATCTGCGTGGCTGAGCTCGATCGAAAACCCGAGCCGGCGCATGAACTCCAGCATCTTCGTGTTCGCCCCCAGCACGTAGCCCTCGATCCGCTTGAGCCCCCGCGCCCGGGCATCGCGCATCAGCGCGCGCATGAGGCGCCCGCCGATCCCCTTGCCCTGCCAGGCGTCCGCGACCGTCACCGCGAACTCGCAGCTCTCGCCGTCGTCGTTCAGGGCGAAGCGCCCCACGCCGATCTGCTCCTCCCCCGCAACCGTCGAGCGGATGACGACGTACGCAGCCTCGCGCGAGTGATCGGGATGAGTGAAGTCGTAGAGCAGCTGGGGACTTAGCTCCTTCAGCTCGCCCATGAAGCGCTTGAACTTCGACTGCGCCGAGAGGTTGCGGACGAACGCCTTCTCGAGCTCCATGTCGGCGGCGCGGATCGGCCGCAGCGTCGCCGCGCTCCCGTCGGGGAGGTTCCAGTTCTCGACGATCTCCGGATAGGCCGGCGCGTCCACGCGTCAGCCCGCCGAGTACCCGGCCTGCTCCACCGCGCTCCGCAACCCCGGCACGTCCGTGCGCGCCGGGTCGTACCGGACCTGCGCCTCGCCCTTGTCGAGCGAGACTTCCACGCCATCCACGCCCGGCACGGCCTGCAGCACCCGCGTCACGCTGCGGACGCAACCCTGGCATGTCATTCCCGAGACCTTGAGCGTCGTCGTTTCCACGTTCAGTTCCTCCTGGATGCCGGGCGCCAGCGCCCGAGCGCGAGCGAGTTCGTCACGACCGATACCGACGACGCGGCCATCGCGGCGCCGGCGATCACCGGGCTCAGGGCGCCGAGCGCCGCGGCCGGGATGCCGAGCACGTTGTACACGAACGCGAGGAACAGGTTCTGGCGCACCTTGGTGACGGTTCGCCGCGAAAGCGTGACGGCATCGGCCAGAGCCCGCAAGTCATCGCGCATCAGCGTCACGTCGGCCGTGTCGATCGCGACGCCGGTTCCCGCGGCGAGCGTGAAGCCCACGTCGGCCGCTGCGAGTGCCGGTGCGTCGTTGATTCCGTCGCCGACCATCCCGACCACCTCCCCTTCCCGCTTGCGCGCCTGCACCGCCGCCGCCTTCCCGGCCGGCGGGACGCCCGCCCGGAACTCGTCGATTCCGGCTTCGCGCGCCACCGCCCGCACGGTCTGCTCGTGATCGCCGGAGAGCAGCACGACCTTGATGCCGAGCGCCTTCAGCCGCTGGATCGCCTCGACCGAGGTCGGGCGCAACCGGTCGGCGATCCGCAGATGGCCGAGCAGCCTGCCGCCGGCCGCTACCACGACGACGGTGTGACTCGAGTCGCGCGCGTGTGCGACGACCTCGCGGCCGAGCGCCAGTCCGAGCTCGGCCACGAACTCCGGCGAGCCGAGACGCGCCGGAACGCCGTCGACCAGTCCGCTGACGCCTTTGCCGGAGGTCGCATGGAACTCCCTGGGCAGCGGCGCCGCAATCCCCGCTTGCTCGGCCTTGGCCAGCACCGCCTTCGCGAGCGGATGCTCGGAGCCGCGCTCGAGCGTCGCCGCGACGCGCAGCAGCTCCTGTTCCGAAGCGCCCGGCGCCGGCACCACCGCGACGACGCCCGGCCGGCCCTCCGTCAACGTGCCGGTCTTGTCCACGAAGAGGAGCGTCATCGCGCCGGCGCGCTCGAGCGCGACCGCGTTGCGAATGAGGATGCCGGCCTTTGCGGCGCGCCCGATGCCCACCATCAGCGCGGTGGGCGTCGCGAGGCCGAGCGCGCACGGGCACGCGATCACGAGCACCGCGACCGCGTTCACCAGGGCGTCCTCGACGCCGCCGAAGAAGAGCCAGCCGAGGAACGCCGCGACTGCAACCGCCGCCACCGCCGGGACGAAGACCGCGGAAACCCTGTCGGTGAGCTGCTGCACCGGCGCCCGCGAGCCTTGCGCCAGCGCGACGAGGCGCATGATCCCCGCGAGCACCGTGTCCCGCCCGACGCCGGTGGCGCGACAGCGGAGGAGCCCCGCACCGTTCAACGTCGCGGCGAACACGCGCGCGCCGGAACGCTTCGGCACCGGCATGCTCTCGCCCGTCAGCATCGCTTCGTCGACGGCGGACTCGCCCTCGATCACGAGGGCGTCCACCGGGATGCTCTCGCCGGGACGGACCACGAAGACGTCGCCGACTTTCACCTGCTCGACGGGGATCTCGCGCAACCCGCCCGGAGTCTCGACGGACGCGGTCGGCGGCTGCAGTTTGGCGAGCGATCGCAGGGCCTCGGACGTTCGCGCCTTCGCCCTGGCCTCGAGCCATTTCCCGAGCAGCACCAGCGCGATCACGACCGCGCCGGCCTCGAAGTAGACGTGATGCCCGGACCCGGTCAGCGCCACGACCGTGCTGTAGCCCCAGGCCATCGTGGTGCCGAGCGCGACGAGCACGTCCATGTTCGCCGCGCCGCCCCGCAGCGCGTGCCAGGCGCCGCGGTAGAAGCGCGCCCCGCTGACGAACTGCACCGGCGTGGCGAGCACGAGCTGCAGCCAGACCGGCAGCTGGTGATGCGGCGCGCCGGCGAGCATCGCGCCCATGTCGAGCAGGAACGGCGCGGTGAGCACGGCCGCGAGCAGGAACTGCCGGAATGCCCGCTCGCGCTCGGTGGCGTGGTCGACCGGCGTGCCGGCCTCCTGCACCCGGGCGTCGTAACCCGCCTGCCGGACGGCCTCGATCAGCCGCTCGACGGTCACCGCACCGGGCTGGATCGCCACCTGCGCCGTCTCGGTCGCGAAGTTCACCGTCGCCTCGACCCCCTCGAGACGGTTCAGCGAGCGCTCGATCCGGGTCGCGCAGGCGGCACAGGTCATCCCCTCGAGGGCGAGCTCGAGCACTTGCGCGTCGGCGGGGGCGTTCACGTCCTGAAGATGCGGCCCCGGCCCGCCCCGGTCAAGTCAGGCAGGCGAGACCCTGCCTCACCTGCTCGACCAGTCCCGGGGTGCGGAGCGCGCCCCAGATCCCCAGCGCCGCCACCATCAGCCCCGCGGCGACCCGAACCCGGCGCCGCGCGAGGTGCTCGCGAACGCGGTCCATCGCGAGTCCGGCCGCGAGCAGATTGGGTGCGGTACCCATGCCGAACGCGAGCATCACGGTCGCCCCCTGCGCGGCACCGCCGCTGACGAGCGCCAGCGCAAGCGCGCTGTAGACGAGGCCGCACGGGAGCCATCCCCACACGGCACCCGCGCCAAGCGCTTTCGCCGGCGTGTCGGCCGGCAGAAAGCGGCGCCCGAGCGGCGCCACCTGGCGCCACAGCGCACCGCCCAGCGCCTCGAGCCGCCCCACGATCGTCCCCGCGCCGGCGAGATAGAGGCCGAGCAGCACCACGAGCGCGTTGGCGACCAGCGCGAGCGCGAGCTGAATCGGGAGGACCGTCTCGACGAGCGCGGCCGTGCCGCCCACCGCACCGGCGATCGCGCCGGCAAGGCCGTAGCTGCCGATCCGCCCGGCGCTGTACGCGACGTGAATCGGCAGCTGCTCGGCGATCACCGTCGCGTGAACGTTGGCGCCGCCAGCGCCCGCGAGCAGCGGCCGCCGTGCCGACAGGTTCAGCGCGCCGACGATGCCGCCGCACATCGCGGCGCAATGCACGCCGCCCAGCAGGCCGACGACGAACGCCGACAGCGCGAGCTCGGTCACGCTCAGACGACCTTCGAGTAGCGCGCGCGCGCCTCGGCGAGCCGCAGATAGCGATCGAACACCATGCACAGGCCGCGCACCACCAGCCGGCCGCGCGGCGTCGCCGACAGCCAGTCGCCGTCGAACTCGACGAGCCCCATGGCTTCGTATCGGCGCAGCTCCGCGAGCTCGGCGGCGAAGTAGCGCTCGAAGTCGATCAGGTAAGCGATCTCGATCGCCTCGACCGAGACCTCGAAGTGGCACATCAGCGCCTGGATGATCGCACGCCGGGCGAGATCATCGGCGGACAGCTCGACGCCCCGCAGCACCGGCAGCTCGCCCTGGTCGAGACGGTCGTAGTACTCCTCGAGCGTCTTGACGTTCTGGCTGTACGCCGGCCCCACCGCACCGATCGCCGAGATCCCCAGCCCCACGAGATCGCACTCGGCGCGGGTCGAGTAGCCCTGGAAATTGCGGTGCAGATGCCCCAGCCGCTGGGCCTGGGCGAGCTCGTCCGTGGGCTTGGCGAAATGATCCATGCCGATGTACGTGTACCCGGCCCGCGTGAACGTGCGCATCGCCAGCACCGCGAGATCGACTCTCGCCTCGGCCGAAGGCAGCGCCGCCTCGTCGATCCGCCGCTGCGGCTTGAACACCGTGGGCAGGTGCGCGTAATTGTAGAGCGCGATCCGGTCCGGGGCGAGGCGCAGGACCTTGTCCAGGGTGGCGGAGAAGCGCGCGGGATTCTGGAGCGGCAGGCCGTAGATCAGATCCAGGTTGACGGACCTGAACCCGCTCGCGCGCGCTGCGTCGACCACCGCGGCGGTGACTCCGTAGCTCTGCACCCGGTTGACCGCGCGCTGAACGTCGGGGTCGAAATCCTGGACGCCGACCGACAGCCGGTTGAAGCCGAGGCTGCCGAGCAGCGCGATGGTTTCCGGGTTGACCGTCCGCGGGTCGACCTCGATCGAGTACTCGCCGTCGGGCACGAACGCGAAGCGGCTGCGGATCAGCGCCGCGAGGCTGCGCAGCTCGGCGGGGGCCAGGAAGGTCGGCGTGCCGCCGCCCCAGTGCAGCTGCTCGAGCCGCTCGCCCTCGCCCAGGACCGCGGCCACGAGGTCCAGCTCGCGCCCCAGGTAGTCGAGGTACTTCGCGGCGCGTCCGCGACCCTTGGTGATGACCTTGTTGCAGGCGCAGTAGTAGCAGAGCGTGCCGCAGAACGGGATGTGCACGTAGAGCGACAGCGGTCGCGGGGAGCGGCGTTCCCGGCGCCGCTCGAGGGCGCGGCGATACGCCGCTGCGTCGAAAGCCTCGACGAAGCGGTCCGCGGTCGGATACGATGTGTAGCGGGGACCCGGCCGGTCGAACCGGCGGAGCACCTCGCGGTCGATGACCAGCTCGTCGGTTTCCATCGTCGGGTCCATCGCCTGACGAGTGTGGCGACGGCAGCGCTTTTGGCGTTGACCTGGGTCAAACGGAGCACGGCCCCCACCGAGGAATGGACCGAGCGATTCACCCGGCGATCAATCTGCAGCAGCTGAAGAGCGCGTGCTCGGCCTGCAGCCTGCACGAGCTCTGCCTGCCGATGGGGCTCTCGCCCGAGGAGCTCGAGCGCCTCGACCGGCTGGTCGCCACGCGCCGCAAGGTGAAGCGCGGCGAGAGCCTCTATCGGACCGCGGACCCGTTCGGGTCGATCTACGCGATCCGTAACGGCTTCTTCAAGTCCGCGATCGTCCTCGAGGACGGCCGGGACCAGGTCACCGGATTCCACATGGCCGGCGAGATCCTCGGGCTCGACGGCATCGGCACCGAGCGGCACACCTGCAACGCGATCGCCCTGGAGGACAGCGAGGTCTGCGTGATGCCGTTCGCGCGGCTCGAGGAGCTGTCGCGCGAGGTGCGCAACCTCCAGAGCCAGTTCCACAAGGTCATGAGCCGGGAGATCGTCCGCGACCAGGGGGTGATGACGCTCCTCGGGACGATGCGCGCCGACGAGCGGCTCGCGGCGTTCCTGCTCAATCTCTCGCAGCGCTTCGTCGCGCGCGGCTACAGCCCGTCCGAATTCCACCTGCGCATGACGCGCGAGGAGATCGGCAGCTACCTCGGCCTCAAGCTCGAGACGGTGAGCCGGATCTTCTCGCGGTTCCAGGCCGACGGGCTCGTGGCAGTCCAGCAGAAGCACATCCGGATCCTCGATTCCGGGGGTCTACAGCGCGTCCTCGGGCGCTGCGACACCGGGCTGGAGCCCGGCGCTCCGGCGGCGTGAGGTCGGTCTGCCGGCGGCCCGACCGGCAGACGCTTCACCGGGTCGGCCGCCCGCCTCCGGCGCGCGCCCCTGCATCGCCATCGAACCGGCGCCGCGGGTTGATCTCGGTCGAGGTGCGCTGGAAGAAGCAGGTCAGCGCGCTCGACGCGGCGGCGAACAGCCAGAACACGAAGAAGCCGACCGAGTAGACCGCCGTCCGGCTCGCCTCGATGGGCGCGTCGAAGAGCCGCAGGTCGGTGGGGTCGAAGATCGTGAAGAAGATCCCCTCGGCGATCCCGGCCACGATGAACGACGGCCAGAGAATCCAGATGAGCAGCCTGCCGGTGGTCATTTACGCCTCCGCTCCCGCTCTAGCCCCGCCCGGGCGCGTCGGGCCGCGCCTCGAGTCGCACCGCGTCCTCCCTCACGTCCCAGGTTCCGGTAAGCCGCCACGTGCCCGACGCGTCCTCGAGCACGAGGCGCCACCGGCCGGGCGCCGGCGGGCGCAGCACGCCCGCGAAGACGCCTCCCGCGGCCGCGGCGAGCGCGACGGCCTGATCCTCGCCGGCGCGCGTCGGATGCACCAGCCGGAGCGTTACCGCGGCCGGCGCCGGGCTCGCGCCGCGCAGCTGCAGGCGCACCCGCGTCCGCTCCGGATCGAAGACGAGCTCGCCCTCCAGGCGGAGCGCCCCGGCCCGCGCCTCCCGGTCGAGCACCTCGTTGATCGCGAGGCCCTGCTTGTAGTAGTCGCCGACGACCAGCCCGTCGTCGGTCCCGGCGGCGAGCACCCACAGCGTGATCCCCAGCCCTACCGACGCGGCGGGTGCCGCCATCAGCAGCCATGGCCACGGCTCGCGGTACCAGGGGCGGGATGGCGGGGTCCGCATGTCAGCGCACCATGAAGACCGACTTCTCGCGCGCGGCGATCGACTCGTCGTCGAGCGCGTGCACTTCGATGACGATCTTGTGGATGCCTTGGTCGGCGACGCCGGGGTCGATCCGCAGCCGCACCGGCACCTGTCGCGTGGTCGCGGCAGGGATCTCGACCTCGTCCTCGCTCGCGACCGCAAGCGTCGGCAGCCCGGAGACGCTGATCCGGTAGCGGTGCGGCGCCTCCTGCGTGTTCATGAGCTGCAGGCGGTACACGTTCTCGATCCGTCCGCCTTCGACCTCGCGGCTCAGGCTCGCGCGGTCGCGCAGCACGTCGACCTTCAGCGGCACGCGCAGATAGAGCGACAGTAGCAGCGCGACGCTCACGATGCCGAGGACCGCGGCGTAGATCAGCACGCGGGGCCGGGCGACGCGTTTGACCATCTGCCGGAAATCCCAGCCCCTGGCGAGCGCGTTCTCGGTCGCGTAGCGGATGAGGCCGCGCGGGTAACCCATCTTGTCCATCACCTGGTCGCAGGCGTCGATGCACGCCGCGCAGCCGATGCACTCGTACTGCAGGCCGTCGCGGATGTCGATCCCGGTCGGACATACCTGCACGCACATCGTGCAGTCGATGCAGTCGCCGAGGCCGGCGGCACGGTGATCGGTCCTGCGCGAGCGGGCGCCGCGCGGCTCGCCCCGGCGCTCGTCGTAGGTGACGGTCATCGTGTCCTTGTCGAACATGACGCCCTGGAACCGGGCGTAGGGACACATGTACTTGCAGACCTGCTCGCGCATCCAGCCCGCGTTGCCGTAGGTCGCGAAGCCGTAGAAGAGGATCCAGAACGTCTCCCATGGCCCGGTGGCGAGCGCGAGGACCGCGCCCCCGAGCTCCCGGATCGGGGTGAAGTAGCCGACGAAGGTGAAGCCGGTCCACAGCGCGAGAGCGATCCACGCGGCGTGCTTCGCGGCCTTCAGGCCAATCTTGCGCGCGTTGAGCGGCGATGCGTCGAGGCGCATGCGCGCCTGACGGTCGCCTTCGATCCGGCGCTCGATCCACATGAAGATCTCGGTGTAGACGGTCTGCGGGCACGCGTAACCGCACCACAGCCGTCCGCCGACGGCCGTGAACAGGAACAGCGACAGCGCGGCGATGATGAGGAGGCCGGTGAGGTAGATGAAGTCCTGCGGCCAGAAGACGAAGCCGAAGATGTAGAACTTGCGCGCCGCGAGGTCGAAGAGCACCGCCTGCCGGCCGTTCCACTGCAGCCACGCGGTACCGTAGAAGACGAGCTGCGTCAGCCAGATCATCGCCCAGCGCCACCGGGCGAACCAGCCGTGCACCGCGCGCGGGTAGATCTTCCTGCGGACCTCGTAGAGGACCTGCTCGAGCTCTTCCGCCGGCGGCGGCTGGGCCACCGGGACCGGGGAGACGACCGCGGACGCGGCCTCGCGCGGGTCGTTCATCCGCGGTTCACTTCTTGCTGGCCGCCGGGTGCGAAAGGCTCCACACGTACGCCGCGAGGAGGTGCGCCCGCGCCTCGCCGAGCAGTTCCTTGTGCGCGGGCATGTGGCCGGTGCGGCCGTTCATGATCGCGGCGATGATGTCACCCTCGGCGCGCCCGTAGAGCCAGGTGTCGTCGGTGAGGTTCGGCGCGCCGAGCTGCTGGTTCCCCTTGCCGTCCGCGCCGTGGCAGGCCGCGCAGGTCTGCTGGAACTTCTCCTTGCCGCGCGCCACCCGGATCGAATCGCTCGGCAGCTTCGAGAGCGACATGACGTAGTGCGCGACGTCTTTCGCGCCCTCGGGGCCGAGCGCGGCGCCGAGCGGCGGCATCACCCCGGAGCGGCCGTTCAGGATCGTCTCCTCGATCCGCGCCGGCTCGCCGCCCCACAGCCAGTCGTTGTCCGTCAGGTTTGGGAAGCCCCGGCTGCCGCGCGCGTCGGAGGCGTGGCACTGTGCGCAGAACTGCAGGAAGAGGTTCTGGCCGATCGTCATCGCCGCCGGGTCCGCCGCCAGCTGCTCGATCGGCATCCCGGCGTATTTCGCGTAGATGGGCCCGTAGGCGGCGTCGAACTTCGCCCGCTCGGTCTCGTACTGGCCGGCCGACGTCCACCCGAGCCGCCCGCCATAGGCGGCGAGACCCGGGTAGAAGACGATGTAGGCAAGCGAGAAGAAGATCGTGATGTAGAAGAGCCAGATCCACCAGCGCGGCAGCGGATTGTTCCACTCGCGCAGGTCTTCGTCCCACACGTGGCCGGTCGTCTCGAGCTGCGCGCCTTTCACGCGCCGCACCGACTGCGCCTTCAGGAACACCGCACACGCGACGATCGAGACGACCGAGAGGATGGCGATGTAGGCCGGCCAGAAGCCGCTCACGAAGTCGCTCATGGGTGCGCTCCCCGGTTGCCGCCCTCGGCGGCGTCGTCCTCCTCGAGTACCGAACGCGCCGCCCGGTCGAACCACGACTTGCGCCGCGCGCTGTACGCCCACCAGACGATGCCGACGAAGGCGATAAAGCTCGCCACCGTCACCAAGGCGCGAAGATCGTTGATGTCCATCGCCCTTACCTCCTGTCCTTGAGCGCCGTGCCGAGCCCCTGCAGGTAAGCGATCAGCGCGTCCATCTCGGTCTTGCCCTCGAGCTCCTTGCGCGCGCCGGCGATCTCGGCGTCGGTGTACGGCACCCCGATCCGCGCGAGCGCCCGCAGCCGCGCCTCGATGTCGGGATAGTTCGCCGACGCCTTCGCGAGCCAGGGATAGGCGGGCATGATCGACTCCGGGACCACGTCGCGCGGGTTCAGCATGTGCAGCCGGTGCCATTCGTCGCTGTAGCGCCCGCCGACGCGCGCGAGGTCCGGGCCGGTGCGCTTGCTGCCCCACTGGAAGGGATGGTCGTAGACGAACTCGCCGGCCACCGAGTAGTGGCCGTAGCGCTCGGTCTCCGCCCGGAACGGGCGGATCATCTGCGAGTGGCAGTTGTAGCAGCCCTCGCGGATGTACACGTCGCGGCCCACCAGCTGCAGCGGCGCGTACGGCTTCAGTCCCTTCACCGGCTCGGTGAGCGAGCGCTGGAAGTACAGCGGGACGATCTCGACGAGGCCGCCGACGCTCACCACCAGCAGCGTGAGGACGATGAGCAGCGTGCTGCTCTTCTCGATCCGTTCGTGCGTGAAGGCCATCGGGAGTCTCCTCTCAGGCGTGTGCCGCGGCGGGAATCGCGGCGTCGACCGGCCGCTGGCCGGCGATCGTCTTCCACACGTTGTAGGCCATGATCAGCATGCCGCCGAGGTACAGGAGGCCCCCCACGAGCCGGATCACGTAGAACGGCATGCTCGCCTTGGTCGATTCGACGAACGTGAAGGTGAGCGTGCCGTCGGGGTTGACCGCACGCCACATCAGCCCCTGCGTCACGCCGGCGATCCACATGGCGGCGATGTAGAGGACGATGCCGATCGTCGCCACCCAGAAGTGCAGCGTGATGAGCCGGACGCTGAACATCTGGGACTGCCCGAACAGCCGCGGGATGAGGTAGTAGAGCGACCCGATGCTGATGAAGCCGACCCAGCCGAGCGCGCCAGCGTGCACGTGACCGATCGTCCAGTCCGTGTAGTGCGACAGCGCGTTGACCGTCTTGATCGACATCATCGGCCCCTCGAAGGTCGACATGCCGTAGAACGACAGCGACACGATCAGGAACTTCAGGATCGGGTCGTCCCGCAGCTTGTGCCACGCGCCCGAGAGCGTCATGATCCCGTTGATCATCCCGCCCCACGACGGCGCGAGCAGGATCAGCGAGAACAGCATCCCGAGCGACTGCGTCCAGTCGGGAAGCGCGGTGTAGTGCAGGTGGTGCGGGCCGGCCCACATGTAGGTGAAGATCAGCGCCCAGAAGTGCACCACCGACAGGCGGTAGGAGTAGATCGGCCGGCCGGCCTGCTTGGGAACGAAGTAGTACATCATCCCGAGGAAGCCCGCGGTGAGGAAGAAGCCGACCGCGTTGTGGCCGTACCACCACTGCACCATCGCGTCCTGCACGCCCGCGTAGACCGAATAGGACTTCCAGAGCGTCGCCGGGATCGCCGCGCTGTTCACGACGTGCAGCAGCGCCACGGTGAGGATGAAGCCGCCGAAGAACCAGTTCGCGACGTAGATGTGCGGGGTCTTGCGCCTGGCGATCGTCCCGAAGAACACGACGGCGTACGCGACCCACACCAGCGTGATCAGCACGTCGATCGGCCACTCGAGCTCGGCGTACTCCTTGGAGGTGGTGATGCCGAGCGGGAGCGTGATCGCCGCCGCCACGATCACCGCCTGCCAGCCCCAGAAGGTGAACGCGGCGAGGCCGTCCGAAAAGAGCCGCGCCTGGCAGGTGCGCTGGACCACGTAGTAGGACGTGGCGAACAGCGCGCACCCGCCGAATGCGAAGATCACCGCGTTCGTGTGGAGCGGCCGCAGCCGGCCGTACGAGAGCCAGGGGATGCCGTACGTGAGGTCGGGGAAGATCAGCTGTGCCGCGATGATCGCGCCGACCAGCATCCCGACGATTCCCCACACGACGGTCATCACGGCGAACTGCCTGACGACCGTGTAGTTGTAGGTTCCTGCACTCATCTTGATCGCTCCCCTTTCCGACCCGAGTGGTTGGCCAGCCTGCCGGCCTTGCGGCCCCGCGGATGCTACGGAGGCCGGCCGCGCCCCGTTTGATGCAGGTCAAACGCGTCGTCGCGCGGCGTGTCGTCGTCGACCAGGATCTGGAAGGCGGGACCTTCCAGGTCGTCGAACTGTCCGCTGCGCAGCGCGAACCAGAACACCACGCCGATGGCGACCACGAGCACGACCGAGAGCGGGATCAGGAGATAGAGGGCTTCCATGCGCTCTCCCCGGACGGCGAGGGTACCGCGGCTTCGTCGCCGCCGCGCCTGCACAGGCGAAGCGCGTTCAGCACGACCGCCGCCGAGCTCGCCGACATGCCGATTCCAGCCATCCACGGGGTGACGAGCCCCGCCGCGGCGGCCGGGACCGCCGCGAGGTTGTACGCGAACGCCCAGGCGAGATTCTGCCGGATCACGCCCATCGCGCGCCTGCTGAGCGCGAACGCCTCCCGCAGGGTGGCCAGCGCGCCGGACAGCAGCACCGCATCGGCCTTCGCCTGCGCGAGATCGGCCCCCTTCCCCATCGCGATCGACACATCGGCCTGCGCGAGTACCGGCGCGTCGTTCACGCCGTCCCCGATCATCGCGACGATCGCCCCGCCGGCCTGCAGCGCACGGACGTATTCCTGCTTCGCCGCCGGGTCCGCGCCGGCCCGGACCGCGGCGATTCCAAGCGTACTGGCGACCCGGTTCACGGCGGGCTCGCCGTCACCGCTCAGGAGGTGCACGCGCTTGCCCATGCTTTCGAGCGCTGCCACCACGGCGGCCGCATCCGGCTTCAGCGTATCCGCGAGCTCGAACCGCGCGAGCCAGCCCGCGCCAGTGGCGAGGTAAACGGCTGTTCCGATCGACGGCGGCTCGAGCGCTGTGGGCAACGCGCCGGCGATCTCGATGCAGAAGGCGCGATCGCCGATCCGGTAAGACTGGCCGCCGATCATCGCTTCCACGCCGTGTCCAGGGCGGTTCACGAGGCGTTCGACTCCGGGTCGGGGACCGGGTACCTCCTCGGCGTGGCGGACGATCGCCTTCGCGATGGGGTGCTCGGACGCCTGCTCGATCGCGCGGGCGATCAGCAGACATTCGTCGAGCGGCGGCGCGCCGAGCGGGGTCACGGCCGCGACCTGCAGCTCTCCCAGGGTCAGCGTCCCGGTCTTGTCGAAGACGACGTCCGTCGCTCGGGCCAGCGCCTCGATCACGTGCCCGCGCGCGACCACGAACCCGCGACGCGCCAGCTCGCCGGTCGCGACCGTCAGAGTCGCAGGGGTTGCAAGCGACAGCGCGCAAGGACAGGTCACGACGAGCACAGACACCGCGACCCACAGCGCCCG
>Ga0233417_10000381_pt1 | contig 13161 bp, 11 predicted proteins | sample Sed_MG_FD_189023 | JGI IMG/M metagenome (GOLD analysis project Ga0233417, IMG submission 189023) | Sediment microbial communities from Lake Towuti, South Sulawesi, Indonesia - Sediment_Towuti_2014_0.5_MG | ecosystem: Environmental > Aquatic > Freshwater > Lake > Sediment | place: Indonesia... | reverse complement strand
GGTCGAAACATTGAGAAGTCGGATTGCTCTCGTGCTCGAGCCCACGCTTCGTACGCCAGCGCCGTGACCCGGGCAAACTCGGCCACGAGTTGGTTAGGGACTTTGCGCGCCTTCTGGTAGTCCCGGGCAATGACCCGCACCAGGCTGCCTTCGTCAGAGTCATAGTCCCAGCCTGCCTGGCGGCCGTTCAACGCTTCAAGCAGCTCCCCAATCCCGTCGGCGGTGAACCAGCTATGGGCGGTTCTGTTCAGCGTGGCGAGCTGCTCAGCCCGGGCGGCCGCACCACCCGGCGGCATATAGGTCTGCTGATCCCAGCCCAGTACGGATGCGGCTCGGTTCAGATCACATATTTCGCCCAGACGGTTCTTCAGTTCTTGCAGCTTGTCTTCCATAGCAATTCTTCATCTCTCCTGGTCCGGTATGGTCGTCCTATTCCTCACCCAACTTCAGCACAGCCATAAATGCTTCTTGGGGGATCTCTACGCTTCCCACCATCTTCAAGCGTTTCTTGCCCTTCTTTTGCTTCTCCAAAAGCTTCCGCTTGCGCGTGACGTCACCGCCATAGCACTTGGCGAGCACATCCTTGCGAAGTGCTTGCACGTTGGCGCGGCTGATGACGCGCTTGCCAACGGCTGCCTGGATCGGCACCGTGAACAGTTGGCGTGGGATCTCAGCCTTGAGCTTGCTTACCAATCGCTGACCACGGTGGTAGGTCTGATCTCGGTGGACAATGATGCTCAATGCGTCTACCGCCTGATTGTTGACAAGCACGTCGAGCTTTACCAGGTCCCCCTCTCGGTAGCCATCAAAGTGGTAATCGAGGGAGGCGTACCCTCGCGAGACGCTCTTGAGTTGGTCATAGAAATCCACAATCATCTCCGGCAGGGGCATGCGATACTCGAGCCGAACCCGCTGCTCATCGAGATATTCCATCTGAACGAACTCGGCACGGCGCTTGGTAGCTACCTCCATCACTGGCCCGATGTAGGTGGCGGGGGTGAAGAGGCTAATGTGCATCCATGGTTCAGCGATACTCTCGACCGCCGCCTCGTCGGGTAGCTGGGCAGGACTATCAATGGTGATCACCTGCCCATCGCGCGTCTTCACCCGGTAAGCCACACTAGGGGCAGTGGCCAGGATAGCCAGGCCGTATTCACGCTCCAGCCGCTCCTGGATGATCTCCATGTGAAACAGGCCCAAGAAGCCGGCCCGAAAGCCGAAGCCTAACGCCTGACTGGTCTCTGGTTCATAGGTCAGTGAGGCATCATTGAGTTGCAGCTTCTCCAATGCATCCTTGAGCAGGGTATAGTCTTCCCCCTCGGTGGGGTAGAGCCCGGCGAAAACCATGGGCTTGACCGGTTGGTATCCTGGTAATGCAACACCCGCGGCCGCATCCGCTCGGGTCACGGTATCGCCCACCCGTACGTCACGGATAGTCTTGAGGCCGGTGGCTATGTACCCAACCTCTCCCGTTTCCAACTGCTCACAGGGGACCAAGCGGGGGTAAAAGAAACCCAGCTCCAGCGGCTCCACCCGCCGCCCGGTAGCCATCAGCCAAATCGGTTCACCTTGCTGCAGCATGCCATCCACAACCCGCACGTACGCTACCACCCCTTTGTAGGCATCGTAATGGCTGTCGAAGATAAGCGCCCGGAAGGGTGACTGTGGATCACCCTGTGGCAGCGGTACACGAGAAATCGTCGCCTCCAGCAAGGCGGCTATCCCGCTTCCATCCTTGGCCGACACCGGCAAGACGTCGACTGCATCAATGCCGATCAGATCTTCTATCTCCTGAGCTACCTCATCGGGTCTGGCCGATGGGAGATCGATCTTGTTGACCACCGGCACAATTTCCAATCCGTGATCCAGGGCCAGGTACAGATTGGCCAACGTCTGAGCTTCAATGCCCTGAGTCGCATCCACCACCAGGATGGCTCCCTCACAAGCTGCCAGAGACCGGCTGACCTCGTACGTGAAGTCAACGTGGCCTGGTGTGTCAATCAAGTTGAGCTGATAAACGTTCCCATCCCGGCCCTGGTAGTGCATACGCACTGCCGAAGCCTTGATCGTTACCCCCCTCTCACGCTCCAATTCCATGTCATCCAGCACCTGCTCCTGCATATCTCGTTCAGGAATGGTTCCGGTGACCTGGAGCAAGCGATCCGCCAGGGTGCTCTTTCCATGATCTATATGGGCAATGATACAAAAGTTACGAATATGTGAGTGTTCCACGCGCCATTGATCCAGCAATTCCACCTATTCGCAGGCTGACAAATAACCGGCCAATGCCGAGCAGGCGGTTCGCCGGTTTGTTCGTTCGGCAATTATACCCCAGCCGGGGAGAAATGAAAAAGGCCGAATTGGTTTTCGGCCTCTCGTTTTCGGTGTCCAGAAGCCGGTGGGAACGGGCCGACCCCTGGACTGAAGAAGGAAGGAGATGCGCGAGGTGCTCGCTTTTTTCAGCCTTATCATACTCCAAATTCAACGAGATTGCATCGGCAATCAAGCTATTCATGGAGAATTGAGGATATGCCAAAGTGCGGATTATGTGCAGCCATCTACTAAGCAACATGGCCTATCAGGTCCCGCCCTTCGTCGCCACGCCACCCCAAAGCTCCCGCCACGCATCGGGGATGCGGGCCGCCCTACCCTCCGGGTCAAGGCAGATGTGGGAAGTATGCCCGATGACCAGGCACTGGCCTGTCTCTGAATCATACACCTCATACTCGAAGCGGATCTGCCGGCTGCGCACCTGACCCACCCGAGTGCGCACCGTTACCCGCTGGTCGTAGCGCGCTGGAACAAGGTAGCGGGCGCTCACCTCGCTGACGGCCAAGGCGAGTCCGGTCTGTTCAAATTCGGCGTAGGGTCGGCCCAGGTGACGAGACAGGGCACTGCGCCCTTCCTCGAACCAGACGATATAGGCGCTGTGATGTACAATGCCCATCTGGTCCGTTTCCGCGTAGCGCACATGGAAGGTGGTTTCCGCCTCTGGCAAACGCCCGCCAGGGAAAGAAGGATTTCCAAGGGATTCGCGTGCAGCGATGCGTGATGTCACGGGCACATCCTTGCGTTTAGGGTGGAAGCCAAACCTCAGGCTCCTGGGACAGCAATACGCGGGCCTTTTCAGTATCAGCTCCAATCTGAGCCACCAGTTGGTCGAGGCTTTCAAATCGTTTCTCCGGGCGTAGGCGCTCGACGAACTCCACCTTCAGCTCCCGCTGGTACAGGTCATCTCGAAAGCCAAGCAAGTGCGTCTCTACTGTACGCTCGGCCCCATCGAAGCTGGGTCGCACCCCGATATTGGTGACAGCCGGATGCCGGGCACTACCCACCCACACAAAGCAGGCATACACCCCATCAGCAGGGATAGCCAGCTCTGGTAGCAGCGAAAGATTGGCGGTCGGAAAGCCCAGCAGTCGCCCGCGTCGGGCACCCTGGATCACTTGACCAATCAGGCTGGGATAGCGGCCAAGCAGAACCGCTGCCTGGCGCACATCTCCCTGGCTCAACAAGTGCCGGATACGGGTACTACTGACCACATCGCCCTCAACGACGAAGGGATCGACCACGATCACCTTAAATCCCATAGTTTCCCCCATCTGGCGCAGGGCAGGGATGTCACCTTCCCGGTTCCGCCCCAGCGCGAAGCCAGGTCCCACCCATAGTTGCCGCATCCTCAAATGTGTGACCAGAGCCGTGATGAACTCAACAGCCGGGGTCTTGGCTGCTTTAGGCGTGAACGGCAGCACGGCCATCAAGTCCAGGCCAAGCGCTTCCAGCAAATCGGCCTTCTCGGCAGGTGGTGTCAAGTAGGTGCTGGGCAGGTGGGGTTGCAGCACAGCCTTCGGCTGGGGGTAGAAGGTGACCAAGCAGGTGTGACATTCCAAACGATGAGCGGCGTCGCACATCTGCCTCAGCAGATGCTGGTGACCAATGTGCACACCATCGTACGAACCAACCGTCACCAATGCAGGACCGTTGAGATTCGCCTGAGTGAGATCATCAATTACCTGCATACTTCAACTATAGACCAACCGGTCTCAAATATCAAATCGTTGGGACCATTCCAACGCCACAGCCCGGGCTATGCCCGCACCTGGCTATGAGAATTGATGAGGAACTTGGCGGGCCGCCATGTGCCAGGCTCGCGCGCGGGACGTAGCAGCGCCACCAAGCTGCCGTCGGGTCCGTAAGCACGCGCCAGTGGGGTTTCAGGCTGGGGATCGAGCCGAATCGGCTGCCCCTGCCCCACCCGGCTGATCCATTCCGCTGGCAGGTCGACGCGCTCAAAATCTTGCAGGGCAGCATCGACAGGATTCAGGAGATCTGTCCAGTGGCCTGCGTCGGCTGCGCACTGCACGGACGCCAGCGAGACGGCGTCACTCAGTCGCCAATGGCCGCTAGCCAGGCGAGTCAGCGCTGCCACATGCCCCCCCACCTGTAGGGCCTGTCCCAAGTCGTGAGCCAGGGAGCGAATATAGGTGCCGGGAGAACAGATCACATCAAGAGTCAAATGAGGATAGTCCCAGGCAACCAGTTCAATCGCCTCGATTTCCACCTTACGCGGTGGGACTTGCACGGCAATACCACGCCGGGCCAATTCGTACAATCGTCGCCCTCCTTGCCGCAGGGCAGAATAGGGAGGCGGGGCCTGTTGAATCACGCCCTGAAAGGCAGCCAGCGCCTCGGCAATATCACTCTGAGACAAACTGAATCCCTCGACCGTCCGCACCACAGTCCCTTCGGCATCGTAGGTCGCGGTAGACACACCCAGGCGGATGACAGCCCGATACTCCTTGCGCCCGGCCACCAGGTACTCAGCTACACGCGTCGCCTTGCCTACACAAACCAGAAGCAAACCAGTCGCCATCGGATCCAGTGTGCCCGCGTGACCTACCTTGCGCTGACCGGTCCAGCGACGCACGCGCGCTACCACGTCGTGGGAGGTCATGCCAGCAGGTTTGTCGATATTCAGAATGCCGCCGATAGGCTGACAGCTCAGGTCCTTCGATCCGACATTCATGCCGGTTCTCCGTCACCAGCGTTGGCTTCGTCGTGAAGTGATTCCAGCAATTGATCAATGCGCAGCCCCCGCTGTGAGGAGTTGTCGAGCCGGAAATCCAGTTCCGGCAGGTAGCGCAGTGATACGGTGGCTGCCAGTTCACGCCGAAGAAAGCCGGCAGCCCGCCTAAGGCCAGCCAACGATTGTCGCGCCTCCTCTTCGCTGCCCAGGACCGACACATATACGTGCGCCAGGCGCAGGTCGGGACTGACCTCCACATCGGTAACGGTCACCGATCGGAGACGCGGATCCCGAGCGCGCCCCTGGATGAGCAGGCTGATTTCTTCGTGCAGCAGCTCGGCTACCTGTCGCTGTCGCCGTGTAGCCATCCCAGTCCTCACCTACGAACACAGCTCTGGCCTGATCTCACCAGCTAACTTTCCTTCACCATGCTATAGAGCTCGATCACATCGCCTTCCTTGAAATCCTCAAAGCCTTCCAGGCCGATGCCACACTCAAAGCCAGCCGCCACCTGCCGCACATCCTCTGTGAAGCGCTTGAGCGAGGCGACCCGGCCATTGTAAATCTCATCCCTATTGCGTCGGACACGAGCCAGGGCGCCGCGCGTCACCTGGCCGTCCAAGACGTAAGAGCCGGCGATGTTGCCCTTACGCGGAATCCTGAAAATCGCACGCACCTCAGCACGCCCGATAGTCTCTTCCCGAAAAGTCGGTTCCAACAAGCCTTTGAGGGCCTTTTCGATGTCATCGATCAGCTTATATATCACATCATAGACGCGGACATCCACCCCCTCGGCCTCGGCCAGCTTTTGAGCCGCCGAGTCAATGGCAACTTGAAAGCCGACCACGATCGCCGACGAAGCCACTGCCAGCATGATATCGGACTCAGAGATATTGCCGGTAGCCTCGCGCAGGACGCGCACCTTCAGTTCCTCGGTGCCAAGATTTTGCAGCGACTTGACAATCGGGTCAATCGAACCCTGAACATCTGCCTTGAGAACCAAGTTGAGTTCTTTGACTTCGCCCGACTGCATGCGACGGAAAATGTCCTCAAGACTGATGACACGCCGCTCTACCTGCCCACCTTCTTCACGAGCGCCCCTACGCTCACTCACCAAATCGCGCGCAGTTCGCTCTGAGTCCACCACCTCAAAGGACTCTCCGGCAGTCGGCACCGCAGGGAAGCCCAAGATGGCCACCGGTTCGGACGGCCCTGCCTCCTTGACGCGCTCGCCCCGGTCGTTGAACATAGCCCGAACCTTGCCGTACTCCTCCCCTATCAGGACGATATCACCGACGCGTAACGTGCCATTCTGCACCAGCAATGTAGCAGTCACACCACGGCGCTCGTCCATCGTCCCCTCGATAACGGTGCCCTGCGCGCTGCGCTCGGGATTGGCTTTCAAATCGGCAACATCGGTTACCAGTAAGACATTCTCCAGCACGTCATCGATGCCCTGTCGCAGCTTGGCCGATACGGGAACACAGATCACGTCCCCTCCCCAATCCTCCACTACCAGGCCCTGGTCAGCCAGCTCCTGTTTGACACGCTCCGGATTGGCATTGGCTTTGTCCACCTTGTTGAGGGCAACCATAATAGGCACCTTGGCGGCCCGTGCGTGGTCGATCGCCTCACGGGTCTGGGGCATAACACCGTCATCGGCAGCCACTACCAGGATAACTAGGTCCGTAACTTGGGCACCCCGCGCGCGCATTGCAGTAAACGCTTGGTGTCCTGGCGTATCCAAGAAAGTAATCTTGCGCCCGGCCAAATCTACCTGATACGCGCCAATGTGCTGGGTAATGCCGCCGGCCTCACCATCCACTACGTGCGTCTTGCGGATGGCATCCAGCAGGGTCGTCTTGCCGTGATCCACGTGGCCCAGCACTGTCACCACAGGCGGCCGGGGTTGCAGTTTGCGCGGATCTTCGCCAGCGATGAACCGGTCTCGCAGGGGAACCCCTTCCTCGGGCGCCACCGCCTGCTCCTCCTCGTGCACCTCAGGCACAATTTCGAAGCCCATCTCAGTACCGACGATAGCAGCGGTGTCAAAGTCAATTTGCTGGTTGATGTTGGCCATGATACCGTTATTCATCAACTCTTTGATAACGTCAATAGGGCTGACCTGCATCAGGGCAGCCAATTCGCGCACGGTCAGGGCCGGCGGCACCTGAATCGAACGGCCGACCTCTGGCAGGCGGTTCGCTGCAGTCTTGCTCCGTTCTGTAGCCATTTGCACATCCCCCTTTCATGAACAAGTCGAATGACTGGACTCTCACACCCTGTGAATTCTGTACACGAAACAACGGCTAGCACGCGTCGGACAGCCGAACCTTCTGTTGCCCGCTCGTGCTTCGTGAAGAGCACAGGTCGAGATTCCGCAAACGCATACAGGCTCAGGCCAGTCGATGCAAGGTACATCAACGCAGGCCAATTCGCCCATAACTAGCATTTCAAGAAGACAACAGCGCAGCCAACAACTGAGGATTGAAGGGAGGGAAATCAGAGGTCAGAACAGTGGGGCAACCGGCGACTGGTTATATGCCTCAATCGCTCATACTTCCCCTCCTCTCCCAGTTAGGGAGCCAAGCCTGTTCACTTGTGCGCTGCTCCTTCACAGTCTGTTGCTTGTGCCAGGCCACGACTGGGCCTGGCACGGACTCGGAGCTTCTTGGCGTCGTCCATCCTTCCTCGAGAGAACAGCAAGGCTTTGCTTGCTACACATCCACCGAAGCGGATTGCGGCAACTGGCGCGCATAGTCCAGCAGAGCAGAGCGGTCTGCTTCGGATAGAGTGGTCTTTAGGGCATGAGCCAAAGGGCTATTCGTGAGCTGACGTGCCTGGCCAATCCCCCTCTCCCAACACGTACGGTCTCGACACAGATACGCCCCCCGCCCATTGGCTTTGCCGGTCTCATCTACACACACTCTACCATCTGGCACGCGCACTACCCGGATCAATTCGCGCTTGGCTTTTACCAGGCGGCACGCTGCACACGTTCTTTGCGGCACATGTTTGCGTTTCATGTCACGCCGATGTCGCCTTAGTATTCCTCCCACTCCCCGCGTTGACGTCCGGGCTTACGGCGGCGCTGGGCGACGACTTGGTCAAGGTTCTCGTCATAGACGTACTCACGCTTCTTACGCCGCTTCTTCTTGCCACCCTTGCCCTGGTCAGCTTCGTCGCCCTCTTCGTCTTCCTCGCCCTCACCAGCCCACTCGACAGCGAAGCCTGAAACAGGCGCCTGGATCTCTTCTTCAACCGCCCCCTCCGTGTCGGTCAGTTCTACCTCAGGCTCCGCCATAGCCTCAACAGGTGCCTGGAACGCCACAGCCTGCTCGGCCTCCTCCACAATGGCCTCAGGGGGGATAGCCTCCACTGGAGCCGCAGCCGTTACGGCAGGCTCCTGCACCAATCCCTCAGCCGCAGCCACTGTTTCGCCTGCTATCGCTTCGTCAGCCTCGCCCTCCACGAGCAACGCTACGGCCTGCGCTAACAGGTCGCTCGCCTCGGCCTCCTCGACCTGACTGGCAGCCTCAGCCACCTGTGCCTCGACTTCCAACGCATGGGCAACCTGTTCTGACTGCAGGGCTGCTTCTGCCTCATCCACCACCTGAATAGCGTGGCTGAGTGCCTGGAGCTCACCTTCAGACAGGGAAACGCCCTCTTTCTCTTTGAGTATCTCTTCCGCTATCGCCAGAATGTCACGCGCTTGGGTGGTAGCCTGGCGGACTTGCTCCTTCTCAAACGCCTTGCGGAGCGCTTCCTGGGCCGCCTCGGTAGCACTCTTGATGTCGATTCGCCAACCGGTCAATTTGGCCGCCAGTCGGGCATTCTGCCCCTCCTTGCCGATGGCAAGGGAGAGCTGCTTGTCGGGGACAACCACGACAGCCGTCTTGCCATCACCGTCGTCCTGGAGGATTACATTCAGCACCTTGGCCGGGCTCAGCCCATGAGCGATGAACGTTGAGGATTCGGGGCTCCACTGCACGACATCGATCTTCTCGCCATTCAACTCATTGACAATGCCTTGGATGCGCACACCCCGCATGCCGACACACGACCCGACAGGATCAACTCCGTCTTGCAGCGCAGCCACTGCCACCTTGGACCGGTAACCGGCCTCTCGAGCGATGGACTTGATCTCTACTGTGCCATTGTAGATCTCCGGCACCTCCAATTCCAGCAACCGTCGCAGCATATTGCGATGGGTGCGGGACACAATGATGACGGGCCCACGCGGGGTTTTCTGTACTTCTGAGACGTAAGCCCGCAGGCGCTGGCCGATAGTGTAGCGCTCGGTAGGAATCTGCTCAGAGCGCGGCAGGATTGCCTCGACCTTGCCCAAAGTCAGTGTCACTTGCTGCGAGTCGATACTCTGGACTGTGCCGTTGACGATTTCGCCTTCGCGCTCAGCGTAACTGTTATAGAGTGAGTCACGCTCGGCTTCACGGATGCGCTGCAAGATAACCTGTTTTGCTGTTTGGGCTGCGATGCGGCCAAAATTAGCAGGCGTCGATTCAATGTGAACCAGACCGCCAATACTGACGTCAGGATTATGCTTCTGAGCCTCTTTCAAGGAAATCTGGGTCTTGCTGTCAATGACCTCACTGACGACTTCTTTTTCCACGAAGACCTGGGCTGCGCCTGTCTCGGGGTCAATTTTGGCCGTGATTGACTGAGCTGCCCCGAAATCCCGCTTAAACGCAGAGATCAGGGCCGCCTCAATGGCCTCCAGCACCACATCTCGGGATAGCTGCCTTTCGTGGCATACCTGGTTAATAGCGCTAATAAACTCTTTGTTCACAGTACCTTCGAGCCCCCTACCTTACTTTGGACCCATTCTGTAATTGGCGTAATCGCTCCACCCAATCATCATTCAAACACGCATCTTCGGGCTGATCCTCAATACGAAGAAAAGTGGGGACATCCCACTTTTCACCAATCAACACCTATCCGCGACGCAATAAAATTATACCACAAAGGCTCCAGCCCTGCAAATCTTACGCCGACAGCAGAACCTTGAGCACACCTGGAGCAGCCGCCCGCTCAAAAGCAGCCAGCCCCTCTTCGAGCGCAAACGTTTTGTGGATAAGTGGCTCAACGTCGACCAGGCCCTGCTCCAAGAGTCGCAGAGCGGCAGGGAACGGACCGCAGCGCGAACCCACCATGGTCACCTCGTCCACCACCACTGCGCTCAGGTCGAGGCTGACCTCGCCGTGGAAGGTGCTCTTCAGCACCAAAGTCCCACGAGGGCGGACCAAGTCACGCGACGTGGCAAATCCTGCGGGGCTGCCGGTGACCTCTACCACTACGTCAGCGCCTGGGGCGATTCCTTCGCCAGCGCGCCGGGTGCGGACCCCACGCCGCTCCAGGATGGCCAGCTTTTCGGCATGTCGTCCCACGACCAACAGGTCACAGCCCGTCAATTGAAGCACCTGGGCTACCAGCAACCCCAACTTACCATCCCCCACCACAATCACCCGATCACTGGGCCGAATGGGAACCCGGTCAGTGATTTCGCAGGCCGCGGCCAGCGGCTCGGTAAAGACAGCCCATTCGTCGGGTATTGAATCCGGCACCGGTCTCAGCAGCCTGGCTGGCAAGGTGAAATAATCAGCCATCGTTCCGTCGCGCCGGTCAATGCCCAAGGTTGTACGGCTGGGGCAATGGGTGACGTCGCCCCGGAGACAGGTGGGGCACACACCGCAATTGGCATTAATCTCGCCGACGACGCGCTGGCCTACCAGCTCAGGTGCGTCATCGGCACGTTCCACTACGCCTACAAATTCGTGGCCCAACACGCCTCTGAAGCCCAGGTAACCGCGCATAATCTCCAGATCCGTGTTGCAGATGCCGGCCAGCCGGGTGCGAATCAAGGCCTCGCCGGCTACTGGGACAGGCTCAGGCAGGCTGGGACGATACTTGAGCTGTCCATCGAACTGTATGGCACGCATGACCTACCTCCGGTGCGCGTGAATGACGCCGCGTTCCGTCCCCCCGGCAAGGAAACCACTGCCAGTATAACATGGCACACCTGACGTGGCAACGCCTGGGCGCTGACGCAGCTCGCACCGCTCATATAGGGGCGCGATTCCTCGCGCCCCAACTCACACCGCCACCTGGCTCGCCACACTGATTGCATCGTACTCCAGCTCAAGTTGCTGCCTGAACTGCCGCGTGTAGAGTTGGTAATAATGTCCCCTGGCACGCATCAGTTGGGCATGGCTGCCCATCTCGGCAATTCTCCCATTCTCGACGACCAGGATGCGGTCAGCCCGCTTGATCGTGGATAGTCGGTGGGCAATGATGAAGCTGGTACGTCCCATCATAAGCGCCTCCATTCCCTTTTGGATCAACGCTTCGGTAAGCGTGTCCACAGAGCTGGTCGCCTCATCCATGATGAAGATATCCGGTCGGGCCAGAACCGCACGCGCCAGGCTGATGAGTTGTTTCTGGCCGACAGAGAGCAGGCTGCCTCCCTCGCCCACCTCAGTCTCATATCCTTTCTCCAACGCCACCACAAAGTCATGCGCCCCACTCAATCTGGCCGCCTGCTCAACCTCCTCGTCGGTGGCACCCAGCCGGCCGTAGCGGATGTTCTCACGGATGGTGCCGGAGAACAGATGTGGCGTCTGTAGTACCACGCCGATGCGTGACTGGATGGCGTGCAACGATAGCTCAGTGTAATCACGCCCTGCGATGCGGACCACCCCCTCCTTGGGCTCGTAGAAACGGCAGAGCAGATTGACAATGGTCGACTTGCCACCGCCCGTCGGGCCAACCAGAGCGATCATCTCACCCTGTTTCACTTTCAGGCTGAAGTTGCGCAGAACCGGCTTCCCCGACTCGTAGTAAAAGTCCACCTGGTCAAACTCAATGTCACCCCGCAGCGTGCCGGGATCGATTGCCTCGGGCCGATCGGTCACCTCAGGCACGGCATCGACCAAGGAGAAGATACGCTCAGCCGAGGCGATGGCGTTTTGCATCTCTGCATACACTCGCGCCAGTTCCTGAACCGGCCACAGCATAAAGGTGACATAGGCTATGAAGGCCTGGATGCCACCAACCGTCATACCGCCCCACCCAACCTGCAAACCGCCAAACCAGACGATGATGCCGATGGCTGTCGCGCTGATAAGCTGTACCGTTGGCAAGAACAGCGCCGACAGCCAGGCAGCCCGGTAGCTGGCACCGTACATCTCCTGGCTCAATTCGCCGAATTCGCGCAGGTTTTCCTTCTCACGGCCAAGCGCCTTCACCACCCGCACACCGGTGACGTTCTCATTATAGGCTCCCGTGATCTTTGAGTTGATCTTGCGCACCAGGCGATACTCAACCAGGATTCTCTTCTTGAACTGAGTTGCGACAATTACCAGAACCGGGATGGCGGTGAACACCAGCAATGCCAGCTTCCAGTTGATCAGCAACATGAAGACAAAAGATATGGAAATGCTGAGAGTGCCCCAGGTGATATCCAGCAGCCCCCACGTCAACAGATGGGCGATGCGTTCCGAGTCAGAAGTGACCCGCGACATGATCCAGCCCACGGGCGTTCGGTTGAAGTAGGAAAGGGACAGGTCTTGGAGATGATCGAATATCTTCTTGCGCAGATCGTATTGGACTCGCTGTCCTAGCACACCCGCCAGGAAGATGAAACCGAAGACACCCCCCGCCTGCACCACGATCAGCACGCCGTAGACCCTGACAATCTGCCAAAGCACCTCGGCGTTGCCCGCCACAATGCCCTCATCGATTATCCGCTTGCTGAGATACGTGAAATACGCATCCAACGAGGCGACAAAGGCAACGGCCAGCATAAAGCCCACCACCCAGGTCCAGTGCGGCCTGACGTGCGATAGAATGCGCAGTATGGTACGCCCATTGAATTGGGCCGTATATTCCTCTTCCTCAAACTCGTAGTCCGACACCGTCTACCTCCCTTTCCAACTCCGACTCGATCCGGGTCTGCAGGTCATAGATTTCTCGATAGATGCCGGGCTGGGCCAGCAACTGCTCGTGAGTGCCCTGCTGCACTATGCGCCCCTGGTTCAGCACCAGGATCAAGTCTGCGATCATCACGCTTTGGATACGGTGCGCGATGACAAAGGTGGTACGTCCTTGCATCAGCCGCT
>Ga0233417_10000380_pt1 | contig 13170 bp, 8 predicted proteins | sample Sed_MG_FD_189023 | JGI IMG/M metagenome (GOLD analysis project Ga0233417, IMG submission 189023) | Sediment microbial communities from Lake Towuti, South Sulawesi, Indonesia - Sediment_Towuti_2014_0.5_MG | ecosystem: Environmental > Aquatic > Freshwater > Lake > Sediment | place: Indonesia... | reverse complement strand
TGGGGAGCCTGGCCCAGCGCTTCGGCATCGGCGTAAACGCGAAGAGGCTCCCCATCGCTTTCCTGGTGCAGGCGAAACTCCCCTTGCTTCAAGATGTACTGGAACCGGCGGACCGCGTCTCCCACGGCCTCGGACAAATCAATCGACGCCGGGCGATAGCGGTGCGCGCCCCTCTCGATCCGCGAAAAGCTGAGGACGTTGTCTACCAGCCGCGCGAGCCGCTCCGACTCATCGACCATCGCCCCCAGCAACTGATCCGCGACCGCGGGATCGCGTGTCCGTTTCAGGCGCAGCGTTTCGGCGAGCAAGCGGATCGATGTCAGCGGAGTCTTCAACTCGTGAGTGACGCTGGAGACGAACGTAGAGCGTAGAGAAGAGAGCTTCAGCTCCCGGGACACGTCACGTGAGGCAAAGTACCCAACCACCAGAACGAGCAGCACCGCTGCCGCCAGCGCGCCTGCGAACAGCCTTTGCCGCCATCGTTGCGTGGCAGGGTCCGCTTCTCGGGGCCGCAGGACCAGCTCGAAGCCCGGTGCCTCGGGGAGCAAGGCAGTCCTGAGGATTGCGCTCCCTTGGTACTCGTCTTTCGGACTGAGCACGGCTTCAAAGTGGCCTTCCTCGGCCGCTTTTGTCGTAAGCCATGTTGCGAGCGGGCCGGCGGCAAACAACGTGACCAGCAGGCCGTCGGGGGATTGATGGACACCCGCCAGCCGTGGCCGTTCGTGTATCCACAACGTGTGCAACGAGAATCCTGCCCTCCGAGGGCCGGCCAGCACCGTGCCTGAAACCCATCTTTCCAGCCGCTTGCCGGTTTCGATGTGGCCACTCACCCGCTTGGCCTGCTCCTCGGCCTGGCGAACCAAAAGCGAGGCGTCCGGCCCGCCGCCGTCTCTTGCGGCCAGCGCGGCGATGTCCTGGATGTCTCTCGGGTGCCCGATCTCCCCCTGACGTAACAGCTCACCCAACTGCGAAGCGAGCCGGGGGAAGCTCGCCCGCAATCTCCCATGAGCTTCCCAAGCGGAGATGATTTGGTCCGCCGCGTAGAGCGCGAAGGAGACGCCGTACTCGTCCCGGGCGGCGGCGCAGCATTGAAGGACTCGTTGGGCGCTGACCTCCGCCTCGCCGTACCTCTTGGCGGCAAGTGAAAGCCTTCCGAGACGAAGCAGCACGGTGGCTCTCAGATGCGGCTCGCTCACTGAGGGCAGCGCGGCCTCGAGTACCCGCCGCGCTTCAGCGAGCTCGCCGCGCGCCTCCAATGCCTCAGCGCGTGAAATCATACGTTGCCATTCGGCGCGCGCGGTTGCAGATTCGTATCCGCTGGTCGCTTGCTGGTAGGCTCCTTCGTAATCCGGGTAGAGCAGCTTGCCTTCCAAGCTGAACGCGTAAGCGGAAGCAACGATTTCAGGAACCAGGGGCGGCGGTGCCAAGGGTGGCCGCCCGGACGGCAAGCTGTTCCAACTCCGGGCGGCTTCCTCAGCGACGGCGGAGAGGTGGGGGAACAGCTCCTTGCGAATCCGCGCGGCTTCCGCCTCCGCTGCTTCTTTGCCCCTTCTGGCTGTGGCTTCCCGCTCCAGCCGGAGCCATTGATAACCGATCAGAGCGATGAGGGCACATGGAAGCACAATCGCCGCCATAGGAACGGCGCGTAAGCGATAGGGACGCCCCATGGCGGCTCCCGGGACCCCGGTCCCTTCCCAGTCTACCGCCGCCCCGTGAAGCACTTGTCAAGGAAATGTCAAGCGGATGTTGTGTCCTGATCTCTCGCACTGGCCCCGCCGCGCGCTCTCGCTGCGCCGCTCGCGGCGAGGCTTGCGGGGAGCCGTGTTAGAATCGGTTCCTAGATGGTCGCTGACCTGAAGCTGGCAATCCACCTTCAAGAGTTGGATAACCGGATTCGCGACCTGCAACTCGAGGTCGCCGGGCTTCCCAAGCACATCGCCGAGATCGAGCGCACGCTGGAATCCCACGTCCGGAAGTTGGAGGCGGACCGGGCCGCCCTGGCCGCCAACCAGCGCGAGCGCAAGAAGCTGGACGACGACATCAAAGTGCACGAGCAGAAAGCCTCGAAGCTGAAAGACCAGATGATGGAGGCCAGAACCAACGAGCAATACCGGGCTTTCCAGAAGGAAATCGAGTATTGCCAGCAGGGGATCCGGAAAGCCGAGGACCGGATTCTGGACCTGATGTCGGAATCGGAGCCGCTCGAGCAGAACGTGATGACCGCCGAGGCGGCGCTCACGGAAGAAAAGAAGCGGGTCGAGGCCGAGAAGCAGGAGGCGCGCAGCCGCACGGCGGCGGACCAGAAGGAACTGGAGGAGCTTCGCGGCGAGCGTGAGCAGGCGGTTACGAGCATGTCGCCCGCGGTCTACGCCGCCTACGAACGGATCCGCGTCAAGCGGCAGGGGCGCGCCGTGGCCGAAGTGGTGGACGGCCGTTGTTCGGCCTGCCACATTTCCCTGCGCCCGCAGTTCTTCCAGGACGTGAAGTCGAACGAAACGGTGATGTACTGCGAGAGCTGCGGCCGGATCCTCTACTACACCTCGCCGGTCACAGTGGCAGAGGACCTCGCGTCGCAACCGTCTCCGGCAGGCGGCGCGTAGCTCGCCGCTTGTCGCGGGGCGCGCGAACCACTCGCGACAGGTAGTCTGTGTTACCATCCTCAATTTGAGCGGACCGTTCCCGCCATCAGTCTCACGCATTCCTGAGGAGTCAAATCAGTGAAAGTTTACGAAGGGAAAGACATCCGGAACGTTGCCCTTGTGGGCCACGGCCACAGCGGGAAGACCTCGCTGGCCGCCGGAGCGCTCTACCTGACTGGCGCCACCAACCGCCTCACCCGCGTCGACGAAGGCAACACGCTGACGGATTACGACGACGAAGAGGTTCAGCGCAAGATCACGATCTCGACGGCGCTGGCCTTCGCGGAATGGAAAAAGGCGAAGATCAATCTGCTGGACACTCCGGGCTTCAATACCTTCATCACAGACACACAGTCGGCCTTGCCGGCGGCGGATTCGGCGTTGGTGCTGGTGGACGGCGTCGCCGGCGTCGAGGTGCAGACGGAGAAGGTCTGGGGCTTCTGCGAGAGCGACAAGATTCCGAGGGCGCTGATCGTCAACAAGCTGGACCGCGAGAACGCGAGCTTCGAGCGGGCGCTCGAAAGCATTCACTCCGTCTTCGGACGGAATGCGGTGCCGGTCCAGCTCCCGGTGGGCAAGGAGCGCGACTTCAAAGGGATCATCGACCTGATCCACATGAAGTGCCACACCTACGAGCCGGACGGGAACGGGCAGGGCAAGGAAACGGAGATCCCGGCGGAGATGGCCGAGGCGGCCCAGAAGGCCCACGAGGGGTTGATCGAGATGATCGCCGAGGGCAACGATGCGTTGCTCGAGGAATTCTTCGACAAAGGGACCCTGCCGCCCGAGCACACGATGGAGGGACTGCGGGCGGCAGTGAAGGAGATGCGGCTATTTCCCGTGCTCTGCGCGTCGGCGCTGCACAATGTCGGCACGGACCAGATCCTCGATTTCGCCGTGGAGTTCTTTCCCGCCCCGGTGGAGCGCGGCCCGGTCACCGGCGCTGTGAACGGGGATCAGGGTAGGCGCGCGATCTCCGACACGGAGCCTGTCTCGGCGTTTGTATTCAAGACGGTGGCGGATCCGTTCGCGGGCCGGGTGTCCTATTTCAAAGTCCTCTCGGGCGTGGTGAAGAATGACGCGAACCTGGTCAACGCGCGGAGCGGGTCGGCCGAGCGGCTTTCGCACATCGGCTGCCTGCTGGGCAAGACCATCCAGCCGGTGACGGAACTGCGGGCCGGCGACATCGGCGCGGTCGCCAAGCTGAAGGACACCCTGACCGGCGACTCCCTGTGCGAGAAGGGCGTTCTGATCAGCTACCCGTCAGTGAAGCTGCCCGAGCCGTCGATCGCGTTCGCCATCGAGGCCAAGAGCCGGCAGGACGAGGACCGGATGGGCGCGGCTATCCAGCGGATCCTGGAGGAAGACCAGGCGTTGCGTTTCTACCGCGACCCGCAAACCAAGGAGTTCCTGCTGGGCGGCAGCGGCCAGCAGCACGTGGAGGTCGTTGTCAGCAGGCTGCGAAAAAGGTACGGCGTGGACGTGGCGCTCAAGGCGCCCAAGGTTCCGTACCGCGAAACCATTCGCGGGACGGCGGACGTGCAGGGGCGGCACAAGAAGCAGACGGGCGGCCACGGCCAGTTCGGCGATTGCCGGATCCGGGTGGAGTCGCTGCCGCGCGGCGCGAACTTCGAGTTCGCCAACGAGATCTTCGGCGGCGCCATCCCCAGGCAGTACATTCCCGCCGTCGAGAAGGGCATTCTGGAGGCTGCCGCGCTCGGCTACCTGGCCGGGTATCCGGTGGTGGACTTCAAGGTGACGCTGTACGACGGTTCCTACCACGACGTGGACTCCTCCGAGCTTTCCTTCAAGCTCGCCGGGCGGAAGGCGTTTAAGGCGGCGATGGCGGTGGCCCGGCCGGCCCTGCTCGAGCCGATCATGAACGTGGAGATCCATGCCCCGGTCGAGTACGCCGGCGACCTGATGGGCGACCTGAACGGCCGCCGCGGGCGCATCTCCGGGATGGACACCAAGGGCGGCACGCAGATCATCCGGGCGCAGGCGCCGATGGCCGAGATGTTGAACTACCAAAACGATCTGACGTCGATGACCCAGGGCCGGGCGTCTTTCACGATGGAGTTCGACCACTACGACTTCGTGCCGCAGGTGCAGGCCGATAAGATCATCGCCGCCGCCAAGGCCGCCAAGGAAGGCATCGAGGAAGAAGAAGAATAGCGCGCTTGTGGGAGGCAAGCCCCACGGGCAGGCGGGACGATACTCCGAGACCGCCAGCGGATCCTTTTCACCCAACCCTTGCGTCCCAAGCGCCGTACCGTCCGTGGTGTCTAATATTGTTGGAACCACGTGGAACGCGAGGAGATTCTCGCCAGGCTGCGCGAAAGGATTGTCGGCTACGCGGCATATCGTCTATCGAGGGACGCCGCCGAGGACGTCGCGCAGGAGGTCATGATGGTGCTCCACGAGAAGTATGGGAGCGTCAGCCTGCTGGAGGACCTGCTGCCGCTCTCCCTCCAGATCGCGCGCTTCAAGATCGCCGGCATGGTGCGCAAGTCCATGCGGCGAGGCGAGCCTGCGCAGGTCTCGACGGACGAACTGGACCTGCCGGACGGTCGCGCCAATCCCTCTGATTACGTTGAACGAAAGGAGATGCTCGAGAAGCTGGTGGCGGCCATGAGCCGGCTCGGCGATCGTTGCCGCGAGCTGTTCCGGTTAAAATTGCAGGGGAGGAGTTTCCCGGAGATCCAGAAGATCCTCGGCGCCGGCTCCATCAACACCATTTACACCTGGGACCTCCGCTGCCGTAAACGCCTTTTGGAGTTGATGGGAGGCCGGTGGGAGGGCAGCCGATGAAACCCGAAGACGCAGCCAGGCTGCTCGGGGGCTACGCCACCGGCACGCTCACCGATGCCGAGCGCCAGGCGCTCTTTCAGGCAGCTCTCGACAGCCAGGAGTTGTTCAACGCGCTTGGCGACGAGCAGGCGCTCAAGGAACTACTTGAGGATCCGGCTGCCCGCCGCCGCTTGCTCGAAGCGCTGGGAGAAGCGAGGAGGCCGCTCTTCGAGCGCGCCGCCGCCTGGTTCACTCGGCCATCCACCTGGGCTTTGGCCGGTGGCGCTACGGCCGCCGTCCTGCTTGCCGTGATCGCGGTGCGAAGCCTCGTCGAGATGCCGCGGAAGCAGGCCATCGCTCTAAAGACAGCAGAGACGGCCGTCTCAGTGCCGCAAGCCGTTGAGAAGCGCGATGTAGTCGTGGGGGCAAAGGACGAGCGCAGGCTGCCGCCCGCGCCGGCGACGCCGGCGCGCAAGGACGTTCAACGCATCCGGCAGAAGGAAACCGAAGTTCGTGCCGCGGCCGAGTTTGCCTCTCCCCCTCCGGCGCCTCCGCCTCCCGCCGAGGAGCGCGCCAACCTGGCGGCGCGGCAGGAGCAGGTTGTCCCCATGGCCGCTCCGGCCCAGCCGGCGGAATTGAAATCCGCCGTTGTTGCCGACGTCGTCACCCCAGCCGCCGAGCGCCGCGGCATTCGCTACAGCGTTCTGCGCCAGGAACCTGACGGCCGCTACGCCGCAGTAAATCCGCGCGCGGTCCTACAGGGCGGCGATCGCATCCGCGTGGCCTTCGAGCCTGACGAGGACGGTCATCTCTACGTGCTTCTTGGCGATTCCGCGGACCACTGGCGTTTCGTTTTCCGAGGCCGTGTCGAGCAAAGAATGCAGTACAGCGTGCCCGCGGAGCCGATCGTCCTTGAAGGTCCCGCCGGTGAACGGCGTCTGCTCGCCGTGTTCTCGCCATCGCCGGCGCCGGAACTCGAAGGCGCGCCGTCCACTGCTGCGGCGGTACGGTTGCGCGGCCTGGTGGCCCGGTCCAAGCGCGCCGAGACAACGGAATTGAAGCGAGCCGCCGCCGAGCTCCGCCGTGAATCGGAATCGGACCTGCTGATTGAGGCAGTGGGCGAGACCGCGCCAGGAAAACCGGGAGAGAAAGGGGCTTACGTGGTCGCTCTCCGGCCCGGCCCCGGGTCCCGCGTGGTTGTGGAGATCCCGCTCGTCTGGCGTTGAGAACGCCTGCCGCCGGCAGAATCATTACCTAAGGTTGGCGCCTACTCCGGGAAGCGCATCTCGTCGGCGTAGATTTCCTGGAACTCCGGATCGGAAGCGAGCGAGATGTGCTCGACGCGGCGGCGCACGGCGGCGAATTCGAGTTCGCTCCCGGCCTGGAACAGCGCGAGCTTCGCGCCGAGCAAGGCGGTGTTTCCGGCAGGTTCCACCTTCTGTTCCGCGAAGCCGATGAGGCCGATGCGCCGGGCGCTCGCCTGGTTGATGTAGTTGCCGAACGCTCCGGCCAGGTACAGGCGCGAGACGTCCTCCTCCCCGGCGCCCCAGCGCCGGAGCAGGATCCGCACGCCCGCGGCGACGGCGGCCTTGGCGAGTTGAAGCTCGCGGATGTCGGCCTGCGTGAGGCTCACCGGCGGCTCCAGCATCCACCGGCCGGTGTCTGTTGCGAGCCTTCCGTTCGGCGCAATGGTGCCGGTCTCCAGTCCGGTGGCCACGGCGTCCACCAATCCGCTGCCGCAGATGCCGCGTGGCGGCCCGCCGCCGAGCACGTGGCACGCCAAGCGTCCCCCGGCCAGCTTCACCTCGGAGATGGCGCCCGTCGCCGCCCGCATGCCCATCGAGATGCGGCCTCCCTCGAAGGCCGGTCCGGCCGCTGTCGAGGCGCAGACCATTCGCTCCCGGTTGCCGACCACGATCTCCCCGTTGGTGCCGAGGTCGATGAGCATCACCAGCGCCGGCGACTCTTGCATCCGCGTCGCCAGAATGCCCGCCAGGATGTCGCTGCCGACGAAGCCGCCGAGGCAGGGCAGGAAACGCACCGGCGGATCGGTGGAGAGCGCCCATCCCAGCTCGCTTGCCCGAAACAGTTCCAGGCCGTCCCGCACCGGCTGGAACGGCACATGCGACAGCGGCTCGACGTCCACCCCGCAGAACAGGTGGTGCATCACCGTATTGCCTACGACGACGACATGGCGCACCCTGCCATCGGCGCGGGCCGATCCGACCAGCTCGGCGGCCATCTCGCCGATTCGGGCGCGGATCGATTCCGTGAGCCGGGCGGCGTTGTCCGGCGCGCCGGCGTACTCCACCCGGCTCATGATGTCGCTGCCCCAGGCCGCCTGCGGGTTGAGCGCGGAGCGCACGCCGAGCACGTTGCCGGTCTCCAGATCGAGCAGTTGCGCTACCAGCGTGGTGGTGCCGAGATCGACCGCCATGCCGAGGCCTTCCTGCGGGGTGAACTCGAATGCCCTTGTGTCGCCGAGGATCACCGCCTCCCACTGGGCGATCTCCAGCCGCAGGTCCGCCTCGGCGCGGTTGCGGCACGCCAGCCGCCATCCGGCCGCAATCTCCTCCGGAAGCAGGATGGCGGCTTCCTCGGCGGTCACCGGCAACTCGCCCGATAGCAGCTTGACGCGGCAACCGCGGCAGTCACCCTGGCCGCCACACGGGAACTCGACGCCGTAGTCGAACAGGATGTCCTGAAGCGGGGCGCCGCGCTCGACTTCAAGAACCTGCCCGAGCGGCCCGAGCTGGATGCGGACGCGGTCGCTCATACTACGGCTTGCGGCCTGTGGCTGCGCGCGTAGGCGGCAAGAGCGTGCACGTTCTCCGGCGGGGTGTCGCGGACGACCTCGCAGCCGGCGCCGGCGATGTACGGCGTGCCTGCCTCTCGGTGGCACTGCGCGATGGCCGCCGTCACCGATTCCGGCGTACCGTTCCGCAGCACCTTCACCGGATCGATGTTCCCGAGCAGCACCTGCGCTTGGCCCATTTCGCGCCGCGCCTCGGCCACCGGCGCCGGCCAGTCCAGATCGACAATGTCGCAGCCGAGCCGGCCCATGCCGGAGAATATGCGGCGCGTCTTGCCGCAGATGTGCAGGCGCACGCGCGCACCGAGCGCCCGCAAGCCATCCACGAGCTTCCTTTCGAAGGGCCAGACGAATGCCTCATAGAAAGCCGGTCCGACCAGCGACGCGGCGGCGTCGCCGATGCCGATCAGCTCGGCCCCTGCCTCGATCTGCGCCCGGCCGAACCGCAGTTCCATCTCGACCGAAAACTCGAACAGGTCGCGCACGAAGGCGGGATCGTCCACGAAATCCAGCATCAACGTGTTGATCCCCCGGAGATCTGCCCCCATGGCGCACGGGCCTTCCACCCAGCCCTCGATCAGTCTCTCGCCGCCCACGCGCTCGCGAAACAGCGCCAGCGCCCGCACGCGGTCGTGCATGCGGCCGCCGCCGTGCGGATCGGGCGGCCGCAGCCGCGCCAGTGTGCGCTTGTCGGCCAGCAGCGCCTGCTGCTCGACGATGGCCGGCGGCTGGTCGTCGAACCACTCGATCGCCGCGCCCAGGTCCGTCGCCTCGCGCGCCGGGTCGGAGATCGCCGAGACGTAATCGAAGCCGAACTTCTCCGCCGTCCGGATCTGCGCCTCCACCAGCACGCGGTGGTCGGTGACGTACTCGCGATAGCGGACACCGATCTGATCAGCGGCGAACATCATCGTGATCGGCATCAGCGGCAGGCAGTCCGGCTCATGGCCGTCGATGAGCGCCAGCACTCTTTCGCGTCCGTTCACTGGTCCGCTCTCTTCGCTCGAATGATGCCGTCGTTGTGGCTTACCACGACGCGCGCGCCTGGCGGGGCCACCAGGAAATCGCCGTCATCCCATGGCCCGTCCACGAGCCGCTGGAACAGGCCGAGGTCGCCTTGCATCTTCTCGAAGCTCCAGCCGCGCCGCCCGGCCTCCTCCCGGGTGTGGCGCTCGAACCGGTCGTCGGGCTCGATGCCTGTTTCGATGAAGGTGAACTGTCGGTAATGCTTCGTCAGCTCCTCGTAAAGATACTTGGCGTTCTCCTCGCCGTACTTCGCCACCAGCTCGTCGTAGCCGAGCGTGATCTGCCGCTCCAGGTCCACAAGTCCCGAGCCGCGCTCGATCCAGCCCGAGGTCTTGAAGTATGTCCCGGGGTGGGTGTTGAAGTAGTCGAGGTACCGTTCCCGGCTGCCCAGAAACAGGGTGATGCAATCGTGGGCGCGCGGCAGCACCAAGGGAAGCGAGCGTGCGGCCAAGCCGGCAATGCCATTCCCGCAAAGCCCGTATCCGAACAGCACCGCCTCATAGCGGGATGAATCTACCCGGTCCACCACTTCCTGGAGCCGAGCCCGCATCCCCTCGCCGCCCAGGTCGTGCAATCCCTTGGGGAGGAATTCCACGTCCACCTGGTTGCGGGACCGGGCCACCACGTGGCAGAGTTCGCGGTAGAGAACTTCACAGCCGATCAGTTTCAGGCGCACCCTCCCTATTGATAGCAAAAGGGAACGGCGCACGGTTTCCCTGAAACGCACGCTCATTGACGCGCGTCGAACCATGGGAGCAGAATTGGGATAGGGGGTGGCTATGTCCGCTCTGCGAACCTCGCTGATCATCCCGGCGATTCTCTTCCTCGTGGCTCTGCCGGCGCTTTCCCAGTCGGTGATCTCGGCCCAGTCCGGGCTGGTTCACTTCGTGGAAGGCAGGGTGTACATTGGCGATACGCCTGCCGAGCCGAAGTCCGGCGAGTTCCCGCAACTCAAGGAGAAGCAGGTCCTGCGAACCGAAGAGGGCCGTGCCGAGCTGCTGCTGAACCCGGGCGTCTTCCTGCGGGTGGCCGAGAACAGTTCCGTCCGGATGCTCTCCACGCGCCTGACGGATTCACGCGTCGAGTTCCTGGGCGGCAGCGTCCTGGTCGAAGCGACTCAGACTGAGAAGGGTTCGGCCGTTACCGTCTTCTACAAAGACACGATGCTCTCTCTCGTGAAGAGCGGCATCTACCGGCTGGACTCCGAGCCCGGGCAATTCCGCGTCTTTGAAGGCGAGGCGATGGCCGAGGTTGGCAGCCAGAAGGCGCTGGTGAAGAAGGGCAAGCTGCTTGCGCTCGACGGCACGTTGCTGGTTCAGCGATTCAATCCGGAGCTGACCGACGCGTTCGACCGGTGGAGCCACCGCCGGGGCGAGTACATCGCGATGGCCAACATCTCGGCCGCCAAGTCAATCGCCGACCGCGGCTTCTATTGGGGCGCCTCCGGCTGGTTCTGGAACCCCTACTTCGGCATGTTCACTTTCGTGCCCGTGGATGGCGTCTGTCGCAGCGCGTACGGCTATCGGTTCTGGAGTCCGGAACGAGTGTATGCCGTCTACTACCGGCCGAGCCCGAGCTACTCGAACCTGGGAAGTTACAACCCCAGCCTCGGCTACACGACGATACCATCCACGTCGACAGGAAACTCCGGCACTCTTGCTGTCGGTGCGGCGGCGCCGACGACCAGTACGACCTCGTCCACCGCGCCCATCGTGCGCGATTCCGGCCGGGCCGGCGGCCGCGAGAGGTAGCTGACCGCTGTCTGCTGATCGCTGACAGCTATTGTCAGTCCTTCAGGCTTCTTTCGAAGAACGCCGCCAGCGTCTCGAGCATGTGTTTCTGCGAGTTGCCGCTCAGTGTGTGGGCCTTCGCCGGATAGATCATCCACTCGAACGGCTTGCCCGCCCGTTGGAGCGCGTCGGCCATCTGCATGCTGTTCTGAAACAGCACGTTGTCATCCTCGTAGGCGTGGATCAGCAGCAGCTTCGCCTTGAGAGCAGAAGCAAAATGCACCGGTGAGCTGGACCGGTAGCCCTCCGGGTTGTCCGAGGGCAAGCCCATATAGCGCTCGGTGTAAATCGTGTCGTAGTTCCGCCAGTCGGCGAGCGGTGCGCCGGCGGCCCCCGCGCGGAACAGATCCGGGGCCTTCAACAACGCCAGAAGGGTCATATAGCCGCCATAGCTCCAGCCGTAGATTCCGAGACGGCTCGAGTCAACGAAGCCCATCGAGATCAAGTGGCGGACTCCCTCCTTCTGATCTTCCAGTTCCTTCTCCCCCAGCTTGCGGAAGATCACCGACTCCCACTCGTGGCCGCGCCCCGCCGATCCGCGGTTGTCAAGCTGCCAGATAACGAAGCCCTGGTGCGCCATCGCATGCTCCCACTTGACCCCGGGCCAGTGGTTGCGCACCGCCTGCGCGTGCGGCCCGCCGTAGACGATCACGATCGCCGGATACTTCCGGCCTGGCTGGAAACCGGCGGGCTTGATCAACCGCCCGTACAGCAGCGCGCCGCCTGCGGCCTTCACCTCGACGATCTCTGTCGGCGGGACCTCGTACTCCTCCAGACGCGGCCGGTCGACGTCCTGGAATACTGCCCGCTCCACTCCGTCCCGCCCGTGCAGAGCCTGGCGCAGTGGGGCGCTCAGGTTGGAAAAGGCGTCGAGATAGTGCTCGCAGGACGGGGCCATCGAGACCTCGTGTGTGCCGGCCGCTACGCTCACTCGGCGGCGGTCTTCGCCACTCAGGCCGGCGCGGTACAGGTGTCGTTCGAGGGGGCTCCGCTCCGTGGAAACGAAGTACGCCTGGCCGCCCGCCTCTTCCACGCAAGACAACTCGGTCACTTCCCAATCGCCGCGCGTGAGTTGCGCCAGCAGCCGGCCGTCAGCCGAGTAACGGTAGAGGTGCCGGAAGCCGTCGCTCTCGCTCGACCACAGAAACTCGGCGCCGTTCTTCAGGAATCGCAGGTGGTCGTGCACGTTGATCCAGTAGCGGTCCTCTTCGCGCAGAATCAGCGAGGCGGTGCCGCTCGCGGCATCCGCCCGCAGCAGGTCCAGCCGGTTCTGGATGCGGTTCAACCGCTGGACGAACAGCGCCCGGTTGTCGGGAACCCAGGCGACGCGAGCCAGCAGCGCGTCTCGCGTCTCGCCTACGTCGAGCCAGCGCGTTCGTCCGCCGCCGGCCGGGACGACGCCGAGCCGTACATCTGCGTTGGGGTCGCCGGCTTTCGGATAGCGCTGCGGCTCGTAGACGGGCCGCAGCCTTAGAATGTCGGCGTGCGGATAGAGCGGTTGCCGGCTCACATCGAACTGGAAGTAGGCGATCTGCCTCGAGTCGGGCGACCACCAGTGAGCCGTGGGGATTTCGAGTTCCTCGGCATAGACCCAATCGAGGCGGCCGTTCCACAGCGTATCGCTGCCGTCGAAGGTCAGCCGCGTCGCCATTTTTCGCGCGACGTCCATCGAATAGAGGTCATTGCCACGGCGGAAGGAGACGCTCCGGCCGTCGGGCGAGAGCCTTGGGTCGCGCTCCTCCACTCCCGTCGTCGTGAGCTGCGTCCAGCCGCCGGCGGCGATGCGGAAGACGAACAGGTCGCCACCGGCCGCAATCAGCAGCCGGTCTCCCGCTGGGAACCATTGGAAGTCCTGCTCCTTGACGTTGCGGTTCTGCCATTCGGACGCCTCCGGGTGAGCGCCGCGCGTGGCGGCTGCCGCGAGCGCGTCGAGAGATACAAGTTCGCGGCGACTGTGAGACGCGACGTCGTAGAGCCAGACCGACTTGCCGGCTTTCCACGCGAAGCGCTTGCCGTCAGGCGCCCAGACAACCGTCACGGGAGTACCCGCAGCCTGCCATTGCGAGACCGTTTCCAGCGTGACCGGTTTCTTCGCCTGGACGAACGGGACCTG
>Ga0233417_10000379_pt1 | contig 13182 bp, 8 predicted proteins | sample Sed_MG_FD_189023 | JGI IMG/M metagenome (GOLD analysis project Ga0233417, IMG submission 189023) | Sediment microbial communities from Lake Towuti, South Sulawesi, Indonesia - Sediment_Towuti_2014_0.5_MG | ecosystem: Environmental > Aquatic > Freshwater > Lake > Sediment | place: Indonesia... | reverse complement strand
GCGATGGTTTGGTAGCCCACATCGTTGACAATGATGTCTAGCAGGTGTCGCACGTGCAGCCGGCCGGGCTGATAACTGAGCCCCCCGGCTGCCAGGGCCTGATTCACCTGCTGTGCCAAGTCGGTGTATTTGCCCATATGCTTGTTGGTTTTTCTGAGGTTGACGTAACAGGCACTACAAGGCGCAGCCAATTCTGTGAAGTCGTCGGGCACCAGGGCCAGGTTACGGGCCACCAGCGCATATGCTGGCAATTTGTTGATGGCGAAGTACTCGGTCGCTCCACAGCAGTTCCAGTCTTCAAGCTCGTGGAAAACCAAGCCCAGCTTTTCGGCAACTGCCATCGCCGACACGTGATAGGAAGCGGCGCTACGCTCCAGGGAACAGCCGGGATAATAGGCATACCTCATAGCACACCCTCCAATTCTTTGGCTCTGCTCAAGATCGCTCTGAGTTGTTCGATCTCCTTGATAGGACTGGGCGTGAGCGCCAAGCGGTCGCGACGCAGCATGTCGAGCGCAAAAGTTCCCAGGCTGATCTTACCCAGGGGCCGGTGGGTCAGGTGGTAGCGAGTAGCCAGGCCTAACTCATAACTGCGGCCAAACTGCTCCACCATCCCGATGAAAGTTTGCGACCAATCTGGGGCATCGGAGTCGTCATACAACCGTTCGGCAATGGCCAGTCGCTTGAGTGTATACATGATGTCGGTGATGGGAATCTCCTGCGGGCAGCGCTCGGTACAGTAGTAACACGACACACAGTACCAGGGCGTGTTGCTGCGCAGCACCTTGTCCTTCAAGTTGGCCGCCACCATGGCGAAAATCTGGCGTGGCGTGTAATCCATGTCTTCACCGGAGGGACACGAGCCCCCGCAGGTGCCACACTGAAGGCAAAGACGTAAGGCCTCGCCCCCTGGCGTCTTTGCCACCACTTCCTCGAAAAAGCTTCCCGTTGAGGACTGACCAATTCCTGAAGCCATCATAAACATCGCCTCCGGTTCTATATTGTGAAAGCCATCACTATCTTATTGTGATGTTTGTCACTTGACTGCAACGTTAGTATACGGGAACTACTTCTCTGCTGTCAAGTCATGCGCAAATGGAAAATTGGTGACAAATGTCACTTGTTGACCTGCAGTTCGCGTGGCGTCTGCCAAGCCAGACCAACGGGCGTCAGCAGCCTGAAGGACCTGCGTGCTCCCTCAGTCACCGAGCCTGAACTCTACTTTTCAAGCTGGAACCCGCTTGCAACGAAATGAGGACGTGGTAGAATTGAGGATAGTACTACTCTGGTAGAAAGCGGATTATGATTTCAGCTCTTGTTGTTGCCGCCGGGCTATCCTCGCGAATGGGGCGGCCTAAACAACTCCTGCCTTACGCAGGCCATACCGTAATCGAGCATGTGGTCTCGGTGCTGGTGGCGTCGCCCGTGCACGAAGTGTTGGTGGTCACCGGTCACAAACGGGCAGCAGTGGAAGCAGTACTGGCCAAATGGCCAGTACGAACGGTGTTCAACCCTGGCTATGCCATCCAAGACATGCTGTCTAGCCTTCAGGTCGGGTTGCAGGCAACATCGACCTGGAGCCGAGCGGCGCTGCTGGCCTTAGGGGACATGCCCGGGATCGAGGGTAGAACAGTTGCGCAGCTCATACAGGCCTACCAAACTGGGGGAGATAAGTCCCTCTACGTTCCCAGCTATCAAATGCATGCCGGTCACCCCATCCTGGTGCCAAGCCGTTACTGGTCGGCAATCCTGCAATTGCCTCCGGGGGACTCATTGCGATCGGTGGTACAGTCCAAAGATGCCCACATACAGTGGGTGACAGTGGGTACACCTTCGATTCTGCGGGATCTGGACACGCCGGCAGACTACGCGCAGGAGCTGGCGTTACGGAACAAATAAGCCACGCCTCACATTCATTTGGTGAGACACACCCGCGCGTCGGGATCCCTTGGACGTTACCCGACGGTCTCTGTGGCCTGAGCAAACTCGCGCCAGCTCACGCTCTCACGGGCCATATACCACAACCCGAGCAGGGTGATGGGAAGCCAGAGGGCTGCATGTAGCACCAAGGTGTAGCTGGCGGCAATGCTGCGCTCCACGCCAAAGATGGTAAGGATCTCGATGCCCGGAGCATCAAAGGTACCCACGTAACCGGGCGATGAGGGGATGGTGGTGGCTAAGTTAACAATGCCATTCATCAGCATCAGCACCCAGAAGGGGACGCTGAAATCGAAGGCGTGCATCACCAACCAGTACTTCACCGTCTCGGCCAGCCAGATGACCACAGAGGTAACGAAGAGCATCAGCACGGCCCGCCCACTGCGCAATGCACGGAGACCAGTCATGAAGCGGTCAGCAAAACCACGCACCGGCAACCGTAAGCGGGCCGGTACGAAATGCTCTATGAGCCAACCGTAGACCGCTTCGGCCCATTCAATCTTGATGGCCAGCGTCATGAACACCCCTAAGGCACCAAAGAAAAGCAACGAGGCAGCCACAACCATGGCCTGTAGCCAGCTTGGCATAGGTGTGAAGGGCAACGCAATGAAGACAAAAACGAGCATAACCAGGCCATCGAACACGCGCTCAACCAGAACAGTGGCCAGGGAGGTGCTGACGCTGATCTCTTCGCGCCGGCGCAGCAGGTATACCCGGATCACCTCTCCTGCTCGTACCGGGAAGATGTTGTTTCCCATGTAACCAATGACTACTACGGGAAAGAGCCGCCGCAGCGGAATTCTCTTGATAGGACGCAGCAGGTAGTCCCAGCGCCAGGTGCGAGCCCACACGTTAAAGAAATACACGGCCACGCCTGGCAGGATCCACGCATAGCGCGCCGTTCGCATGGCTGCCCATACATCGGGCAAGTGTAGATTACGCAGCGCAAAAGCAAGGAATAGAGCGCTGATGCCAGCGCCCAACCAAAATTGCCAGCGTTTGAGCACTATCGTCACTCTGGCGGGAATATGCTTCTGATGGGGATAATAGCTAATCGTTTGTACGGGCAACAGGGCAAAGTATGACACCAGCCAGCGAGCAACTCGCCAGAAGTCAGTTGCTGTGCTCCGCCCACCCGTCGTGAGCCGTCCCGGCGCCTACAGCACCCCTGGCCCGCAAGGGCTGAGACAGGCATCACTGATTATATGCGCTGGTAGAGGGTTTGCAAATCGGAGCGCCTAGAATCTCGCAGAAACATGCATTTCACAATGGGTGCGGGAGAGCTTGCGCCCCCGGGTGAGTCGTAATGGGGCACTCTTTTCGTCCCTTTTCTTCCCCAAACGGGTTGGGGCTTGCCGCGAATCGCTGCGCAAGCCCTCTTACAGCGTGATATTGCAGATGATCGGAAACTTGTGCTAAAATCGGGCTGATCGCCGCGCGGCTGTCACACTGCGCAGGGCTTAGCTCTAACGCGCCGTTATCCCAACTCGCCTATGACATTGGGGAGATATGACATGAGACTGAAGAATCAAGTGGCTGTGATAACCGGCGCCAGCCGCGGCATTGGGCAGGCCATCGCCCAGCGCTGTGCTGAAGAGGGAGCCAAGGTCGCCCTGGTGGCACGCACTGCCGCAAAGCTTGAAGAAGCTGCCGCTGAGATTCGAAGAATGGGCGGCGAGGTGCTGGTCATTCCGGCGGATGTGACCGACCATCACCAGGTCCAGGCCATGGCGCGACAGGCAGAAACGGAACTGGGGCCGGTCAGTCTGTTAGTCAACAACGCCGGCAGCTTCTATGCCATTGGCCCGACCTGGGAAGTAGATCCGCAGACATGGTGGGCTGATGTCACTGTCAACCTGCTCGGAGTCTTTTTGTGTTGCCGTGAGGTAGTCCCCGGGATGGTGGCACGCGGACAGGGGCGCGTGATCAATCTCATCGGAGGCGGTGCAGATCTGCCACTCCCCTATGGCTCTGGCTATGCGGCCAGCAAAGCGGCCGTCATGCGCTTCACCGAGACCTTGGCGGCGGAGGCGAATGGGTATGGGGTGAGAGTCTTTGCCCTAAGGCCCGGATTCGTGCGCACGGCCATGTCTGAACACCAAATACAAACCGAGGAAGGCCAGCGCTGGCTACCCCACACCACGCAACGCTTTGAGGAAGGATTGGACGTGCCCCCAACCATGGCAGCTAACCTGGTGGTAGAGTTTGCTACTGGCCGCTTTGATGCTCTCACCGGCCGTTACATTAGGGTAAAAGACTACAAGGGGGACGACCTGGACGAGATAGAGGCACAAATCCCTGAGATATTGGCGAAAGACCTACGAACACTACGCATGCGATAGACCAATCACCGACAGAGCTATTGGGAGTGTTTGTCATCGAGTGAACGGCACTCAGGCTACCCCATTAGATAGCTCCTCTCGCGAAAGATTGAGCGCACCTTTCAGCCAGGGCTGCCCAGGCATCTGCCTTCAAGGGCCTGGGCGATCTTTGCAGAGCCAGTACTGCTTGCGCCACCGCTGTGCTCATATTCGACCGTAGCGTGCGCCATTGCTGAAGATAATGCTGAGCTCGGACTCACCTCCCCATAATAAGCCCAATAGTGCATCCACCAGTTCCGGCTCGGGCGGCATTCCTCTTTCGATCCGCCTTTGCAGTGCACTTTACCTGCAAGGTAAGCCCTGCTATAATCCTTGATGAGGATTAAGCAATCTCGGTCAAAGCACGTGCGGGCCGAATTGCTCAGGAGGATGGCATGTTATTTGGAATCCGGTGGAGGAGCCTACGCACCAAGATCATCGCCTGGTCCTTTGTGCCAACGGCAATTATTCTGCTGGCGGTAGCCTTGGTTACGTTCAATGCCTACCAACGAGTGGCAGAAGTGCTGGTCATAGAAAGGGATCAGGATCTTACTCGTCTCTCAGCCAGCCAGTTGGCGACTAATCTGTCCAGCTATACAGATCTCCTGGCATCCATAGCGCGCATTTCTGACATTTCGCATTACAATCCCCCCGCCCAGCAGCGCGCCCTCGAGCTCGTCAGCAATCGCTTAGTGGTTTTCGACGGTGGCGTGATTATCTTGGACCCCTTCGGCACTGTTGTGGCGTCCGAACCGCCGCGACCGGAGATATTGGGGACGGACTGGTCTGATCGTGATTACTTTCGGCAAACGCTACGCTCTCCAGGACCGGTATTCTCAGATGCAGAAGCCGACGGACCAGACGGGACAGATGTGGTGGTGGTCGCGGTGCCCATGACCGGCATCCAGGGCGAGTCAGTGGGCACGATCGCAGGCATGTTTCGACTGGGTGCGACAGCCTCCAGCGCCTTATACGGCGAAATCGTCAAGCTGCGCACCGGCCAATATGGCAGCACCTACCTGGTGGACGGTAATGGGCGGGCCATCTATCACGCTGACACCAGCCGCATTGGCCAGAATCTCTCCTCACAAACATGGGTGCAACAGGTTTTGAATGGCAAAGTAGGCGCCTTGCGTGCAAGAGACCAACAGGGCCAGGATATCGTCACGGCTTTTGCCCCGGTGCCAGGGACTCCTTGGGGGTTGATCACAGAGGAGAGTTGGTCAGCACTAACCCATGAAAGTCGGGGCTATCAGCGTCTACTGTTATTCCTGTTGGTGCTGGGAGTGATGGTGCCAGCCATCGTAGTCAGCTTGGGAGTCAGGCGCATCGTCGGGCCAATCACGGAGCTGATCAGTGCTGCACAGGAGGTGGCCCGAGGCAATTTCGGACAGACCGCCACCGCTAAAACAGGGGACGAAATTGAAGAGCTTGCTGGGCAGTTTAACCTTATGTCCGAACAGCTTCAGGAATCGTATGCACAACTGGAACAGAAGGTCGCCGCTCGAACCAGAGAGCTGGCGGCGCTCAATGCGATTGCTGCGGCGGTGAGTCGCTCCCTAGACCTGGAGCGCACATTGAGCGATGCCCTGGATGAGACGATGCGAACCTTGGATGTCGAGGCTGGCGGCCTACTTCTCATCGAGCCTGATACAGAGTTCATGACCATGAGGGTCTCCAAAGGCCTCGGCCCAGAATTTAAAGAGGCGGTGCAGCAAATCCGTTTGGGGGAGGGTGTCTCGGGTCGGGCAGTTGCCGAGCGCAGGCCGGTCGTGCTGGAGATGACAGGGGATACCCAGTCTGGGTACAGTGAGCGACTGGCCCCTGTGATACACAAGGAGGGTATCAAAACCCTGATCAGCACACCGATTCTCCACAAGGGGCAAGCTCTAGGGGCAATGACGCTAGCCACAAGGCGGGCACATGCCTTCCCGCCCGCAGAGCTGGACTTGTTGGCCTCCATCGGCCAGCAGGTTGGTGTAGCTGTGGAAAACGCGCGCCTATACGAGCAGAGCCAGGTAGAACTGGCCGAACGCAAACGGGCGGAACAGGAATTGCGGCAAGTCAGCCAGGAGCGCGCCCGCCGCAATCGGGAGTTGGCGCTGCTCAACCGGGTGATTATCGCCACTACATCCAAGCTAGAACCCAAGGCCATACTGGAAGCGATTTGCCGGGAGCTGGCATTGGCTTTTGGCGTACCCCAGTCAGCAGCGGCATTGCTTTCAAGAGAAAAGGATCAGGCTGTGCTTAAGGTTATGGCTGAATACAGGCCTGAGGGGCGCCCCCCTGCCTTGGGTGGAGTGACGGTGATCCCTGTTGAAGACAATCCGGCTACCCTGTATGTCCTGACGCACAAAACCGCGCTGGCTGTGGCCGATGCGCAACGCGACCCCCGCTTGGAGCCGGTACACGACCTGATGAAACAGCGTGGCGTGGCTTCGTTGCTGCTCTTGCCTCTGATTGTGCACGACCAGGTGGTGGGTACTATCGGACTGGACACCCTTGAGCAGCGCGAGTTCACCCAGGAAGAGATTTCTCTGGCTACCAACGCAGCGGCGGCGGCAGGCCAGGCGCTGGAAAACGCCTGGGCAGAGGAAGAGCTACGCCAGGCTAAGGAAGCAGCCGAGGCCGCTAACCAGGCCAAGAGCGTATTTTTAGCCAATATGAGCCACGAGCTTCGCACCCCCTTGAATGCAATCCTGGGCTTCACCCAATTGATGGCCCACGATCCATCGCTCAATGCCGATCAGAAGGAGAACCTGGAGACGATCAGCCGCAGTGGCGAACATTTGTTAGATCTGATTAACGATGTCCTGGAAATGTCCAAAATCGAGGCCGGCCGAGCGACGCTACAGGAGCATAGCTTCGATTTGTCCCGTCTACTCGACGGGCTCGAAGACATGTTCAGCCTGCGAGCCACCAACCGAGGCTTGCAGCTCATCACTGAGCGCGCTGAGAATGTGCCACAATATGTGTGGGCAGACGAGGGCAAGTTGCGCCAGGTGCTGATCAACCTGCTCAGCAACGCCGTCAAATTCACAACCGAGGGGGGCGTGACACTACGAGTCGGATATACCTCCTCGTCCCAGGTCCGCCCCCTGCCCGTAGAACGGGGGTCGATAAATGAGTCACGATCCTGCTTGCTGTTTGAGGTGGAAGACACAGGCCCCGGCATTAAGGCAGAAGACGTGCAGAGGATATTTGATCCTTTTGTGCAGGCAGGCAGGGGACGGGAGATCCAAGAAGGCACTGGTTTGGGCTTGTCGATCAGCCGGCAGTTCGTGCGCCTGATGGGAGGCGAACTCAGCGTAAGCAGTGTACTGGGCCAGGGAAGCCTATTCAAGTTTGATCTTCCAGTCAAACTCGCAGATGCATCTGATCTGCACGAGGAGCAACCCATCCGACGTGTGATTGGGTTGGAACCAGGCCAGCCGGTCTACCGACTACTGGTTGCCGAAGACCGAGAAACTAACCGCAAGCTGCTGGTCAAGCTTCTGACACCGTTGGGCTTTGCCGTACAAGAAGCCGTCAACGGCCAGGAGGCTCTCGAGATCTGGGAACGCTGGGAACCGCACCTAATCTGGATGGACATGCGCATGCCGGTAATGGACGGCTGTGAAGCCACCCAGCGCATCAAAGCCACCCCCAAGGGCCGGGCCACTGTGGTAGTGGCTCTGACTGCCAGTGCCTTTGAAGAGGACCGCACCATGATCCTGTCGTCAGGTTGTGATGATTTCATAAGAAAGCCGTTCCGCGAAGAAGAGATCTTTGACGCATTGGTCAGGCAATTGGGCGTACGTTTCAAGTATGCAGAAGAGCCGCTGCCGGACTTGGCTCAGCCTGCGGACACCTACGACGCAGTGCTGACCCCAAACGTCCTAGCCACAGTGCCCGCGGAATGGTTGGCGGAACTGCACCAGGCCGCTGCGCAAGCCGACGCAGAGTTAGTGGATGAGCTAATCGAGAGGATCCGCCCGCAGCACGGACCCCTTGCCGAAGCACTCGCTGGCCTGGTCCACGACTTCCGCTTCGACACCCTAATGGCCTTGACAGAATCTCTGTAGAGGGGCCATCAGCCCTACTCGGGGGCATTCACGCACATGATAGGGAATGAGCTGATGAGCAGCCAGAAAGACCCAATGGTAAGCCAGGGAAACATATTGGTCGTTGACGATACGCCCGCCAATCTGCGTCTTCTGTCGAACTTACTGGCGGAACAAGAGTACAAGGTCCGCTCTGTCATCAGTGGACAGATGGCTCTGACGGCTGCCCGGGCGGCTCCCCCCGACTTGATCCTGCTCGATATCAACATGCCCGGCATGAATGGCTACGAGGTGTGTGAACAACTGAAGGCCGAAGAGGAAACGCGCGACATCCCGATTATCTTCATCAGCGCCCTGGATGCGACCGAGGACAAGGTCAAAGCCTTCACAATGGGGGGCCTGGACTATGTCACAAAGCCATTTCAGTTTGAGGAAGTGTTGGCGCGGGTTAGGACACACCTGGCTTTGCGCAGGCTACAGAAGCAACTTCAAGCGGCTAATAAGAAGTTCGAACAGGAACTTGCGCTGGCAGGCAGAATACAGGCCAGCTTTTTGCCTAGCGAGATACCGATCATCCCGGGTTGGCAGCTATCGGTTACGTTGAGGCCAGCCCTGGAGACCTCAGGTGATTTTTACGACATCAATCCTCTGCCCAACGGGCGTCTGGGGATACTGGTGGCGGATGTGGTCGGCAAAGGAGTTGGCGCCGCCCTGTATATGGCCTTGATCTGGACGCTCATCCGGACCTACGCTGCGGAGTATCCCGCACAACCCGGGTTCGTGTGTCGAGCGGTCAACCGGCGTATCCTGATGGATACTCACGCAGACATGTTTGTCACCCTGTTCTATGGCATTCTCGACCCCATCACAGGGGTTTTGGTGTACTCCAATGCAGGCCAGAATCCACCGTATCTAATAAAGGCCCAGAAGGATCAGGATGCCCAAGAGCTAACCAGAACGGGTATACCCTTGGGGATTTTCGAAGACGGGGAGTGGCAGGAACGGAGCATCCAACTCGCTACCGGGGACACGCTTGTGCTTTATACGGACGGCGTCACCGAAGCCCAAGACATCGACTTAGCACTGTTTGGTGAGGACCGCCTGCTGAAGTGCATACAGGCTAACCTGGGACGCTCAGCCTGGGAAATCCAGGATGCCATCCTCAGCGACGTTTATGCATTTGTAGGGGAGGCGCCCCACTTCGATGACTTGACCCTGACCGTGCTAGTTCGGCAATCGACCGAGGAGACAGGGCCAGGCACTTCTGGCTGATTACGCCGGAAATTGAGCCAGGCACAAGGGGAAGCGGGATGGCGACTTTACCAGGAGAATTCGACGATTTTGAGATACACATCAATGCTGACCGTGGCGACGGAATCTACCCCGTGAACGTGGTGGAGTCGGCTGCGGGCCAGGCACAGGGAGAGTTTGTGCTGCCCATGTCCGAGCAGCAACTGGAGGCTGGGCTGGAAAGGATAGGTGGGCTGGATACCGACGAGGCGCTGCTGACCGATTTTGGCACACGCCTTTTCGCGGCCCTATTCAAGGATGCTATCCATACCTGCTACGCAGAGAGCGTAGGCATGGCGAGCGGACGGAAAGGGTTGCGCATCCGCCTGAGAATCACTGCCCCCGGGCTGACCAGACTGCCGTGGGAGCTCTTGTACGACCCCGAGAAGCGCGAATTCCTGAGCCTGTCCAAGCGGGCGTTGATCACCCGCTACCCGCATGTGGCCCGGCCTCCGTCCCCTCTCAAGACCGAGCTTCCTCTGCGCCTTCTGATTGTGATCGCCTCACCGCAAGACTTGCCGAAACTGGATGGCGAAGCAGAAGTAACCAGGATCGAGGCAGCCCTGGCTACGCCCGTGGAAGACCACCTGATCCATTACGATGTGGTGCGCAAAACCACCACGCATGCCCTGCGCGATGCATTGCTACAACCCTATCACATCCTGCACTTCATCGGCCATGGGGATTTCAGCGAAGGCGTGGGCAATCTGGCCTTCGAAGACCAGCATGGCAACGCCAATTTGGTGGATGGACGTGTCCTGGGCACCCTGCTCAAGAACACATCTGTGCGTTTGGTCGTGCTCAACGCATGCCAGAGTGCACAGAGCGCATCCAGTGCCCAGGCCTTCACAGGAGTAGGTCCAGCGTTGGTAGAGGCTGGTATCCCAGCGGTGGTAGCGATGCAATTTGCCATGCCGGATGAAAGTGCCCTTAGCTTTGCTCAGGACTTTTATGGGATGCTCTCGCGCTTCTTGCCCGTGGACGAGTGCGTGACACGTGCCCGCGAGGGGTTGGTGCTGCGTGAGGGCATGGGCGCCGTGGACTGGGCCATACCTGCCCTCTTTCTGCGGGCACCCGACGGCGTGATCTTCGCTCCAAAGGGTGTCGAGCAGGTCACGGCCGAGGAACTGGCCAAGGTTCAGCGAGTCTACCTGGGCGATCTAACCACGGCGCGGCAGAGGCCACCCAAAGCCGGAGCGGAATCGCCGCAGCAGAAGGAGATCATCCGTCATCTGTGGGCTATCCTGGATTCCCCTGTCTATCGACGCTGGGCCGAACCCCACGAGGCACTGTCGCGCTGGGTAGCTCCCTACGAGGACGGTTGTTCAGATGAACTGAGCCGGCAAGAGATTGCGACAGTCGTAGAGGACGAACCGGTCACAGTCATCTTAGGCGAAGAGGGCATGGGAAAAACCGCGGCCCTGGAGTGGCTGGCATTTCTGTTCGCAGATCGAGCCTTGCGTAGCGACACTGATGCATTCATCCCTGTCTTCGTCAAAATGAGTCAGTATGAAGGTGAAAACACTCTTTTCCCGCTGGTGAGGGTCGCTCTGCAGCGTCACGGACAGATCAATCTGTCTTCCGACGAGAATGATCCTCAAACTCAACAACTGCTGGCAGAGAGGCGTTTCGTCTTGCTTATCAGTGGCCTGCACCAGATACCCGGCGATGCCGCACGGCGCGCTCAAGGGGTCGCCGCGCTGGATCGTTTCCTGCAGGATTACCCTCAGCACAAGTATGTCATCACGTGCAGCACCACCTTCTACGAAGATCATCTCCAGATCGGAAAGGCGTGGATGATCCTGCCCCATTCGGACCAGGATGTGCAAGCTTACTTCACGCGCCGACTGGGGAAGGCAAGGGGAAACGAGCTATATCAAGGGCTTCCAGAGTCCATACGCGCACTGGCCCGAGTTCCCCTGCTGCTGTCTCTGCTACTGGATGAATTGCGCAGCCGAGGTGGTCAGGCGGCAGCCCGGCGGGGTCTGCTCCTGGCCCATTTTGCGTCGCGCATGCTCAGCCAAGTCGAGGCGTCCCTCCCTGTCGAGACTCTGCAAGCATTCCTGGGCCGGCTCGCTTATGAAATGAAGCGAGATCAAACTCAAGAGTATGCGCTGGACCAGACCCTGCAGGTTATTGGGATGCAAATTGGCAAAGCACGTCTGTGGCGGACTGCTCCGCAGGATATACTGGACAACTTGCTGGCCAGCGGTCTGCTGCGCACCGGTAGCACTGCCCGGGTTGCCTTTTCCCACCCCTGGTTCCAGGAATACTTCGTCGCCACGGCACTGCGAGAGGAGTGGACAGGCCAGCAGATAGATTGGGAGACATGGGTTGGGGAGTCACGCTGGCGTGAGGTTGTCATTATCCTGGTCAGCCTAGTCGAACAGCCCGATGCTGTGATAAGACAAGTACTGGCTCATGACCCCCTCCTGGCCGCCGAGTGTCTTCTGGAAGCAGGACCGGTCGACGAGGCACTGCAGCGACAGGTGGGCGAGGCCCTGGCCGAAAGAGAGAAGTTGGGCAGCAAGAAGACACAAGAGTCCGCCACCAATCTGCTGACAGAGCTACAAAGAGCCGACTTGGTGGGGGACGTAGCCTCCTATCGCCAGGTCGTGGATGCTCTCATCGAGGAGAGTCAGGCAGGGCCCACCGCACTGGCCCTGGCTGTCAGGGGCCACCTCAAGGTGCCGCATGGCCCGCTGGCTGGCCTGCGCTTCCCGTTGCTGGATGGCACGGTCTGCCTTGGGCGCGGTCGACAAGCGAACATAACCTTGCGCGATGACTCCGTGTCACGGCGGCACGCTGAAATAAAGGTGGAAGGTAAGATCTTCCAAGTCCGTGATCTGGGTACCACCAACGGCACCCGCGTCAACGGTCGACAGATTACCTCCTGGCGACAGATTGGCGATGGCGACGAAATCCTGCTAGGGAATCTGGCGTTGATTCTGTCTGTCCGAGAGACCTAGCCAGTCGATGTAACCAAAGCTGTCCAGGATGGCACCTGCAGACTGACCAGGACCTGCAGCCCAGGTTCCTACGTGAGCTGCACCAGGCACGCCACGAAAAGCTGCCCGAGCTGCGCGACATCCTGGAGGAGAACTTTCTCCAGGGCGAGGCCGATCGCTGGTACGTGCCCGACCCGGAGCGGGGGGAGGACCTGGAGAAGCTGCGCGAGCGCTCGCTGCTGCGCGAGTTTGGGGAGTATGCAGGCGACAAGGGACGGCTGAAGGTCTTCTGTGCCGAGGCAGTGCGCGCCGGCTTCAAGCGTGCCTAGGCCGAGCGCGATTATCGTACCATCATCCAGGTGGCCCAGCGCCTGCCGAAGTCGGTGTTGCAGGAGGAGCCCGGCATGCTGATGTACTGCGACAACGCCATGATGCGGGCGGAGACACAGCCAGTGCAGGGAAGGTTGTTGTAGGCATTTGGATTAGGTAGGGATCTTGCCTCATTGGACATGGTACCGGACCATTGACAATGCAGCCAATTGATGTTCCAGCTCAAGAGGTCAACGTGCCAGCAGACGATCTTGCAAACATCGTTCAAAGGTT
>Ga0233417_10000377_pt1 | contig 13194 bp, 8 predicted proteins | sample Sed_MG_FD_189023 | JGI IMG/M metagenome (GOLD analysis project Ga0233417, IMG submission 189023) | Sediment microbial communities from Lake Towuti, South Sulawesi, Indonesia - Sediment_Towuti_2014_0.5_MG | ecosystem: Environmental > Aquatic > Freshwater > Lake > Sediment | place: Indonesia... | reverse complement strand
GACCTGACGGTGCGGCGGGGAGGCTTGGTGCCGCCGGAGGCGGTTGCCGAAGAGCTTCCGAAGGCCCATGCCGTATTTCGCGAGCACGGGCTGTCAATACCGATGATCACAACAACTATCACATCGTCCGACCCCGCGGCGCACGCCATTCTGACAGCGGCTTCGAAACTGAAGATCGCTTACTACAAGCTCGGTTATTTTCCTTACGCCGACTTGAGCAGATGGCAGGAGACGATCGACTCCACCCGTCGTAAGCTCGGCGAGCTGGCCGAATGGAACCGCAAGCTGGGCCTCAAAGCCGGGATGCACAATCACGCCGGTGATTCGGTGGGGTGCTCAGTATGGGATTCCTGGGAAGCCATGCAAGGGGTCGATCCGCACGTGGTCGGCTTCTACTACGACCCTGCGCAGGCGGCTATCGAGGGCGGAAAGACGGGCTGGCGGCTCGCTTTCCGGCGCGCCCAGTCGCGCTTGTTCATGATTGGCATCAAGGACTTCGTGTGGGAGAAGACGGACAAAGGCTGGCGCACGCGCTGGGTGCCGCTTGGCCAGGGCATGGTGAACTGGGACGCTTTCTTTCCGATGCTGCGCCAGGCCAATTGGCCCGGGCCGATCTCCCTGCACATCGAGTACGACCCGGGCGGAAGCACCAAGACAGAACGCTACGATCGCAGTCTTGAGGCGGCGGCGCGTGATTTGCAGTTTCTCAGAGCGAGGTTGGAGACAGGTTGAGCTGGGAGCGTAGTTGCACTTGGGCTGTCGCCGGGCTAGTCGCGGCGTGCTACCTCGCCGCGGCGGCGCAGGAAGGTGGGCTGTGGTCGCTCAGACCGGTCACGCGTCCTTCCCTGCCGGCGGTTCGGAACGAAGGATGGCCCCGCAACGCAATCGACCGCTTCATCCTCGCCGCACTGGAAACGGAGGGTATTGCGCCGTCGCCGGAGGCGGACAAGCAAACCCTGCTGCGCCGGCTTTCTTTGGACCTGACCGGCTTGCCGCCTTCCCCGGAGGAACAGGATGCATTCCTGAACGACAGGCGGCCGGGCGCCTGGGAGCGGCAAATCGAGCGGCTGCTGGCCAGTCCCCACTACGGCGAAAAGTGGGGCCGGCACTGGCTTGACGTGGCGCGCTATGCCGACAGCGATGGCTATCGCGGCGACGCGTTCCGCCCCAATGCCTGGCGGTGGAGGCACTGGGTCATCAGCGCGTTCAACAGCGACATGCCGTTCGACCGGTTCACCATCGAACAGATCGCCGGCGATCTCTTGCCCAATGCAACGGTCGAGCAGCGCGTAGCCACCGGCTTCCTTCGCAATACGCTGACCAACCGCGAGGGCGGCATCGATCCCGAGCAGTTTCGCGTGGAGGCGGTCGTTGACCGGACCAACACGATGGGCGCCGTCTGGCTCGGACTGACGCTGGCCTGCGCACAGTGCCACGACCACAAATACGATCCGATGTCGCAGCGCGACTATTACCGGCTCTTCGCATTTTTCAACACGGCCGAGGAATGGAATCTCGAAGCCCCGTTGCCGGGTGAGATGGGGCCCCATCTGGCGGCCCGGCCTGCATTCGACCGAAAGCGCGGCGAGCTGCTCGCCGCCTACGGGGTACTCCCGCTCCAGGCGGAGTGGGAGGCGCGAATGCTCAAGGCGGCTGCGCAGCCGGGCAGGTGGCTCGACTGGGACCATGCCTTCGACGATCTGCGCACATCGCTTGACGACGGCGAGAAGTTGCTCCGCCTCCCGCCGGAGCGCCGCAACCGCCGCCAGGCGAAGCTCCTCACCGATTACTTCATCGCCAACTACAGCCGGGTGATCACAAAGGAGCGCGCCAAAGAGCTGCGGTTCGACGAACTAGGGAGACAGTTGCGGGAACTGGACTTGTCCTTCCCCGCGTTGAGCGAGGCGCCCACCGTCCGCCAGGAAATCCCGCCGCGCCGGACGTGCGTGCTTGTCCGCGGCGACTACCGCACTCCCGGCGACGACGTGGCGCCGGGAACTCCCGCCATCCTGCCTCCGCTCGGCGCCGACGGTGAGCCCACGCGGCTCAACCTGGCGCGGTGGCTTGTCTCAGCGGAAAACCCTCTTACTCCCCGTGTCGTCGTGAATCGCATCTGGCAGGAATACTTCGGGCGCGGGCTGGTGAAGACGTCCGAGAATTTCGGCAGCCAGGGGGAGCCCCCCTCTCATCCCGAGTTGTTGGACTGGCTGGCTTCCGAGTTCAGGGAGACCGGCTGGCGCTGGAAACACGTCCACCGGCTGATTTTGACCTCGGCGGCCTACAGGCAGTCTTCCCATGCCAGGGAAGACCTGGCGCGCCGCGATCCGGAGAACCGGCTCCTGGCGCGACAATTGCGGCTCCGCTTGCCGGCTGAGCTGATTCGTGACTCGGCGCTGGTCGCGGCCGGCCTGCTGAGCCCCGAAGTCGGCGGGAAGAGCGTGAGGCCGCCGCAACCGGCGGGCGTATCCGACTGGCAAGCGAGCGAAGGAAGCGATAAGTATCGCCGCGGAGTCTATGTGCAGCTCTACCGCAACAAGCCCTATCCGTTTCTGGCCAACTTCGATGCGCCGAGCGGCTATGCCCCGGTTTGCCGCCGCCTTCGCTCCAACACGCCGCTCCAGGCGCTGAATCTGTTGAACGACCCCGTGTTTATCGAGGCGTCGCGGGCGCTTGCGGTGCGTGCCGCCGGCCGGGGCGGGGATTTTTTGTCGCGGCTCGATTATGTGTTCCGCCTGTGTCTGGGCCGCCGGCCGTCGCACGAGGAAGTGGAGGACCAGCGGGCATACCTGGCGGCACAGCAACGACTGCTGGACCGGGATCCAGCGGCGCCCCACTCGATCGCCCCGTCTGAACTGACGGGTTCCATGCCGCAGGTCGACCTTGCCGCCTGGGCTGGGCTGGCCAGTGTGCTGCTCAACACCGACGAGTTCATCACGCGAGAGTAGCGCAGCCACGATGGACACACGGAGAACATTTTTTCAACGCGTCGCGGGCGGCCTCGGCTCGATGGCGCTGGCCCACCTGTTGAACGCCGAGGGGAGAACCGCAGCCTCCGCGAATCCTCTGGCTCCGCGCCGGCCCCACTTCACCGGCCCGGCCAAAAGCGCCATATTCCTCTATATGCCTGGAGGGCCGAGCCAGATCGACCTCTTCGATCCGAAGCCGGCCCTCCAGAAATGGCACGGCAAGCCGCTGCCGCCCTCGCTCACCAAAGGATTGAAACTTGCTTTCATCAAGCCCGATGCCAACGCTGTCGCCAGCCCCCGAAGCTTCCAACGGCGCGGTCAAAGCGGCATTGAGATTTCTGACTGGCTTCCGCACACCGCCACGGTGGCCGATGAGCTATGCCTGTTGCGCGCCGCTCATACCGAGGCCTTCAACCACGATCCCGGCGAGCTGATGCTGATGACCGGCAGCATGCAGTTCGGACGCCCGGCCATGGGCGCCTGGGTCGTTTACGGCCTTGGAAGTGAGTCTCAGGATCTGCCGGGATTCGTCGTGTTGACCTCGGGAACCGCGCCGAGCGCCGGCGCCAATAACTGGTCCTGCGGCTTCCTGCCGTCCGGCTACCAGGGAACGCCTTTCCGGAATAGCGGCGAGCCAATTCCCTACCTGCAAAATCCTCCCGGGTACAGCGGCGACATGCAGCGCTTGCGCCTGGACGCGATCAGGCGGTTGAACGAGCGCCGTTTCCAACAAACGGGCGATGCCGAGATCGAAGCGCGAATCGCATCCTACGAGCTGGCGTTCCGCATGCAATCGGCGGCTCCTGAATTGCTCGACTTCTCGCGGGAATCCACCTCCACGTTGGAAATGTACGGCGTCAACCAGCCGCCCACGAATCCCTATGCCGTGAACTGTCTGCTGGCCCGGCGCATGGTCGAGCGGGGCGTACGCTTTGTGCTCGTGTCCCACGGAAGCTGGGACGACCACAACGACTTGGAAAAAAACCTGAAGCGCAACTGCGACATCACGGACAAGCCGGCGGCCGCACTGGTGCGCGATCTGAAGCAGCGGGGCCTGCTGGATTCCACCCTGGTGATCTGGGGCGGGGAATTCGGCCGGACTCCCATGACACAACAACAGCGCACCGACATCGGCTATGGCCGCGACCACCACCCGAACTGCTTTAGCCTGTGGCTGGCCGGCGGCGGCATACGTGGCGGTCAGGTGGTGGGCAGAACCGACGAGTTTGGCTTGCAGGGCGTCGAGAACAAAGTATCGGTGCATGACTTGCAGGCTACGCTGCTCTACGCGCTGGGATTCGACCACACCCGGCTCACCTATCACCACATGGGGCGCGACTTCCGTTTGACGGACGTCCATGGCGAAGTAGTGAAGACAATCCTGAGGAGCGCGCCGGCATGAGACGCCTGTTGCCGCTCCTGCTGGCGGCGCTGGCCTCAGATGCGGCGATCACCTCGAAGCTGCCTCCTGCCGCGCGGTCGCTGGTGGACTTCGAGCGCGACGTGGAGCCGCTTTTCCGCTCGCGCTGCCACGGTTGCCATGGCGCCAAAACCCAAATGAGCGGCCTGCGGTTGGACGATGCGGCAGCGGCGCTGAGGGGCGGCAATTCCGGGGCGGTCATCAAGCCGGGCAACAGCGCGGCCAGCAGGCTGATCCACCTGGTGGCCGGGCTCGAAGAGAAAGTCGTCATGCCGCCTGCCGGGACGAGGTTGAGTCCGCTGGAGATCGGCCTGCTGCGCGCATGGATTGACCAGGGAGCGAAATGGCTGGCGCGGAAGGCGGAAACTGCTGATCCGCAGAGACCTGCGCATTGGGCCTTTCGGCCGATCGGCAGACCTGGACCGCCGCGCACCCGCAACGAGGCTTGGCCGAGAAATCCGATTGACCGGTTCGTGCTGGCGCGACTGGAGCTCGAAGGCATCGATCCCTCGCCCGAGGCCGACAAGCGGGCACTCATCCGCCGCGTATATTTCGACCTCATCGGGCTGCCTCCGCCCCCGCACGAAGTGGACCGTTTCCTGGCCGACAACCGTCCCGACGCCTACGAGCGTGTGGTCGACGGGCTGCTGGCTTCCTCCCACTACGGCGAGCGCTGGGCTCGCTTCTGGCTTGACCTCGCCCGCTATGCTGACAGCGATGGCTACGAGAAGGATTACGTGCGGCCTCATGCCTGGCGTTGGAGGCACTGGGTGATCGACTCGTTCAACGCCGACAAGCCATTCGACCAGTTCACCATCGAACAGATTGCCGGCGACCTGTTGCCGGGAGCGACGATCGAGCAGATCATCGGGACCGGCTTCCACCGCAACACCCTGACCAACCGCGAAGGCGGCATCGATATCGAGCAGTTTCGCAATGAGCAGGTGGTGGACCGGGCGGCCACGGTCGGGACGGTCTGGCTCGGCATCACAGCGGGTTGCGCTCAATGTCACGACCACAAGTACGACCCGTTGACGCAGAAAGAGTTCTACCAGTTGTTTGCGTTCTTCAACAATGCGGACGAGTACAACATCGACGCGCCGCTGGCTGGCGAGATGGGGCCGTACCTGCAAAACTTGCCTGAATACCGGCGGAACCGGGATGAGCTGCTGAAACAGTATAAGGTGCCCGATCTCCAGCCGAACTGGGAACTAAGAATGAAGGAGGCGCGCGCCAACCCCGGCAAGTGGACCGACTGGGACCACGCCTACGACGCCCTCCAGAAGTACCTGGACCACGCCGACCGCATCCTGGACACGCCACCCGAAAAGCGTTCGCGAAAGTGGGCGGACGCTATGACGGACCACTTCGTCATCAATTACCACCGCGTCATCGGCAAGGAGCTATGGAAGGAACTGAAGTTCGTCGAACTCCGCGCGAAGCTGAACGAGTTGCGGGAGCGGTATCCCGCGCTCAGCGAAGCGCCCATCATCGTCGAGGATCCGGCCGTACGGAGAAGCACGCATGTCCACATCCGCGGCGACTGGAGGCGAAAAGGAATCGCGGTACATCCGGGTGTTCCCGCGTTCCTGCATCCTATGATGGCGGCTGGTGCAGAACCCACTCGCCTCGACCTGGCGAGGTGGCTTGTTTCATCCGGCAATCCTCTCACGGCTCGCGTGACCGTGAACAGGTTCTGGCAGGAGTTTTTTGGGCGCGGCATAGTGCGGACTTCCGAGGATTTCGGCGCGCAGGGCGAGAAGCCATCGCACCCTGAGCTGCTCGACTGGCTGGCCGGCCAGTTCATCGACAGCGGCTCGCGGATCAAGCCGATGCACAGGCTTATGGTGACTTCGGCCACGTACCGGCAATCGTCGCTCGCGCGGCCGGAGATCGACGGCCGCGATCCGAACAATACGCTGCTGGCCCGCCAGGCGCGCCTGCGGCTTCCGGCTGAGCTTGTGCGAGATGCTGCGCTGCAAGTGAGCGAGTTGCTCGCCCCCGACGTCGGGGGAAGGAGCATCAGGCCGCCCATACCGAACGGCGTCGTCGAGCTGTCCTACGGCGGGTCGGTGAAATGGCCGGTCTCCAACGGGCGCGACCGCTACCGCCGCGGCATCTACATCCTGTTCCAGCGGACGGTCCCCTACCCCATGCTGATGAACTTCGATGCGCCCGACGCCAACCTCCCGGCTTGCAGGCGGGAACGGTCCAACACGCCGTTGCAGGCTCTGAACCTGCTCAACGATTCCGTCTATGTCGAGGCCGCGCAAGCACTGGCGTCGCGGATCCTGCGCGACAAACCAGGCGCCGATTTCGGCAAACGCGCCGCTTACCTTTTTGAAGTTTGCCTGTCGCGCCGCCCGTCTCCACGCGAGCGCGAGTGGGTCCAGGAATACTTCGAAAGCCGGCTAAAAGCCTTCGAGCGGAATCCTGAGCAGGCCAGTCAGCTCTTTCCCGTCACGCTGGAAGGTGCAAGCAATGTCGAGGCAGCGGCGTGGACGGCGCTGTCGAGCTCGATACTCAACCTGGACGAGTTCATTACGCGGGAGTAGCCTCACATGAACTGCATCGACTATATCCGGACGGAAACCCGGCGTGATTTTTTCCGGACTTCGCTCGGCGGCGTCGGCATGATGGCGCTGGCGCACGTCATGGCGCAGGAGGGACGCACGGCTGACGTTGCCGCCGCGGACCCTTTGGCCCCCCGCGAGCCGCACTTCGCCGCAAAGGCGAAGAGCGTCATCTTCCTTTTCCAGGAAGGCGGGCCAAGCCAGGTGGATCTCTACGACCCAAAGCCGGCGCTGCAAAAATGGCACGGCAAGCCGCTGCCGGCCTCGATGACGAAAGACCTGAACTTTGTGTTCATCAAGCCCGACGCCAAAGTACTCGGCAGCGAACGGAAGTTTGTCAGGTACGGCGCCGCCGGCATCGAGTTTTCCGACTACGTGCCCCACATGGGCTCCTGTGCCGATGACATCTGCCTGGTCCGGTCCATGTACACCGAAGCGTTCAACCACCACCCGGGTCAGGCCCTGCTGTTCTCGGGCACGACACAGTTCGGACGTCCGACCGTCGGGGCCTGGGTGACCTACGGCCTGGGCAGTGAGTCGCGAGAGCTGCCCGGTTTCGTCGTCCTCAGTTCGGGGCGTGGCACCAGCGGCGGATCGATGAACTGGGCGAGCGGCTTTCTTCCGTCAACCCACCAGGGTGTGGTTTTCCGCAGTGGAGGGGAACCGATACTTTACCTGCCGGACCCGCCCGGCATCACGCGGGAGAGTCAGCGCGCCCGTATCGACCTGATTCGCAAGCTCAATAGCGAGCGTCTCCAGGAAACCGGCGACCCAGCGATCGCCGCCCGCATGCACAGCTACGAGCTTGCGTTCCGCATGCAGATGGCGGCGCCCGGTCTACTCGATTTCTCCAAGGAGACGGCGGCGACGCTGGAATTGTATGGGGTCAACAAGGAACAGACCCACCCTTATGCCGTGAACTGTCTGCTGGCGCGCCGGATGGTCGAGGCCGGTGTCCGCTTTGTGATGCTGGCCCATGCCAGTTGGGACGACCACCAGGAGTTGAACAAGAAGTTGAAGAAGAACTGCGACGCGACAGACCAGCCGGCGGCCGCGCTCATCAAGGATCTCAAGCAACGCGGACTGCTTGATTCCACGCTCGTCATTTGGGCGGGTGAGTTCGGCCGCACTCCGATGGGCCAGCTTGAGCGCGTCGACGAGGACCCGGGCCGCGATCACCATCCCAACTGCTTCAGCGTCTGGTTGGCCGGCGGCGGCGTGAAAGGCGGTCAGGTCATTGGCAAGACCGACGAGCTCGGCATTAACGTCCTGGAAGATAAGGTCCACATTCACGACTTACAGGCCACTTTGCTCCACAGCCTGGGCATCGACCACACACGGCTGACGTACCGTCACATGGGCCGCGATTTCCGCCTCACCGACGTCGGTGGGCAAATCGTCAGAAAGATGCTCGCATGATGAGCAGAAGGCAACTGGTCGCCGGATCGGCCGCGCTCTCCATGACCTCGAATGCGCAAAGCTCGCCCGCCCGGCGCGGGCTCATTGATTGCCAGAGCCATCTCTTCTCCGAGGAATTCCTTGCGCTGCTCGAAAGGCGCAAGGATTCGCCGTACGTCTACCGCAAGGGCAACGACCGCTTTGTCGTCGTCGGCCAGTGGACGCGCCGGCTGATGCCTCGGCATACCGATATCCAGGCGAAGCTCGCCGACATGGACCAGACCGGAATCGCCGTGACGGCCCTGAGCATCAACGATCCAGGGCCCGAGCTTTTCGGCAATGACTCGCCCGCGATGGCCCGCATGCTCAACGACTTCATTGCCGGCGTTGTTCGCCAGCACCCATCCCGGTTCTTCGGCCTCGCGACGCTGCCGTTCAGCTCACCCGAGGCCATGCTGAAGGAGTTCGAGCGGGCTGTGGACAAGCTCGGCATGAAGGGTATCCTGCTGTATTCGAACCTCGACGGCAAGTTTCCCGACGAGCCGGCCTACCGCCCGTTGTTTGCCGAAGCGGAGCGCCGCGGCATCCCGGTGCTGCTGCACCCGGCCTACCCGGTCACCTACGACGCCACGAAGGGCTACGAGATGGCCGCCGGCCTCGGTTTGATGTTCGATACTACGATTGCCTTGTGCCGTCTGATCGTCGGTGGCGTACTGGAGCAGCATCCGAAGCTGAAGCTGGTATGCCCGCACGTTGGCGGCGCGCTGCCCTACCTGATCGGCCGCATTGACCACCAGACGATGGTGCTCAAGCGCGGCGCGGAGCACATCCACAAGCCCCCGAGCGAGTATCTCAAACAGGTGTGGCTGGATACCGTCTCCCCCATCGGCCTCGCCATCCGCTACGGCATCGATTTCGCGGGCGTGGACCGCATGCTTTATTCGAGCGACCACCCGTGGGTGGACCCGCAGCTAATCGCCGGACTGGTGGAAGGCCTGAAGCTGCCCGCCGGTCATACGGAAAAGATCTTCTCGGCCAACGCCAGGCGGCTCTTCAGCCTGTGATAGCTTCGCTCGAGGTGCGTCGATTCCTGCCGGCAAGCGAACAGGCGCGAGCCAGTTGAAAGCCTTTCGAGCGCATGTTAGATAAATAACGAAATGGGCCCTCATGTAAAGGATGTAAGCGTTGCGATATTGGCCGCGTGCTTGACCGCCGCCGCGGCACAGGAAATCCCGGGGATGGGAAGGGAAGGGAAGTATCTACCGGTGAGGGAATCCTTGCTGCGTCATCCGCTGCCGGAATGGTTCGATGAGGCAAAGCTGGGCATCTTTGTTCATTGGGGCCTGTATTCCGTTCCGGCGTTCGCCCCCCCTACCGGAGAACTGGGGAAAGTCGACTTTTCTCAATGGTTCAGGATTAACCCGTATGCCGAGTGGTACCTGAACACGATGAAGATCAAGGATTCGCCGACCTGGGAGCACCACGTCAAGACGTATCGCGCGGACTTCGATTACCTGAACTTCGCCGACACTTTCAATCGGGAGGTGCGGAAGTGGCAGCCCGAACAGTGGGCTCGTGTCTTCAAAGAAGCAGGCGCGCGCTATGTCGTGCTCACCACCAAGCATCACGACGGCTTCACGCTTTGGCCCAGCCGGGTGCCGAATCCAAACCGCAAGCCCGATCGGCAAGGTTCTCAACGCGACCTGGTCGGCGAACTGGCCGCGGCCGTGCGCGGACAGGGGATGAGAATGGGACTCTACTATTCCGGCGGGCTTGACTGGAGCTTTGTCGACACCCCTGTCAGGGGGTTCCCGGACCTGTTCAAGACCGTTCCGCAATCGGAAGAGTACGCCCGCTACGCCGACGCGCATTGGCGGGAACTGATCGAGCGATTCAGTCCCGACATTCTCTGGAACGACATCTCCTACCCGAAGAAGGGTGACCTGCTCAACATTTTCGCCGACTACTACAACAAACAGCCCGACGGACTCATCAACAACCGCTTCGGCGTCGAGCACGCGGACTTTACGACGCCCGAGTACCAGACTTACGCCAGGATCACCGAGAAGAAATGGGAAGCCTGCCGCGGACTGGGCTTTTCTTTCGGCTACAACAAGGCCGAGGGGCCGGAGCACGTGCTGCCGGCCGACAAGCTGGTGGACCTGCTGGTGGACATCGTAAGCAAGAACGGCAACCTGCTTCTCAATGTGGGCCCGAAGCCGGACGGTACGATCTCCGATCTTCAACTGGATCGCTTGCGCGCCCTCGGCGGATGGCTGGCCGTCAACGGGGAGGCCATCTATGCTACGAAACCCTGGGTGCGGGCGGCGGGCAGAGCCAGCGGTGTCGATGTTCGCTTCACGCGCAAGGGAGACGCCGTCTATGCCATCCTGCTCGACAGGCCGGCGCCGCCGAACGTGGTGCTTGAGTCGGTCTGGGCCGGCGAAAGAATGACTGTTCAAGTGCTGGGAGCGCCAGGCGCGGTTGTCTGGAAACAGAAGGGAAAGGATATCGAGCTGACACTCCCGGCGCGGTTGCCCGGTGACTATGCCTACGTCGTGAAAATGAGCCCCGCGCCGTGGCAAGTGGTTCGCGAGTGATCGCTGCCAGCCGATGGCTTGCCGGCGCACTGCTGGCCGCCGCGGCCCCTCTGCCCGTGTTCGTCGACGCCACCGCCAAAAGCGGTGTCCGCTTCAAGAATGAGGCGAGTCTCACCGCGCGCAAGTACCTTATCGAATCGATGGTGGGGGGCGTGGCGATGTTCGACTACGATGGCGACGGCCGTCAGGATCTGTACTTTGTCAACGGCGCCGCCCTCCACGATCCGATGCGCCCCGGGCCCGCGCCGGACAAGTCCGGCCTTCGCTACTGGAACCGTCTCTACCGCAACAACGGCGAGGGCACGTTCATCGACGTCACCGAAGCAGCGGGGGTGAGAGGACACTCCTTTGGAATGGGAGTCGCCGCCGGCGACTATGACAATGACGGCGACGCCGATCTCTACGTCACCAACTACGGCGGCAACATCTTGTACCGAAACAATGGCGACGGCAGCTTCACGGATGTGACCGGCAAAGCCGGCGTGGCCGGCGGAGGTTGGTCGGCCGGAGCGGCGTTTTTCGATTACGATGCCGACGCACACCTTGACCTGGTTGTCTCGCGCTATGTCGAGTGGGACTTTGCCCTCGATATCTGGTGCGGCCAGCGCAAGCCCGGCCACCGTGCGTACTGCCACCCGGACCAGTTCCAGCCGGCGGCCCACCTCCTCTATCACAACAACGGCGACGGCACGTTCTCCGACGTGTCGAAAGCAAGCGGTTTCACCGCCTCGCCCGGCAAAGGCCTCGGCGTGGCCATTGAAGATTTCGACCAGGACGGCCACGTCGATGTCCTCATTGCCAACGACTCCTTCCCGCAGCAATTGTTCCGCAACTTGGGCGGAGGCAAGTTCCAGGAAGTTGCGCTCGAAAGAGGCGCAGCCTATGACATCGATGGCAAGACCTTCGCCGGCATGGGCGCCGATTTCTCCGACTACGACAACGACGGCTGGCCCGACATCTTTATCAACGCGTTGGCCAACCAGCGCTATGCCATTTATCACAATGCGAAGGGCAATTTCGACTACGTCTCGACGGAGACCGGCGTCGGCGCCCTCTCCATGGTGCATTCCGGCTGGGGAACGAAATTTGTGGACTACGACAACGACGGCTGGAAGGATCTGTTCGTTGCTCAGGGCCACGTGATGGACAACATTGAGCTGACCCAGCCGCACGTGAAGTACCTCGAGCCGCTGCTGCTGGCCCGCAACGTGAAGGGCCGCTTCGAGAATGTCTCTGACCGGAGCGGCGACCCGTTCCACGTCAGGCTGGCCGCCCGCGGGGTCGCTTTCGGCGACATCGACAACGATGGGTTCCAGGACGTTGTAATCAACTGCAACAACCGGCCCGCCCTGGTGCTGCGCAACAACGGCGGCAACGGAAATCATTGGCTGCTACTCGAAGCCATCGGCTCGAAGAGCAACCGCGACGGGATAGGCGCAAAGGTCCGCGTGGTCACGGCCTCCGGTCTGTCGCTCTACGCTATGGTCAGCCCCGCCGGCAGCTACCTTTCTTCCAACGACAAACGGGTGCATTTCGGACTCGGCCAGGACCCTTTCGCCCGGCTGGTGGAGATCACTTGGCCAAGCGGGCGGGTCCAGAAGCTGGAGAACGTGAAAGCGGACCAGGCGCTCAAAGTGAAAGAAACGCCGTGAAGGCGAGACCCGGATTCCTGCTACCGATTGCCCTCGCCGCGCTCACGTCGCCGGCCTTTGCCGACCCGCGTTGCGCCGGCTGCCATCGCAAGGCGGTCGAAGGCTACTTGCGCACCGGTATGGGACGATCACTTGGCCACGATTACGGCCGGCCTGCCGGAAGAGTGGTTCACAAGCTGTCCGGCACAAGCTTCGCAGTTGAGCGGACAGCCGCGGGAATGACGCAAAGGATCGAGAGAGGGGGGCTCGCCGCGGCGTACCAGATTGCTTTCGCGATCGGCTCCGGCAACCGCGCTTACGGCTATCTGGTGCAGGTGGGCGATTGCTTGTTCCAGTCTCCGCTGGCCTATTATTCCAAGCGCCGCGCGTGGGACATGGCGCCGGGCTTTGAGAATGCCGAGGCACCGGACTTCAACCGGCCGGTGACGCTGGAGTGTCTGCTGTGCCATGCGGGAGCCCTGCGCATCCGGATCGGGTCGTTGAACCGCTACGAGACCCCCCGCTGGCGGCCGAGACGATTTCCTGCGAGCGCTGCCACGGACCGGTGGAAGCGCATCTGAAGCAGCCTTCCGCGGCCAACATCCT
>Ga0233417_10000376_pt1 | contig 13198 bp, 13 predicted proteins | sample Sed_MG_FD_189023 | JGI IMG/M metagenome (GOLD analysis project Ga0233417, IMG submission 189023) | Sediment microbial communities from Lake Towuti, South Sulawesi, Indonesia - Sediment_Towuti_2014_0.5_MG | ecosystem: Environmental > Aquatic > Freshwater > Lake > Sediment | place: Indonesia... | reverse complement strand
TTCATCTGGCAATTGAAGCGTATGCCGCTGTTGCCCCTGCGCGACCCGCGAATGGAAGAGGTTTTTGAACATGGAGAAGGGCACTAGCTCGCGACACTCGGGCTCTGGTTCGTCGCCCGGCTATGAGCTGCGGGACGTCAACGTCCGCTTGTTCGCTGCTTTCCTCACCGCTCTGTCGGCGCTGACCATCGTCGCCCTGCTGGTCATCTGGGGGTTTACCAAGTTCATGGCCTCCCGCGACCGCCGCTCACAACCCCCCATCTCGCCTCTGGCTAGCTCACTCCCGCAGGAGTCTCCCGAGCCGCGTCTCCAGGTCCGCCCCTCCACCGACCTGCAAAGGATGCGCCTCTCGGAGGAGGAGGTCTTGAATAGCTATGCCTGGATTGATGAGAAAGGCGGCATCGTCCGCATTCCCATCAACCGCGCCATGGACCTGCTAGCTGAAAGGGGATTGCCCGCTCGTCCTCAACGGGTCGGCGCGTTCTCGGAAGGCCGGGAGGAAAGGAAATCGGGTCAGACTCAGTGATGCTCAAGCTCGCGAACCAACCTCAGCCGTTCTTCCCGCGCAGGCGTCTTAGCTTAACCGTGGCCCTCGTTCTCTTCAGCGCATACTCTGCCGCCGCACAGTCTGCTTCCGAAGTCATTCGCCAGGTTCGCTTCGATCAGCGTCTCAACGCGCAGGTGCCGCTCGATCTCGCCTTCCGCGACGAAACCGGTCGCGAGGTTCACCTGGCTGACTATTTCGGCCGTAAACCAGTGGTTCTGGCCCTCGTCTATTTTGACTGCCCCATGCTCTGCAATTTGGTCCTGGAAGGCTTGGTTCGCAGCCTTCGCCCGATCTCGTTCAATCCTGGAAGCGAATTCGATGTCCTCGTCGTCAGCTTCAATTCGGCAGAGACACCCGCCCTAGCGACTTCCCGAAAACAGCAGTACCTTGCGCAGTACCGTCGGCCGGGCACTGAGGCAGGTTGGCATTTCCTGACTGGCGACGCCGAGCCCATCCGCCGCCTCACCGATGCCGTCGGCTTCCACTACACCTACAATCCCCAGACCAAGCAGTTTGCCCACGCCGCCGGCCTGCTCGTTCTTTCTCCGGACGGGAAGATTCGCCGCTATTTTTACGGCATTGACCCGCCCGCCCGCGACCTGCGACTGGCTCTGGTGGAAGCCTCGGCGGGCAAAACCGGCACGCTGGTGGACCAGGTGTTGCTCTTCTGCTTTCACTACGACCCGAAGACAGGCAAGTATTCTGTCCTGATTTCCAACGTGCTCCGCCTGGCCGGTACGGCCACCGTGCTGGCCATGGGGGCATTTGTGCTCTTAATGTTCCGTCGCGACCGCCGCCTGTCGGCTCGCGGCGCGAGCCCAGCCGCTCGCCGTGAGCGGCAGCAAGGACAATTCTCCGAATGACGATCGGTCTCATCTCTGTCTTGTTGGCTGCGCTGCAATCGGAGATCCCTCTATTCCCAAGCCGCGCCTCCAGCGTCGCTCGCGACATTGACAACCTCTACTTCTACCTCGTCGGCGTCACCCTCTTCTTCTCGACTCTGATCTTTCTCACCATCTTCTACTTTGCCATCCGCTACCGCCGCCGTCATGCGGGCGAACGCCCCCTGCCCATTGCCGGATCGTTGCCTCTCGAACTGCTCTGGTCGATCATCCCCCTCGGTCTCACTATGATCATGTTTTTCTGGGGTGCAGCACTCTTCTTCCGCCTCCTTCAGCCTCCCGACGATGCTACGCAGTTCACCGTCGTCGCCAAGCAGTGGATGTGGAAGGTTCAGCATCCCGAGGGCCAGCGCGAAATCAACGAGCTGCATGTTCCTGTGGGCCGCCGCATCAAGCTCAAAATGATTTCGGAAGACGTCATCCACAGCTTTTACATCCCGGCCTTCCGCACCAAGCAGGACGTTCTCCCCGGCCGCTATACCACCATGTGGTTTGAGCCCACCCGCGTCGGCGAATATCACCTCTTCTGCGCTGAGTACTGCGGCACTAAGCACTCGGGCATGATTGGGCGCGTCGTCGTCATGGAGCCGGCCGACTACGAAACCTGGCTCAGCGGGGCCCCGCCAGGTGAAACACCCGAGCAGGCTGGCGAGCGTCTCTTCCGCCAGTTGAATTGCAACACCTGTCATGACCAGGGTCCCACCTCGCGCGGCCCGGCGCTCACCGGCATCTTTGGCAAATCCATTCGCCTTCAAAGCGGTGAGACGGTCGTCGCCGACGAGACCTACCTGCGCGAGTCCATCCTTCTCCCCAACGCAAAGGTCGTTTCCGGATATGAAGTCGTCATGCCCACTTACCAGGGCCAGGTCAGCGAGGAGGCCATGTTGCAATTGATTGCCTATATCAAATCCCTGACGCGGGAAGAAAGACAGAGTCCGAAGCCATGAATGCTGCACTCGAGTCCCCTCGTCCCGCGCAAGCCCTGCCGCGCGAGAATTACCTTAATGTTGACTTCGGGATCCGTTCCTGGCTCCTCACCAAAGACCACAAGCGCATTGCCTGGCTCTACCTCGGATCCATCACCCTTTTCTTCGTCCTTGGCGGGCTTTTTGCCGTTCTCATCCGTCTGGAGCTGCTCACCCCGGCGGGCGACCTGGTGCAATCCGAAAACTACAACAAGCTCTTCACCATGCACGGCGCCATCATGATTTTTTTCTTTCTGATTCCTTCCATCCCGGCCGTGCTCGGAAACTTTCTCGTCCCCATGATGGTTGGCGCCCGCGATCTCGCCTTCCCTCGCATCAATCTGGCCAGTTGGTACATCTACACCATCGGTGGGCTTTTGGCTCTCTTTGCCGTCGTGAGCGGAGGCGTGGACACCGGCTGGACCTTCTACACCCCTTACAGCAGCACCTATTCGAATACGCACGTCATGGCCACAGCCGTCGGTGTTTTCATTCTCGGTTTCTCTTCCATCCTTACAGGTTTCAACTTTATCGTCACCATCCACAAGATGCGCGCTCCGGGTCTTACCTGGTTCCGGATGCCGCTTTTCATCTGGGCCCACTATGCCACCAGCTTGATCATGATTCTTGGCACGCCGGTCGTTGCCATCGCCATCGCCTTGGTCGGTATCGAGCGCCTCTTCCGCGTGGGCATCTTCGACCCAGCCCTCGGCGGGGACCCGATTCTCTTCCAGCATCTCTTCTGGTTCTACTCCCACCCGGCCGTTTACATCATGATTCTTCCCTCCATGGGGGTGATCAGCGAGGTCGTCGCCTGCTTTGCTCGAAAGAAGATCTTCGGCTATAACTTCGTTGCTTTCTCCAGCGTGGCGATTGCGCTTCTTGGCTTTCTTGTCTGGGGACACCACATGTTTGTCAGCGGGCAATCCATGTATGCCGGCATGGTCTTTTCTATCCTTAGCTTTCTGGTGGCCATCCCCTCGGCTATCAAGGTCTTCAACTGGACCGCCACTTTGTACAAAGGTTCCGTCTCTTACAGCGCCCCCATGTTGTATGCCATGGGCTTCATTGGCCTCTTCACGATGGGAGGCCTGACGGGCCTGTTCCTGGCCACGCTGGCAACCGACGTACACCTGCACGACACCTACTTCGTGGTTGCCCACTTCCACTACATCATGGTTGGCGGCGCGCTGATGGGGTATCTGGCTGGCATCCACTTCTGGTGGCCGAAAATGACCGGGCGACTCTACCCGGAGGGTTGGGCGCGCTTTGCTGCCCTGGTGATCTTTCTTGGCTTCAACCTGACCTTCTTCCCGCAATTCATCTTGGGCTACCTGGGCATGCCGCGTCGCTACCACGCGTATCCGGACGAATTCCAGGTGCTCAACGTGATGTCCACGGCCGGCGCCTCGATCTTGGCCGTGGGTTATTTGATCCCGCTGATTTATTTGATTTGGTCGCTTCGCTATGGTCCCGCGGCTGGCCCGAATCCGTGGGAGGCGAAAGGTCTCGAATGGCAAACCGCCTCACCGCCGCCGACTCAGAATTTCCCGATGACACCCCGTGTGACGGAAGAAGCCTACGAATACTACTCACAGCATGAGGCCAAAGTTGTCTGAACATTCCACAGCTCTCGCGCATCAGTTCGACGACCTCGCTCAGCAGAAGGACGCTGCTACGCTTGGCATGTGGGTCTTCCTGGTCACTGAAATCATGTTCTTTGGCGGCATGTTCACCGGCTACACCGTCTATCGTTTTCGCTATCACGACTCCTTCGCCGCCGCCAGCGACCGCCTCGACCTTCTTCTGGGTGGCGTCAACACCGCCGTCCTTATCCTGAGTAGCCTGACCATGGCCATGGCCGTCCACGCCGCGCAGAAGGTCCGCCGCCGCAGCCTGGTCACCTACCTTCTCCTCACCATGGTCCTGGGCTCAGTCTTTCTGGGCATCAAGGTGGTCGAGTACTCCCACAAGTTTCACGACCGCCTCATCCCCGGCTCCAATTTTCTGTTTAGCGGCCCTCGCGGTGAGCACGCTGAGCTCTTCTACTCCTTCTACTTCGCTATGACCGGCTTCCACGCCCTGCACATGGTTGTCGGCATCGGCATTCTCGCCGTCATCGTTTGGATGGCTCGCCGCGGTCGCTTCACCGCGGACTATTACAACCCCGTCGAAAACACGGGCCTCTACTGGCACTTCGTGGACATTATTTGGATCTTCCTATTCCCGTTGCTCTACCTCGTGGGTCATCACCGATGAACACCGGCGAGCACATTGTCTCCCCGCGACTCTACCTTGCTGTCTTTCTCGCTCTGATGCTCGGCACCGCTGCCACGATATGGGTGGCGCGCTTTGACCTTGGCCAGTTGAACATCGTCGCGGCCATGGCCATCGCTGTCACCAAGGCTACCCTGGTTGTCCTTTACTTCATGCACCTGCGCTACGGACACAAGCTCACCTGGGTCTTCGCTGCTGCCGGCGTTATTTGGCTGGTCATGTTGATCGGCCTCACCATGGCCGATATCCTCACCCGTGGCTTGGGGTGATGAACAGGCCCGCCCTCATACTTCACTTCTCCAGGAATCGGCAAAGCTTCTTCAACACGCCCTGGAGCATCGTCGCCGTTAGTCGCCCGGTTTGCGTGTTTTGCTGGCTGGGGTGGTAGGAGGCATACAAACGAGGCCACGCGCCCGGCAGCTCATAGCAGGCTCCGTGCCCGAACTTGTATCCTCTGCGCTCAGGTATGGCGCCGTAACTGACGAGCACTTGCAGAACCGCATCGAAGGCGATCTTCCCCAGCGCGAGCACGGCCTTGGGTTTCAAAAGTTCAAGCTCTGCCTCCAGATAACCGCTGCAGCGCCTCAGCTCCACGGGTGATGGCTTGTTACCAGGCGGCGCACATCGAGCCGCTGCGGTGATGTACGCGTTTCGAAGCTCCAACCCATCTTCGCAATCCGTGGATGTCGGCTGGTTGGCAAATCCCGCCAAATAGAGCTGTTTGTAGAGAAAATTTCCCGACCGGTCGCCCGTAAACATTCTGCCTGTGCGGTTCGCTCCATGGGCTGCAGGCGCCAGGCCGACAATCAACAACTTTGCCGCCGCATCTCCGAATCCTGGCACGGGCCTCCCCCAGTAAATGCATTCGCGGAAGGCTCGGCGCTTTGTGCGCGCGACTTTTTCTCGGTGGCGCACAAGTCGCGGGCATTTCCGGCATGTCACAATTCTCTCGCTCAGTACCGTCAAACCCTCTGCGACCATCTTCGCTTTTTCCTTCTTTTCCCTTAGGATAGTCGCCCGCACCCGGACGTGCTGTCGTTTGCGGGCGGATAGCTCTGTGCGCTTCGGCTTCCTAGCATAGCCCGCGCTCGCAGCGAGACAAAGCTTTCGGGAGGCTGGCTTGGCTCCTACTTCAGAAGAAATTCTCATCCTCGGCGGGAATGAAAGTTCCTGGCAAGAACTCCAGGAGCTACTCACCGCGAATGGCTACGCGGTCTTCTTCGCCTCCTCTACGGCTGAGGGCATGGAGTACCTTCGCGGTGGCACCGCCTCTCTCGTTCTGCTTCATGCGGACTTGCCCGGCGAAGACTGGACCCGGGCCTTAGCCGAGATGAAGTCTTCAGGCGGCACCTCCGCCGCGCGCGTGATTCTACTGACCTCGGCGGACCCCTTGGCGCGCGCCCGGGGCCTCGACCTCGGCGCCGACGACGCCCTTTCCTCTCCTTGGTTACCGGAGGAGCTCCTGGCCCGCATGCGCGCCCAGTTCCGCACACGTCGCTCTTTCGGCACCCTCCTGGACAAAACGCGCATCGCTGAGGAAGGGCAGAAAATCGCCCATACTGCCTTTCAGGCCCTTGCCGTCACCGAGAAAATGACCCGCGATGCCTTCTCTCTCGACCGGCGCCTCAAAATCGGCCTGACCGCCCTTTTTGTTGTTGCCTTCGTAATTGTCGGTGTGTTCTTCCTGTATCGCAATCGCGCCGAAAAGGAAGCACGTCGCGCCTACGCCGTAATCGCTCAACTCGAACGAGGCGTTTCCAACCAGCAGAATCTCGTCGAGCAGGTGCGCCGCATGCGCCTCGAGCTCCAGCAAGCCTCTCCTGTGGGCAACCTCGAACAAATGCAGCAACTCGAGCAGCAATCTGCCGAGCTGCGCGCAAAAATCGCTTCCGGTCAATCGGGCGATGTCGCCTCTCTGAAGCAGCAGCTCGCCGATACCAGCAGCCGGCTGCGGCGTCTCGAGGCTTCCAGCCAGGTGGCCCCGGACATTCTCCGCTCCAATGCCAGCAGTGTCTGCCTACTCCACGTCATGGTCGGTTTTCAGGAGAAAGCAACGAGCCAGCGCCTGCGATACGCCGGCATTAACCGGGATGGCGAGCCCCTTCAGGACAGCGAAGGCAATCCGATTTTCACGACCACCGGTCGCTGGCCGGAGGTTCGCGCCGACTTTTTCGGCACGGGTTTTCTCGCGGCCAGCGGCGGACGCATCCTGACGAACCGCCATGTCGTCGAGCCTTGGTGGAAGAATGAGGAACTCGATGAGATTTCCCGCCAGGGGATCGAAGCAGTGATTTCCGAAATTAACGCTTACTTTCCGGATTCCCCGCGCGCCTACCGCGTTGAAATCCAGAAGATCTCTCAGGAAAATGACCTGGCGCTGGTGCAGGGCGAGTTGGGCGACTTGAAACGCCCGGTTCTCCTGCTCGACACCAGCGGCCAAGCCGCAGTTCGAGGCGACCCCTTGGTTTCGATTGGTTATGCGACGGGTTTGGTCGCCATCATGGCCCGCGCTGGCGAAGAGACAGTTCGCGAAATCGTCGCTGTTTCCAATGGCAGTCCGAAACTGGTCATGGCCGAGCTGGCCCGCCGCAACCTGATTCGCCCGCTCACAACCCAGGGGCACATCGGCGACGTTCTTCCTGACAAGATTATCTATGATGCCCAGACCACCACCGGTGGCTCCGGCGGCCCACTTTTCAGCCGAGACGGCAAGGTCATCGGCGTGACATTTGCGGTCGTCAAGGGCTTTGGCGGCTCCAACTTCGGTATCCCCATTCGCCTCGCTCAGCCCCTCCTGCAGTGAGCCCGTTCAGGCCTCAGCGCTCGACCGTGGGCTCGGCTCTCTTTGCTATTTGCCGGACAATCATGCGGTACACAGGCACGCCTGCTGCCAGTGTGAGCAGCGCGGAGAGCGAGGGCCACGGCCGGTTCAGGAACGCTACCAGCAGTATGCCCATGCTGCCCGCGAGATAGACCGACGGCACCAACGGATAGCCCCACACTCGATAGGGTCGCTCTAGCTGAGGTTCTCGTCTCCGCAAGAGGATCAGCCCTGCCACGGCCATGATCGGGAATATTCCCAATGCGAATCCGATATACGTCAGCAGTTGCTCAAACGTGCCCGTCAGCGCCAAAACCATTGCGCACAGCCCCTGCGCCATAATCGCCAGCCCTGGGGTTTCGAATCGCGGATGGACGCGCCCGGCCGCCCGGAAAAACAGTCCCTCCCGTGCCATTGCGTAATATACCCGCGGTCCAATCAACAGATAAGCGCTCAGCGACGAAAGCAACAGCAACCCAATCGCCGCTGAAAAAATGCTCGCGGCCTTCACTCCAAACAATCCACGCACAGCGACATCTCCCACCGTCGTCACCCCGCTCAGTTCCCGCGCAGGCGCTGCAAAAAAGAACAGAAGATTAACGGCTAGGTAAATAACCATAACTATTATCGTCCCCAGCAACAGCGAACGCGGCAGGTTCTTTTCTGGCTGCCGGATCTCCTCCGCCAGATACGCTGAGGCGTTCCAGCCGCTGTACGCAAACATCACCAGAAGCATGCCAAATCCGACCTGGCTCCATTGTCCGGCTTCCCAAAACCCGCCCTGCCTTGCAAAGTGATCCCAATGCCCGGATCCGCGCAGAAATCCCACGGCCACCAATCCCACCAGCAGCAACACCTTCAAACCCGTCAGCGCATTCTGCACGCGTGCCCCGAGCTGAACACCGCGGTAGTGCAGCATCGTGAACAGCGCCACGATTGCCAGCGCGGTCGCGCGTTCGGCGAACCTGCCCTTGGGCAGCGCTCCAGCGGAAGCCAAATAGGCCGCACAGGCGACAGCGCTGGCCGCGATCGGCGCAGAAAAGCCGGCAAAGAAACTGATCCATCCGGTCAGAAACGCTGCCTGCGGCCCGTAAATCTCTCCCAGGTAGACATACTCACCTCCCGCGCGCGGCATCATGGTTGCCAGTTCCGCGTAACACAGTGCTCCGCACAGCGCGATAACTCCGCCCAGCAGCCAGCACAGCATTACCACCCATCCGCTTCCCAGGCCCGCCAGAATCAGCCCTGTTGTCGTGAAAATCCCCGCGCCAACCATGTTGGCCACCACGACGCTCGTCGCCGTGGCCAACCCGAGTTGGCGGCGCAGCGTGGCCGGTTGTTGTGAGTTTGAAGGTGAGTTCAAGGCGGGTCCGGGTCTCTCGAGTCCTCGGCGCTCGCAATCTGCCTATGAGGTGGGTTTAGAGAAAATCAGAAAATACCAGTTTTCGCCATCCGCAGTGTGAAATCCGGCTGGCTCGCGCGCGTAGCCAAAGCCGATGCGGGTTGCATCCTCCCTCACCAGCTCCTTTGGGATCTCATGGTTTTGCTGGTAGACGCTTCGCGGCCTTCCCTGCGGCGCCGCTTCGTCAATGATGCCCAGCACTCCTCCCGGCCTCAATGCGCGGTACATTCCCCTGAGCATCGCTTCATGTTCGTGCATCTCGTGGTAGGTATTGACCACCAGGATTGCATCCAATGCCTCGGTCGGCAGGCGCGGATCATTCGTCGCCCCGTGGATCAATTCAATTTGCCGCAATCCCTCTCTTTCAGCCTTCTTTCGGATCTCGGCCAGCCGACTCGCATCAATGTCCACCGAATAGACCCGCCCTGCTGGCCCCACCCTCGTCGCCAGTCGGAAGGTGAAATATCCTTGCCCTGCTCCCACATCTCCCACCACGCTCCCCGCTTGCACACCCAGCTCATCCATCACCTCATTGGGTCGCTGCCATTTGTCTCGGTTCTCATCCGTCGCCCTCAACCACAGCGACTGCCCCACTGCTGCGATCGTCGCCAGGCAGGCTGCCGCTCCCCAAACGCCTAGCGCAATCTTCGACCCTCGATTCATGTCCCCTCTGGCTTCAGCCTACGACTTGGTGCTGTCTCATCCCGTAAAATCTTGTAAAAATTGACAGTATCCCTCGGGCAGACTAGCATACTTTCTCACTTCTCAACGAAGGGTTCAGGGTGAAGGCCGAAGCTAAGACTGGCAGTGTGCTCGACCGTATGATCGAAGCCCGTCGAGCCGCTGTCCAGCATCGCAAACACATTCTTCCAGTGCCCGTTCTGCGCCTGGGCGTAGAGAAAGGCACGCCCGTCCGCGACTTTTCCGCGGCGCTGTCTGGTCCCGCCACCAACATTATCGCTGAGCTGAAAAAGGCTTCACCCTCCCGCGGCCTCTTGCGTGACCCCTTCGACCCCATTTTATTGGCCATGCAGTTCGAAGGAGCTGGCGCCGCGGCTCTATCCGTTCTCACCGAAGAGGAGTTCTTCCACGGCTCGCTTGAATCCTTGCGCAAAGCCCGCCAGGTCGTTTCCCTACCCGTTCTTCGGAAAGATTTCATCTTCGACCCCTGGCAGGTTTGGGAGACGCGAGCCGCCGACGCCGACTCCTTCTTGCTCATTGTCGCCATTCTCGACGATTCCTTGCTGCGCGAGTTGCTCGACTTGGGCCGCGAACTTGGCATGGAGGCGCTCGTGGAGGTTCATACCCGCGAAGAGGCTGCCCGTGCGGTCGAGACCGGCGCACGGATCATCGGCATCAACAACCGCGATTTGCGCACCCTCAGCGTTCGCCCGGAGACCTCCTTCGAATTGGTCGAGCTGCTGCCGGACGACTGCCTCGCCGTCTGCGAATCCGGCCTTCGCTCCGCCAAGGAAATTGCCCGCCTGCGCGCTGCCGGCTTTGATGCCTTTCTGATCGGCGAACGCTTGATGGAGTCGCCCGATCCGTCCTCCGCCTTGCGCCAACTCCTGGGACATGGATGAGGCCGCCGCGATGGGTAAACTCTTCCGCGTCAAAGTCTGCGGCATCACCAATCTGGGCGATGCGCGTATTGCCGTTCAGGCTGGTGCCGATGCTCTGGGCTTCAACTTCTGCCGTCGGAGCCCGCGCTATGTCTCCCCCTCCGGGGCCCGGCGCATCATCCAACAGCTTCCTGGAAACGTCGGCATCGTGGGAGTCTTTGTGAACCGCTCGCCCGCCAGCGTCAACCGCATCGCGCGAAGGCTCCGGCTCGATTTCGTTCAGTTGCACGGGGAAGAGTCGCCGGAGCAGGTAGCCGCTTTGGCCGGCACACACCGAGTCATCCGCGCCCTCCGCATGGCTCCGCGCTTCCGGCTTGCGGCTTTGCGGAACTACTCAGGCGTCACTGCATTCCTGCTCGATGGCTATCGCCGCGAGCAACGGGGCGGTACCGGCCGCACTTTTGACTGGAGGCTTGCCCGGCGGGCAGCTCGCTTCGGCCCCATCATTCTCGCTGGTGGCCTGAACCCTGCCAATGTCGCTCGAGCGATTCGCATCGCCCGCCCGGCGGCCGTAGACGTTGCCAGCGGTGTCGAATCGCGACCCCGCAGAAAGGATGCGACTCTCGTTCGCACCTTTGTTGAAAACGCCAAGCGCGCCTACCGGGAGACACAATGAGTGCCGCCGCAACATCCTGGCCTGACGCTCGCGGTCGTTTTGGCCCTTACGGTGGTCGCTACGTGCCGGAAACTTTGGTCGCTCCCCTTGAGGAGCTTGAGCAAGCCTACGCTGTTGCCCGTGCCGACGATGCTTTCCGCCTGGAGCTGGAATCGCTCCTCCGCAACTTTGCTGGCCGTCCCACTCCACTTCAATTCGCCACTCGCCTGACCGAGCACCTCCGCGGTCCGCGCATCTATCTCAAACGCGAAGACCTGCTCCACACGGGTGCCCACAAAATCAACAATTGTTTGGGCCAGGGCCTTCTCGCAGTCCGCATGGGCAAGCGGCGCGTCGTCGCCGAAACCGGCGCTGGCCAGCACGGTGTCGCCAGCGCGACGGTAGCCGCTCGCCTGGGTCTCGAGTGCGTTGTGTACATGGGTACAGAGGATATGGACCGCCAGAGCCTCAATGTCTCTCGCATGCGCCTGCTCGGCGCTGAAGTGGTGGGCGTGAACGCCGGCAGCTGTACCCTGAAGGACGCCATCAACGAGGCCATGCGCGATTGGGCCACCAACGTCCGCTCTACCCACTACCTCCTCGGCTCCGTTCTCGGTGCCCATCCATATCCGATGTTGGTTCGCGATTTCCAATCCGTGATCGGCCGTGAAGCCCGCCAGCAGGTACTTGCAGCGGAGAATCGTTTACCCGACTTTCTCTACGCCTGCGTCGGCGGCGGTTCGAACGCCATCGGCCTCTTTCATGCTTTCTTGAAAGACTCCTCGGTCAAAATGGTCGGCGTCGAAGCCGGAGGTCGCGGCACACGTCTCGGTGAGCATGCTGCCCGCCTGGCCGCCGCGCAAGGCTACACTGGCGCACGCCCGGGCGTGCTCCAGGGCACCTATACCTATGTTTTGCAGAACCCTGACGGGCAGATCTCCACGACTCATTCTGTCTCGGCCGGTCTGGACTACCCGGCCATTGGCCCCGAGCACGCCTGGCTTGCGGATCAACATCGTGCCGGGTACTTCGCCGTGAGCGACGCCGCGGCTCTCGACGCTGCCCGGACACTCGCTCGCACCGAAGGCATCATTCCTGCGCTCGAACCTGCCCATGCCCTGGCTGGTTTGATTCAGCGTGCTCTGGCGATGAAGCGTGAAGATCTCGTCATCTTGAATCTCTCTGGACGCGGCGACAAAGACATGGATATCCTCTCGAGGCACGTCTGAGCCGCCGTGATCTCACCTGCCCGCTCCGTGACCTCTCGCATCACGCGCTGCTTCGAAGAGCTGCGGCGCAAAGGTGAACTTGGCCTCGTCGCCTTCATCACCGCCGGCGATCCTTCTCTCGAAGCCGCCGAACGCTTCGTCCTGGCTCTCGCGGATGCGGGAGCCGATCTCGTCGAGTTGGGCGTTCCCTTCAGCGACCCCGTTGCCGACGGCCCCACCATCCAGCGCTCCAGCGAGAGGGCCCTGCGCTCCGGCACCTCCCTGCGCGGCGTCCTAAGTTTGGTAAGCGACCTCCGAAAAAAGACGGAAATTCCGTTGGTCCTTTTCACCTACTTCAATCCCCTTCTACAAATGGGCCTGGAGAAGTTTTCTTCCGAAGCAGCTCGCGCTGGCGCGGATGGCGTTCTGGTTACAGACGTCACGCCGGAAGAATCCGCTGAGTATCGCATGCACCTCCGTGCCCGGGGACTCGACACCATCTTTCTCGCATCCCCTACAACAAGCGACCACCGCCTGAAACTCGTTTCTGAAGCTTCCTCCGGCTTTCTCTATCTCATCTCTCGCACCGGCGTCACTGGCGCAAAGGACATCCTGCCCGAGGACCTGCCTGCCCTTCTGCGCCGCACACGCGCCGTCACCTCCTTGCCCATAGCTGTTGGCTTCGGTATTTCCCTACCCGGTCATGTCTCCGTCCTCGGCGGTCTGGCGGATGCCGCGGTGGTCGGTTCCGCGCTCGTTTCGGAAATTGAGCAAGCAACCAGCATCGAGGTTGCCGCTCAAGCCATTGCCGAACGAACGCGCACTCTGAAGCAGGCCGCGAGTCGCGGCCTCAGCCGTC
>Ga0233417_10000373_pt1 | contig 13230 bp, 3 predicted proteins | sample Sed_MG_FD_189023 | JGI IMG/M metagenome (GOLD analysis project Ga0233417, IMG submission 189023) | Sediment microbial communities from Lake Towuti, South Sulawesi, Indonesia - Sediment_Towuti_2014_0.5_MG | ecosystem: Environmental > Aquatic > Freshwater > Lake > Sediment | place: Indonesia... | reverse complement strand
GTTGAAATACTAAGAAGAGCGTTTGGCATAGAAGAATACAGCATCGCAAAGAAAAACGCAGAGAAATTTTCTTCCTGGATACGAACAATTACTAGAATAAAGAAGTCTATGATAAATGATCTTAGTAACTACTCAAAGGAACTAGCAGACATACAGAATATTACAGAATCACTGAAGATCGAAATCGACTATACTAAAGAGTGTATAGTTACCAAGAATGATGAGATTCAATCAATTTTGAAGAAAATGCTGGATACTAGACAAAAGAGAGAAAAAATAATACAGGCAGAATCTTCGATCTTGCATCTCCGATCAACATTAGATAAGAACTTGAAGCTTAAAGAAGATATCAAATTGGAACTTGGTAAATTAAATAATGAATTAAACGATATCTACAAGAGTGAAAAAATAGTTACTGATCTTACTCCAAAATATCAAGATTATATTCAAAAAAGAGAGGATATAGTAAATGTTACCGAACAGGCGTCGCAATATGATAAACTATTACTCGATAAAGTAAAATTAGAAAGTAATATTAGCAGTGAGCGAGAGATGTTCATTTCTAATATAAAAACACTAGATGCGGAACTAGAAGAACTTGCTTTGGATCTACAAAAAATTGAGGATGAAACAGAGAATTTGAACAATTTGAAAAAGGAAGAGTTTCTAATAAAAAGTAACATTTATGACTCAGCTGATTTCCAAACGGAATTGGACTATGTTTCTGACAATCTGTCCAATATTAGATCAGAGGTGATTTCTACTAATAATGAAATATCAAAACAAAAATCTGAACTTGATTCGGTCTTACAATTAAGGCAAGATGCAGTGTGCCCATACTGCAAACAAAAGTTGAACGAACAACATATACTGGAAATGGAAAAGAAATTTTTACAAAGTAAAGATCTATTGAAAGATAAGCTTTATAAATTTGAGAAGGACCTAGAGGAGAATCAAGTTAAGAAAAATGAGTTGCTGAGTAACCTAAAGCACGTAGAAACCAAGAAATCAGAATTACAAAAAATTCAGATTCAAATGGCAAGGTTAAACGCCGTCCTGAAAAACAGAGAACAAACAAAATTAAAGATAAATGAAAAAACTACAAACAAGAAATTAATACAGACCAAATTGCAGGGCAGCTATTTTGTTGAAAAGACAATGGAATTGAATGAATTGGATGATAGATTACGTAAAATCTATTCCTACAAGGAAAGATATGACTCGTTAAATAAAATAATAAATGCTTATCAAAAGACAAATCTCGATAGTACATTTGTGGAACATTCAAACTTGATAAAATCAAAGCAACGTAAGATTGAGGATAAAAAAATTAAGGAAAAATCGTTACTGGAATTAGATGATGAAGTTTTTGCCCTTTCTACGGAGCTAGATGAAATGAAGGCAATATTTCGAGATAGACAGGAGGTGGAAAATAGTCTAAAGAACTTGGAATCAGATAAAGAATTACATGAGAATGAATTGACAAAAATGAAAGAAAACCTTGCTATGAGAAAAACAGAACACGATAGCAACTTGAGGCAAATTGAATCCTTTAACAAGAAAATAGACGAATTGAAGGAAAAGATTGACAAGATTATCTTCACAGAGCAGATAGGAGTGTGGCTTGATCATCATTTTATTCCATCATTAGAACAAATCGAATCTCAGGTGTTAATCAGCGTAAAGGAAGAATTCAACAAGTTATTCCAAAAGTGGTTTTACTTACTGATTGAAGTCGGCGACATAGATGTAGAAATTGATGAATTCTTTACGCCGATTGTAAACCAAAGTGGTTATCGTTTGGAAGTTGATAGCCTAAGTGGCGGAGAGAAAACCTCAATCGCACTTGCATATAGATTGGCACTTAACGAAATCATTAGGAGGATGATAATGCTTGATGACAACTTATTGATTCTGGATGAACCTACCGATGGTTTCAGTAAGGAACAACTTGTACAAATAAAATACGTCTTAGAAGAGCTCAGCGCAGCTCAAGTAATAGTTGTATCTCACGAGAAAGAGTTGGAAGGATTTGTGGAAACAATATTTAGGGTAGTTAAAGAAAGTGAAAAATCGCAGGTCGAATTGGCAGCTTAGACTGACATGAGCTGAACATTTCAGGTTGAAATTTGAAAGATAAATTAAGATAAATTCTATGAAAAATTTAATACGCCATATTACCTAAACTTACCACTCTCAGGTAAAGTTAATGCAATCAAGAATCTTTCCATTGGAAAGCTGCGAAAGATTAAAATTATTTTGGAAAAAAATATATTCCATAATATATAAATCATGATATTGGCAGACAAGATTAAGTGTTCCCATATTCTCGTAAAGAAACAAAGCGAAGCGCTATTAATTCTTGAAAGGTTAAAAAAAGGCGAAAGCTTTGATAAATTGGCAAAGGAACTCTCAACAGACAGGGGTAGCGGTAAACGAGGTGGTGATCTAGGCTTTTTTGGAAGGGGAGTTATGGTGAAGCCTTTTGAGGCAGCATCATTTAATCTTGAAAAAAACCAGATTTCAGAGCCTGTAAAAACTGAATTCGGGTATCACATAATAAAAAGAATTGCATAACTACAACATTAGGTCATTAGCAATTCCAAATATTTTCAAACTTACAGGGTTTGTTCTCTAGTTTGAACTTGTAGAGTTTCCAGTTTCTCCGACAGTATTGTTGGAAAAAGTGATCGTTTCATTGCTTGTGGCATTGCCAACTCTTATTGATAGATCGCTCATATTAACAACCATACTCGGAGTCATGTTTTGATTTTGGGCATTTACCGAACCATCTAAAACAAATGGCACAGCAAGTGCAACTCCCATCATAAATATTCTGGCGAAATTTAGACAAACCAATTTCATGGATTTGCTATCAATGTGGGCATATATATACAGTTGAGTTGCCATATCATCAATAAAGAAAAATAATCCATTTGCACTTTGTCGAATTATATATACTACAATACTGAACTTTTTGATAATGCTTTGAAATCGGCTGAAAAATTCTAGATTTCTTTCAATTTAATGATAATTACAGTATGTAGACAATAATGATTGTAATAATACCCAAGCATTGGAGTTTTTTAGAAATTTTTTAAATAATGCTTTATGTTTACGTTAATATACTTCACAATCAAGATACAAATAGGTAATGAGATTTTCTGGTAAAATATATTCAAAGTTATACTTAATCGGCATTTTTGTTGTTATTTTTTATTTTTCATATGCTTTTGCTTCATTTTCGGTAATTGAAGTTGGAATTATGGACAACACGGCTTTTGGACAAGTTGGCGATGACCGGGAGACTACCACTGAAAATACTCCAAATACCTCAATATATTCTGCGATAGATGGAGATAACAATGTAATTGTCAATAATGGTAGTACAACATCCAACTCGATGAAATTTTCATTTTCAGGAACGGACAATGAAGGCAAGGTAATAAATCGATTTGAATGTAGTGTTGATGGTAAACCGTTCGTTACATGTGTAAGTACTAACACGGTTAATGTTATTGATGGAACTCATATATTCAGTGTACGCTCAGAAGATAACGACGGAAATAAGGATTTAACTCCTGCTTCATTCACATGGATTGCTAACACTGAAACGTCGAACACTCAGATAGATTCTGCATCTGATGGCAACGACATGATTGTAACAAATAATAGTAACACTAGGTCCAATTCGATGACTTTTGCATTTTCAGGTACGGACAATGTTGGAGCAAAAATTTATCGTTTCGAATGCAGTCTTGATGGTGTTCCATTCGTTAGATGTGTAAGTACTAACACGGTTAATGTTATTGATGGAACTCATATATTCAGTGTACGCTCAGAAGATAACGCCGGAAATAAGGATTTAACTCCTGCTTCATTCACATGGACGGTCGACACCACTGCGCCCACGACTTCCATAGTTTCTGCTGTGGACGGTAATAATAATACAGTTTCAAATAATGGCTATAGCGAATCAACCTCAATTAAATTTACTTTTGATAGTAACGATACCGGAGGTGTTGGAATAGCTGGCCATCAATGTAACATTGATAACTCTCGATACGTAGCCTGTACCAGTCCATTTGTATTCCCAAACCTATTGAAAGATGGCAGTCATACCTTCAATGTTCTTTCTGAAGATAACGCCGGAAATAAGGATTTAACTCCTGCTTCATTCACATGGACGGTCGACACCACTGCGCCCACGACTTCCATAGTTTCTGCTGTGGACGGTAATAATAATACAGTTTCAAATAATGGCTATAGCGAATCAACCTCAATTAAATTTACTTTTGATAGTAACGATACCGGAGGTGTTGGGGTGGACCGCCTAGAGTGTAACTTCGATAACTCTCGATACGTAGCCTGTACCAGTCCATTTGAATTTCAGAATTTGATAACAGATGGTACTCATACATTCAGTGTTAGAGCTGTAGACCAAGTTGGAAATGTCAACTTCTCGCCTGCATCATTTACTTGGACCGTAGATACTGCGGCACCCACGACTACCATCAACACCGCCATAGACGGAAATAAGACTATTTTGGATAACGGCACCATTACGAATTCTGATGCAATGTCCTTTGAATTTTCCGCTAAAGATACAGGTGGTAATGAGGACTCTGGAGTTGGAATTAACCACTTTGAATGTAACATTGATAACTCTCGATACGTAGCCTGTACCAGCCCATTTCTCTTTCCCACTGTATTCAAAGACGGTAGTCATACCTTCAACGTTTTATCTATCGATAACGCAGGAAACAAAGATTCTAGTCCGGCCTCATTCACATGGATTGTTGACACTTCAGAGCCTCTTATTTCTATTGACACTGTTACTGACGGTAACGGAAATGTCATGTTTTCTGGAAGTAACACATCCTCAAACTCTATAACACTATCGTTCTCGGGTAACGATACGGGAGGTAAAGACGGTAAGGGCGTAGGAATAAAACAGTTTGAATGTTCGTTAGATGGAGCGTCCTATTCTATCTGCACGAGCCCTGTTCGATTCACATCAGTAAATTTGCCAGAAGGTACACATACCTTTCAAATAATTTCTGAAGACAACATAGGGAACATAAATACTTCTCCTGAATCGTTTTCATGGACGATTGACACCGAAGCTCCTACAACTTCTATAGATTCTTCGATCGACGGAATTCAAAATAACATAACGAACGGAGGGAGGACTTCTTCTAATTCTATAGTACTTGCATTTTCAGCCATTGATAGTGGTGGTAACGAAGGTAATGGAGTAGGAGTGAAACATTTTGAATGTAGAATAGATAGCTCTGACTTTGTCACTTGTACCAGTCCACTTCAATTTACGAATTTAACCGATGGCATTCATACGGCAGAGGTGATATCTGTGGACAACGTTGGAAACCTAAGTCCAACGCCTGCATCAATTAGTTGGGCCGTAGACACGGTTCCTCCCACTACTGCTATCATTAGCTCTAGTGATGGTAATGAAAATCTTATAACTAACAATAGCAATACTGGATTTAATTCTATATCATTTTCATTTGGAGGTAACGATACGGATGGAGCGGGAACAAAGGATTTAGGAATAGGTCAGTTCGAATGCAGCCTAGATGATTCTGATTTTGTAATCTGCTCGACTCCAATACAATTTAGTTCTGACAACTTAACTGATGGCACTCATGTATTTAGAGTTGTTTCTGAAGATGAGGTAGGAAATAAGGATCAGTCTCCAGAATTATTTACATGGACCGTTGATACCACAGCTCCCTCTTCAATTATCCAAACTGTGGTTGATGGTAACAACAGCACTGTTACAAACGGCAGCAACACTAAATCTAACTCCGTGACCATAGAATTCTCTGGTAACGACACTGGAGTCGGAATTAGTCACCTTGAATGTTCGCTTGATGGAGATTCTTTCAGTACCTGCACCAGCCCAGTGCGTCTCACTCCTCCCAAATTAAGTGATGGTTCTCATACCTTTAATGTACTTTCTGTGGATAACTCTACAAACAAAGACCCATCTCCTGCATCCTTTACATGGATAGTAGATACGATACCGCCAGAAACCTCTATTATGTCTGCCACTGACGGCAATGAGTCTGTTGTCAGTACAGGTCAGAATATATCATCAAATCTTATTACATTCGAATTCTCTGGTAACGACACTGGAGTCGGAATTAGTCACCTTGAATGTTCGCTTGACGGCGCCTCATTTACGCTCTGCTCAACTCCAGTACAATTTACTTCTGAAAATATCACTGATGGTTCTCATACCTTTAAAGTACTTTCTGTGGATAACTCTACAAACAAAGACCCATCTCCTGCATCATTTAACTGGACCGTTGACACCACATCACCTACTGCTAATATTAATGCAGTCACTGATGGTAACAACAGGACTTTAACAAACGGCAGCAACACTAAATCTAACTCCGTGACCATAGAATTCTCTGGTAACGACACTGGAGTCGGAATTAGTCACCTTGAATGTTCACTTGACGGAACTCATTTTAGCACCTGTGTGAGTCCAGTACAAATTACTTCTACCGATTTACTGGATGGTAACCATTCATTCATGGTTGTTGCACAGGACAATGTTTGAAATACCATGATCTCTCCGGTATTATTCAAATGGACTGTCGATACATTACCTCCAACCACAGCAATCAATATCGCTATTGATGGAAATAATGGAACATTAGTTAGTGGAGACAGTACAAATTCAAGTTCGATAGATTTTACCTTTTCAGGTAATGATAGAGGTATTAATGAAAATAACGGTGTGGGAATTAGACAAATTCAATGCAGTATAGACGACTCTAATTTCACTGACTGCGTCAGTCCAGTCGAATATGACAATCTTACTGATGGAAAACATAATTTACTGATACTGTCTGAGGATGATGTAGGCAATAGGGAACAAGTTCCTTCATCATTTAACTGGACAATAGATACTGAAGCTCCAACAACATCAATATTTTCAGCTATTGATGGAAACAATAATTTCCTAATTCATGGAAGTAACACATCATCCAGCTCCATTACATTTGAATTTTCAGCTAATGATACTGGTGGAAACAAGGATACAGGAGTAGGAATAGGCCAAATTCAATGCAGTATAGACAATTCAAACTTTGCCGATTGTGTTAGCCCCTTAGAGATTATGTCTGATGCGCTTAAGGATGGCTCTCATATCTTCATGATTAGAGCCAGGGACAGTGTTGGAAACCTGAGCCCCCAGCCATCTTCCTTCAACTGGACAATAGATACAGTATCTCCTACTACAATTATTAGTTATGTCACGGATGGTAACAGGACTTCAATAACTAACGGCAGCAATACGAGATTTAACTCTGTTACATTAGCGTTTTCTGGTAACGATACCGGTGTTGGCATTAGTAATTTTGAATGCAGTATTGACGATTCGAACTTTACTACATGTGGCAGCCCTATTCAAGCAACAAACCTTACGGAGGGCGACCATATTATCAAGATCAGATCGCAAGATAGCGTCGGAAATATCGATATCTCCCCTTCATCTTTCAGCTGGACTGTAGATACGGTTCCGCCGCTTACTTCCATAAACTCTGTTACAGATGGTAATTTGACTACGGTTAGCACAGGCGGCAATTCCTCATCAACAACTGCATTGTTCGAATTCTCGGGTACCGATAGTGGTGTAGGTCTCAGCCACTTTGAGTGTAGTTTAGACAAATCAAAGTTTGTGAGATGCGCAAGTCCACTCCAGATTGACAATCTAACAGATGGCATGCACTCTCTTGAAACTAGAGCACATGACAATGCTGGAAATAAGGACATTTCACCTGCATCTTTCAGCTGGACTGTAGATACTATCCCGCCTCTTACTTCGTTCATCTCCACCTCTGACGGAAATAGATCTGCTATTAAAAATGGTGGTAACACATCTTCGAATACTGCAATTTTTGAATTTTCAGCTGCTGACAGTGGTGGACGAGAAAATAAAGGTGTAGGAATTGATAAATTTGAATGTAGCATAGACAATTCTGATTTTGTGACATGTGTTAGTCCTATCGAGTTTATTTCGCTAAGGGAAGGCACTCATAATTTGAAAATATTTTCAAAGGACAATGTAGGTAATATGAGATCATCTCCTGCCTCATTCAGCTGGACTGTAGACACTATACCACCTTTGATTTCCATCAATTCTGCTACTGACGGTAATAACCAAACTTTGGATAATAATGATGATAGCTCGTCTACTTCTATAGAATTCACTTTTGCAGGCACAGACTCTGGCGGCGTTGGAATAGATCATCTAGCATGTTCACTAGATGGAGCATCATTCAGCGTCTGCTCAAGTCCAATCAAATATTCTTCTGCCAATATATCTGATGGTGCTCATATTTTCGAGGTACGAGCAGAGGATAAGGTTGAGAATTTAAGTCCTCATTCATCATTTACCTGGACGGTTGATACGGTACCTCCAGACGTAACAATTGATTCTGCGATAGATGGTAATCAAACTGTAGTTAGCACAGGCGGTAACACATCTTCCAATTCTATGATATTTAATTTCTCGGGTATAGATAGTGGTGGTAAGGAAGGCAATGGGGTAGGGATCAGTCACTTTGAATGTAGTCTGGATAATTCTAACTATACTGCATGTACCAGTCCTGTAAAGGCCAGAAATATGGGCGATGGATCTCATATCCTCGAGGTGAGAGCGAAGGATAACGTGGAAAACACAAGTCCCTCTCCTTCATCATTTACGTGGACTGTTGACACAACAGCCCCTACAACTAGTTTCGACTCTACTATAGATGGTAATAGTGTTGCCATATCCAATGGCGCTAATACAAAATCTACGTTGATGACATTTGCGTTTTCAGGTAACGATACTGGTGTTGGCATTAGTAATTTTGAATGCAGCTTAGATAATTCCAACTTTACTGAATGCAACAGCCCTCTACAAATAGCAAATCTTACCGACGGCAAACATGTCATTGAAATAGGAGCTCAAGATAGTGTTGGAAATTCTGGACAATCTCCCACATCATTTATGTGGATAGTAGACACAATATCGCCCGCAACCACTATAGACTCAGTTACAGATGGCCACGGCGAGACAATCATCATGGGTGGTAATTCCTCATCAAACTCTGTGATAGTACGGTTTGCGGGGACTGATACTGGTGTTGGAGTCAATTATTTTGAGTGCAGCATAGATAGCTCTGACTTTGTGACATGCATCAGCCCATTACAAATAGACGGCCTTACCGACGGTACTCATACATTAAGTGTTCAGTCTGTGGATAGTTCAACTAATAAGGACCCATCACCTGCATTGTTTTCATGGACCATAGACACAATACCGCCTGAAACGTCCATAAATACTGCTTTTGATACTAATCAAACCTCTGTATCTAACGGAGATAGTACTAAATCAACATCATTAATCTTTACTTTCTCAGGAAGTGATACGGATGGGGTCGGCATTGATCACTTTGAATGTAGCATAGATAATTCGGAATTTGTAAAATGCCTTGTGCCATTGCAATTCAGCAATCTTGAAGAAGGATCTCACATCCTCAAGGTAAGAGCTCATGACAAGGTCGGAAACATAAGCCCATCTCCTTCATCATTTGCGTGGGCTGTCGACACAACACCGCCCGAAACATCCATAAATTCATCTATAGATGGTAACAAGAGCGCAGTAACAAATGACGGTACTACAAAATCAACATCAATGACGTTTACATTTTCAGGCACTGATACTGGTGGAGTGGATCACTTTGAATGCAGCTTGGATAATTCTAATTTCACGATTTGTATCAGTCCAATACAATTTACATCTGTTAATTTGGGTGATGGAACTCATACATTTAGAGTGTTGTCAGTAGATAACTCTACAAACAAAGATCCAACTCCTGCAATATTTACATGGACAGTTGATACAGTATCTCCTTCAACAACAATTGTCTCTGTCATAGATGGGAATAGGACATCTCTACAGACGGGTGGAAATACTTCATCTAACTCGATGACTTTTGCATTCTCAGCAAATGATACTGGTGGTGAGGAAGGAAAGGGCGTAGGGATAAACCATTTTGAATGCAATGTGGATAATTCAAAATTTGTCACTTGTACTAGTCCTTTCACATTCCGTAATTTGTTAAAGGATGGTACACATACTTTCAATGTGTTGTCTGTAGACAACTCGGGAAATAGAGACACATCTCCCGCTTCCTTCACATGGACGGTCGACACCACTGCGCCCACGACTTCCATAAACTCTGCAGTAGATGCTAACAAAAGTGCGGTAACTAATGGAGGCTCTACCAAATCAACCTCGATGACATTTACATTCTCAGGTGACGATGTGGGTGGTGTAGGAATTGATCACTTTGAATGTAATGTAGATGGTTTGACTTTTGTTACCTGCACTAGTCCGTTCACATTCCCAAGCTTGTCTGAAGATGGACAATATATTCTGGAGATAAGAGCTCATGACAGAGTTGGAAACAGGGATCAATCATCAGCATCATTCACATGGACAGTAGACACAACTCCACCAAACACTTCTATTGATTCTGCTACCGATGGCAACAATAGAATTGTAGATACCGGTGGTAACACATCATCAAATTCGATGATATTCCTGTTCTCTAGTATTGATAGTGGTGTAGGAATTGATCATTCTGAATGCAGCATCGACAATTCGGAGTTTACAGTTTGCACCAGTCCAATACAGTTTACCTCTACAAACCTAGGAGATGGCATGCACAGTTTGCAGATTATATCAGAAGACAAGGTAGGAAATAGAGGATCAACACCTGCTTCATTTAACTGGACCGTTGACACAGTAGCTCCAACTGCAAGAATAGACTCTGCGGTAGATGGCAACAAAAGCGCTGTTAGTAGTGATGGCAGTACGCAATCTACCTCAATGTCATTTATATTCTCAGGTAACGACTCAAGTGGTGTAGGAATTGATCACTTTGAATGCAGCATAGATAGCTCTGACTTTGTTACCTGTACCAGCCCATTCATAACAACCAATTCATTGAAAGACGGTACTCATACATTCAAAGTAATGGCACAAGACAAGGTAGGAAATAGAGGATCAACACCTGCTTCATTTAACTGGACCGTTGACACAGTAGCTCCAACTGCAAGAATAGACTCTGCGGTAGATGGCAACAAAAGCGCTGTTAGTAGTGATGGCAGTACGCAATCTACCTCAATGTCATTTATATTCTCAGGTAACGACTCAAGTGGTGTAGGAATTGATCACTTTGAATGCAGCATAGATAGCTCTGACTTTGTTACCTGTACCAGCCCATTCATATTCCCCAGTTTAATGAAAGACGGTACTCATACATTCAAAGTAATGGCACAAGACAAGGTAGGAAATAGAGGATCAACACCTGCTTCATTTAACTGGACCGTTGATACTGCATCGCCAACTACTACAATCGATTCAGTAATAGATGGCAGTGAAAATCAGATCACAACTGGTGGCAATTCTTCATCCAATGTTGCAGTTGTCACATTTTCAGGAATGGACACTGGTGGTACTGAAGGGCAAGGAGTGGGCATCAGTCATTTTGAATGTTCTGTTGATGGTGGTAAATTCTCCACATGTAGTACGCCGCTTGAACTCGGCGAATTAACTGATGGCGCACATACTATCGAAATAAGATCAAATGACAATGTTGGTAACAAGGATCCATCTCCTGCGTCATTTATATGGACTATTGACACTGTTGAGCCAAATACCTCTATCACTTCTGCGATGGACGGAAATAGGAATACTGTAACTGCTAATGGCAATACCTCGTCAACGTCCATCACCTTTGCATTCTCAGGTTCAGATAGGGGTTCTGGAGTGAACCACTTTGAATGCTCAATTGATGGTGAAGCGTTTGCCGTGTGCGCAAGCCCTGTCATATTCAGCAACCTTGAAGACGGATCACATTCATTAGGAGTGAGGGCAGAAGATAACGTCGCAAATCTGGATTCCTCCCCTGCCTTTTTCAACTGGACTATAGACACATCACCTCCAGTTACCTCTATTGATTCAGTCGTAGATAGCAATAGAAACAGTCTTACCAATGGAAGTAGCACTCGTTCAAACTCTCTAACCTTCATTTTTTCAGGCACTGACGCTGGCAATGCAGGGGTAAAAAGATTTGAATGTAGTATAGACAACTCTGACTTTGTTACCTGTACCAGCCCGTTTGGATTCCCCAATTTATTAAGTGACGGTTCACATACATTCAAGGTGCGGGCAGAGGATAATTCAGGAAACAAGGATCCTTCTGAAGAAGTATTTACTTGGATTGTAGATACGACTCCACCACCTGCAAACATTAATTCTGCCTTTGACGGAAATAATAATACAGTATCGAATGGTAGTAACACTACATCAACGTCAATAACGTTTACCCTTTCAGGCACGGATATAGGCGTGGGTCTGGACCACTTTGAATGTTCGATAGATGGAGCTTCATTTACATTGTGTACCAACCCCGTTCAGTTCCAAGATTTGTCAGATGGATTTCATACATTGGAGGTAAGATCTGAAGACAAAGTAGGTAATGAAGGGCCTACTCCTACAGCATTCATATGGACCGTAAATACAAAACCACCGAACACAACCATCAATTCTGTTACGGATGGAAATAATAATTTAGTAGCAAATAATAGTAACACAAGGTCAAATACCATGACCATCGCTTTCTCAGCTACTGAGGTCGCTACTAATGTAGATCATTTTGAGTGCAGCATTGACGAAGAGGAATTTGCTACCTGTACCAGCCCTTTCACATTCCCTAATCCACTAAGTGACGGTCCACATACATTCAAGGTGCGGGCAGAAGATAACTCAGGACACGAGGATCCAAGTCCAGGATTGTATAGTTGGACCGTTGATACTGTAGCACCAGCTGTCTCTATTACCTCAGCAATGGATGGTGACAGTAACTCCATATCTTTAGATGGAGGTACACCATCTACGTCCATAACATTTACCTTCTCAGGTTCTGACACTGGTGTGGGCCTAGATCGCTTTGAATGTTCTATTGACGGCGGAACATTTGCAGCTTGTACGAGTCCTGCGCAATTTGACAACCTTCTGAGTGGTATTCACACATTGGACGTAAGGGCAGTAGACATTGTTGGAAACCAAGGAACATCACCTGCATCCTTTAGATGGAATGTTGATGCAACACCACCTGATACAACCATAAACACAGC
>Ga0233417_10000372_pt1 | contig 13252 bp, 15 predicted proteins | sample Sed_MG_FD_189023 | JGI IMG/M metagenome (GOLD analysis project Ga0233417, IMG submission 189023) | Sediment microbial communities from Lake Towuti, South Sulawesi, Indonesia - Sediment_Towuti_2014_0.5_MG | ecosystem: Environmental > Aquatic > Freshwater > Lake > Sediment | place: Indonesia... | reverse complement strand
TGTTGGCGGTGTGAATTGATGGGTGGTCGATGAGCGCGCGCATGGCTTCGGGTCGCAGAGCGCGGGATTGGCTGGGTGCCGTAAGGACGAACTCGTGCGCGTACGGGCCCAGTATGCCTGTCACCTCCGCGATCGCCTTGTCCCGCATGGCGCCGTAGATCAGCCAGACGCGCCGGCCATTGTAGAAGCGCCCGATGTGGGCCGCCAGGACACGGGCGCCGGCGGGGTTGTGCGCGCCGTCGAGGATGATATCAGGGTGTTCGGAAACAAGCTCCAGGCGGCCGGGCCAGCGCGTTTGGCGAAGCCCCTCCTCGATGGCCTGCGGCCGAATGCCGAGGGCATGGAGCGCGGCAATAGCGGTGAGCGCGTTGGCTACCTGGTGTTCGCCGGCGAGCGGGCATTCGATGCGTAGGGTCAGCGGGCCGTCGGCCAGGAAACGGCTCCCGCGGGCGTGGAGTTCCAGTTCGCTCGCGTGCCACGAGGCCGATCGGAACACCGGCGTGCCGGCTTCAGCCGCGCACGCTTCGAGGAACGTCTCGACGTCCGGCCGCTGGGCGGCGAGTACCACCGGCACCCCGCGCTTGAGAATGCCCGCCTTCTCGGCCGCGATCGATTCGAGGCTCTTGCCGAGGAAGGTCTCGTGGTCATAATCCACCGGGGTGATGACGCAGAGCACCGGCAGGACAACGTTGGTTGCGTCGAGGCGCCCGCCCAGGCCCACCTCGAGTACGGCAGTCTCAACCTGGAGATCGCGGAAGAGCAGGAACGCCATCGCGGTAACAGTTTCAAAATAGGTGGGATGGAGGTCCAGTTCGCCGTGGGCCAGCATGCCTTCGGTAACCGCGTGGACACGGTCGAAAGCGCCGGCAAACAGGTCGGCGCCGACGGGACGGCCGTCGATGCGGATCCGCTCGGTGGGCTCGGAAAGGTGGGGCGAGGTGAAGAGGCCCGTGCGCAGGCCCGCCGCGCGCAATCCCGATTCGATCATGGCGCAGACAGAGCCCTTGCCGTTGGTGCCGGCCACGTGGACGAAACCGGCGGAGCGGTGCGGGCCGCCAAGGCGTTCGAGAAGGGCCGAGACCCGCTCGAGGCCGAGCTTGGCCGTCTTAATCTCGTTGCCGAGCGCGTAAAGGAAGCGAACGGACTCGGGGTAGTTCATTGGCACTGTTACCGAACAGCGGCGGAGGGCAATCCTCGCGGCTGAGGCCCATGGTACACTCGCTCGTAAGGTGGCGGCAATGCGTCACCGGGGGAGGCGGCATGCGACCAACGTCGCGGATTGAATCCCTGAGCTACGGCACCGTGTACATCACCGGGTGTATCGTAGCCGCCTTCATGTCACTATCGGCGGGCAGCGCGATTCAACAGTTTGTTTTTCACACGGCATGCTCCTGGGGTTACGTGATTTACCGGGTGCTCAACTACCAGTAAGCGCGGCGGCACGTTGAACGCTCGACCGGCCTTCTTCCTTTCCGTTCTCATGACAGTCCCACCGTCTTTCGCTTCTCCGGCCGAGGCGGGCCTGTCGCAGATCCGGCTTGCTGAGGCGGCGGGGATTATCCAGGCGGAAGTGGACGCCGGGCGCATGGGCGCCGCCGCGATCCTGGTGGCGCGCCACGGGAGGATCGGACTGCACCGCGGCTTCGGCCGGATGTCGCGGGGTCCTGGGGCGGCGGCCGTCCAGCCGGATTCTGTGTTTCTGCTGGCGTCGATCACCAAACCGGTGACTGCCTGCGCCGTGATGCTGCTGGTGGAGCGCGGGCTGGTGTCACTCGATGATCCGGTGTCCCGCTATGTGCCCGAATTCCATGGAGGAGACAGAAGTCGAGTGCGAGTTCGCGACCTGCTGGCGCATACCTCGGGGCTGCCGGACATGCTGCCGGAGAACGCGGAATTGCGGCGGGCGCACGCGCAGTTGGCGGAGTTCGTCCGGCGAAGTTGCTCTACGCCGCTGTTGTTCCCGCCGCGCACGAAGTTCCAATACCAGAGCATGGGGATTCTGCTGGCCGGAGAGATCGTTGAGCGGGTTGCCGGAACCCCTCTGCGGGACTTCCTGAAGACGGAAATCTTCGCCCCGTCGGGGATGAAGGACAGCTCGCTGGGACTGGGAGGCCGGCGAGTGGATGATACGGTGTGGTGTCCGGGTCCGCCCGGGGCAACGCCCGAGGCTCTGAAGTTCTACGGCTGGAGCACGGAGTACTGGCGCGATTTGGGGGCGCCGTGGGGCGGAATGCACAGCACGACTTCGGACCTGGCGATCTTCCTCCAAACCTTCCTCGATGGCGGCGTGCATAGGGGCCGCCGGTTGTTGAAAGCCGAGACGGCAGCGGCGATGATCTCCGATCAAAACGGGAGCCTCGGCGCGCCTTGGGGGCTCGGCTGGGGACTGGCGCGCTCGCGGGCATGGAACTATTTCGGTGACCGGGTTTCACCCAGCGCCTTCGGCCACGTCGGCGCGACCGGCACGGCGGCGTGGGCGGACCCTGAGACACAACTGCTGTGTGTCGTTCTCACCAACCGGCCGGTAGAGGAAGACAAGGGCGACCTTCTGCGGCGCGTATCCAACGCCGTCGCCGGGGCGGTGGCGCGATAGAGCGTTTTCCCGTTCCTGACACCCGATTTTTCGCTTACACTGAGGGTGGATTTCCTCCAGCGCGGCGAGCTGCTGCCCGAGACGCGGCGCCCCGCGTAGACGAAACACGGCGTCTGAGTCCGAGGGAGGGCGTCAGGGTCGGGCAGCGGTTCGCCAAGAGGCGAAGTGGCACGGCCGGAACGGGCCGTGCGGGGAGGTAGATATGGCAATATTGCAGAAACTGCTGGCGTTCCTCGACGACAACGGCGTCGAGTACACGCACCACACCCACCCGACCGCATACACGGCCCGGGAGGTGGCGGCCGTCGAACACGTGTCAGCCCATAAGGTCGCCAAAGTCGTGGTATATTTCAGCGAAAACGGCTACGGCATGGCGGTCCTGCCCGGCGATGCAATGCTGGACCTGCAAGCGCTGCGCACCCTGTTGGGGGTCCAGAGGTTGCGTCTGGCGACCGAGAGCGAGCTGTCCGAATTGTTCCCCGAGTGCGAACTGGGCGCGATGCCGCCGTTCGGGAACCTGTACGACCTGCCGGTGTACGTGGACGCAAGCCTGTCGTCGGAGGAGAGCATCGCCTTCAACGCGGGCACGCACCGCGACGTCGTGCACATGAAGTTCAAAGACTTCGAGCGGCTGGTGAAGCCCACGCTGGTGACGCTGTCGCGGCATGCGGCGGCATAGAACGAGCACCCTGACCGGAATGGGGACAGGCCGCTCTTTCCACGCGCCAAACAACGGCTTGGGACAGAGTGGGCTGTCCCCATTCCGTCTTTTTCGGCCAGCGGTGCGTCTTTCCTGAAGGAGCCGGAGACTTGATCTTCCGGGAAGCCGAGGATTCCGACCTTATCCAAGGCGCGAGACGGGGCAAGGTCGAAGCCTACAACGTCCTTGTGTCGCGGTGGGAGCGGCGTGTCTACAACTACCTGCTGCGGCTGGTCGGCGACCGGGAAGACGCCTTGGACCTGGCCCAGGAGGTCTTCTTGAAGGCGTACCAGAGCCTCGGAAAGTTGCACGACGCTTCGCGGTTCGCGCCCTGGCTGTTTCGCATCGCGCACAACGAAGCGTTCTCGCATCTCCGGCGCAGGCGGCCGGACACCGACGCGCCGGCCGAACCCGCCCAGCCCTTGCGGGGTCCGAGGCTGCTGCCGGTGGAACTGTCGCTGGCGGTGGAAAGCGCGCTCGCGCGCCTGACAGCCGAACAGCGGGAGGCGGTGCTGCTCAAGATCTTCCAGGGATTCAAGTTCGAGGAGATCGCCGAGGCGCTGGACTGCCCGGTCTCGACGGTGAAGTCGCGGGTGTACACGGCGCTCGATCTCTTGAAGGAATCGCTGGCTCCGATGGACAGGCGGGGTGTGGAATGAGCTGCAAGCGAATCGATCTGAAAGGGTACTTCTTGGGGGAACTGGCCGAGGCGGAACGGCGCGAGACGGAAGCGCACGTACGCGCTTGCGGCGAGTGCCGTGAAGAACTGGAGCGGCTCGGCGCGACACGGGCGGCGCTGGCTGCGCTGCCGGAGGAGGAGCCTCCGCGGAAGATCGCCTTCGTTTCCGACAAGATCTTCGAGCCGCGGTGGTGGCAACGGTTCTGGCACTCTGGTCCGCAACTGGGCTTCGCCTCGGCGGCCGTGCTGGCGGTGGCTATCCTGGCGCACGCCTTTCTTCGGCCGGGCTCGACGGCTCCGCCGCCGGCGCAAGCTGTGGACACGGCGGCGATCGAGGCGCGCATCGAAGGCGAAGTAAGCCGGCGCCTCCAGGCAGCGGTTGAAAAGGCCGCGATGGAATCGGAAGCGCGGCAGTCGCAACGAACCGCCGAACTGGTGCAGGCGCTCGAACGGAAGTTCGAGCAGCAGCGTCAGGCGGACCTGCTGGCCGTCGAGGAAAACATGGACATGCTGCGGAAGCGCTGGAACGTGATGTACATGGCCTCGAGCGAACTTGGGGGGACGCAATGAGAGCCGCCGTTGCGACGGTCGTCCTGCTGGCGACGGCCGTGGTTGCGGCCGGTCCCGAGAAGCCCAGGGTGTCGCGGGAAGCGCTGGCAGCAGTGGAGAAGAGCTTCGACGCTAGGATTAACAGGGCGATTCTCCAGAATCCGCTCATGCTCCTCGGCACGAGCCGGGGCGTGTACCTGTCCGGCTACGGCGTTGTCTTTACCGCTGAGCTGAACCTTGTGACGGTGCCGGTGTTCACGCCGTTCCGGCCCAAGTTCACCAAGGAAGAGATCGTGATGGTTCGGGCGATGAAGCTGGAGCGGCTGAAGGCGCTGAAGGACCTGATGCGGGAGGTGATGGTAGGCGCCGCCGCTTCGCTCGACACGGTGCCGGCGGAGGAGCAGATCGCCGTCGGCGTCTCGCTCTTTTACGCTCGTTCGTGGGAGGATACGACCGGCCTGCCGTCGCAAGTGGTGATGGAAGCGCAGAAGCAGAAGTTGCTCGATTACCAGGCCGGGCGCATCAACCAGCAGGCGCTCGAGGCGGCGACGCGGGTGCAGGAACTCTGACGCCATGCGGCTGGGCGAGATGCTGATTGAGCGCCGGCTGATCGAGCCGGAGGACCTCGAGCGAGCGCTCGAAATCCAGCGCGAGCGCGGGGAGAAGATCGGCAAGATCCTGGTCGATCTGGGCTTCGTGGCCATGCGCGATGTGCTGTCCGCGTTGTCGGAGCAGCTCTCGGTCCCGCTGGCCGCTCTCGACAGCCCCCCGCCCGTCACTCCCGAAACCGAAGGGCTGGCGCCGCGCTTCATGCGCCAGTGCCGGTTCCTGCCCCTGGCCATGCACGACTCGACACTCACCATCGCCATGGCCGACCCGCTCGACTTCGAGACGCTCTCGGCCGTCCGCGGGTTCACCGGGCTGAAGGTGCAGCCGGCGCTGGCGGGCGAGCAGGAGATCCTCGACGCGATCGACAAGTATTACGGAGAAGCGGAAAGGCCGGGGCTCGAAGCGGCGGGCGAGGGCGCGGAGGCAGCCGAAGACCTCGAGCACCTGCGCGACATGGCCAGCGAGGCGCCGGTCATCCGCCTGGTGAACTCGATGATCGCCCAGGCAGTGGAGAAGCGCTCGAGCGACATCCACATCGAGCCGTTCGAAAAGGAGTTCCGCGTTCGCTACCGGATTGACGGCGTGCTGTACAACCAGGAGCCGCCGCCACGCGAGCTGAAGGCGGCGATCATCTCGCGGGTGAAGCTGATGGCGAAGCTGAACATCGCCGAACGGCGGCTCCCGCAAGACGGCCGGATCAAGATCAAGACGCTGGGGCGCGAGGTGGACATCCGCGTCTCGACGCTGCCGACGCTGTACGGCGATAGCGTGGTGATGCGCCTCCTCGACCGATCTGCGGGTGATTTCTACGACCTGAGGCGGCTCGGCTTCGACGAACGGATGCTGGCGCGGATGGAGCACTACACGTCGCTGCCGCACGGGATCTTCCTGGTGACCGGGCCGACGGGCAGCGGCAAATCGACGACGCTGTATTCGGCGCTGAAGCGGATCAACAAGCCGGGAGTCAAGATCATCACCATTGAGGACCCGGTGGAGTACCAGGTGGACGGCGTCAACCAGATCCACGTGAACCCGCAGATAGGGCTGACGTTCGCCTCCGGCCTGCGGCACATCGTGCGCCAGGACCCGGACGTGATCATGGTGGGGGAGATCCGCGACCGCGAAACGGCCGATATCGCCATCCGGGCGGCGCTCACCGGCCATTTCGTGTTTTCCACGCTGCACACCAACGACGCGCCGAGCGCGCTCACGCGGCTCACCGACATGGGGGTGGAGAACTACCTGCTGAGCTCGTCGCTGGTGGCGGTGCTGGCGCAGCGTTTGGTACGGGTGATCTGCGGCCACTGCAAGGTGGAGGACGGCTACCGGACGACGCCGGAGGGCGAGCGGGTCGCGTGCTGGCGCGGCGCGGGCTGTGACCAGTGTTTCGGCACCGGCTTCACGGGGCGGGTCGGAATCTTCGAGCTGATGGAAATGACCGACGAAATCCGGAAGCTGGTCATGCAGAACGCCGACGCGGCGGAGATCACCAAGGCGGCCCGCCACCAGGGGATGAGGAACCTGCGCGAGGACGGCTGGATGAAGGTCCGCGAGGGACTGACGACGGCCGACGAGGTCCTGCGGGTGACCCAAGAGTTCTGATGACGAGTTTCTTTTTCAAGGCGGTGGCGGCGGACGGTAAGCTGCGCACGGGCACGCTCGCCGGCGAAACGGAGAAGTCGGTAGCCGCGGAGCTGCGGCGGCAGGGGCTGACGCCGGTGTACGTTGGCCTCGAGAAGAAAGCGCCGTTTCGGTGGAAGCTCCCGACGCTGGTGCGCGGCCGGCGCCGCGACGTATTGTTCTTCACCCAGGAGCTGTCCACGCTGCTCAATGCGGGGGTGCCGCTCGATCGGGCGCTGGCGATTACCTCTGAACTGACCGAGCGGCCCGGCTTCCGGCGGGTGGTCCTCGACGTCCTCCGGGTCCTGAAGGGCGGCAAATCGCTGGCCGACAGCCTGGCAACGCACCCGGAGTACTTCTCCGAGCTGTTCGTCAACATGGTGCGCGCGGGCGAGGCCAGCGGCGCGCTCGCGCCGGTGTTCCAGCGGTTGGCCGAGTTCGAGAACTCGCGCGACGAGCTGCGCGGCTACCTGATCTCCTCGATGATCTATCCGGCGCTGCTGTCGCTGGTGGGACTCGGCTCGATTGCGGTACTGCTGAACTTCGTGGTGCCGCGGTTTGCGGCGGTGTTTGAGGAGTCGCGGATGCGCATCCCGCTCGCCACCCGGATCATGATCGAGACGAGCGGCTGGCTGAGGGCTTATGGTTGGATGGTGGCGCTCGCGGCGATGGCGGCCGCGGCCGCCTTCTACACATACATTCGCACGAACCAGGGCCGGCTGTGGTGGGATGCCGTGCGGCTGCGTCTGCCGCTGCTCGGCCCGGCGCTGCGGCGGGCCGAGACGGCGCGGTTCGCGCGGGCGATGGCGACGCTGGTGGCCAACAGCGTGCCGCTGGTGCAGTCGATCGGCATCGCGGGCGCCATCCTCAACAACCGGAGGATCGCCGGCTCGCTCCAGGCCGTGGCCCAGGGAGTGAAGCGCGGCGAAGGAATTGCCTCCCCGCTGGCGCGGACGGGTGAGTTTCCACCGCTGGCCGCCCATCTTCTTACGGTGGGCGAGGAGACGGGCAGGCTGGACCAGATGTTTGGGCGCATGGCCGATATCTACGAAGTGGAAACCAAGACGGCGATCAAGCGCTTCACCGCGCTGTTCGAACCGGTAATCATCCTGGTGATGGGAGTGCTGGTGGGTACCCTGATCCTGAGCATGCTGCTGGCGATCACCAGCATCAACGAGGTGGCGGTGTGAAGATCCAAAGACGCAAGAGGAACAAACAGGCCGGCGTCACCCTGATCGAGATGCTGGTCGTGGTGACGATCATTGCGCTGTTCGCGGCGCTGGTTGGACGGAACCTGTTCAAGCAGACGGACAAGGCGCGCGTGGCGGCGGCGCGGGCGCAGATCGAGATGTTCATGGGCGCGCTGAACATGTACAAGCTGGACGTGGGCAGCGTGCCGTCCACCGAGCAGGGCCTCGAAGCGCTGTGGCGGCGGCCCGCCGAAGTAGCCCGGTGGGACGGCCCGTACGTCGAGAAGGAGATCCCGCCGGACCCCTGGGGGAATCCGTACGTGTACCGCTTCCCCGGCGAGCACGGCGAGATGCCTGACATCACCTCCTTCGGCGCGGATGGCCAGCCTGGCGGCGAAGGAGTGAACGCCGACATCGTGAGCTGGAGAAGCCACTGAGGGAATTGACGCATCGGGTGATTGAGTCATCGGGTGATCGGGTGATTGTGCAATCGTGCGGTCAGGGCTCAATGGCTCAATGGCCCGATGGCTCTATGGCCCGATCCGGCATCACTCTCCTCGAGATGCTGATCGTCGTCGGGCTCATCAGCCTGATGGTGGGCATCAGCTATCCGGCGATCTCCTCGGGCCTGGAGTCGGTGCGGCTTAGAACGGCCGCCGACTCCATCGTCAGCTTCCTCAACGCCGCGCTGAACCGCGCCGAGCGCCGGCAGGAAGTCATGGAAGTGACCATCTCGAAGAGCGAGAGCGCGCTCGTGCTGCGGTCGGCGGCGCCCGATTTCGAGCGACGGCTCGATTTGCCGGACGGGGTGAGCGTGTCACGCGTGTTGCCGGAGCGGGCTGTTGAGGACGACGCGCCGCGCCGCTTCTACCTGTATCCGGGCGGCACGGTTCCGCGGTTCGGGGTGGAGATCCGGAACCGCCGGGGCGCGAAGCGGACCGTGATGGTCGATCCGATCACGGGCGCGCCGCGGATCGAGGAGGACGAGCGGGAGTGAGGGCGCGAGGTTTCACGCTGCTCGAACTGATGGTCGCCACCTTCATCCTCGGCGTGGCGGTCGTCGCGCTGCTTTCGAACATCTCCTCATCGCTGCGAAACGCGGGCCGGCTCACCGACCACGACCGGGCGGCGCTGGCGGCTAAGCGAAAGATGGATGAGCTGCTACTGGAGACTCGGCTGCCGCAGCCGGAGGTCGCGGAAGGACCGCTCCAGCCCTCGGATTCCGCCGGCCTTCAGGGCGGCTGGCGGGCGCGGCGGATTCCGTTTGAGATGCCGCCGCAGCCGGGGCCCGGCGCTGCCTACCTGGAGCGCGTCGAGCTGGAGATCTGGTGGATGAGCGGCGGCAGTCGGCGCACGTTGACGCTGGAAGGATTCCGGCGCGGCCGGATGGGAGCGCCGGGGCGGGCAGCGGGACCATGAGCGTGGCGCGCATGAATCGCGGGCGGGCCGGCGTGACGCTGATCGAGCTGCTGATTGCTGTGTCGCTGCTGGCCCTGTTGTCGGCGGGCCTGCTGGCGGCGCTGCGGCTCGGCATCAACGCCTTGGGCAAGGCCAACGCGCGGCTCCTGGACAACCGCCGGGTTGCCGGCTCGCAGCGCATCCTGGAGCAGCAGATCGCGGGCTTCATCCCCGTGATTGCGGAGTGCATGCCCGCCCCTGACGGGCCGCCCGTGCGTATACCCTTCTTCCAGGGCGAGCCGGAGTCGATGCGGTTCGTCTCTGCCTATTCGCTCGGGGAGGCCTGGCGCGGCTACCCGCAGACGCTGGAGTTCCAGGTGATCCCCAACACCACGGATGGCGGCGTGCGGCTGGTGGTGAACGAGCACCTCTACATAGGACCCCACGGGCCGGGCCTGTTCTGCCTCGGGAACGCTCTCGACCCGGCTATCGGCTTCTCGGTTCCGGTCTTCCGGCCGATTGAAATCGGGCCGCGGTCCTTCGTGCTGGCGGACCGCCTGGCGTTCTGTCGGTTCTCCTATCGTGAGATTCTGCCTCCGCCGATTTTCGAGCGATGGATCCCGAAGTGGGTGCGGAGGGAATGGCCGTCCGCGATTCGAATCGAGATGGCCCCGCTCGAGCCGGACCCTTCGCGGGTCCAGCCGCTCACCCTGACGACCCCGGTGCGGGTGAACCGAATCCCTGGAGAGTCGTATGCGGATTAGGCTGACGTGGGGTATGTCTCCTGACTTGCCTCAACACGCATGCATCGTCAGGAGCCGCCCCGCAACGAGGCGTGGCGGAGCGCTACTGGCCGTCCTCTGGCTGGCGGCGGCGCTTTCGGCGATTGCTTTCTCCCTAGCCGAGACGGTCCGTGGAGAGGCCGAGCGCGCCGGCACCGCCCTGGATGGCGCGCGCGCTTACTACCTGGCGACCGGCGCCATCGAGCGGACCCTGCTGTACATGCAGTGGGGTGGCGGCGGCGCGGCGCCGGGGCAGCTCCCGCGCTACTGGGCGCCTTGGATGAACAGACTCGCCTTGAGCTTCCCCACCGGCGAGGCGATGGTTGAGATCATTCCCGAGAGTTCGAAGCTTAATCTCAACAGCGCGCCGCCGGAAGCGCTTCTCCTCCTGTTGCTGGCGCTCGGAGCCGAGCCGGGAAGGGCGGAAGAGATCACAGCCGCGATCGTGGACTGGCGGTCGCCCGGGCTGCGAGTCGGGCTGACGCCTTTTGACCACTACTACTTAAGCCGCTCTCCGTCTTTTCGCTCACGCCATGCGTCTTTTGAAGAGGTTGAGGAACTCTTGCTAGTCAGAGGCATGACGCCGGAGCTGTTTCATGGCACGTACGAGCGCGATGTCCAAGGACGCTTGGTCCCTCGGGGCGGGCTCAAGGATTGCGTGTCGATTTTCGGCACGACGAGGCGCTTCAACGTGAACACGGCGCACCCGGCGTTACTCGCAGCGGCCGGTTTGAGCCCCGAGATGGTGAGGGCGATCGTCGAGACGCGCGCCGTCCAGCCGTTTCGAACGGCGGAGCAACTGGCTTCCTTCGGTCCGGCCGCGGCTCGGTTGGGTATCGGCGGCGACAGCACTTACACGCTGCGCGCGACGGCGCGCCCGCGCACGCTGGACGGCAAGCCATCGGATGTCCGCCGCACCGTTGCCGCGACCTTCAAGCTGGTCCCCTCCGGAGACCGACCGCATACGATTCTGCGCTGGCAGGACAGCGCTTGGGCCCAGTGACATCCATGGACTTCAGGAAGCTGCTGGCCCTCGGAACGGGCGCCGGCATCGAAATCGGCGCGGAGGAGCTCAAAGTCGTACTGGCGCGGGTGCGGCCGGGGGGCGTTGCCATCCTGGGTCACACGACCATCGGCGGATTTCGCGAGCGTCCGGCAGCCGAGTGGGGAGCAGAATACGCGGCGTTCCTGAAGAAGCTAGGCGGCGGCCACCTTGCCGCCACTGCCCTTCTTCCGCGGAGCGAGCTGCTCGTGCGCCAACTGTCGCTACCCGGCGTTTCGGACCGCGATCTCGGCGCTGCGATTCAATACCAGGCCGACGCGCTCCATCCGTACGGTGAAGACGAAGCGCGCTACGCGTTTGCGCGCCTCGGACGGAGTGCGGCGGTCCTGATTGCCATTGCGAGAGCGGCCCTCATCGACCGCTACGCCGGGCTGTTCTCCGAGGCGGGAATCAAGCTGGCCTCGATGACGGTTTCTCCGGCCGCGCTGTACTCGGCCGCGCGGCTGCTTTCAGCGCCCCCGGCCGATGGCTTCCTGACTACGGCCGGCAGCAACGGCAACCTGGAGCTGTACGGAGAAAGCCCCGCGAGGCCGCTGTTCAGCGCGGTGGTGGACGCGCTACCGGAGCGGGCCGCGGGGCTGGCCGCAGCGGAACTCCGGTTGTCCCCGGAGGCGGTGCCCCTGCCCGTTGCGGACCTTCTGCCGGCGCCGGAGCGCGTCCCCGATGACTATGAACCAACGAAGTACGCGCTCGCCTATGCCGGGGCCCTCACGGCCGCTTGTCCGCGGCTGGCCCTGCGCGCCAACTTGCTCCCGGAGACGCTGCGGGCCGCCAGTTCACGTGCGAGGTTCATCCCCACCGCAGCGCTGGCAATCACGCTGCTGGCGCTCGGGGCCGCTGTCGTTGTGCAGGGCAAACTGGAGGAACGCCGCTACCTGGAGAATCTCCAGAGAGAAATTGCGAAACTCGAGCCGCGGGCAGCAAAGGCGGCTGGCGCGGAGCAGGCAACCGAGGCGACGCGGGCCCGTGTCCAACTGCTCGACGATTTCCGAAGCCGGACACAGGCGGACCTCGATCTCTTGCAGGAACTCACCAAGCTCCTTCCGCCGCCGGGCTGGCTCAGCGCGCTGGAGATAACCCGCGACTCGGTGAGCCTTTCCGGTGAAGCCGAGCAGGCGGCCACGCTGCTCAAGACGCTGGACAACTCGGCGCTGCTCAGGAACTCGGAGTTTACGATGCCGATCGCGCGCACGCGGGGCGCCGAGATCTTCCGCATCCGGGCCCAGCAGGAAGGAGCGCGGCCATGACCCTGACGGCTCGTGACAGGCGGGCACTGGTGATTCTGGCGGCGGCAACGGCGGTCACCGTCACGATCAACTACTTCCTGACCCGCGAGCCGGCGGCGGAGGCGAGGCCCGCGGTCCGTTCGGCTGTTCTTGAGGAGAAGCGTCTCGAAAAGTTGCGGCGCATCGCAGCTACCGTACCCGGCAAGGAAGAGGCGCTTGCGGCGGTCGAGGCGGAGCTTGCGAGGCGCGAGAAAGGCTTGATCCAGGCGGACACGGCGGCGCAGGCGCAGGCCCAGCTTCTTGAGGTGTTCCGCAGGCTGGCGCGCGCTCAGGCGCCGGCGATCGAGATCAAGACGGTGGAGATGGGGCAGGTCCGGCCGCTCGGCCAGGACTACGGCGAGATCCTCGTGCCGGTGACGTTCGACTGCCGCATCGAACAACTGCTGAACCTGCTGGCGGACATCACCGCGCAGCCGGAAGCCGTCTCGACCAGCGAACTGCGGGTCACGGCCGCCGATCAGACAGAGAAAACGATGACCGTTCGCCTGACACTGGCGGGTGTTGCGCCTCGGCGGCTGGTCTCGGAGAAGAAGGGGCGGGGCGCATGAGGACGAAACTCCTGCTGCTGAATCTCGTTCTCCTGACGCTGGCCGCCTGGCTGGCGTGGCGGATCCGCGAGCGCTGGCTGGAGGCGAGGGTCCGGGAACAGAAGGTCCTGGGCGCAAAGGTTAAGCCGGAGGTTCAGCCTGTGCCGCCGCTGGGCCGGCCGCCGCAGCCGCTGGCTTCCGGCAGCTATGCGGAGGTCGCTCAGAAGATGCTGTTTGCCCGTGACCGCAATCCGAA